>Ga0209835_1001186_pt1 | contig 14951 bp, 11 predicted proteins | sample LakKivwa52mmetaG_FD_184138 | JGI IMG/M metagenome (GOLD analysis project Ga0209835, IMG submission 184138) | Anoxic lake water microbial communities from Lake Kivu, Rwanda to study Microbial Dark Matter (Phase II) - Lake Kivu water 52m metaG... | ecosystem: Environmental > Aquatic > Freshwater >...
GGCAGGGTGTTCAATGTATCGGTATCGGCGACGACCAGGCGCGGCTGCCAGAATGCGCCAATCATGTTCTTGCCACGCGGGTGGTTGATGCCGGTCTTGCCGCCCACGGAGGAGTCGACCTGTGACAACAAGGTCGTCGGCACCTGGATGAAGGGCACGCCACGCTGGTAGGTGGCCGCCGCGAAACCGGCAAGATCGCCGATCACCCCGCCGCCAAGCGCGACTATCGTTGTCGTTCTATCGCTTCGCTCTGCCAGCAGATGATCGTAAATTCGATCCAGCGTGTCGCCATTTTTGTATTTTTCCCCGTCGGGCAAAACCAGTGCCGTCGCGCCAGCGCCGACTTTCGTTATTGCAGAGCGCACGCGCTCCAGATAAAGCGGGGCTACTACTTCGTTTGAGATGATGCATACACGTTTGCCAGGGAGATGCGGATAAGCAGCCCAAGCAGCCTCAATCAGGCCAGATCCAATCAGGATCGGGTAGCTGCGCTCACGCAGATTGATCGTCAGTGTTTGCATAGCATTGGCAATTTCAATTTCAGCTCATCTATCGCCGCGCCCGGATCTCGCCCCGCCTCGAGGATCACGTCGGCCACTTCTCGATAGAGCGGGTCTCTTTGCTCGACCAATTGTCTGATCCTTCCCAAGGGGTCGGCAACTTGAAGCAATGGGCGGCTGCGATCATTGCGGGTTCTTGCATAGAGCAAATTGGCAGGGGCATGCAAATATACAACGCCCTCACTCGCAAAAAGCCTCGCCCGGTTGATGGGGCTCAATACAGTACCGCCACCAGTGGCAATCACGAATCCATCCATATCAGAGATTTCTGAAAGCAACTGGGTTTCCCTGAGGCGGAATCCCGCTTCTCCTTCGATCTCGAAGATCGTCGCGACGCTTACACCTGTACGCCGCTCGATCTCGCGATCAAGATCGATAAATTCCAATTTGCTTTCTTTGGCAAGACGCCTGCCCAAGGTCGTCTTGCCTGAACCCATCATACCGATAAGGTAGACAGGGAGTCCCTTCAGCCCCAATTGGCTATTTCATGACAAGAGCGTTGTCAATGATTCTTGGTGTAATCATGACCAACAACTCATGCCATATGCCCGCACGATGTCCTGCGTCAACTGGTTTCCGCCGAACGCCTGCTCACGGTTATAGATTTGCTGGTCGCCACGCATGACGGTGACCTTCATGGCATTCGCGCCAATATCGACCAAGGCAAAGATTCTTTCGCTCGTACCTCCCGGAAACTGGTCCCTGACCAATTCGAAGGCAGCCAAAGCCGCATAGGATTCAACATCCATGACAACCGGCTTGAGTTTGGCGGCCTCGGCGCAAGCGACACGATCCTCGACACCCTCCTTGCGCGAAGCAGCAATCAAAACCTCAACCTCATCCGGATCGATCGGCGTCGGACCCACGATCTGGAAATCGAGATTAACCTCTTCGAGCGTGAAGGGAATGTATTGATTGGCCTCGGACTCGACCTGCACCTCCATGGCTGACTCGCGAAGGCCGGCTGGCAGAATGATTTTCTTCGTGATTACTGCGGCCGTGGGGAGTGCCATGGCGACATACTTCGTAGCAGTATCCAGACGCTTCCAGCAACGTGCTATCGCCTCAGACACCCCTTCGTGACTGGAAATATTGCCATCTACCACCGCACCTTCAGACAAGGGCTCGATGGCATAGCATTCCAACTGATATTCCCCGCCTCGCCCACCGGAGAGCTCGACCATCTTCACGGCCGACGAACTGATGTTCAGCCCCACCAGCGAGCGCGCTTTAGGATTGAGGATCGAAAAATCGAAATCCAAGATAATCCTTGATATTCAGATAGTTACATTAGTTATCAATACTTCGATTTAAATGCTAGCAGCAAGCTTATCGGCTGTAAAGGCATTTTTTGAATAGTACAGCCCCAAATTTTCTGCTTCTGTGTTCATGCAACATCGCCCATTCTGCTGGGCGATGGCTCTACTCAATGCTGACTGACTGCCAGACACTATAATCTTGTTTCCGCCGATCCGACACGGATACTCTCATTCATCGCAATCATGACTCGCTGGTTACTACTGCCGATCGGTGCAGTCCTGGGCACCACTGTTGCCGCATTCGCCTTGCTGGGGATTGTGCTGATACTCGCTTATCCGCGCCTGCCGTCAATCGAAGTGCTGACGGAATATCAGCCCAAGATTCCACTCCGCATTTATACCGCCGATGGCCATTTGATTGGCGAATTCGGTGAGGAACGGCGCCAGTTCGTACGCATCCAGGATTTTCCGGAAGTAATGAAACAGGCGGTTCTGGCTGCCGAGGACGAGCGCTTTTATCAGCATCCCGGTATTGACACGATGGGCATATTGCGCGCCGCCTATGCCAATTTCATCGGCGGTGGCAAGCGCCAGGGCGCCTCTACCATCACCATGCAGGTAGCGCGCAACTTTTTCCTGAGCTCCGAGAAAACCCTGACCCGCAAACTCTACGAAGCATTGCTCGCTTTCAAGATTGAAAACAGCCTCTCGAAGGATGAAATCCTGGAGATTTACCTTAACCAGATCTATCTCGGCCAGCGCGCCTATGGTTTCGCTGCGGCAGCAAGGATCTACTTCGGCAAAGAGATCAAGGAGCTTAGAGTCGCCGAGATGGCGATGCTTGCCGGCCTGCCGAAAGCGCCTTCGAGCTTCAATCCGGTCGCCAACTCGAAACGGGCAAAACTCAGGCAGCAATATGTGCTGCGACGCATGAACGAATTGAACTTCATCGATCCCGATCAATTCGCGCAAGCCCGCCAGGAATCGTTGCATGTTCGTCGTCAGATCGACAACTTCGCCATCAAGGCCGACTATGTTGCCGAAATGGCGCGGCAGATCGCTCTCGATGCGTTCCCGGATGCCTATACATCCGGAATCAAGGTCATTACCACGCTCACGCGCAAGGAACAAGAGGCGGCCTATCGCAGCCTGCGCCAAGCCGTCATTGCCTACGATCGGCGGCATGGCTACCGGGGCGCGGAGTCCTATGTAGACATGAAGGCCATAACCACTGACGATGATGAAACCCTGGAGGAGTTGCTCGGCGACACGCAGGACATGCCTGATCTTCGTGCGGGCCTGGTGCTTGAAGCCAATCCGAACAAGATCCGCGCATACCTGGCCGGCGGCGAGACCGTAACCGTAGAGGGTGCCGGACTGAAATTTGCCCAGAACATGCTCGACAGCAAGGCTCCTCCCAACCGTCGCTTGCGGCGCGGCGCCATCATCCGGCTTAATCAGGACAACAACGGTCGCTGGCAGATTGCCCAGTGGCCCGATGTCGAAGCCGCCTTCGTTGCCGCGAACCCGATCGACGGATCGATTCGTGCGCTCGTCGGCGGTTTCGATTTCACAAAAAGCAAGTTCAACCACGTCACGCAGGCCTGGCGGCAGCCCGGCTCCAGCATGAAACCTTTCGTCTATTCCGCCGGACTGGAGAAGGGCTATTCCCCACTTTCGGTCTTCCCGGACGAACCGCTTTCCGTTTCCGCCGAGGAGACCGGCAGCCAGGCGTGGGAACCCAAGAACTACGATGGCAAATATGAAGGTCCGATGACCTTGCGCAATGCGCTGACCAAGTCGAAAAACATGGTATCGATCCGTTTGATCCGCGCGGTTGGCGCTCACTATGCTCAAGACTATGTCACCCGCTTCGGTTTCGATGCCGACAAGAACCCGCCCTACCTGACGCTTGCCCTCGGGGCCGGCAACGTCACGCCCTGGCAGCATCTGTCCGCTTACTCGGTATTTGCCAATGGCGGCTACAAGATCGAGCCTTATATCGTCAAGCAGATCCTGGATGCAAACGACAACGTGCTTGCTGAAACACGGCCCATTGAGGCAGGCGACGAATCATTACGCATCATCGATGCCCGCAATGCCTGGATCATGAACAGCATGTTGCAGGATGTTGTGCGGCGGGGCACCGCGGCACGCGCCGGTCAGGTACTGAAACGCCCTGACCTGGCGGGGAAGACCGGTACGACCAACGACTATGTCGATGCCTGGTTTTGCGGTTACCAACCGTCGATGGTCGGCATCGCCTGGATGGGTTTTGATCAGCCCAAGCGACTGGGCAATGGCGAAACAGGCGGCCGGGCGGCGCTGCCCATCTGGATCGACTTCATGCAGGTTGCACTCAAGGACGTACCTGAGAGCCAGGCCGCGATGCCCGAAGGCATGTTGCGCATCGAAAGCACTGACCCGGCCACGGGGGCGCCCATATCGGATTATGTATATCGTGAATCCATCCCAGAACCACCCGCCGAGACAGGGTCATTCCTGCCCGACTTCCTACGCTTATTTGGCAAGGAACCTGCCGCAACGGTTCAGGATGCAAAAATCCGGCCGGTTGTGCCCTGACGGGCGCAATAACGGCTCACCACTCCAGCCGAATCGTCACGCCAGACTGTGTGCTGATGCAATGGGAGAGCAGATCAGGCAGCGATTTGCCATCGCGCGTATCCAACCATTGGCCGCTATCGACCGTTGGCAGCTTGAAATGGAAGCCGCCCGATTTTGCCGCAACCCAGATCTCCCGTGCGGCGGCATGACGATTGACGATGATCTTGCTTGCGTCGGCAAAATCCAGTTCGATGATGCCGCCCGGCTTGATCTCGAAATCCCAATCGGCATCGGTTTCATTCTGCGCTCTTTCCAAAGCGGCTTCGATTCGCGCCAGTTCGGCGTCCGCACTGACCAGAAACTCCCGTTCTTCCACATTTCCTCCGTGTTGTAACATTTCGGCATGACCACGATGAACCGATCTTTCACCTCTTGCTGCCTGCTGGCCTGTGCCCTGCTGGCAGTATCGGCTTGCGGCAACAAGGGCTCGCTCACCTTGCCAGGCCCGCCTGTCGCCGGTCAAGCGAAAGCGTCTGCCGCAACTCCACCCAACAAGCTGGCCGATCATATCAGTCCGCCCGCGACATCCGAATCCAAGTAAATCCTCCATGAGTCTGGTTGCAGATTCCTTGTCTGAGCCTTGCGTCGAGAACGTCCCGCTCCATGAAATCGCCGAACGTTTTGGCACACCCTGTTATGTTTACTCACAGGCCGCGCTTGTCGCTGCATTCAGTGACTATCGCGCTGCCTTAGCGAACCGGAACGCCCGCATCTGCTATGCGGTCAAGGCCAATTCCAATTTATCGATCCTGAAACTGTTCGCCGCAAGGGGTGCGGGATTCGACATCGTATCCGGCGGCGAACTCGCCCGTGTGATCGCTGCAGGCGGCGATCCCGGCAAGGTGGTTTTTTCCGGCGTTGGCAAGTCACGTACTGAAATCAACGAAGCGCTGGCAAGGAATATTTATTGTTTCAATGTCGAGTCGACCAGCGAGCTCGAGCTGTTGAATAGGGTAGCCGGCGAAGCAGGCAAGCGGGCGCCCATCGCGCTGCGCGTCAATCCTGATGTCGACCCGAAAACCCACCCCTATATTTCCACCGGGCTGAAATCCGCCAAGTTCGGCGTCGCGTTCGATCAGGCGGCGGCGCTGTACCGACTCGCCCAAGGACTGCCGAATTTGCGGATTCGCGGCATCGCCTGCCATATCGGCTCGCAATTGCTCGATCCGCAACCCGCCGCCGACGCGGCCGGCAAGTTGCTGGAGCTCGTCGATGCACTCGCTTTAGCAGGCATCACGCTCGAACACATCGATCTCGGCGGCGGCATGGGCATTCGCTATCGCGACGAAGTTGTTCTTCCGGTCGCCGATTACCTCGCGCCCATGTTATCCAGACTGGCTCACCGCAAGGAGATGTTGCTGGTCGAACCCGGACGATCGCTCGTGGGCAACGCCGGCTTGCTGCTGACGCGCGTCGAGGTACTCAAGCATGGCGAGCAAAAGAACTTCGCGGTAGTCGATGCCGCGATGAACGATCTCGCGCGACCGGCGCTCTATGACGCCTGGCACGACATCGTAAAAGTCGGCGCTGGCGGGACGGCACCCGGAAAGCCACTTCGCTACGAAATCGTCGGCCCGATCTGCGAATCGGGCGATTTCCTCGGTCATGATCGCGAACTCCCCCTCGTCGAGGGCGACCTGCTGGCAATCCTGTCGGCCGGCGCCTACGGCATGGCGATGAGTTCCAACTACAACACGCGGCCGCGCGTCGCCGAGGTCATGGTCGATGGCAGCGAAGCACGCCTGATCCGCAAGCGCGAAACCGTCGACGATCTGCTTGCCAACGAACTGCCGCTGCTGTAATCAGTTGCACGCGCCGCGCACTTCGGCCATGTCGGTCAGGCCGAGCAGCGACTTTTCGATGCCGTCCTGCTTGAGCGTGCGCATGCCCTGCTCGACAGCGATGCGCTGGTACTCGGACGCGGGCGATTTATGCACCACCAACTCACGGATCTCCGGCGTCGCTTCCATCAACTCGAACAGCGCCACACGCCCCTGATAACCCTCCATCGCGCAGTGGTCGCAGCCCTTTGTCTTCCACAGGGCGAGATCGGCACCCTTGGTCAGTTGCCGCTTCCAGTTGCGCACGATCTGGTCGCGTTCGGCCATCGAGGGAGAACGTTTGTGAGCCGAATAATGGTATTCCGTCGTCAGATCGTCGATTTCCGCGGTGCCGAGCGGCACCTTCTCCGCGCAATGCGCACAGAGGCGGCGGGTGAGGCGCTGGGCAAGGATGAAGATCAGCGCATCGCCGAGATTGAAAGGATCGACGTCCAGGTCGAGCAGGCGCGCGGCCGTCTCGGAGGCGGAGTTGGTATGCAGTGTCGACAGCACGACGTGGCCGGTCATCGACGCCTCCAGCGCGATCTTGGCGGTTTCCTGGTCGCGCATCTCGCCAATCATGATGATGTCGGGGTCGGCACGCAGGAAAGAGTGCAGCGCGGTGGCGAAGGTCCAGCCGATCTTGGGATTCACCTGCACCTGGCAGATCTTCTTCTGCACGATCTCGATCGGATCCTCGGCCGTCCAGATCTTCTTGTCCGGCGTATTGAGTTCGCGCAGCGCCGAATGCAGCGTCGTCGTCTTGCCGCTGCCGGTCGGTCCGCAAACCAGGATCAGCCCATAAGGGCGATGGATCAAGCGCATGAACACCGAAAGATCGCGCTCGGACATCTTGAGCGCTTCCATGGGATAGGGATCGCCGGCATGCAGCAGGCGGATCGACACGTTCTCGATGCCGCGCGAAGTCGGGATCGTCGCGACACGCAGATCCATGCGGTCGCGGCCGGGACGCAGAAAGGAGATCTTGCCGTCCTGGGCGATGCGGCGCTCTGAAATGTCCAGATTGGACATGATCTTGATGCGCGAGATGACTGCCCGGTGATAGCTGGCCGAGTACTGCGAGTACTCCTCCATGCGCCCGTCGCGCCGCAACCTGATATAGGCCAACGGATCGCCGTAAAAGCTTTCGATGTGGATGTCGGAGGCGCCTACTTCGGCCGCATCGGAAATGATCTTGTTGACCAGGCCGACGATCGAGGCATCGTCCTGGTTCAGCGTTCCGTTGTCATCGATGTCATCGTTGATCAGGTCGACGTTGGGGGTATCTCCAAGCGCCTTCTGGGCCAGAGAGCGGAATTCCTCCTTGCCCTGCTGAACCGAACGCACCTGGCCGATGGCCTGCAACTGCCGGGTAATCTGACTGCCCGAAGACATCACGAGCTCGACTTTGCGCTTCGTCAGGAAGGTGAAATATTCGCCCTGATCGAATCCGAAGGGATTCTCGACGGCGAGGAACAGCGTGCCCTCGATATCCGCCACCGGGATCGCCCGCAAGCTGCGCGCCACTTCCGGCGAGATCAGGCGCAGCGTTTCCGCTTCGATCTGGAAACGCTGCAGATTGACCATCAGGACGCCATACTGGAGACACAGGGCGCGGATGACCACCTCTTCACCGACCTTGCCCATCTTGAGCAGCACCTTGCCGATCGGTTCGCGCTTCTTGCCCTGTCCTGTATTTTTCTGCAGCTTGATGGCGGTATCGACATCGGCATCCGAGATCACAGCATACTGCTTGAGAATCTCGACGATCAGTCTCTTGTCGCGATGAGGCATGCGCTCGCCCGCGGCACGCAGCTTCAACAATTCTCGCAGGTCATCCAGGCTCAGGATTTCCGGCCACGAAGAACCCGTCGGTGAAGGTGCAACTGGAATGTCGCTTGTCACCTCCGGAACCGGCGCCGACCTTTTCTCGACGGCCTTGGGGGAACCGGCCACGGCCGCAGCGGGAGCGGGGGCAGCTGGCTTGTCGGCACTTTTCTTGATCTTTGGCTCGGCGCCTCCTTCAGGACGCACTATCTCGACAAAGGCAAAAGGATCGAACTGGTTCACGACAAATTGCGGGTACAACCGGTCGTGATGACCCTTTAATGCAAACAGCTCCATCATCACATCGTAGGTAAAACCGGTACGGTCGGGGCGATCCGAAAACATCAGGTCGTCAAGCTGCCTGACACATTCCAACGTACCCCACGCCGCATCCAGTTCTTGTAACACAGGTGCATGGCGCGTGGCGAGATTAGTCGGGAATCCCTGCTCGGCCTTCATGAATACGCTGCCGATCTTGGGAAATTTTCCTTTCAGATCGGTGTTCTGGCTAACTTCTGCCTGCATGGTCATTCCTCGCGGGAATCGGGGTCAGAGAACATAGCGCGACAAGTCTTCGCGTCTGGCAAGTTCGGCGAGTCGAGCATCGACATAGGCGGCATCAACGGTGACCGCGCCAGCCGGTGCAGAAAAAGATACCTCTTCGAGCAGCTTTTCCATCACGGTGTAGAGCCGCCGCGCTCCGATGTTCTCGGTCTTTTCATTCACTTCGAAGGCAATCTGCGCCAACCGGCGGATGCCCTCGGAAGTGAAGGAAAGCTTTACGGCTTCTGTGCCCAACAAGGCTTCGTACTGTCGCGTCAAGCAGGCATCGGTCTGCGTCAGGATGCACTCGAAATCATCGACTGAGAGAGAGTCGAGCTCGACGCGGATCGGGAAGCGACCCTGCAACTCCGGGATCAAATCGGACGGCTTGGCGAAGTGGAAAGCACCGCTGGCGATGAACAGGATGTGGTCAGTCTTGATCATGCCGAACTTGGTCGACACCGTCGTGCCCTCGACCAGCGGCAGCAGGTCGCGTTGCACGCCCTGGCGCGACACATCCGCACCCTGCGTCTCGCTGCGCGAAGCGATCTTGTCCATCTCGTCGAGGAAGACAATGCCATTCTGCTCGACATTCTTCAGCGCGGCCGCCTTCACCTCTTCGTCATTGATGAGTCGCACCGCCTCTTCGTCCGCCAATGCCTTCATCGCATCGCGAATCTTCATGCGGCGGGACTTCTTCTTGCCGCCGCCCAAGCTCTGGAACATGCCCTGCAACTGCTGGCTCAGGTCTTCCATGCCCGGCGGAGTCAGGATTTCCATGCTGGCCACCGGCGCGGCGATCTCGACATCGATCTCCTTGTCGTCGAGTTCGCCCTCGCGCAGCTTCTTCCTGAACTTCTGCCGCGTCGTCGTCTCTTCGGCAGGTGCCGTCTCGCCAAAGCCGACATTTGCAGTGCGCGCTGGTGGCAGCAATACATCCAGCACGCGGTCCTCGGCGGCATCGAGCGCGCGATCGCGCACCTGCTTCATCGCCTGCTCGCGGGCGTTCTTGATCGCCGCCTCGGTCAGGTCGCGGATAATGGTGTCGACATCGCGACCGACATAACCCACCTCGGTGAATTTGGTCGCCTCGACCTTGATGAAGGGCGCGTTGGCAAGTCGGGCCAGTCGGCGTGCGATCTCGGTCTTGCCGACGCCGGTCGGGCCGATCATCAGGATGTTCTTCGGTGTGATTTCCGAACGCAGTGGCTCGGCGACCTGCGCACGCCGCCAGCGGTTGCGCAAGGCGATCGCGACTGCACGCTTGGCGCGCGCCTGGCCGACGATATGCTTGTCGAGCTCGGAAACAATCTCGGCCGGGGTCATTTGTGACATGGGTGGTAAATCGCCTATTCGATGTCGGGTCAGGTATTTCTCATATCGACCTGCTGCTGGCTGACGAACTGACCGAGAACCATGATATCTTCAGCCGACAGGTCGTTGAACTGTAGCCCGTAAACAATTGCCCCGTCCAGCAGATCGGAATTCTTGGCGCGAATTGCCTTGACTGTGCATGCCGGCTTCAGGATGAAAACGCAACCGGCCAGTTCGACCTTGAAGTTGATCGTGACCACGCTTCCAACACCAATGTCCCGGAAACGCGTTGCCAGTGACAGACCGCCCGTGCTCAGATCAGAAATGATTCCAGAAGCCTGTTCCTTACCAATATCGATGGCAGAAATGATGCGTACGTTTGCCCGCTCCGATTTTCGCACCTCGATCCCGGTCACCTCGGCGGGATAGTTGAGGTGGATGTAAGGAAAGGGATTGGAGATAACGGCCAACACCGTGCAGGGAAACGAAAAAATGTGCTTGCCCGAGAACACCTTGACTACGATGGACTCGCCCGCCTTGGGATATATGCTTCCTTTCTCGTCTGCAGGGATAGTGATAATGACCGATTTACTTTTTAGATAGCCGATCAACCTCGACACTAGACGAGTGCCGCCCATGTCACGGACAAGATGCACTGCATCCCCCGGCCTTACGCCCGTATCGCAGAAAGGCAAGCGCACCTGTTTCGATTGCCCGGCGGCTGCCTCTTTGATGTGCTCGGCGACCAACTCGCCATCTTCGACATTCACGTCCCGCATCAGGCTTCGATTCAAGATGCGTGCCTTGGTGTCTGGATCGATCGTTACCCCTTTTGTAAACATCAGCGCTCCGTCCTGATCATAGATGTTCCAGGAAATCGGCCGGTCGGTCGCCAGTTCACTTTTTTTGATCAGAGTCTTGGCCATTTCGAAAGCAATATGTCGGTGCTTAGTCCAGCACCTCGATCAGATGATTCTGGTTGGTGTAGATGCACAGGTCGCCGGCGATCTCCAACGACTTCTTGACGATCGCCGCCGGCGCCAGACCGGTGTTCTCCAGCAGCGCTCGCGCGGCCGACTGCGCGTAGGCGCCGCCGCTGCCGATGGCGACGATACCGAGTTCCGGCTCCAGCACATCGCCATTTCCAGTGATGATCAGCGAGTTCTCGCGGTCGGCCACGGCGAGCATCGCTTCGAGCCGCCGCAGCATGCGGTCGGTACGCCAATCCTTCGCCAGTTCGACGGCCGAGCGCAGCAGGTTGCCCTGGTGCTTTTCCAGCTTTGCTTCGAAGCGCTCGAACAGCGTGAAGGCGTCTGCCGTCCCGCCGGCGAAACCGGCAAGTATCTTCTCGCCATACAAGCGGCGCACTTTGCGCGCACTGGCCTTGACAACGATGTTGCCCAAGGTGACCTGCCCGTCGCCGCCGAGCGCAACGACATTGCCGCGACGCACCGACAGGATGGTGGTGCCGTGATACTGCTCCATGAACCGCTTCCTGAAATGGGTTGCGGCAATTCTAACCCCGGGACATCCGCAAAAAGTCGGCGCTGGCGGGACGGCACCATAGTGTCGAGATGCCGAAAGACAACACGAGCAAACCCACCAGCACCGGTCCGAAGGGTTGATCGAGAGTCAGCGCCAGCCAGAAGGCCGCGCCGTAGCCGGCCACGCCGATGCCGGCCGCCAGCCACTGGGCGCGCCGCCAGTCGGCGCCAAGGCGGAAGGCGATCCAGGGCGGCACGAAGATCAGCGCGAAGCTCGCCATCAGGCCGAAGGTGGCCGTGCCGGCGGCAATCGCCGTGGCAGCGAGCAGGTCGAAGCCAAAGTGCCAGCGCCAGGCCGGCAGCCCGTTCGCGCGTTCGCGCTCGGGGAAAAGACGCGCGGCGAGTAGTCGCGGCGCCAGCCAGCGCAACACGGGTAACGCAGCGAGCAGCACGATGACATCGATAGCAAACTCGCGCCAGCCGGCGAAGTAAAGCTGGCCATCGATCAGCGCATGCGCCAGCGCATCGCCCAGCGCAGTGTTCGCGGCGACCAGCAGGGTCAGCGCCCAGCCGGCGAGGATCATCAGGCCGTAGGCGGAATTGCTGCGCCCGCCGCTCGCTTGTTTCGCGCCCGCTCCCGTGAGCGCCCCGGCCAGCGCACCGACGAACGTCGGCAGATGGGCGGCCACGCCCAGCAGCGCACCCGCCGCAGCCAGATGGGCGAGGCCGAGCGTCGCGAGCCATTCGTCGCGCAGGCGCAGCAGGTTGCCGACCAGCGGCAACAGCAGGGCGAGGGACAGGCCCGCGAAAAATGGAACGGCGAACAGGCTATCCACGGACAGGCTCCAATGCCACGATGCGCGTGCAGACGGCATCGAGAAAACCCCGATCATGACTAACGACCAAGGTCGCACGCTGCGCGCGCGCGGCGGCAATCTCGTCGATGGCCGTGCGGATGTGGCTGGCGTCGAGATTGTTGGTCGGCTCGTCGAGCAGAATCAGGTCGCCTTCGCCCGCCAGCGTCGCCCACAACATCAACAGTTGATATTCGCCGCCGGACAGGCGGTCGATACGTTCTTTCAATTTTTCCATCAGGCGCGCAGGCGGCGTCAAGCGATCTGCACCGAGTGTGGCGAGCAACTCGCTACCCGACAGTGGCACTTCCGGCAGCCGCACCGGTTGCTGCGACAAGTAACCGATGCGCATCTCCGGCGCGCGCTCAATGCGGCCGGCAAACAGGGTAGCCGTGCCGAGCACGGCTTTGAGCAAGGTCGACTTGCCGATGCCGTTCGGGCCGGCCAGCCCCACCACCTCGCCGCGTGCGACCGCAAAGCTCGCAGCTGGCGTGACGGGACCGGCATACCCTGCCCTGGCGCCGTGAAGTTCAAGCAGGCTGTCGGCCACGCGCATGCTCCGTGGCCTACTTGCCTGCCTGCAGGAGGCGCTCGATGGTCTCGTCGAACAGGCCGACGATGTCCTGCGCGCGCCCCCCGCCGCCGACGGTGAAGGGCAGCACGACCACGGGCACCCTAGTCTCGGCGGAGAACCACTCCGCCGGCCGGCCGGGGTTGTAGGCAGCTCGGATCACCATGCGCGGCTTGCTGGCAGCCGCCTGGTCGCGTATTCGCGCCAGGTGCGCAGCGCTCGGTTCGACGCCGGGCAGCGGCTCCAGGGTTCCCACCTCGCGCAGGCCCAGCCAGTCGTAGAGATAGGCCCAACCCTTGTGCTGCGAGATGACCGCTGCGCCCCTGAGCGGCGCAGCCTGCTTCTCCCAGCGCGCAATGCTGCCGCGCAGCCGCTCGGCAAAGGCCGCATAGCCGGCCCGGTAGGCAGCGGCGTTGGCCGGATCGACCAGCGCCAGCCGCGCCGCCAGCGCCTCGCCGATCAGCAGGAAATTGCGCGGATCGGTCTGGATGTGGGGGTTGCCGTCGGCATGCACGTCACCCCCGGCGCGATCCAGCTTGCCCGGCACTTCCAGCATGCGGACGAAGGCGGCCGCCTCGAAGTAGCCGGGCTGCCCGGTCTGGATGCGCAGATTGCCGGATTCGCGCTGCACCACCGGCAACCAGCCGACCTCCAACTCGGCGCCGGTCGCCAGCAGCAGATCGGCATTGCGCACACGGGCAATCAGCGAGGGTCGCGCATCGATGCGATGCGGATCCTGCATGCCGTGCGTCGCCGCGAACACCTTGACGCGCTCGCCGCCGATCTCCTGCGCCAGCGCCGCCCATTCCGGCACCGTGCTGAAGATGTTCAGCGCCGCCTGGGCCGGCCAGGCCGCCAGCGCGGCCAGCAAGATGATGAGAAAACGCATGGCCGCCTCCTCAGAACTTGTGCGCGCCGTGGGCGCCCAGGCCCATGATGTATTGCAGCGTCACCTGGTTGTCGGTCACGCCCATCATCGCCCGGTCGCGCGCGTACTGCAGGCGCAGGCGCGAGAATTCGGAGTTGCTCCAGTCGATCATCACGCTGTCGCGGCGCGGCTTGAAGTCGGCGAAGTAGTGGTTGGCCGAGTCAAGCGCAGTGAACACGGTCGCGCTATCGAAGGACTTGGTGCCCTTGCCCAGCCAGTCGTGGCGGTAGCCGACGCGCCATTTCGGCATGAATTGATAGACCGCAGAGGCATAGCCGCCGGTTTGGCGGGTTGCAAGGTCGCCCAATGCCACGCCGCCGTCACAGGGCGACGCTGCATCATCCACAGTGCAACCAATGGTTCCGCTTTCGGTGCGCCGGAAGACTTCGCCTTGAAGCTTCAGGCTGCGGCTGCTTGCATTCCCGTTCGGCGCCCACTTCCAGACAAAGTCGGCGATGGCAGTACGGCTCTTGCCGGAGAACAAGCCTTGGACCTCGATAGCTGCCGTATCCTCGAAATGCGCGGAGCGATCAGCGGCCTTGGTATTCAGGAACGACAAACCCGCCTGCCAGGAATTCGACGCGCCGACGTCGCCGCCGGTCTTGACGAAGAGCGCGCCGGCGCCGCTGCCGTTCTTGTTGCGATCGGTGCCGGGGAAGTTCGCGCCACGGCCGAACTCGGCGCCGAATTGCAGCAGGAAGGGCGTCGGGGCGAGCCACTTCACCTGCAAGCCGTCCTGGCGGTAGCCCTCTTCGCCGAACAGCACCTTCTGCATCAGCGTCGCGTCCGCGAAGTCCCATTCGTGCGGATGGCGGGCGTTCTGGTAGCCGATGTCCGACGCGAAGCGCCCGGCGCGCACGTTGAAGCCGTTGCCCAGCCCCAGCGTGGACACGCTGGCTTCCTCGACTTCCACCGTTCCATCCTCGCCGATCGCGAAACGGCCCACGCCGCGGAAACGGGAATCGACGTTGGCCGCGAGCATCAGCTCGGAGTGCTGCAGCGAAAAGCCGCGTTTGTCGCCGCCGTGGCCATGTCCCGCCGGCCAGTAGCCGGAGACCTGGCGCTCTGGCACATCCTTCATGTTCTTGTACTGCCCCTGCAAGACCAGGCCGATCTCGGGGTTGAAGGCACTGGCACTGGCCTTGCCCTCGCCGGCGCGGGCGGTC
>Ga0209835_1001189_pt1 | contig 14926 bp, 11 predicted proteins | sample LakKivwa52mmetaG_FD_184138 | JGI IMG/M metagenome (GOLD analysis project Ga0209835, IMG submission 184138) | Anoxic lake water microbial communities from Lake Kivu, Rwanda to study Microbial Dark Matter (Phase II) - Lake Kivu water 52m metaG... | ecosystem: Environmental > Aquatic > Freshwater >...
GTTGAACACCCTGGTCAAAATTCAACGCGCATAACCGCGTTTACATGGTCAATCTTCGGCGCGCATCAACAAAGTTGCCTTTCTTGAACTCTGCGAGACCTTTGGCATTCAGCTCCCGAGCAACCTTACGGTTTCCGCGTGTCGGCTTCTGAAATTCGGCGATCCTTGCAGCGGCGACACTGATTGCCTCTGGGTTTCGAGGATCAGTAGATTGCAGCATCACATTGAAGCAGTCATAAAAATCGCCACACTTCGAAGCGCGCCCGAGAAGATCGGATGATGCATAAGCAGGGAGCGCAACCAACCCAATGAATCCCAACGCCCAGAAGGACGGCGAACGCGTACGCAAATGGTTTGCGATAGAGTCCGAAAATCTGGGTACTGCTGATGATGTGATGGTCATCATGGGAATGCCTTGTAGTGGTTCGTTTCTGGCTGCTGCGACAGGATGCTGGTCTAATACCAACAAAGCGAATAAGTGTATATCAATGTCCAGACGAAGCCAGTAATCATCTTGAGTTTTTCCCCGGAGGCCGCATGACCCGCCACTACTCCACCCGCGACTTCTTACTCAACACGCCCAACGCCCTGCTGGCCGGCTACTTAAAGGCGCGCCGGGTGTTGAGGGATTTCGAGTTCGCTGCGTCAAAGTAAGTAATGACCAATGTTGTCATTGGCAGGTCTAAATCGTATAACCGCCCTGAAGAGCTGCGGTGAGCTAATGACAGCAAGGGGTCGGGTCCGGCAGTAGCCCGAAGTGGTGAGCGGTCATTGACCTGCCTCGGCAGTTGAACAGCCAGTATCCGGCGCATTGCCGCCCCACAATGACCTCAGGCCCACGGTCGGCAGTGGCCGAAAACCAGCCAGGTGCACCTATCAATTTGACAGAACCCGATAGGGTCTGATCAATGAAAAAACCCGGCCGCGGCCGGGTTTGTTGTGTGCGGATGGGGCTAACTACTTCGCCGCCGCCAGCGCCTGCTCAATGTCTTCCATGAGGTCGTCGATGTGCTCGATGCCGATGGACAGGCGCACCAGGTCTTCGGAGACGCCGGCCTTGGCCAGTTCCTCGGGCGACAGTTGCCGGTGGGTGGTGGTGGCCGGGTGGCAGGCCAGGCTCTTGGCGTCGCCGATGTTGACCAGGCGCACCACCAGCTTGAGGGCGTCGATGAACCTGGCGCCCGCCTCGCGGCCACCCTTGATGCCGAAGGAGACGATGCCAGAGGCCTTGCCGCCCATGTACTTCTGCACCAGGGCGTGGTCCTTGTGCTCGGGCAGGCCGGCGTAGTTGACCCAGGACACCTGGGGGTGTTTCTGCAGCAGCCTGGCCACCGCCAGGGCGTTCTCGCAGATGCGGTCCATGCGCAGGTGCAGGGTCTCGATGCCTTGCAGGATGAGGAAGCTGTTGAACGGGCTGATGGCGGCGCCCATGTTGCGCAGGGGCACGACCCGGGCGCGGCCGATGTAGGCCGCCGGGCCCAGGGCCTCGGTGTAGACCACGCCGTGGTAGGAGATGTCGGGCTCGTTCAGGCGGGCGAAGCGGACCTTGTGCTCGGCCCAGGGGAACTTGCCGGAATCGACGATGCAGCCGCCGATACTGTTGCCGTGGCCGCCCAGGTACTTGGTCAGCGCGTGCACGACGATGTCGGCGCCGTGCTCGAAGGGCCGGCACAGGTAAGGCGTGGGCACGGTGTTGTCGACGATGAGGGGGATGCCGTTGGCGTGGGCCAGCTCCGCCAGTTTCTCGAAGTCGGTGACGTTGCCCAGGGGGTTGCCCACGGACTCGCAGAAGAGGGCCTTGGTGCGGTTGTCGATGAGCTTGGCGAAGCTGTCCGGCTGCCGGTAGTCGGCGAAGCGCACTTCGATGCCGTAGCGGGGCAGGGTGTGGGCGAACAGGTTGTAGGTGCCGCCGTAGAGGGTGGAGCTGGTGACGATGTTGTCGCCCGCTTCGGCGATGGTCATGATGGCGTAGGTGATGGCCGCCATGCCCGAGGCCAGGGCCAGGCCGGCGATGCCCCCTTCCATCTCCGCCACGCGCTTTTCCAGCACGTCGGTGGTGGGGTTCATGATGCGGGTGTAGATGTTGCCCGCCACCTTCAGGTCGAACAGGTCGGCGCCGTGCTGGGTGGAATCGAAGGCGTAGGACGTGGTCTGGTAGATGGGCGTCGCCACCGCCTTGGTGGTGGGTTCCGGGCTGTAGCCGCCATGCACGGCGATGGTTTCGATCTTCATTGTGCAGTGTCTCCTTCGGTGGGTGCCGCCGGGCTGCCGCCGACAAGCCGGGCGATTATGCCTGAGACGAGTCCCGATGCTCGATCCTGCAGAGGCCGCGCATTTCACACCAGGCACAGGTTTCGGGAGCGCCCTGGGCGGGCAGCGGGGCGCCCGCCGCCAAGTCGGCGAGGGTGGCGCGCAGGCGGGCGGATTCGGTTTCGGCGGCTGTCGCCAGGTCCTCCGGCCAGGTCAGGGTTTCCACCTTGTCAACATCCACGCTGACGAAGCCCGCCTCGACAGCGCCGGCAAGCCAGGCGTAGGCGGGCAACTGGACATCCTCGCCGACGGAGTCCAGCTTGCGCTTCAGGGTCTGCCGGGACTGGGTCTTGTAGTCGAGTAGGGCCGTGCCGTCCGGGCGGTCATCGAGGCGATCGGCGCGGCCATGCAGTTGCGTGACGCCGGCTTCGCCCCAGGTCACCTCCCGGGCCAGCGGCGCTTCCGCGGTGCCGAAGCGATAGCCCTCGCGCTCGCGCTGCAACGCCCAGTCGACGTAGGCGGCAATGTGCCGCTCCCAGCGCAGGCGCCAGGCCAGGGCCAGGTAGCTGGCGGCCTCCGCCGGGGCGAAGACGGCGCGGGAGAGTTCGCTGAGGACCAGGACCAGTTCTTCGGGGGTGGCGTCGCCCAGCACCGGCCGGCTTTCGTGAAAGCGCGCCAGGATGCGGTGCACCAGGCTGCCGTAGTCGGCCTTGTCCATTTCCTCCGGTACCTCGTCCCGCTCATTGAGCCTGAGCACATGGCGGGCGAAGAATTGATACGGACAGGCCACCAGACTCTGCCAGGCGCTCACGCTCATGCGCGCGGGCACGGCCGGCGCGCCGGGGGCCGGATACGGTTCTGCTTGCCGGGTTCCGGCCAATCCGCCCGCCGGGTGGCGCGACGGTGCCGGGGTCAACCAGGCTTCATCCCAGGCCGCGCGCTGGAAGGCATCCAGATGCACCAGCCAGGGCGACAGCGGCGCCGGGTCGCCGTCGCGTTCGCTCTGCCAGATCAGGGCCACGCGGGGGGCGCGGGCGAGGACGTCGCCGAGCGCGGCGCGCAGTTCGAGTTCCCGCTCCGCCGCCGCGGGCAGGCCGAGTTGCAGGCGGGTGGCGTCGTTGAACAGGGCGGCGGACGGCACCCCCGGCAGATGCGCGGCGCCCGCGCCGAGGACGATGACGCCCTGCCAGTCGCGGGTGTGCGCAGCGGCCAGATGGGTCAGGCGCACGGGGCTGGCCACCGTGCCGTCCAGGAAGGTGGACTCTTCCAGATAGTGGAACAGCCAGCGCCGCCAGTCGGCGAGGGCATAGCGGGTGCGATGCGCGGCGCCCTCGCGCGCCAGGGTCTCCAGCAACGACCACAGTTGCCGACCCACCGGGTCGGCGCACAGCGCTTCCTCGGCGGCCAGGGCGCGCAAGGCGGCGAGCAGGCGGAGGGTCCATTCCCCCAGCGTCTGGCGGCCGCGTCCGAAGGCGCGGATGGCCGCATCGATGCGCCGCAACAGCGGCAGCGCCGCGTGCAGGCCTTCGCGCCGGGCCAGTTCGAGGTGGCCGGCCAGGCCGTCCGGCGCGCCATGCCGGCGAAACGCCGCGTCCAGCTCGTGCACGGCGCGCTCGCGGAGTTCGCCGGCATCGGCGAAGACGTAGGGGGACTTAAGCAAGTCCAGTAGGTCGCGAAACCAGGCGTCCGCGGTGAGCAGCCTGAGCCAGGCCTCCGGAAGATGGCTGGCGGAGGCGGTGGCGAACGCCCAGCCGGTTTCGTCCTGCGTCAGGATGCCGTGTCGCTCCAGCAGGGCGCGCAGGCGGCGCGCCATGAGCCGGTCCTCGGCCACCAGGGCGATATCGCGCAGGCCGTCGGCGAGCCAGCGCAGAACCAGTTCCTCGGCCGCGCGCGCGGCGGCTTCCAGGCCCGGCGCGGGGAGCAGGGTTTTCCCCGGCGACAGCGGGCTGCGCGGGTACCGCGCCGCGAAATCGCGGGCGCGTTCGGCCAGGGCTGGCTCGCGCGCATCCCAGGCCGCGGCCAGCAGGGCCGCGCAGGCCGCGTCGTCCGCCGGTGTCGGCAATTCCACCAGCCCGGCGCGCCGCTGCCAGTCCTGCAGACAGGCCCGCTCGGCGCCGCGCGTCGGCAGGCGGCCGAGCACGTAGAGCGGCCGCTCGGCGCCCTCCGCCAGACGCCGCAGCGCGCGGGCGCGCACCAGCGCACGACCCGGCGCGCCGCTGGCACGCAGCGCCCGCCAAACCTGGCGGACGATTTCCGCTTCCAGGGACAGGTGGCGGTTGGTGGACTCGGGCAGGCGCGCGAGAGCGGTCTCGTCGCTGTCGGCGCTGTCCAGCTCGTCAAGCAGGTCGAGCAGTTCGCGCGCGGCATCCCAGAGCGCCGCGCGCGGCACCTGTCCGAGGCGGTCGAGGAAATCGCGCAGTTGCGCCAGGCGCAGGCTGTCGGGCTCCACCCGGATGTCGGCGGCGGCCTGCTCCGCCAGTTCCGTAAGGGTGGCCAGACGCGGCGGCAGAACATGCCGGCCCGGCAGGACCTCGCCCAGGGCGCGACGAAAGGCGACGCCGGCATGCGGGTGCGGCACCAGCACCAGACAGCCGGAAAAATCCGGCGCACGCGCGCCCGCGTGGGCCAGAAAGGCTCGGGCTGCGGGGATCAGGGTGGCGGGCATGGCCTCATTCTCCCGACCGGCCGGCGAAAAAAAAACCCCGGCGCGTGGCCGGGGATAAGAGAGGAGGAGGATGTCAGTCGCACCGGTGCAGATGCGCGACCAACAATCCCGGCCTGGCAACCCGATGGCTCAGAGTAACCAGGGGGGGATTCAACATGAAACGCACAAACGCATTTCAGATGTCAATGTATTAAATCAAATCCTGGTTGTCAAACGGGTTTTTGCGCGCGCGACTGTATTCCCGCCATGCAGCCCGATAACCGGGCAAGGATTTCCGTGCACATCGGCGCAGCCGATCCCGGCGCTCGCCTCTTCGCGGGCGAGGCGAGAGGGGAATTCGGAATGCACAGCATTCCGCCCGCAGCCGGCCGGCGATGCATCGCCGGCCGTGGGGCGCGGAGCGGGGGCTGGGGGTGAGAGAACCGTCATGGCCCGGGCCACCGTTTGCATTGGCGGGGGTGGCCTATCGGCCATGAACGGTTAGGATGGACGCCCCCGCCGCCTTGCATGCCCGAGGAGGGTCATGGACGACCGCCAGCTCATCCGCTACAGCCGCCACATCCTGCTGCCCCAGATCGATCTGGCCGGGCAGGAAAAACTCCTCGCCGGCCACGTGCTGCTCATTGGCGCCGGCGGCCTGGGTTCACCCGCCGCGCTTTATCTGGCCGCCGCCGGGGTGGGGCGGCTGACGATCTGCGACGGCGACCACGTCGACCTCACCAATCTGCAGCGCCAGATCGTGCACCGGGAAGCCACGGTGGGCGTCAACAAGGCGGAATCCGCGCGCCGCGCGCTGGCCGAGATCAACCCGGACTGCCGGGTGATGCCTATCGAACACCGGGTCTTCGCGGAAGAGCTGATGGAGCTGGTGGCCGCCGCCGACGTGGTGGTGGATGCCTGCGACAACTTCGCCACCCGCCACGCGGTGAACCGGGCCTGCGTGCGCCTGAGGAAACCTCTGGTGAGCGGCGCCGCCATCCGCTTCGCCGGCCAGCTCGCCGTATTCGACCCGCGCCGCGACGACTCGCCCTGCTACCACTGCCTGTTCCCGGACACCGCCGCCGAGGACGAGGAGCGCTGCGCGACCATGGGCGTGTTCGCCCCGCTGACCGGCATGGTGGGCACTTTACAGGCCGGCGAGGCCATCCGCCTGCTGCTCGGCGCGCCCAGCCCGCTGACGGGCAGGCTGGTGCTGATCGATGCCGGCAGCATGGAATGGCAGGCCGTGAAGGTACCCCGGGATCCGGGTTGCCCGGTTTGTGGCCGACCTACCTTGCATGCCGCGTGACGGCGATCTCCGGGCGCAGCATCGCGACCCTACTCTGAAGGGCGCAAAAGGCCGCTCCCAAGCCATCCGGGCGATGTCCCCCAAGACATTGACCCATCAGCCCGGCAAAGACTCGTAGAGCTCGACGTACTCGCGCGTCAGCTTGTGGCCGGGCAGCAGGTGGATGAGGGGCCGGCAGGCCTCGTGCGATTCCTTGATCTTGACCGAGGCGGAAAGGTGCCTGGGCAGCACCGGCAGTCCCTCCTCCAGCAGTTCCGCCACCACCCGTTGCGGCAGCCGGGAGCGGGCCATGTACTGGTTCACGACGATGCCCTCGACGCGCAGTTCACGGTTGTGGTCGGCGCGGATTTCGTCGACGTTGCCCATCAGGGCGTAGATGGCCTTGCGCGCGAAGCTGTCACAGTCGAAGGGGATCAGGCAGCGGTCGGCGGCGATCAGGGCCGAACGGGTGAAGAAATTGAAGGCGGGCGGAGTGTCGATCCAGATGTCATCGAACTCGCCCAGTTCCGCCAGGGCCTCCTTCAGCTTGTAGATCTTGTAGCGCGATTCCAGCTTGGGTCCCAGCTCCTCCAGATCGGGATGCGAGGGCAGCAGCCAGAGCTTGTCGAAGGGCGTGGCGGCGGCGAATTCGGCAATCCTGCGTGGCCGCAGCTTGAAATTGAGGAGTTGATCGAACAAGTCCGCCAGGCTCAGTGCCGGCGGCGTGGCGGCCGACCCCAGCAGGTAGTGGCTGGCGTTACCCTGCGGATCGAGGTCGACCACCAGGCTGTGGCGGCCGCGCGCGGCGCCGATGGCGGCCAGATTGCAGGCGATGGTGGACTTGCCCACACCGCCCTTCTGGTTGAATACCACCCGCTTCATCGCCGGCTCCTTGCCATTTGAATTCAATGGCTTATTGTCACCGATCTCGGTGATGCACTGCAACAAATCGACTAAGCCAGGCCCCCACCGGCTTGGGCTTGTGCGCTGCTCCTCAGGGGGTCCAGCCGGGTCCCGGCAGGTACTCCACCACGTCGCCGGGCAGGATGGTGGCGCCGGCGGGGATGAGGGCGACGCCGTCCGCCCATGCCGCCGAGGAAATCACCGCCGAATCCTGGGTGGGATAGAGATCCAGGCCACCCCGCTCGTTGCGCCGCACACGCACGAACTCCAGGCGGTTGCCCTTCAGGGTGTAGCCGAAATCGGCGCGCAGGCGCTGGCGCTCGGGCTCGATGCGGGTGAGGCCCTGGCAACGCCGGATGTAGGGCGCGACCAGGGTCAAGAGACTGGACCACACCGCGACCGGGTTGCCCGGCAGGCCGATGAAGGCGGTTTCCCGTGCGTCCGCGACGACCGCGCCGAAGGCCAGGGGCTTGCCGGGCTTGGCGGCGATCTTCCAGACATCGATGTGGCCTTCGGCCTTCACCGCGTCGATGACGTGATCCTCCTCGCCCACCGACATGCCGCCGCTGGTCAGGATGAGGTCCGCCTCGGCGGCGGCGCGGCGCAGGGCCGCGCGCGTCGCCGCGCGGTCGTCGGCGACGATGCCGAGGTCGAGGATGTCCACCCCCAGGTCGCCGAGGAAGCCGCGCATCACATAGCGGTTGGAGTTGTAGATATGGCCGGCGGGCAAGGGCTGGCCGGGCATCACCAGCTCGCTGCCGGTAAAGAAGATGGCGGCCTTCAGGCGGCGGAACAGCGGCACCCGGCCGATGCCGACCGAGGCCACCAGCCCCAGGCCGGCGGCGGACAAGCGGCTGCCTGCGGTGAGCAGGGTCTTGCCCTGCGTCAGGTCGGACCCTCGCAGGCGCACGTGCTGACCGGGCACCGGCGGCTGCCGCACGATCACCGCGTCGCCATCGGCCTCGCAATCCTCCTGCATCACCACGCTGTCGGCACCTTCCGGCACCTGGGCGCCGGTGAAGATGCGCGCTGCGCTGCCCGTGGCCAGCGGCGACGGCACATCGCCGGCGGCGATGCGCTGGCTGACCGGCAGGCGGGCGCCGGGTCCGGCGGCGTCCGCCGCGCGCAGGGCATAGCCGTCCATGGCGGCGTTGGAAAAGGGCGGTACGGTCATCGGCGAAACCAGGTCGGCCGCCAACACGCGGCCGAAGGCATCCGCCAGATCCACTTCCTCGACGTCGGCCATGACGCGGGCGGACGCCAGCAGGGCGGACTTGGCTTCGGCGAAGGGCAGCAGGGCCATGGTCGGGTCTTTCCTTGAATCGGGGAACGCGCATGTTACCGAGTTCACGCGCTCCGACCCAGTTCGGCGCACGCTCGCGCGGCGGCCTTGACGCACGCCGCGCGGGACGTATAATTCCCGACCAATATTGTCAACTTTGAACTTGCCATGGACGCCCATACCCTCATCCACCAACAGGTCAGTGATAACCCGGTCGTGCTCTACATGAAGGGCACGCCACAGTTTCCCCAGTGCGGCTTCTCGGCGAACGCCGCCAACATCCTCAAGGCCTGCGGCCTGACCAATTTCCTCGCGGTGAACGTGCTGGAGAGCGCGGAATTGCGCGAGGGCCTGAAAACCTACGCCAACTGGCCGACCTTCCCGCAGCTCTACGTCAAGGGCCAGCTGGTGGGCGGCTCGGACATCATGCGCGACCTTTTCCAGACGGGTGAGCTGCAAAAGCTGCTGGCCGAGGCCAGCGCCCACTGAGACCCTTCTTTCAGCCCTTTCAGGCCGGCGCAAGCCGGCCTTTTTTTGCCCGGCGAAACGCATCGAATCGCCTAAAGTTTTCGTGCTCGGCGCCGTTATGCCGTGAGATGCCACACAACCCATTCGTGGGTGGAAGCAGAGACCAAATTGAAAGCAACCCGTTTCACCTTGTTTATCCTGCTTGAGGCCCTCCTCGTCAGCGCAGTCGTATGGTTCGCCGGGCCGGCCTGGGGGGTGGTCGGCGTCATGCTGGGCGCCGCCACGCTCGCTTGGCTGGGCCGCGCGCAGGACGCCGCGGGTACGGATCCCGCCGGCCGGACGGCGGCGGCGTCCCTCAGCCTGCGCTCGGAGGTGGATGCCCTCATGGCGGATCAGGCACGTGTCGTGCAAGCCCGGCAGGACGTCAGTCTGGGTGAACTCGCCCGGGTCAACGATCTGCTGCGCCAAGCCATCGACCAGCTCGTCGCGAGTTTCGGTGATATGAACACGCATATCCAGGCCCAGCGCGATCTGGCGCTGTCCATCATCCACAGCATGACCGACAGTGACCAGCAGGCGAATGGCACCAGCTTCGCGGACTTCGTCATGGACACATCGAAAACCATGGAAGCCTTCGTCGACAACACCCTGAACACCAGCAAGATCGCCATGAGTCTGGTGGAGACCATGGATGCCATCGACAAGAAGGTGAACGCCATCACCGGCATCCTCGGCGAGATCGAATCCATCTCCAAGCAGACCAACCTGCTCGCCCTCAATGCCGCAATCGAGGCCGCCCGTGCGGGCGAGGCCGGCCGCGGCTTCGCAGTGGTCGCGGACGAGGTGCGCGCGTTGTCGCAACGCACCAACCTGTTCTCCCAGCAGATCCGCGACAACATGGACGGAGTGCATGCCTCCCTTGCCGACGCTCATACCTCCATCTACGCGGTGGCGTCGATGGACATGAACTTCGCCCTGGAATCGAAGCAGCGCGTGCACGACACCATGCTGCGCATCGCCAACATCAACCAGTCCATGACCCAGTCCGCGCATGCCATCAACACACATGCCGAGCAAGTCGCGCAGGGCGTCAACACGGCGGTCACCAGTCTGCAGTTCCAGGACATGACCAGCCAGTTGATCGGGCATACGCGGGGCCGCATCGAGAGCGGCGCGCGCATCGCGCGAGAGCTGGCCGCCAGCGTGCATGAGGAACGCGACCTGGAAAGCGGCATCCGCCGCGCCAGGGAACGACTCCAAGCCTTGGCGGAACTGGTGGAAAGCCGGCCTCAGCCTGTCAAACAGAAGAACCTGAGTTCAGGCGACGTCGAACTGTTCTGAAATCGAGAGGAAGAGAAATGGGAAAGATCGTTCTCACCGTGGATGATTCCGCCTCCATCAGGCAGATGGTGGCCTTCACCCTGAAGAGCGCGGGCTACGAGGTGGTCGAGGCGGTGGACGGGGAGGATGGCCTCAACAAGGCCAAGGGCAAGCAGGCCAATCTGGTGCTGACCGACCAGAACATGCCGAAGATGGATGGCCTCTCCCTGATCAAGGCCCTGCGCGGCCTGCCCCAATACCGCGCCACGCCGATCCTGATGCTCACCACCGAGTCCTCCGACGCCATGAAGGCGGCGGGCAAGGCGGCGGGCGCGACCGGCTGGCTGGTGAAGCCCTTCGACCCGCAGAAGCTGCTGGAAGTGGTGAAAAAGGTCATCGGCTGAGCCCGGCCCGCTGCGAGCCGTCCGCGTGATGCCAGCCTTGTGTCCAGCACCCTGCCCGGGGGAGATGCCATGAGCATCGACATGAGCCAGTTCTACCAGGTGTTCTTCGAGGAGACCTCGGAGCATCTGGCGAACATGGAAAACCTGCTGCTCAACCTGGACGTCGACAACCCGTCCCTGGAGGATCTCAACGCCATCTTCCGCGCCGCCCATTCCATCAAGGGTGGCAGCGGCACCTTCGGTTTCACCGACATGACCGAGGTGACCCATGTCCTCGAGGGACTGCTCGACCGCCTGCGCAAGGAGGAACTGGCGCTGCGCCCGGACATGGTCGACGCCTTCCTGGCGGCCGGCGACGTGCTGCGCGGCCAACTGGAACACCATCAGGGCGGGCCGGAAGTGGACGGTGGCGACATCCGCGAGATCAGCGCCCGCCTGACGCAACTGGCGCACGGCGACAGCGCCGCGACCGCGACCGCGGCGTCGGCGCCCGCCGAATCGGCGCGTGAGCTGAATCTGGTCTGCCTGTTCCCGCCCGATCTGGCCGCCTCCGAAGCCGAGGTCGACAACCTGCTGGCCGCGCTGGCGGAAATCGCCGCGGTGGATCTTCGCCACCGGCCGGACGCCGCCAATGGCCTGCTCGATGCACGCCTGACCACGGCCAGGAGCGATGCCGAATTACGCGATGCCCTCGCCTTCTATGTCGGCCCGGAGGAAATCGCCCTGACTCCCGCCGTGGGCGGCGAAGCCGCCTATGGACTGTTCGAGGAAGCCGCCCCCGCCGCGCAGGAGGCCTACGGTCTTTTCAGCGAGGAACCCGCGCCGGCAGCCGACGCCACAGCGGCCTATGGCTTCTTCGACGACGCGCCGGCCGCGCCCGCCAGCGAGAAGCACGAGGAGGATGCGGGCTTCGGCCTGTTCGAGGACGCACCGGGCCGACCCGAAGCCCTGCCCAACCGTGATGTGGCGCCGGGCGACAGTCCGGCGGCGATCGAGGGGCCGGGCTACGGCCTGTTCGTCGATGCCCCGGGCGGACTCGGCGTGTTCGACAATGCCCCGGGCGCCGAACGCCTGAGCCGGCCTGCGGCCGCTCCCGCGGCGACAACGCCCACATCGCCCGGGCGTCGCCTGTCCGACCATCCCAGCGTCGAAGTCGCCAAGTCCGGCCGCCGGGACAACGACAAGACCGCCGCCGCCGCCGGCGCCGACACCAGCATCCGCGTTTCCGTGGAAAAGGTGGACCAGCTCATCAACCTGGTCGGCGAACTCGTCATCACCCAGGCCATGCTGTCGGAAACCGCCGGCAACCTGGATCCGATCCAGGCGGAAAAGCTGCTGGCCGGCATCGATCTGCTGTCGCGCAACACCCGCGACCTGCAGGAATCGGTGATGTCCATCCGCATGCTGCCGATGAGCATGGTGTTCTCGCGCTTCCCGCGCGTGGTGCGCGACCTCGCCGGCAAGCTGAACAAGCAGGTGGAGATGAAGACCATCGGCGAGAACACCGAGCTGGACAAGGGCCTCATCGAGAAGATCACCGATCCGCTCACCCACCTGGTCCGCAACAGCCTGGACCACGGCATCGAGATCCCGGAGAAACGCGTCGCCGCCGGCAAGAACCCGAAGGGCACCCTGACCCTGAAGGCTTCCCACCAGGGCGGCGCGGTGGTCATCGAGGTGATGGACGACGGCGGCGGCCTGAACCGGGCACGAATCCTCGAGAAAGCCAAGGAACGCGGCCTGCCGGTGAGCGATTCGATCTCCGACCACGAGGTCTGGCAACTCATCTTCGCGCCCGGCTTCTCCACCGCCGAGGTGGTCACCGACGTCTCCGGACGCGGCGTCGGCATGGACGTGGTGAAGCGCAACATCGAGGGCCTGGGCGGCAAGGTGGAACTGGAATCCTCGCCGGGCTTCGGTACCCGCACCGTCATCCGCCTGCCGCTGACCCTGGCCATCCTCGACGGCATGTCGGTGGGCGTCGGCGGCGAGACCTTCATCGTGCCCATCACCACCGTGGTGGAATCCCTGCAACCCCGCCTGGACGACATCCGCACCCTGGCCGGCGATTCCCGCATGGTGCACATCCGCGGCGATTATCTGCCCTTCATCCCCCTGTCCGAGGTGTTCGGCCTGGCCGGCGTCGAGGACATCACCAAGGGGATCCTGGTGGTGGTGGAAGGCGAGGAAGGCAAGGCGGCCCTCTTCGTCGACGAACTGCTGGGCCAGCACCAAGTCGTCATCAAGAGCCTGGAAGCCAACTACCGCAAGGTGCCGGGCATGTCCGGCGCCACCATCATGGGCGATGGCCGCGTCGCCATGATCCTCGACGTAGCCGCCGTCATCCGCCTGGGCCTGGCCAACGCCAAGCGGCGCGCGGCGTGATTCCTACTGTAATAGGTTCCAAGGAGCAAGCATGGACATCGTGGACAGCAGCGGCGTGCCGGCCTCGGGAGAATACCTGACCTTCACCCTGGGCCGGGAGGAGTACGGCATCGACATCCTCAAGGTGCAGGAAATCCGCGGCTACGAGGCGGTCACGCGGATCGCCAACTCGCCCGCCTTCATCAAGGGCGTCATCAACCTGCGTGGCGTCATCGTCCCCATCGTCGACCTGCGCATCAAGTTCAACCTGGGTGAGCCCGGCTACGACCAGTTCACCGTGGTCATCATCCTCAACATCGGCAAGCGGGTCATGGGCATCGTCGTCGACGGCGTCTCCGACGTCATCCAGCTCGATTCGGCGAGCCTGCACCCGGCGCCGGAGTTCGGTTCCATTCTGGATACCCGCTATATCCTGGGCCTGGGCACGGTGGAGGAACGCATGATCATCATGGTGGATATCGAACAACTCATGACCAGCCAGGAAATGGCTCTGGTGGAAACCGCCGCCGCCTAATCCGCCTACAGAGCCCCCTGCCGAGGAGACCCGAACATGCGCACCAACCTGCCCGTCACCGGCGTGGAACGCCATCTGCCCGAAGGGGAATTCATCGTCTCGCGCACCGACCCGCGCGGGGTGATCACCTACGTCAACCGCGCCTTCCTGGAGATCAGCGGCTTCAGCGAGGCGGAACTGCTCGGCGCGCCGCACAACATCGTGCGCCATCCCGACATGCCGCCGGCCGCCTTCCAGGATCTCTGGGAGACGCTGGCAGCGGGCAAGCCCTGGAGCGGCCTGGTCAAGAACCGCTGCAAGAACGGCGACCATTACTGGGTGCTGGCCAACGCCACGCCGGAATGGGAAAACGGCCAGATCGTCGGCTACCTCTCGGTGCGCAGCCGGCCTTCCCGCGGCGACGTCGAAGCCGCCGAATCCCTCTACAAGGCGATCCGCGAAGGCCGCGCCGGCCGCGTCGCGGTGCGCGAAGGGCAGGTCATCAAGACCACGCCCTGGGCCAGGCTCACACGCAAGCTCGGCAACCTGCGCATCCGTACCCAGATCATCGCCCTGCTGGTGGTGGTGCTGGCCATGGTGGCCCAGCTCGGCTTCATGGGCCTGCGCGGCCTGGAGCAGACCAGCCAGGGGCTGCGCACGGTCTACGCCGAGCGGGTGGTGCCGCTGAAGCAACTGAAAGGCGTGTCGGATTACTACGCCGTCAATGTCATCGATGCCGTGAACAAGGCCAATGCCGGCCTCATCACCGCCGAGGAGGCGGTGAAGAGCATCGCCGAAGCCCAGGAGGGCGCCAAGACCTTGTGGTCGCCCTACGCCGGCGCCGAGACCAGCGAGCTGGTGAAACCAATGGTGGCGGAAACCGCGCCCCTGATGGAGAAAGCCGACGCCGCCACGGCCAGGGTCGCCGCCCTGGTCGGCGGCTTGCAGGGCAACGTCACGGGCCGCTTGAGCGCTGAGATCGGCCCGTTGTACCGGGATATCGATCCCCTGACGGTCAAGGTCGGCGAAGTCTTCGACATGCAGATGCGGGTGAGCGCCATCACCTATGCCGAGTCGGAAGATACCTATCAGCACGTGCGCAACATCAGTCTGGTCTCCATGATCACCGGCCTGCTGTCGGTGGCCCTGCTGGGCTGGCTGCTGTATCGCGCCGTGGTGCCGCCGCTGCGCCGGCTGGCGGGACAGATGATCGAGATTTCGCGCGGCAATTTCAGCCTCGCCACCAACAAGGAGCGGGATGATGAAATCGGCGTCGCCGCCGACGCCTTCAAATCCATGTACATCCGCCTGGGCTTCGACGTGGCCGAGGCGAAACGCGTGGCCAACGACAGCCTTCGGGTGAAGATCGCCCTGGACAACGTCTCGGCCAACGTCATGATGGCGGACAACGGTCGCAACATCATCTACATGAACAAGGCGGTGCAAGGCATGTTCCGCAACGCCGAAGCCGACATACGCAAGCAATTGC
>Ga0209835_1001190_pt1 | contig 14916 bp, 12 predicted proteins | sample LakKivwa52mmetaG_FD_184138 | JGI IMG/M metagenome (GOLD analysis project Ga0209835, IMG submission 184138) | Anoxic lake water microbial communities from Lake Kivu, Rwanda to study Microbial Dark Matter (Phase II) - Lake Kivu water 52m metaG... | ecosystem: Environmental > Aquatic > Freshwater >...
AGCCTCAAAGAAACATGACATCTATGAAGCAACCATGATGCCCACGAAAAAACAGAAGTTGGATTACAGCCATCCCATTTCAGCCTTTGGAACCAACATTGACGAGAAGATTCCTATCGTCTATGTGTTTGGCAATCACGGAGCAAGCGAAATTATCAGCGATTTAAACGAGATGCAATTACGAACCTCTGCAATTCTATTTATTGACGCACCGCTACCGATTGCGGTTCGTCGTGAAATCGTCGCAAAAATCAAAACGGAGAAATCATCACTGTTCAGCCCGTTCTTGATTGTCGATCAAACGATGATTTTATATTTGGCAATGTTGGAAGAAAACGAAAGAATGTTGGCGCTTCTTCAATGTACCTTGCCTTACTTAAATATCCAGCCATTTGTCAATGGCGCAGGTTCCATTCCTGATGAGATGTTCATTGGTCGAAAACAAGAGTTGAACCAGATTCTATCCAATGATGGCCCCTCGATATTGTACGGGGGTCGGCAATTGGGTAAATCAGCTTTGTTGCACCGCGCCAAGAGCATCAAACACGACCCCAACAAAAAAGCGTATGCTATTTACATTGACGCACGCAATCAAAAAACCAAAGGACTGCTAAAGCAGATTATCGAACAATTCCGATCGGAGAAGTTAATCTCCAGGTTCACAAAGGAAGAGTTGGACTACGATACCGTCTTTTCGGACATCAAACAAGGCTTCTCGAGAGGTTCCATTTCCGAACTCGCTTTATACATCGATGAAGCAGATACTTTCTTTGATGAATTCTCCAAGGCGTGCGAAAAAGTCTTGTCAATCTTTTTGAATCTAAAGCGAGAGACTCACGGCAAGTTCCGCTTCCTTTTTGCAGGCTTGCATAATGTTATGCGTTTCGGAAACAACATGCTTAATAATAATATCTTGCCACAACTTGGGACACCGCTTTGCATTACCCCATTGTCCACCGCCGACGCCTACAAATTAATCGAAATGCCACTCACCTATTTAGGGTATCATTTAAATCCTGATCAAATGGGACTCATTTTGGCTAATTCCTTGTACTTCCCAGGGATTTTGCATTTAATTGGGTATTCAATCATCAATGCAACAAAGGGATTGTATCTTAACGGAATTTATAACACGTCAAACAATCCTCCGTATCAAATCAACGACGTAAGTTTGCAAAGCATTTTCTATCAAGAAAAGATTAATCACGAGATTGAACAAAAATTAGAAATCACACTTGGACTCGATCCTCGCTACAAGAAAATAGCTGTCATCATTGCATACTTGTATCACACCGAAAAATCCCAAATCCAGGATTTCCAAGGATTTTCGTTGGATCGAATCAAACGTTTCGCTGAAGTAGAGGGTTTAGAACTGATCAGCGATTTATCCAATCCGGATTTAAAAGGTTTGTTGACCGAGATGAAGGACATGGGTATTCTGCAAGCCGATCCTGGGACACAAAACTATCGGTTCCGAAAAAACAGTTTCCGTGATATCATCGCTGCGACTGAGGAAAAAGCTCTTGAAAAATTGTTAAGTGTAAACGAAGAAGGATCCAGCACATGACCGAACAAGAAATGTGGTGGAACTGGATCACCGGACCTCGCAAATTGATCGATGCGATTTACAATGCACTTCATGAACGGATTTCCATCCACGTCTCATGTCTTCCAGACTTTTCATGGTCGGGGGAAATGCGTTTTATGATGGAACGTAAACTGATGCTCATCGAGCGAAGATTAATATTAATCGACGCCAGTGAGCAGGAATCGCAGATGCCGGATTTGTATTTACTTCATCGATGTGGATTGAATTCTATGCAAGTGAACGAATACAAATCACACAAGAACAGCGTCATGGATTTTTTATCTGGTTTCGGCGAGTTGTCCGAATCGGTGGTTTGGATTTACAACATCGAACCAAGCCGTCAATTGGAGTGGGTGAAACTATGGAAAACATGGACTTCGACCTATACCGATTTGGTGATTGAGACCATTGAAACGACAACTTCTCGAGCAGAATCTACGAAGGCGGGAAAGAACAAGAAATTGTTCTATATTGGGCAATTCATCACGCCATCGGATACCCGTTTGTTTATCTACATGCTCTCCAAGGAACAAGCCATCCATGAGTTGTTTCAAAGATATGTTGCATCCGCACTATCCAACGTTTGCGGATCGGATTCGGAAACGGCTTTGATGCTTTACAATCAAATGAGCGTGGATCAAGAGGACCTCCTAGATTCCATTAAAAAGGCGTTACTCAAATACCCCGAGCTACACACAATCGATTCCGAATATTATGTGAAGCATAACGATGCGATTCACCTGTTTCGAACTGGCAACGAAAAGGAACTTCAAGCGAGTATCTTTAAAGCGCAACTGGAAGTATTCTTTCCACTAATCGAGCAAAAGCGTATCGATTTTATCGAAATGTATTCCGCCGAGTTATCAAGACATGCGCCGAAGTTCAATGCATTGAATGAGCCAATCGAGACCGTCTTTGATCTTGATATTGGTCAGGTCGTAAAAACGGTACATGGTATGAGCGGGCTTAATCCAATCAAAAAGAGCACTGCGTTTGCGGTCCTGGTTGAGTTGAGAGACTTAAGAAACAAACTTGCACATTCCGTACTTTGCGATGTTTCAGAACTAGGAAGAATCGCTCAAGTGCACCAATCCTAAACGATTGAGACTTTTCCGCATTTATCTTGGAAAACATAGTTCATGATCAATACCTTTAAGTAGTTGAACTTGCACAATTAATGGCTTTTTAAGCTTGATCCCAACATATTCTGGGGGTCAGGCTTTTTCCTTTGCATGCTTTTGTGTGCAATTCAAAAGAATGTTCGGGGGTTAACTTCTTTTTTGTATAAAAGAATGGTATGATGTGTAAAATGAATATACCTTGGTGTTAAGAGGAATGATGGATTTGCACATATAGTAATATGCATAAGTATATTGAAAATTATTATATTTTGTTAATACGAAAACAGGTTGAATTAGATTAACGTTGTTGTGGTTTTTTAGGCATTGATCTCGTGACCATAAGGGATGAACAACGGCGAATGAAGATGAGTGTCATGACATAGTGGAGTGAATCGCTTTCTTGTTTTACAACGCTTGTGTGGATAGATTGTGCAAGACAACTACGGCGCACATTTTTGGGTTCCGTTTACCGATAATGAAACAGCACAAATAGCAAGCACACTTCGATCTATTCCCATTTTGAATTCTTGATGTTTCGTAGGAGTGATGTATGGTGAATATTTTAGTATATGGCGCGGGAAATGTAGGATTAGCCAATGCGTTAATGCTCAGCTCGCATCACCGTGTTCATATTTATGATGTTGACAAAATCAGACTCTCCCATATACAAGAGAATGACTTCTCTATTTTGAACGAGAAGAACTTAGATAAGCTCCCGGTTGATTTTGATAATGTGTTTATTTGGGATTGGAACCAATCGGTCGATTTCGAGTATATCATCATTGCATTACCCACCAACCTAGATTCTCGCGGCAAGCTCGAGACGGAATCAATTTATCAATGTATCAGTAGACTAAAAAAAGCGCATCAAGATGCAATCTATATCGTAAAATCCACACTTCCCTTGGGTGGATCGGCTGTACTGACAGAACTTATTGGTGATTTTCTTTATATACCGGAGTTTCTTAGAGAAGGTACCACTGTTTATGATTCCTTCTATCCTTCGAGAATCGTCATTGGAGGAAAACAAGCGTATGCCTTGAAAGCAAAGGTTGTATTTCGCGAATGCAGTTTGAATAGTCCAGAAGTGATGCTTACCAGTCATAAAGAAGCTGAATGCATTAAGCTCTTCTCCAACACCTATTTATCCATGAGAATTGCATTCTTTAATGAGTTGGATTTGTACGCCATGAAGGAAAACTTGAACAGCGAAACGATTATACGTGGAATTGGTCTCGATGAACGTATCGGCCTTTATTACAACAATCCGTCATTTGGGTTTGGGGGATATTGTCTGCCAAAAGACACGGAAGACGTGATTAACTCCATTGATTCAGTACTAATCAAGCAAATCAATCATTCCAACCAATTCCGAATGAATGGCATTGTGGAACATATAATGGACAATGGTTGTACTAGAATCGGCGTCTATAAGTTATCATCAAAATCGGGTTCTAGTGGAGTTAGGAATTCATCTACGATTCTCATAATTAACGAACTAATAAAGCGGGGCATTGAAGTACGGGTATATGATCCAGACAATTCGAGAATAGAAGCATTGCAATATGTTGAAACCATAGAACAATTGTTTGAGACATCGCAAATGGTGATTGCCAACAGGATCGATCAAGATGTAAGACAATATCAAGATAAGATTTTCACCAGAGATCTATATAATCGAAACTAAGGGGGTAGGCTATGAGAATACTAGTCAGTGGCGGAGACGGATTTATTGGGAAAAATCTAGTGAGATCACTTCATAGTAAAGGGCACGAGATTATTGTTGTTGATAATCATATAACAAGTTATTTAACAAACGACAAACTTGAGATGGTTCGCCATATAGATACCCCAATTGAAGAACTACGTTTTGATGAAATCGAAAAGGTCGAAGTAATTTTTCATTTGGCTTCAGTCGCCAGCCCCCTGGTATACAAAAACGATTTCCGAAACGTGTACAATCCCAATGTGAAAGGCACGGAGAAACTAATCGACCTGGCAAGACGCGATTCCGCCAAATTGATCTATTCTTCAACAAGCGAAGTGTATGGCATGTTGGATGATGAGATCACTGAAGGCCGGGGAATATCTGAGGATAGTATTTCTATCTCGCACCTTTTAACCGACCGAAGTATTTATCCTACTTCAAAAAAGATGGGGGAGGAGCTCGTAAAAAACTTCATCAATCAAAATGGCAATGCTGTGATTTTGCGTCTATTTAATGTTTATGGTCCAGATATGGATGTCAGAAATAACGGGTACGGAAGAGTTATTCCTAACTTTATCAACGCAATCCGTTCCGGTAAGGAGATTCAAATCTTCGGTACTGGCAAACAAATCAGAAGTTTTATCTGGATAGACGATATCATAGAGGCTTTGGAATTAGTCATGGACACCCCTGGGCTCCCGGCTGTTCTTAACTTAGGAAACGCTGATCCGATATCGATATTTGATCTCGCCCAATTGCTTTTTATGTTAGAGAATAAACAGGTTCCTATTCGCTATTTTGATAAAGATCCAGATGATCCAATGTGGAGAAAACCCAATACCAGCAAAGCGAAGGAGATTTTTCACTGGGAACCTAAAACAACATTGAAAGAGGGCCTTACCATTATTCTAAAAGGACATAGCGAATGAATTCGTATCCCCGGACGCTGTTCTACCTTATCGATGTGTTGTGTAATGAAAAATGCAGTAAGTGCGGACATTGGAAATACAAGAGTCAGAAATCAATGATCGAGCCAAAGAACATAATTGACTTCATACAAAGTATAAATAGCTTGAAAGAACTGGTGTTTGTTGGAGGAGAGCCACTTATCTACAAAAATCTGGTTTTGGACATCGTTCATAGTGTCTCGCCTAGAATCAAATGCACCATCATTACAAACGGTGTTTTGGCAGACAAACCCCTCATAGATCGTTTAGTGGATACCAATACACATATTGTTTTCTCAATGGATACTTTGGATAAGGAATTTTGGAGATTTGTTAGAGGACAGGATACATATGATCGTGTTTTCCAGAATTTTCATTATGCAATCAGTCGATTGAATCCCAAACAAATTAGTGTTCAATCCGTGCTGTCCAAAGAAACAAAGACACACGTTTCAGAGGTTGGGAAATGGCTCGATTCATTGGGCATATATCATAGTATACAGGATTATGTTTCGGATGGTTTTGGTGGGACCTGGACTGAGTGTGAAAAAAAGCGAGTCGATTCGAATGCAAAATGCCACGCACATCAATACAATATGTCGATCATGCCAAACGGGGACATATACACGTGTTTTCAACAGGCTTTGATCCCGAGTTGTGAAAGGCCGATAGGAAACATTGTGACAAGTACTTTTTCGGATATCTTGAAATCCGATTATTTTGCCAACGTTATCAATAAAATGGTTGATTGCAATCTACCCTGTAAAGTGTTGAAGTGCAATATCGAATAGAGGAGAATTGTCATGGAACAATTGAGAGAGCTAATCGTTGAGTTGAGTCAAAATTGCAATTTGGAGTGCATTATGTGTGGTTTTGGGAGGAAGTATAATGCCCCATCCAAATTTCTTAGTTTTGAAGATTTCGTATCGTTGTATGACAAATTGGGAAACCATGCGGAAAAAGTCAGGCTGAATGGCAGGGGAGAAAGCACTATTCATCCTGATTTGAAAAAGATCATTCGGTACATAGGACACAAGAATAGAATGTCACTATTCACCAACGGAAACTATATTGATAAAGAGTTGAATGATTTGTTTCTTGAATTTGATGTGGAACTATACTTTTCCATCGATTCCCCAAACCCCGCTAAATTGGAAGAGATTCGAAAAGGTGTGAATTATGAAAGACTGAATCATAATATCCAAGAAATGAAATCGAAAGAAACGAGACCATTTCTCGTCTTCACACTTCAGGAATGTAACATTGATGATATTGTTTCCATCGCCCATTATGCAATTAAACATCAATGCAATTTGATATATAATGTGCTTAGAAGAGATGTGGGGATTGAGGCGTTTCAAGGTTTGATTGTTCAAAATAAGGCAAAAATCATCAATGACTTCCAAATTGTAGAAGATTTGTTTGCAGGTTCAAATGTACAAGTTTACTCACCTGATCAAATATCAGGTATAGAGATAAGAAAAAGCGGATGTTCACTTACTTGTGGCCCTATGGAAAGATGCCCCAATATAAGCAAAGAACTATGCGTCTTGTATAACGGAGATGTCACTCCATGCAACATGTTTAATCCCTATGTTTATGGGAATATTAGAGAGTCCGATATTGAAAGCATTCTTAGTGGAGTTAAGAGACGGTGGTTTGAGGAAAACCACAAGACCTATTATTATTGTCAAAATTGCGCATGTTTGGTGAGGTAGAGTATGAGCTTTGTTGTGAATGTAATGGAAAATGACACACTTAAGTACTGGAAAAAGAAACTTGAGCATAAATGGTATCAATTTCCTTTTCTGATATCCAAAAATCTCGAAATCGAATCGTTTATGAGTGAGTATGAGAAACCAAATCCCTATCCTTATGACGGTATTACGACTTTTCGAATTTCGGAAAAGGAAAACAAAATATCGCCATCCTCTACGATATCAATCGTTGTGCCGATCTACGTATCAACACCACAAAGCAAGAAACAAGTTGAGAGGTTAATACGATCTATTTCTCAGCAAGATCGCAAGGCTAATCATGTGTTCCTAATTGATGACTGCTCTCCATTTGCTTATGATACATATGGACATGCGGTCTACAGAATGAGCAAAAATGGAGGTCCTGCGAAAGCAAGAAACTATGGTATTGAGCTAGCAATGAAAGAAAAATCGGAGATTATTGCCTTCACAGATTCAGATGTGAAGTTACCAAACCATTGGATTTCATCAATCATTGAAACCTTTGTGAGTAATCGATACATGCAAGCGATATCTGGAAAAACAATCTCATATGGTAAAACGTGGTATGATCGATATCATAATATAAATGGGACATTGAACGGAAGGATGTTTAAGGATTCACAGCAACTATTGTATGGCCCAACATGCAATTTTGCCGTCGAAAGCGAAGCATTAGGAGAGATGCGTTTCTCTGAGGATTTTCCACTAGCTGCCGGTGAGGACATAGAATTATGTTTTAGATTTCTTCAGATAGGCAACAATATCGGTCATGGTTTCCATGTTGTTGTATATCATGATTTTGGGTACAAACTATTCAAGAAAACCAAAAATCGAACCAACTTTGTCAAAGTATTCCAAAAGTACGCAAAAGGCGAAAAGATACTGCTGAAAGTCATCCCTCAGTATTATCATTTTTTGAATGAAACACTTGAGATATCGAATGTATAGTTACAGAGAGAATAGATAAAGGAGTATCAAACAACAGAAATGGCATATGGAATGAACTACCATGCACTTAGTTGATCTAAATTGTCACATATGTTACTGTTTATCCATAGTTTCAACTCGTGAAACATTGATCTAGTCATTCCCTTATGTGAAGCAGAGCGTTGTATGAATAACTGGATAATCAATCCCCAGCAATTAATCACCATAGAGTTTCTGCTAGGTGTGATCAACCACCTCTTTTTAATTCCAAATTGACGAGAACATGGAGTTCTTATATGACCATTCATAATCATTTTGTTCCACAATTGATTCTGCGTCGCTTTGATGAAAAGATCAACACATATAGATTAAGCACAAAGGAACTGAAGATTGACGCAAATTTTAAAACTTCATTTTCAAGTCCATCTCTATACACACAAGAAATCGAAGATCTTTTCTCAGGCAAGATTGAAAGTGAATTTGCTAGAATTCTAGACAAGAAAATACGATCTGCAGAGAATGTTGTAGAATTGAAGCGTCTAGAATTGGCTACAGTTAAGAAGTATTTGCTTCTCGCAATGTTAAGGACAAATGATGGAGAACATTTGACTCAACATCAAAAGGAAAAAACCGCAGAGAATGTCAACGAAATCTTACATTTTCAAGAAAAAAATACGGAAAATTTAACTAGCCATGAATATTGGATGAGGACTTTACAATGCATTATTGAATCTATGGATTTGAATCATGTAAGGAATCATCCACAAGCCACTAATTTGGCAGTAAGGTGGGCATCTACCTACAATTCCGGTTACCTGTCTATTTGGGATTCTACTACATCTGGAGAAGACTTTATTGTGATTGATAATGGAATGACATCCGAGCACGAGATTACTCGATTTACCCCTCCATTCAATGATGACGTTATTAAGAGAGGCTACCTTCTTCAGGAGTATTATAAGTATAATGGTAAACCTGATTATGACTCAACGAATAAAGCTAGTGTCTATCTACGTACTTTGTTTTCAAATGACTTCATGACAGAAAATGTGTACTTGTTTTCTGTGACTAGAAATCGAATGTTAGTTATTATCAATCCTTTCTTTCGACTATTTGATAAGGAATTCGAACCAGAAATAGCGGACTTAGCAATACCCGATGTTTGGCCTACTAGATTTGTAGATCACGATCTATTTAAGAAGAACAATACAGACTATGTCAATGACAAGCAAGAAACGCTTCTCGGGCTAACAAATATAAACGATAAATACATATATCCAATCAGAAAGATGATACTTAATGATGTGATCTATGCGAACTGCCTGACTCTTGATAGAATTAGCGATATATTTGGGTTTTGTAGTTCTCAAGGCATAACTAGAAGTCTTGCAGTATACTCGCAGATTAGTGGGCTTAATGATTATTCAGATCTAATTAATCAACTCGAAGCTATGGGATATGTTATAAAAAGAAACGCCGAAACAATTAGAATAAGGAATCACATATCACCAACAGTGAGGGTGCTAAACAACAACGAATTGAAGTACGCCAATAATGTTCTTGAGTTGAAACATAAAAGAAATCACATAGACTAGATGAATAATTGTTTTGTAACTGTAGAACTCGGCTGGATATATCGCATGATATCACTATTGGTAAAAGATCTGTTATTGATTTTGTCGATGCAACCCAAGACCGCGAACCGGGTTGACTTTGAATCAATCCTTTCTGTTTCTTCATATTGTTATGATGGATAACTATATCATGTTCGAAACAACGTTATATCATCTATGAGTTCTTGAACATCAAGAAAGGATCATTGTGCATGAAAACGAATCGAATCAATCTGCTTCTATCCGGCAATGCGGATCCTTGTTCCTTGAATCTCAAACGATTCTTCAACGGGATCTTTCAAAGCAAGAAGAACACCAAACCCATCCAACCTCTCGAAGTCCCCTTTCCCACCATCTGGAAGAAGGTCTTGCTTGGCATGCTCGTGCTGGCGACCATCTTGCTCGCCGGCGTCACGAGCCTGGGACCCTATCCCTTCCCTTGGCTGACGATGGTGATGGCTGCGCTTGTTCCCGTGACCTTCGTTCTTTTCGTCTACGAGTTCAACAACGCCCAGCCGGTGAAAGTCCGAGATCTGCTCATCGTCTTCTTCATCGGCTCCGCGGCGTCGTTCTACGTCGTCGGCGATCTGGCGATTGGAACCGGGATTGAAATCGTCGATCTCATCTTCAATGCCTGCGTCGAAGAACTCGCCAAACTGGCGCCGATCTATCTGGCCATTCGGTTCTTGAAGATCAAACGCGCCAGCGCGGCGTTGTTGATCGGGCTGACGGTCGGGGCCGGATTCGACATCGCCGAGTCGATGGGCTATTCGACGTTCTACGGCTTGGAAGCTTTCTTTGAAAACGGCGAGATTGACTTCTCGACGATGGTCGTTCGGCTTCAAAGCGCCTTCATGAGCCACACCCTGTGGGGTGGTATGGAGGGGGCCGCATTGATCTTCGCGTTTCGGGGTGAGCAGAAGAAGCCAAGGATCGGAACGCTGATGATCTGGGTCGGTTTCGCGATGGTCACGCACATCCTTTGGAACATGTTTGGCGGGATGATCTTCGGAACGCTCATCCAATTGCTCTTCATCCCCGTTTTCCTGTATCTCCTGGATGCTTGTTACCGCGACCAGCTGGAAGCGGGACGCATGGCGTTGATAGAGGCAATAATCGAGACGCCGGGCGTCGCATTGGAAGATTCCAAGGAAACCTTGGAGGAAGAACCAAGAAAGAACGAAGAAACGGTGGAAGAAGTCATCGCAAGCGAATCTGTCGAATAGGTTCCATCATCCCCACGTCTTATAGCAATGAAGGTAGATCATGACAAAAAAGCAGTACACAACCCTGGTTCTCCTAATTTTAGGACTTCTCCTACTTGCATTCGGAAACCTCACTCTGGGCGCCGTCTTTCAAGATACTGCCTCGTCAATCGTTCCTTATGGTTGGTTCATAGGCTTATTCTTCGTGTTTCTTATCGCGACGTTTGTCCTCTTGTTCGTCAACTTCAAAAAACTGATGAAGTATGAAATTGAGCGAAAGCTAGCCAAGTTTGAAAATCTTGAAGTTCGCAAACTCAAGTCCATCCGCATGAAATTCGGGGAGAGTTCCTTTGAAACATTGTTTGGAAAATTCAAACACGGGAGGACGTCGATGGGGCTGTACTGGATCTTCCGACCCAGTACCTTTTGGCAACCCATCTCCTTCATATTGGAATATGAATATAACGTAGATATGACCGTCAAAGACGATGAGAAAGTTGAAATCGATATCGTAGAAGGCTCGTCGGATGTGTCGGATCCGAAGATTGGTCAGGTGATGGTCCAGTTGCCCAAGGCCAGCAATCAAGGATTCCATGCCAGGGTATTCATCAACATGCATGATTATGTCGACGATGCCAAAATTGTTCAAGCGGAACGCATTGTCACCAACTTCGAGATTGTTTCCCGATCTCTAGGAATTTTTTCTCCGATTCTTCTGTACTTTCTCTACGACAAAAGTACAGGAACACTCTATTACGAACCATACAAGCCGTATCGTATGTACCAAAGACCCAGAGCTTTGAAGATGTTTTTGAAAATGCTTGGCGTTGATATTCGATAGGGTTGGATTGTGGCGACGTTCTATTGGTAGAATATCAACTTGATTTGGTATCAAACGATGACCATTTCAAGGAAGGGTGAGTTATTTGAAACGATGGATACGATATGATTTGGCCATGCCGATCGGCTTGTTATCGCTCGTTTGGCTATCTTATTTCAAATATCCCTTTTCATCCAATCTGTTCATCTCAATCCTCGCGACCGGCATTGTTGGTTTTGAGGTGAGCAAAGCGATCCGCAAGAAGACCTTGCTTCCGGATCCAACCCCTTTGAAACCGTTGGACGCGATTCGTCGAATCGTTTTCGCGTTCGCACAAACCCTCTTCCTTGCCTTTATTGCGACCTCCACCGTGCTGGGCGGGAATGCGGTATCGGATGAAGTTGCTCAGTATTCCTATGAAGGATATACTGCAGGAACGTTCTATTTGGCAACGCGAACGACGCTGACCGAGGTTTCCCAAGGGACTTGGATTTTCATGCGCGTCTTCGAGTCCGTGGTCATCCCTTTGATGATCATAACGGTTCTTGGCAATGTCCTTTATATTGGGTTCACCAAGGGATGGAAATCCGTGTTCCGTCCGTATTGATCTCGATGTTTCATCCCATTCAAGCGGGTTCATAGTCCAATCGAAGTGAGGAGACCCATGAAAATCCACTACTTTCAAGATTTTCATCTAGCTCGATCGATTAAGTATTCACAAATTTAACGGCAAAATATGTAAATTGCCGTAAATAATGTAAATTTCAATTGTGCTTCCAGTCAATCGGTGTTATCATTTGTGCTAGGGTGATAAATATGGATGTTGATAAGAAACCTAGCATTACACTTCCCGAACGAAAATTCATTCGATCCAGCGAACTCCTTAATCAAGGAATTAGCTACCATGTGATCCATCGACTGGAAAAAGAAGGAATGATCCGGAAAATAAATGGCAACACATATGAAAATCTTACGTATTTTGGCGATGAGAGTGATTACCTATACGCTTATGGATACGTTAATCATGGTGTTGTTTGCCTAATGAGCGCTGCTGTCTATCACGGGATGAGTGTGGTGAGAACCAACCAAATCGACGTAGCGGTTCGGCACAAAGCCAAAGCCGGCAAACTTCCCGATTGGCCGACAATCGGCATCTACTATTTTGACACGGCAAGATACGAAACCGGAATCCAAACCATTGATATTGAAGGCGGATCCTTCCAAGTCTATGATCGAGAAAAAACGGTATGCGATCTGCTCACATACCGAAACAAGTATGGACTTGAAGATTGTCTGGCTGTGCTGAAAGCATACCTTCGAAGAGAAGATCGCGACCTGAACAAACTCATCGGTTATTCGGAAAAGCTGAGAAGTTATCATATTCTGTCAAAGTACCTAGAGGTTCTTCTGTGAGTAATGTTGACTCTATCAAGGCAAGACTGAGAAACCGTGCTCAGAAGGAAAATCGCACCTTCCAAGAAATTCTTACCGTATACGGCCTCGAAAGGGCGTTGTACCGACTCTCACTCTCCTCGTACTCTTCACAGTTCGTCCTTAAGGGAGGAATACTCCTATACGCATTGTATCAAGGCGACTTTTCTCGCGGTACGGCGGATGTGGATCTTCTTGGTCATCACATTTCAAATGACCTCGAAATCATCAGAAATGCTTTTCTTGAGGTTTTTCGAATGGATTACCCGGACGATGGTGTTGTATTTGACACTTCGACCCTAAAGGCCGATCGAATGACCGAATTCAAGAAATATGCCGGCATCAATATCACAATCGATGGGTACTTGGATCGAACCAAATTGCCCGTCAGCATCGACATCGGATTCGGAGATGTCATCTATCCGAATCAAGTCAAGATGGAATATCCCACACTGCTCGATCATCAAGCCCCGATGATCCAAGCCTATTCGATCGAGTCGGTCATCGCCGAGAAGTTCGAGGCCATTGTCTCGCTTGGCAAAGCGAACAGCAGAATGAAGGATTTTTATGATATCTACGCGTTGTCCGGATCCTTTAATTTCCAAGGCGAAGCTCTTCAAGAAGCTTTGAAAGAAACCTTCACCAATCGAAATACCGGGTTTGAACCCATCGTTGCCTTCGAGCCCGGATTCACATCGGATGCTTATCGTAAAGGCATGTGGACATCTTTTCTGAAAGCCAAGAAGATCATCATGTCATTGGATTTCGATCATGTGGTGATGAATATCCTATCGTTTCTGGCTCCTATCATGGAGTCCATTCAGTCCGAATCTCGGTTCCTTGGTACATGGGATCATACCCGCAAGGCTTGGATTACCGAATAATTCGTTCATCGACACCCCTCTACGACAGAACCACTTTGGATTTTGGTGTGTTCTGGTATTTCCCCAAATGGATTGATCCATTCGCGATTACCAGAAGAATGTAAAAGTCGATGAGGAATGGGTGGAATATGGCGGTGAAAAATGTCGGTATTTGTCACCGCCTTTTGTCTCTTTTTGTCAGTTCCTTTTTGTTGGCCATTTTGTCGATTGAATATTCCAGCACACGATGAGCCGCCGGTCCGACGAATGAGAGCCACTGTTCCGATTTGAGTGAGCCGGCATTCCGACGAATGAAGCGAAATAAACAGAGCCGCAGGAAAACATCCTCGCGGCTCTTGCATTATGCTTTGATCGCCCAGCGCAATTTCGCGGATCGGGCTCTGGGATTGGAGCTTTGTTCGGACATGGAAGGACGCTCGAACTCGGGCGAGATCTCTTTGAAAACACCTTGACGATGATAGAATTGGAAGGCCTTCTTCACCAGTCGGTCTTCCCCGGAATGGAACGATAGGATCGCGACTCTTCCATTGGATGAGAGCAGCTCCGGAATCTTGTTTAAGAACCGATCCAGGACGTCGAACTCGTGATTGACTTCGATGCGCAGCGCCTGGAATACCCGCTGCAAGGTCTTCTTCGTCTCTTCCTCCTTTTCGCCTGGAGGAAGTTTCGGCATCGCCGATGTCACGATCGCTTTCAATTGGAACGTCGTTTGGATCTTCACGCCTTTTTGGCGTTCGGCGACGATCGCTCTGGCGATCCGCGCCGCGTAGGGTTCGTCGGCGTTTTCCCGAAGCATGACTTCGATTTCCTCTTCGGACATCGCTTGGAGACGATACATCGCCGGGACGCCCTGGTGCGGATTCATCCGCAGATCGAGCGGACCGTCGAACTTGAAGGTGAAGCCTCTAGAGGGGTTGTCGATCTGCATCGAGG
>Ga0209835_1001191_pt1 | contig 14908 bp, 11 predicted proteins | sample LakKivwa52mmetaG_FD_184138 | JGI IMG/M metagenome (GOLD analysis project Ga0209835, IMG submission 184138) | Anoxic lake water microbial communities from Lake Kivu, Rwanda to study Microbial Dark Matter (Phase II) - Lake Kivu water 52m metaG... | ecosystem: Environmental > Aquatic > Freshwater >...
CTACGAATTGCAGGAGGCGATCTGTGTAAGTACCTGGATTATGCTATTACCTCTAATTCTGCATATGTTCCAGTGAAAAATATCAAACCACATTATTTTATATCATAGCCATTTTTGTTTGAAATTGTAAATAACTGGATTTATTTTGTGGTTTCTGAAAAACGCTTAGATTTGTCAATGAGAAAAAGTTCTCAGATCATTAATTAAAAATATAGTTCAGAATGCTGCGTTAACGTGCTTCTATTTTGACTGCCATTACATTTAGTAATAACGATAGGATTTAAGTTTGTATGTTGGAACAGGAATTAGCAATGACAAAAACGGAAGATTACCCGCTTCACCAGATGCTCAAGCGGTTTTTTGGGTTTGATAGCTTCAAGGGGCATCAGGAGGCGATAATCCGAAATCTGCTTCAGGGCAACGACACTTTTGTGATTATGCCTACAGGTGGTGGAAAATCAATGTGTTACCAGCTGCCGGCACTGATGAAAAGCGGCACAGCCATCATTATTTCGCCGCTTATCGCGTTGATGAAGAACCAGGTGGACACACTACGAAATTTTGGAGCTAAGGAGGGGATTGCCCATTTTTTAAACTCCTCACTCACCAGGCAGGAAATTATACAGGTGAAAAATGATATGACAGATGGTTCTACCAAGCTGTTGTACGTTGCACCGGAGTCGCTTACAAAAGATGAAAATGTCGATTTTTTGAAAGGAATAGACGTCTCTTTTTATGCTATTGATGAGGCGCATTGTATCTCGGAGTGGGGGCACGACTTCAGGCCGGAATACCGCCGTTTAAGGCCCATCATTGAGTCAATAGGACAGGATGTACCGGTGATTGCTCTGACGGCAACTGCCACACCCAAAGTGCAGCAGGATATCCTCAAAAACCTGAATATCCTCAATGCCAATATCTTCAAATCATCGTTCGACAGGCCAAATCTTTATTACGAAGTAAGGCCCAAAACCACCGATGTTATCAAGGACATCATCAAATACATCAAGTCGCATGCGGGAAAATCCGGGATTGTGTATTGCCTGAGCAGAAAAAAAGTGGAAGAACTCGCCGAAACTTTGCAGGTTAACGGCATAAAAGCCTTACCTTACCATGCCGGCCTTGATGCCGTGACCCGCAGAAATAACCAGGATAAATTTCTGATGGAAGATGTGGACATCATAGTAGCCACAATTGCATTCGGGATGGGAATTGACAAACCTGATGTCCGTTTTGTGATCCACCACGATATGCCCAAAAGCCTCGAGGGTTATTACCAGGAAACCGGACGCTCAGGTCGTGACGACGGAGAAGGCAACTGTATCACTTTTTACAGCTACGACGACATCCAAAAACTCGAGAAATTCATGAAAGGCAAACCGGTTGCCGAACAGGAAATTGCCCAGCAATTGCTGCTCGAAACCGTTTCCTATGCCGAATCGTCCATCTGCCGCCACCGTCAGCTTCTCCACTATTTTGGCGAAGAGTACAAGCAGGACAACTGCGGCGCCTGCGACAACTGCCTGCACCCAAAAGAAAAAATCGAGGGGAAAAAGTACATAACCATTGCCCTCGAGGCAGTTCTCGAAGTCAAGCAGCTATTCAAAGCCAAACACATCGTCAATATTCTTGTCGGAAAAAATACCGCAACTCTCAAGTCCTATAAACACCACCTGATTAAATCGTTCGGAAGAGGTGAGGAAGAGGATGAGAAATTCTGGAATGCCGTGATCCGCCAGGCATTGATCAGCAATTTGCTGGATAAGGACATCGAAAATTACGGCTTGCTGAAAATCAGCAAGAAGGGTTACCAGTTTCTGGATAATCCCTGGTCAATAATGCTCACCAAAGATCACGACTACGACAACCTGGATGAGGAAGTAGATCTGATAACCGGCGCACACAAAACGAGTTCTGCCGACCAGGCACTCTTTACGATGCTCAAAGACCTGAGGAAACAGATTTCGAAAAAAGAAAATCTGCCGCCCTTTGTCATTTTCCAGGATCCATCGCTCGAAGATATGGCCATTCAGTACCCGATCACGATGGAAGAGCTGACCAAAATAACCGGCGTCGGAGTTGGAAAGGCACAGAAATACGGCAAACCGTTTCTCGATTTTATCAAAAATTATGTTGAGGAGAATGAGATCATCCGTCCTAACGATATGGTGGTCAAGTCGGTAGTCAACAAATCCGGCCTCAAAGTTTATATCATTAAAAGCATTGACCGCAAGCTTTCACTCGAAGACATTGCTCACACCAAAGACCTGACATTTGATGAACTGTTGAATGAAATTGAGAGCATCGTGGCATCCGGGACAAAGATTGATATCAACTACTACATCAACGAAGTAGTAGATCCTTATCACCAGGAAGAAATCATCGAATACTTCCAGGAGGCAGAGTCTGACTCCATCGAAGACGCATTGAAGGAGCTGGGAGAGGATGAATTTAACGAGTATGAGATCAGGCTGATGCGTATCAAATTTATGTCGGATATTGGAAATTAAAATTGATGAAATTCAAGATAGGCGTGGCATTCAGAATGATGTGTGCTGCGCTTTTCTTTTTACCTATCCAAAAACATGAGAAAGGTTTTATTCCTGTTTATATTGATTCTGACAGTTTTTTCAGGCTGCTCACCCGCTGAAGAGGCTAATTCCCGGAAAGTTCCCGCTGATATACTTCAACCTGAAGATTTTGCCGAAATCGTAGCAGATATTCAGATCGTTGAGTCCATTCTTCGCGACCAGAAGCGATTCGGGCAATACGATGATGCCAAAGCAGTTCATCTGATGGATGAGATTTTCGAAAAGCACGGGATATCAAGAGAGAAGTATGTTGAGAGTCAGCAATTTTATGAGAAAAACCTGGATCTCTACGAGCAGGTGTACGAAAAGGTGATTACCCTATTGACGCAGCGACAGACCGAACTTACAAATCCGGCTCAGCCAGATTCTGTCCGATAGGAAAATAATTGTCCTTTCTCCGGCCATCACACCTCTTTATCACCAAAAATAAGGGCTTCGTACACAAAAATTTCGGCCGATTTCCAGCCATCCCAGCCAATACGGGCCTTTTCGCGGGCACAATGCCCCAGCAACTCCTCGGTTGTCCAGTTGTATTTCAATGCAACCTGCGGCAAAAAAGTTCCGCTAATCATACCCTTTTTCAGGTAAATCCCATGCCTGCCCGGCTCGATCTCGTCAATTGAGGAGATTTTTCTCATTGGAGTGAGCACCGAAAGTTCCACCGAGAGCGAGTCCAACTCGTCCGGGCGAATGGCACGGAAACGACTATCCTCGGTGGCTGCAGAAACCGCCAGTTCTTCCACTGTTTTCCACAAAGGATCGGCTGTGTTGAACCTTCCGATACATCCACGCAGGTCATCCTCCACATAAACTGAAACAAACAGGCCGGCATTCAATTTTAACCCCTTTGAAACTGGTTCATGAACAATTTTCTCACTGTCTGTTTTGCAAATTTTAGCCATGATTGAATTTCTTGCAATCGAAATCAACTGCTGCTTTTCCTCATCGGTCAAAACGACCTCCTGGTGAATTGAATCCTGATTATTGCTATAAAAAGCAATAGCCCAATAGCCAACCACCCGGTCTTTTTCGCCGTAATATGCATCCCCCGAATTTTTGTAATTAATCGGAACAATCTCAATATCATCTTTTTTACTGCTGATATTGAGCAAAGTAAGTACCGATGTCCAGCCACAGATTGCGGTTGCCAACCCCGGGACGTTCTGTCGTTCGGTTTCTCGGATTGTTTTAAGGAACTTTTCGGGAGAATTGGAGCCAATCGAAAGAGCAGTTTTCTCATCCACCGCAATTGCATTTTCATAGTTGGGATAATGAGAAAAATCGCTGCTGATGACGAAAAGATTCTTTGGGTTCAGATAGGTCGTTAGGGCGGCGGCGATTTTTTCGATTAATTCAGGGTTTTGTGTGGCAATTATAATCGGGACAATTCTGAAATGCTTGCGAAGATGATATTGAAGGAAAGGAAGCTGAACTTCAAGGCTGTGTTCTTTTAAATCCGCTTCAGGGCGATAAGTGAAAAATTCATTTCCATTTATCAGTTCATTGGCAAAACGGGTATCCACTTCAACCCTCCCGAGCGGTGTAAGGTAATCGCCCTGGTTATACACCGAGGCGCCTTCAAAGTAGTCCCTGTGACTCGAACCGATCATAAAAATCCTCTCGAATTCAGCATCCCTATCAATCTGATTATAAGCTGAGGCAGCTACCTGGCCGGAAAACACATACCCTGCGTGAGGGGCAACAATGGCGAGTGGGTTACCCCTTTTACGCCCGGCAGCACCGGCAAACAAAGATTTCAGATTGGCCCGGAGCTGCTCCTCTGTGCCGGGATAAAACTGACCGGCAACACAGGGCTGACGGTCATTTCGCCCGTCATCCGATCCCGAAGAGTCTCTTTTTCCGTGAAAAATCCTATTCAGCATCTTTTCATAACTCCTTTCCAAAGATTAATTTATGATGCTAACAAATTTACTAATAATTGGCTACAGAGTCTATGTGGGATTAAAATTAGCTCGTTCACTTTGACCGAAATAATCCTCCACCGCTTTTTGAAGAAGTACCGAAGCGTTTTTCAGCACATCAACATTCAGATCTAAAGGTGGGGAGATGGGAATTATGTTATCGAATCCTTTTTCATAAAGCTCTTCAAAACCCTTATCGGTTATTCCGGTGAAAGCCACCACTTTTTTTTGGTGTTTCGAGGCCAGGCTGGCAACGCGATACGGCGCTTTTCCATATCCGGTCTGACGATCCATTTTTCCTTCGCCGGTAATTACCAGATCGGTGTTCCGGATTTTTTCTTCCAGGAAAATCAACTCACCTAAAACATCGAAGCCGCTCATAATCTCAGCATTCGCAAAAGCGACCAAACCTGCAGCCAACCCGCCACCGGCGCCCGCTCCCGGCTGAAATTCAACTTCTATATCGAACTGATTCCTGAGTATTGCTGCGTAATGGCAAAGATTCCGTTCCAGAATTTCGATGGACTCCGGAGTTGCTCCTTTTTGCTGAGCATAAACTCTGGTTGCTCCTTTCGGGCCGGTCAGCGGATTAAGAACATCAACAGCGGCAATAATTCCGGAACTCTTTAAGTGAGGATTCAAACCCGAAACATCAATCTTCGAAATTTTCATCCATGTTCTTTGATTTTGGCCTATTTCTTTATTCTCCTCATCTAAAAATCTCACCCCCAAAGCTCTGGCCATTCCAATGCCTCCGTCGTTGGTGGCGCTACCGCCGATACCGAGAATGATTTTTCTAAAACCAAGATCAAGCGCTTTCTGGATTAACTCACCCGTTCCAAAAGTACTGGCGATGAGTGGATCAAATTCGGTTGGGTTCAGCAATGCCAATCCTGATGCTGCGGCCATTTCGATAACCGCAACATCATCATTGCCCAAAACTCCGAAAAACGATTTGATCGGCCGCATAAGCGCGTCGTGCACCAATGTTTCGATTATTCTTCCGTTTGTTGCTTCAATAAGCGTAGTAACAAATCCCTCGCCGCCATCAGAAATCGGGGCTAAAGTTATCTGAGCATGGGGTAAAATTTTTAGAATACCCCGTGAAATGGCTGCTGCCGCCTCTTTTGCTGATAACGATTGTTTGAACGAATCCGGGGCAATGAGTATTTTCATGCCCGTTTTTACCTGAGAATGGTAACCGATCCGGTGAGGGTTCTTTTAGTCAGTCCCTCCAGCTGAATTTCGAACACATCGCACACATAAAAATAGACTCCCTCGCTGCAATCCTTGTTGTTCTCCTGGTTTTTTCCATCCCAGCGAAACCATGGGTCGGTGGTCTGGTAAACGATTCGTCCCCAACGGTTGAAAATTGTCAGATTAATAGTTTCCACCGATGTAAACGCAAAGGCTTTGAACCTGTCGTTGTAGTTGTCTTCGTTAGGTGTAAAAACGTTAGGCAGCCGGTATGTGCCGCATTGATTGATATCAATGCACAACAGAGGGTCGTTGATTTCGCTGCGGTTGCCCACCGAATCCACGGCGATGATTCCGTAACATCCTGCAATGGACGATAGATTTTTATGGATGTAAGTGGTTGTAAACGGGTCATTTATCGAATCGAGCAGCATTAGTTCACCCCCAAGCTGCGATGAGTAGAAAACGTAATACCGGGCGATATCGGCCGGACAATCAGCAGGATTTGTCCAGCTAAGTCTGTTTTCAACAGCATCACAAATAGTCTCCACAGTGAGTATCTGGGGGCAGGGAGGTACAATATCCATCGGGATTCCCGTGGTGATTTGCGAAAAATTGATGATCGGGCTAACTATCCCAGGAGCGGAGTAGTTTCCTGTGCTTTTGATAAAATAGGTGTATGGAATCCCGTTTTCCAACTCTTTATCTCTGAATGTGTTGGTTGTGCTGAAGCCAATCGAATCGAATGCGAGTGTTTCCGGATTTTGCCTGTAAATGGTGTAAAAGTCATTTTGCCACGGAGCATTGACGTTCCAGTTCAGGGTCAATGCACGGTCGGATGGATCAAGTGTGAGAAACATTGATCTGGCAACCTGTGTAGAGCCAATGAAGAACCTGTTGGTGAGTGGCTGGCTGTAAAGATCAATCCGGTAGATATAGGTGTTATCTTTTGTATTTAGTTGTTTATCAATGTAAATGGTGTCGTTGATGTTCAAAGTTGAATCCGAAACTGTCAATGAAGCGGGATTAGCTGAATTAGCCCTTGTGATCAGATAATGATAGGGAGGAGGATATAAAATGGTGTCCAATTCCGTCGGTTTTGACCAAGCCAGGTATATTTCGCCAGTACTTTGAGCAGTAACATCCACAGAAACGTTGGTGATGATGGGTACATCCTTGTTCAGGCTGGCGCAGGCTTCCTGCGATGCAATGCTTTTGCTGCCATCCGGAAAGAGTGCGACCACCAGGTAACAGTAATCAATCCCATGAATGAGACCGTTTCCACTGTTGTTATCAATAAAAGTAGTATCGGCAATACCCTGTATATCAGCTATTTTTACATAACCAGTGTAGGACGGCACTCCGGTTTCGCAAGGCTGGGGAGTGTAACCGTAATATCCATTCCGACGGTATAGTTCATACTTGAAAACCTGTGGACAAATTGCCTTTTTCCAGCTCAGATGAATGGTATTACCAACAGGGGATGCACTGAAGTTTTCCGGAGCCGGGCTAATCACCTGGATATTCACCGTTTTGATATCTACCAGTTGAGGAAAATTCAGGGTGTCTTTAGCCGTGAACACCACCTGGTAAGGTTGTAGCTGAACGTGCGAACACACTGGCGCCCAGCTGAATGTAGATTGAACACTGCCCTGGCCTGTGGCCGGAGGGAAAACCGCAGGATTTTGGGATAAAATCAACGGACCTCCCAAAGCTCTTAACGAAAGCCGGTCGTTGTTGGGGTCGGTAGCCGAAACTTCAAACGACAAGGTATCCCCAACCACCACACAATAATCCTGGAGCGGCGCAATAATAGGTGGCTGATTTGCACAGGCTATGACAGTAATCTGCATGTCGCGGGTTACATAACCTATCCTTACCCCGCTTCTCCACTCCTCCACCAGAAATGCAATATTGTACTCGCCCTGCAGTAACGGTTTATCCCAAAGGATGGTTCCGGTAACCGGATCAATTTCGAAAGTGGTCGGAGGCTCCGAAATGAGTTGATTGGGATAAACATAGCCCGGTATTGGCAATCCGCCAGCACCCCTGCACGCAGTGAGTTTGTAGGATAGGCTGTCGCCATCAACATCATAAGCAGCAGGATTGTGAAGGTAGATGCTGTTCACACAACCATTGTCAACAGGAGCAGCAAGAAGCTGAACAGAATTATTCGGGCCGAGAAATGGATTGATAACCAGCTCTGTTTGCAGAAAAAAAGGCACATTCACCGAGTTGGGGATGTTCAGCACACCATAGTTCCGGTTGGGGTCTTCGAGGCTGATGGTATATGCGCCCTGACCGGGGAAAGTGTGCTGCGCTCCGGCATAAACATTACGGCTGATGTTATTAGGTAAATTAATCTTCTGTGTACGCTGCACCATGGTAAAAGTTCCATCCCCCCAGCTTACAAGCAATTCCGGACGATCGGCCGGGCTTGGTGTGTAGGTATAGGTAACAATCCTGAATTCGTATTTTAAATCAGAAATTGCCGTGTAGGTAATCTCCCCCGCACGTTGGTGGGTACCAAAAACAAGATTGCTGAAAAATAACAAAGACAGAAGAAAAAGTAATTTTTGCATCAATAAAACCACCTGATTATAAGGTTTTCAAAAGTATTCTTTTTCAAAAACATCAACGAACATTGACAATCTGACAATGAAAATGAATAAGCTAACGAAAAAAAACTGCGGTTCATTACAAATTTCGTGCGCTGTTGCATGGTTTTCATAAATTTGTAAACTCACTTAAACAAGCACATTCCGACAAAGTATGTACGATCAGGAGGAACTCATAGAGATAGATAAAAAGTACCAGGAACTTCTTGCTTGTTGGAAAAGCCGGCGCAATGATGAGGAGGCAGAGATGGTTGACCAGGCTTTTAAACTTGCTGTTGAAGCCCACAGCGGCATGAGGCGCCGGTCGCGGGAACCTTACGTTTATCATCCCATCGAAGTGGCCATGATCTGTGCCAAGGACATGCGTCTCGACGGCACTTCGATTGCCTGCGCACTGATACACGATGTGGTGGAGGATACGGAGGTTACCCCCGAAGACATCCAGAGAATGTTCAATCCAAGGGTAGCAATGATTATCAGCGGATTAACCAAAATCAAAGATGTACTTGACGACGGAACCCGTTCTTTCCAGGCTGAGTATTTCAAGCAAATGATCCTGACCCTGGCTGAAGACATGCGGGTGATCATGATCAAAATGGCTGATCGGCTGCACAACATGCGCACCCTGGAACACATGAGCCGGGATAAACAACTTAAAATCGCCTCCGAAACCCTGACTCTCTATGCGCCACTTGCTTACCGGATGGGACTTTACAATATCAAAACCGAGCTCGAGGACCTGTCACTGAAGTTTACCGAACCTGAAGTTTACAACCACATCTATCAACAGGTCGAAAATTCAGAGTCTGACAGGTCAAAATTCATCCAGCATTTCATAACACCCATCAACGACAGGTTAAATAAAGAAAAAATCATAAGCCAGATCCAGGTACGCACCAAGTCGGTGTACAGCATCTGGCAAAAAATGCAACGTCAGAACATCTCATTCGACGAAGTATATGATGTTTTTGCCGTCAGAATAATCCTTGATGTTGATATCGAACAGGAAAGGCTGGAATGCTGGAAAGTCTATTCACTGATTACTGAAATTTACAATCCAAAACACGACCGTCTGCGCGATTGGATTTCGATGCCCAAAGCCAATGGCTATGCCGCATTACACACCACAGTCATGAGTAATTCCGGAAAGTGGGTCGAAATACAAATCCGGTCGAAACGCATGCACGAAATTGCCGAAACAGGCTTTGCATCTCACCATTACTATAAAAATATGGCCGACGAGGGAAAGGTTATCGAAGGCTGGCTCAACCGGATCCGCGAGCAGTTTCAGAATGCCGACAGCGACGCCCTTAGTTTTCTTGACGATTTCAAACTCGATTTGTATTCCGAAGAAATTTACACATTCACCCCAAAGGGCGATATGGTAAAGCTTCCGGTCAACTCAACTGCCCTCGATTTTGCCTATTCCATTCATACCGAGATTGGCGAACACAGCATTGGCGCCAAAGTAAATCTTACCCTTGTCCCACTGAAACACCCGCTAAAAAGCGGCGACCAGGTGGAGATCATCACCTCAAAAGTGCAAAAACCACAGCCGGAATGGCTCGATTTTGTCAAAACCATCAGAGCCAAATCTTACATCAAAGAGGCGCTGAAAGCCGAGAAAAAGCACTATTACAACGAAGGCAAACAAAAACTCAAAGAGCTTCACGATGCCATAGGAGCCGAATTCAACCGTCAGAATATCAAGAAACTACAGGATTTTTATCAGATCGAAAGTGTAGTTGACCTATTTTATGATGCCCATACCGGCAAAATAGGACTGCCCGAAATGAAAAAATGCTGGAAAATTGCCGAAAAAAGTCCCTGGTTCACCTCACTAAATCCTTTTGCAAAAAGTAAATCTCAAACTGAAAAAGAGCCATTGGAGCTACTAACAGAAAAGATTCGAAATAAACCCGAAGAAGTGATTCTCGGAGAGTCAATCAACACCGATTACAAAATTGCCAACTGCTGCAATCCGATTGCCGGCGACGACGTCATAGGGCTGATTACCCCCAGAATGCCAATACTTGTGCATCGCGCCAACTGCAAAAATGCCCAGAACCTGATGTCAAGTTTTGGCAACCGCATTGTGAAAGCCAAATGGACTAAACAGGATACCGTACTTTTCCTCGCCGGAATCAAATTTACAAGCATTGATAAGATCGGTTTGATATTTCAGCTGGCCGATATCATCTCTAACAAATACAACCTCAAAATCCGCTCATTTAACCTCACGAGTTCCAACGAAGTATCGGAAGGAAAGATCATGCTTTATGTCCGGGACACACAGAATCTCAACGACTTGATCAACGAAATCAAGACAATAAAAGAGATCAAAAAGATCAGCCGGATGAACCCCGAATAAAATTTTAAGCTTTTCCGATTTTAATTGCTGATATTTAAAAATTGATATTTTTGTAACCTCTATTTTTATTTTGACTAAATTACCAAAATCAAAATTCGGGTTATGTACAGCGAACTAAAAGATCAAAATGTAACTTTTGAGTCCATCAAAAAGATTTTTATTGACTATCTTGAACAAAAAAAGCATCGTAAAACACCGGAACGCTTTACAATACTCAAAGAGATATACAACACCAGCGGTCATTTTGACGTGGAAACGCTTTACATCCGGATGAAAAACAATAAATATCGTGTTAGTCGTGCCACACTTTACAATACCATCGAATTGCTTCTTGACTGCGATCTGCTCATCAAACATAACTTTGGCAGCAATTGCGCCCAGTTTGAACGCGCATTCCGTTTCAAAAAACACGATCATTTCATCTGCATGCAAACCGGAGATGTCAAGGAGTTTTTCGATCCAAGAATCCTCGAAATAAAACATGCCGTCGAAAAAGAACTTGGGGTAAAAATAACACATCACTCTCTTACCTTTTATGGCGAGTGCAACGGTCACCCCCGTGAAATCTTCATTGACACGGGAAATGGAAATTGAATTTTGCGGTAGTCTTACCAATAACCTGCCACCAGACAAGCCGGGATCTTTTCGAGAGTTTCCGGCTTTTTTGTTTCCAATTATTTACTAACAAAGAGGTTTCCGAAAAAGTAAAATATCTACTTTTATGCCTTCATAAAAATCAACAAGCAAAATAAATAACACAAAGATGAAAGTTGATGTTCTGTTAGGATTGCAGTGGGGCGACGAAGGAAAAGGGAAAATTGTAGATGTCCTTTCGCCGGGATATGAAGTCATTGCCAGATTTCAGGGTGGCCCCAACGCCGGTCACACCATCGAATTCGAAGGAATGAAGTTCGTACTTCACACCATTCCATCCGGAATCTTTAACCCGGAGAAGGTCAATGTAATAGGTAATGGTGTAATCCTTGACCCTGTTGTTTTTCGCAAGGAGATCCATCAACTTCAGCAAAAACAGATCAACCCGCTGAGCAACCTGCTGATTTCCCGTAAAACCCATCTCATCCTGCCCGGCCACCGCCTGCTCGATGCTATTTATGAAGCCTCAAAGGGCAGAAAGATGATTGGATCAACTTTAAAAGGCATCGGGCCGACTTACACCGACAAAATTGCCCGGCAGGGTTTGCGAGTCGGCGATATAATGACCCCATCTTTCAGGGAAAAATATGACCAGCTCAAAGCGTCGCACGACCGTATTATCAAATCCTTTGACACAGATATCAGCGGATTCAAAATTGACGGGATGAGTTTTGTCGAATATGAGCAGGAATGGTTTAATGCCCTCGGGACTTTAAATTTGTATCAACAGATTGACAGTGAATATTTTATTCATCAATGCCTCGCCAATGGCAAAAAAGTGCTTGCCGAAGGCGCTCAGGGCTCGATGCTCGATATTGATTTTGGCTCCTACCCTTTTGTTACCTCCTCCAACACGGTGAGTGCGGGGGTTTGCTCGGGACTTGGAATCGCTCCATCCAGGGTGGGAAAAGTATTTGGAGTGTTCAAAGCTTACTGCACCCGGGTAGGAAATGGCCCATTCCCCACAGAACTTAATAATGAAACCGGCCAGGCAATGCGCGATATCGGCCATGAATACGGAGCTACTACAGGCCGCCCGCGCCGCTGTGGCTGGCTCGATATCACAGCGCTTAACTATGCCATCATGCTCAATGGCGTAACCGATCTCATCATGACCAAAGGAGATGTATTGAGCAACTTTGACAAAATCAGTCTTAGTACCAGGTATATTGCTGATGGCAAAATGATTGATCACATCCCTTTTGATGGCAATCATCTACAACCGGTTTATGAAGAGCTGGCCGGATGGAACTGTGCCATTAATGATGTTCTGGATTATCAGCTTTTACCTGCAGCGCTGAAGGACTACATTACTTACATCGAAAAGCTTACCAGCACCCCGGTTTCGATTGTTTCGGTGGGTCCCGACAGAAAGCAGACCATTATCCGCAACTGAGTTCACTCTTTATAAAAACCCATCTCTGCAAGGTATTTCCAGACTTTTTCGGGAAGCATGTAGCTTACGTCTTTACCGCTTTTTAGGGCATTTCTTATAAACGTGGAAGAAATTTTGAGCAACGGGGCCTCAAAAAATTTCACCGAATTGTGTCGGCCAAATTCTCCTGGATCATACTCAGGACGATTGTAGATGTAAAAACTATAATTTTCGAGAAGTTGTTGCCAGTCTTTCCACTTTACAAAATCTGAAAAAATATCCGTTCCGGCAATGATAACAAACTGACGATCAGGATTATCCAATTCCAACTTTTTCAATGTGTTAATGGTGTAGGATGGCCGGGGCAGGGCGAACTCCACGTCGCAGACTTTGAGCGACGGATTACCTTCCACAGCAAGTTGGGCCATTTTTAACCGTTCGTTCTCGTCCAGCAGGTCCTCAGCCGGTTTTAGCGGATTGCGGGGAGAAACAACCAGCCACACATCTTCTAAGTCAGTAAATTGATGGAGGTATTGGGCAATTATTAAATGACCTATATGAACAGGATTGAATGATCCGAAAAGCAAACCGGTTTTAATCATAGCAATTCCGATGTGAATGAGGAAATTGCCTGGTAGGTCTCGTTCACAGCCATATCAAGATCATCGTTGATGATTATCTTATCGAACTGATTGGCAAATGTAAGCTCGAAGGCTGCTTTCCGGAGTCGTTTCTGGATGGTCTCTTCCGAATCGGTTGAGCGTCCTCTCAGCCTTTTTTCAAGTTCTTCTATTGAAGGAGGTTGAATAAAAATGGACAAACAGATGTCAGGATATTTCTTTTTGATATTGAGCCCGCCCATCACATCCACATCAAAGATCACGTGGTGGCCGGCAGCCCATATTCTCTCAACTTCACTCTTCAATGTGCCGTAAAAACAGCCTTCGTAAACCTCCTCCCACTCTACAAACTGACACTCGTCAATTTTCTTTCTGAAATCCCCGGCCGAAAGAAAATAGTAATCTACACCATGCAGCTCTCCGGCTCTTGGTGCGCGGCTGCATGCAGAAACCGAAAACTCAAGACGGAGATCAGAAACAAGCATTTTTTTCACTATAGTGGTTTTGCCTGATCCTGACGGCGCCGAAACTACAATCATTTTCCCCTGACTCATTATAAAATGTTGTAAAGTTGTTCCTTTATTTTTTCCAGTTCATCCTTCATAAGCACCACCAGGCGCTGGATATTCCAGTCGTTGGCCTTTGAGCCGAGCGTGTTGATTTCCCGCCCAAGCTCCTGAACGATGAATCCCAGTTTTTTTCCTGCCGAATCATCCTGCGACAGAGTTTGCAAAAAATAATCGCAGTGACTTCTGAGCCTTACTTTCTCCTCGGTAATATCAATCTTTTCGATGTAAAAAATGATCTCCTGTTCCAGCCGGTTTTGATCAATTTTATCCGATTCAAAAATAACGCTTATTTCTTTTCTGAACTTTTCCCTGATCTTGCCAATGCGTTCGCCTTCAAAAGGCTCGACCTGATTAAGCAAACTGATAATCAATTCGATGCGATTAGTAAACTCTGACATTAGTTTTTTGCCTTCATCAATCCTGCTACTATCGCACTTGTTTATAGTCTCGTTAATGATTTCCCGGATTTTTTCCCAATTCTGATCATCGGCTATATCATTTTTCAACTGAAAAACTTCCGGCATCCGAAGCAGTGCACTCAGTACAGACGATTCCTGATTTTCCAGCCCAAGTTCGTTTTGCAAAGCGATGACCTCATAATAATATTTCTTCAGCAGGGATTTATTAAGTATCAGATTCTGTGTGTTTTCCGACTCCTCGATGTTGAGGGTGAAGTCAATTTTTCCACGCTCCAGCCTTGCAGATAACAACGATCTTATATCCAGCTCTTTATTTTTTAAACTTACCGGAATTCGGATAAGCGGGTCGAATTGCTTACTGTTGATCGCCTTCAATTCGGCAATGTATTTATTGTCATTGATAAACTCTTCGGCTTTACCGTAGCCAGTCATTGACCTGATCATAAAATAATTTTTCAGCAAATGTAAATTACTCAAGTTTCCCACTTCTTAACAGCTTAAAAATCAGTTGAGGAAAAAATGGAATAAGTAGTGGTATATTGAGATAAATTGTTAATTTTGAGGTGATTAAA
>Ga0209835_1001193_pt1 | contig 14901 bp, 13 predicted proteins | sample LakKivwa52mmetaG_FD_184138 | JGI IMG/M metagenome (GOLD analysis project Ga0209835, IMG submission 184138) | Anoxic lake water microbial communities from Lake Kivu, Rwanda to study Microbial Dark Matter (Phase II) - Lake Kivu water 52m metaG... | ecosystem: Environmental > Aquatic > Freshwater >...
TTGCTCATCAATGACAAGAGGTTGATGATGCAGTACACGAATGGCCCCGTCTTCAATATCATCGCCTGGGTGACCACGGTCCTGTTGATCGGCTTCACCCTGCTCCTCTTCATCCAAATGATTTAATTAGAATAGGGAATACCAAGGTCAGAATTTAACCCTTACAGACACCATCAAATCCATCAAAGATAGCTTCTTGCTATACGCAAGATTGAACTCTGTCCCGGAATTGAAGATTTCAAACAGATATCTTCAGTTGGTGGAAGGTGCGGATAGTGGCAAGATATCATCACATTTGAGGGGCCCAAAGCACCCCCCATATTAGGCTGTTGCTTCGTTGACTTCTTCCAAAATTACATCAATTTTCCTTTATTAATAGAAAAAATTTAAAAGAAAAAACATAATAAATTCAAATATATACAGTCCACAAATGATTTTTATATAAAAATTTTAAATTTTTTTCTTGACATAATATTTAGAATTTGGTAATTACTGATCGACTGATCGATTAATAATTGATCGTATGATCGATCTAAAAGGATATCTAATGATTCAGCCTGCAAGTAGAGTTTATATCTTACCATTAATACTGGGATCAAAGCCTAAATAAAAAGAGAAAGGAGAAAAATATGAAAAAGCAATTATTCATCACTGTTCTAATCACACTGCTCGTTTCAGTTTGGTACCTCAGTGTTAGAGCTGCTGAGCCAATTCGGATTGGCTCTATTCATCCGCTTAGCGGCAGGGTTGCCTTTGCCGGAGTGCCATGCAAAAAGACTTTGGATATGATGGCAGATGATTTGAACAAAACTGGGGGAATTAACGGAAGGCCTATCGAGATTATCCATTATGATACTGAGGGGAAAGAAGATGTCACTGTCCGTGCATTCAATCGCTTGATTCTAAAGGACAATGTTACTGCTATTATTGGCCCCCTTGAAAGTTGGACTGCTATGGCTGTCATTCCTATCATCGAAAAACACCAGATTCCAACTATTATGGACGCTTCCGGCAGCATGATTGTAAACCCTGTTAGAAAATGGGTCTTCAAAACTGCGACCAGCGATGAACTCGTAGTTACCAAGGTTCTTAGCTATATAAAATCAAAAGGGATAGAACGGATCGCTATTATATCCAGTCAGGATCCCTATGGGGAGGGAGGGTATAAGTCGATCCTTGCCCAGGCGCCAGATTATAAAATTAAGCTCGTTTTTGATGAAAGATTTGGCGGTGATGAAACCGATCTTACCCCGCTTCTTAACAAAATTAAGAAAACCGATGCTCAAGCGGTGATCAGTTGGTCTACCAAGAGGACCCCGAATGTTGTGGCCATAAATTACCGCCAAGTGGGTCTGGATCTCCCTCTTTACCTGGGCCACGCAGCTTTAGGACCGGACTTTTTAAAAGGAACCGAGAAACACGGAGAGGGTGTTCTGACAGCCTCTGGTAAATTTGTTGGAGCTCCCGGGTTACCGGATTCGGATCCTCAGAAAAAAGTGATTTTAGATTACATAGCCGCATACAAGAAAAAATATGGGGAAGAAACTAATCAGTTTGCAGCTGGTGCGTTTGATGCATTCAATATTTTGGTAGCAGCCATCAAAAAAGCTGGAGACGATAAATCCAAACTTCGTGACGCCATCGAACAAACTCGGGGTTATATAGGAGCCTACGGAATATTTAATTATTCACCACATGATCACGCTGGTCTGTCCAAAGAATCAGTAGTCATGTATAAGGTTATTGGAGGGGAATGGAAAGTCATTGAATGATTGCATCAGGAGAGGCCCTAACTGAACTGGAGATGTTCACTGAAGATCTGAAGAGGAGAGCTATTCCGTGATAGCGGATATCCTTCAAGCCATTTTTTATGGTCTGTCTGTGGGAAGTATGTACGCTTTGGTTGCTTTGGGTGTTGCCCTAATATACAACGCTACCAAAATCATCAACTTTGCCCAGGGTGAGTTTGTTATGTTAGGTGGCATGATCATGGTCACCCTTTATGGCGAGTGGCACTGGCCCCTTTATTTTTCCATTCCGGTGACCATTGCTATTACAGTGATCGTGGGTATGGCTCTGATGAAAGTATCATATCGCCCAGGTAAGAGCACCTCTCTTATTACGGTCTTGATCATTACTATTGGTGCTTCTCTGTTTATCTCCGGTTCGGCCATGCACGTCTGGGATACCAATATCCACCGGTTTCCCCCTTTTTCCGGAGATGCTCCTATTATATTTTTGGGGGCGGTTATTGCACCTCAATCGTTGTGGATAATTGGTTTGACCACTCTGGTCCTGATTTTTCTGGTTTACTTTTTCCAGTTTACCCTCTATGGCAAAGCCATGAAGGCTTGTTCCTTGGATCAGACAGCAGCGAGTTTAATGGGACTCCGTGTCAAGAGAATGGTTCTCATATCTTTTGCAATGAGTGCTGCCTTGGGGTGTATGGCAGGGATCATGGTCACTCCTTTAACCATGACTGACTTCAGTGGTGGAATGCTTCTGGCTATCAAAGGATTCTCGGCTGCCATGCTGGGCGGCATGGGTAGCATTGTTGGGGCGGTAATTGGGGGCTTTGTTTTTTCCTTTCTAGAGTCATTCACCGCCACTTATGTTACTTCAAATTTAAAGGAATTGGTGACTTTCATCGTCATCATCAATGTCATTCTATTTATGCCGAGAGGGATTATGGGGCGACGGGTGGTCGAAGGTCTGGAAGAAGAGGAAGTCTTCATGGACTGACAGGAAGTTGGAGGGGGGAGATAAAACGTTGGGGAAGAGGAATACAAAGGAAATTTTACTTCACACTTCCATCAACCTCTTCTATCAGAAGGGATATTTAGATACGTCCATCCGTGAAATAGGGGACAAGGCGGGCATCAGTACCTCTATCATTTACCATTATTTCAAAAACAAGGAAGAACTCCTCTTCGAGATTGTATACAACTCGGCGGAGGAACTCCTTCAAGCTTTGTGTGAGATGCAGAAGAAAATTTCAGACCCATTAGAATGTCTTCGAGAGATGGTAACTGAACATGCTGTCCTTTTTTGTCTTAAACGCAAGAAGGAAACCAAGATCGTGGATTCTGACCGTTACTTTTTGCATGGTAAACGGCACCAAATGATTGTAAATCAACAACGTGAGATCTACAATCTTTACAAGAAAAAACTTGAAGAACTGACTGACAAGGGTCTTTTAAGAGATATCGATCCAGGGGTAGCGACCTTCAGCATTTTGGGCATTATTAATTCATCCTTTCGCTGGTATCGAGAAGGGGGGCGTCTTACGAGAGAGGAAGTAGCCCAAAATATCCTGAAGTTCGCATTTCATGGAATCATTAACTTACCCAAATAGCCGAATATTAATTCTTTCATAAGACTGCGAAAAACGCATGGATTCTATCTTCAAAGATAAAAATAAACTGGCCTGGCTGTTTGTAACGACCGGGATATTAATCCTCCCATTTATCCTGGGCAAAGGATATTATTTGAACGTGATGAATTTTGTGGCTCTTTATTCTATCGTGGCCGTAGGACTCTGTCTCCTTGTGGGCTATGGTGGACAATTGTCGATCTCCCATTCCGCTTTCTTTGCCATAGGTGCTTATGTCTCGGCTATTTTATGCCTTCGTTATAAACTCCATCCACTTGTATCCATCCCAATAACACAGGGGATTTCAGCGTTGGCAGCGTTGGGCATCGGCGCCGTAGTGCTACGGTTGAAAGGCCATTATTTAGCTATCGCCACGCTGAGTTTTACCGTCATTGTTGAAATTTTGATTAAAGAAATGGATTGGTTGACCGGTGGACTCAATGGACTTCCTTCCATACCTTCTATTTCGCTGGCTGGTTTCTTGATCGATTCAGACTGGCGTTTTTATTTCACTGTCTGGCCTATAGCCATGTTATTTCTCCTGTTTGCACTAAACTTAGTAGATTCACGAATGGGCCGAATATTTAGGGCCGTCAGAGAAGGAGAGGATATCATCCGTATGTTTGGGGCTGATATAAAGAGGTACAAAATCAAACTCTTTATTACGTCCTCAATATACGCATCGTTGGCTGGCTGCTTTTACGCCCATTTTGTAACTTTCATCTCTCCGGATGCCGGATCAATCATGTTTGCTATTGAAATGATCCTTATCATAGCCTTAGGAGGATATACCTCGCTTTGGGGCGCAATGCTCGGGGTAGGCTCCTTGACCCTCCTCAATGAGTACTTAGCTGTGTTTGCTGAATTTAAGCGTGCTATATACGGTCTTGTCTTAATCATGATTATTATGTTTTTCCCGAATGGTTTGTTCCAAGGCCTCAAGGATTCTTCAAGTCTTTTCTTTCAATTAGTTAGGCAAAGGCGGAATAATAGTGCTTCAGCTTAGTAATGTGACCAAGAACTTTGGCGGATTGACAGCTTTGCAAAATGTCAGTTTCCCCATAAAGGAAGGCACGATCAAAGGCCTTATCGGTCCCAATGGCGCTGGTAAGACTACGCTATTCAATGTCATTACCGGCGTTTTCCCCCCGAACAAAGGTACCGTCATATTTCTTGGTATGGATATCACCGGTAAAAAACCTGAAGAAATTGCTTGCTTGGGAATATCCCGAACTTTTCAACAACCTCATCTTTTTAAAAGCCTTACCGCCTGGGAAAATGTTATGTTGGGACGTCATTATCGAACCCGGGCTGAGTTTTTTGCTTGTGGATTTAGCTCCCCATGGGCGAGACGAGAAGAAAAGATGATCCGTGAGAAGGGATTAGAGTATCTGAACCTATTCAGTTTAGTAGACAAAAGAGATAGGATCGCAAATAAACTTCCCTTAGGAGAGCAAAGATATCTTGAAGTGGCCCGTGCTCTGGCTACGGAACCCCAATTATTACTCTTAGATGAGCCGACATCAGGACTCAACGAAAATGAGGCGGGTCAATTCAAGGATATCGTCTTCAAGATTCGAGATATGGGAATTACTGTTTTGGTTATCGAACATCACATGAAATTCATTATGGAGGTTTGTGATGAAATTACGGTTTTAAACTTCGGCAGTAAGATTGCTGAAGGTTCACCACAAGAAATCCAGCATTCACCCAAGGTCATTGAAGCTTATTTAGGGGCGGAGGAAGAAATTGATTGAGGTGAAAGACATAAACGTTTTCTATGGTAATATTCAGGCCCTCAAACAGGTTTCTCTCTTGGTGCCCGATGGAGAGATTGTAGCCCTCATCGGAACCAATGGTGCTGGCAAATCGACTTTGATAAAGGCAATTGTCGGATTGCTTCGAAAGAAATCCGGAGAAGTGTATTTTGATGGAAACCGGATTACAACACTTCCGGCTGCAGAGATTATCCGGCTCGGCATAGCAGTCGTCCCAGAAGGCCGGCGATTATTTGGTCCTTTTTCGGTAATGGATAATTTGAATTTGGGAGCATATCTACGCTTGAAAAACCATGAAGGGCAGGAAGTTCAGAAAGATCTCCAGCATACATTTGAACTTTTCCCAATTTTGAAAGAGCGGAGGATGCAGTCAGCCGGGACCCTTTCCGGAGGGGAACAACAGATGTTGGCGATTGCTCGGGCCTTAATAGCCCGACCTAAAGTCATTCTAATGGATGAGCCATCCATTGGATTAGCCCCCTTGCTCGTTCGAGAGATCTTTGAGGTTATCAAGCGCTTGAAGGAAGATAGACATACTATCTTACTGATAGAACAAAATGCCCGTGCAGCCCTAAAAATCTCCGAGAGGGCTTCTGTAATGGAGTTAGGTCGCATTACTTTGGAAGGGAGATCCCAGGAACTGTTGGGAACGGAGGCCGTGAAAAAGTTATATCTTGGTTTCTAACGTGAGATGAGAGTTGCCCGGGGTCATAGTTCTCTTTGGAAATGCGATCAAAAAATAAATTAGAAAGGCAGCTTTGTTAGCTCCAAGAAGAGATGAGAGTATAGGGGGGCAAATATGAAACTTGAAGGAAGAGTTGCTGTCATTACAGGAGCAGGAGGATACCTCGGTCGTGGAATGGTCCTCCGGTTGGCAGAGGAGGGGGCCCATATAATGGTTAACGACAAGAACCTAGAAACGGCCCAGGAAACCGTCAAATTAGTTCATGCACAAGGTGGGCAGGCTATGGCTCATGGAGCGGATGTTACCAGGGCCAAAGAAGTTAAGGATATGATTGATCAGGTCATAAAGGGATGGGGGCATGTGGACATTCTGGTTAATAATGCCGGTGATATCCGAGATGCCTTGCTGACAAAAATGAGTGAGGAGGATTGGGACTTTGTTGTTGATCTGAATCTGAAAGGAAGCTTTCTCTGCGCCAGGGCAGTAGCACCTTATATGATTAAACAAGGTTATGGCAAGATTGTCAATATTTCTTCTATGGCCTACAAGGGGAATGCTGGCCAGGTGAACTATACCTCTGCTAAGGCAGGTGTTGTAGGTCTGACACAAGCTCTTGGATTTGAACTGGCCCGGTACAGGATTAATGTGAACTGCATTGCCCCAGGACTCATAGAGACACCAAGAACGGATATATTAGATGAGAAGACAAAAGAGAGGATCATTCAAAAGACCCCCATGAGATGTATGGGAGAGGTAAATGACATAGCTAATGCGGTTTTGTTTTTTGTATCGGACGACTCCAAGTACATCACCCGGCAAACAATCCACGTCAGTGGAGGGATGGAGAGTTTTTAACGAGTTGAGAGGTACCTTTTTCTCGGTACAGGTGGAGTTGAAATGCACGTATTAGGAGATATTCCTCGCCTTAATGCCAAGCGTTATCCTCAAAAGAAAGCTCTCATCATGGATGACCGCTACGTGACCTTTAGTCAATTAAACGAGCAGGTCAATCAATTGGCTCATAGGCTCCTCTCCTTGGGCTTAGGCTTGGGAGATAGGGTGGGAATTTTAGCCTACAATTGTATTGAATATGTGATGATCTACTATGCCGTAGCCAAATGCGGGGGAATAGTCGTACCTTTAAATTTCCGATATAAGAAAGATGAACTGACTTACGCAATCAATACCTCCGATCCGAAAATACTTTTCTTTGGTCCGGATTTTGTTTCATTAGTGGAAAATGCCAGGGCTGGTTTCGTTTCATCATCCCATCTCGTGGCCATCTCAGGAGAGCCCTTGGAGTCGGGACTCACATTAACAAACCTAATGAAAGGGCAGCCATCCTCCGAGCTTTCCTTAGTAGTAAATCCGTCTTCTCCATGCACCATCCTTTATACTTCTGGTACAACGGGCTTTCCAAAAGGCGTACTTATGTCTCACCACGCATGGTTGAACACTTATACAGGCGAAATAGTCGAGGGTGACGCTCACCATGACGACATTGCTTTGGTATCCATGCCTTTGTTTCATGGCGGAGGTATGCATGTTTTGCTACAGCCGACACTCGTGAAGGGTGGCACTGCCGTCATTATGGGAAAGGGATTTGATCCAGATAAGTTCCTGAGTGTAGTTAACCGCTATTATATAACCCTGACTTTGCTAGTACCTACCCAACTGGCCATGCTGGTAAATTACCCGGGGTCAGTCAAATACAAAATATCGACCCTGAAAAAAATAGGTTCTTTCGTGAAAAAGTTGAAAGACCCATAAAATAATTCATAAGGACTTGATATCCTGAAACATTTACATAGTAGCTTGTGCAATGCCGCATCAGTAGAGAGTTTCAGAGGATTTCAGATCAAAAATCACATTCAATTGTGATAATTTCGATATGTAATATGCCTGATATCTATATATGGCACGGCATTGCTCAGCATGGATGACATAAAGGTCTAAAAATAATAACTATTTCGCTCTGTGAAATCTTCTTTCAACTTTTTCACGAAAGAAGGAAAAAATATGGTATGGCTCCTCACCAATAAGTCCCGCAGTACTTGAAGCCTCTATGGATTTATTTAAAGCAGGATTCTATCAGTGGTACGGACAAACTGAGACTGGGATGATATCGGTACTGCGACCGGAAGACCATCGCGAGCGATCTCAGTGCACCGGCCGTGAAATATTTAACGCAGACCTCCGTGTGGTGGATGAGAACGGTCAGGATACCCCATTGGGGGAAGTGGGTGAAATCATCAGCACCCAAAACCATTCAGGGATGATCGGGTATCACAAACTAGAGGAAGCAACCCAAGAAACAGTTCGAAATGGATGGATCTATACAGGGGATCTGGCTAAGGTGGATGGGGACGGATATTTCACAATCGTTGGCCGATCAAAGGACATGATCATTAGTGGTGCTGAAAACATTTATCCCAAAGAGATCGAAGATGTCCTTATGGATCATCCAGGAGTGTGCGAGGTTGCTGTTATCGGCATTCCAGATGAGGTTTGGGGAGAATCGGTCTGCGCTGTCGTAGTTCCCAAAGAAGGACGTGAATTGGACGAGGCAGTAATCATAGGATTCTGTGCTAACCGACTTTCGGGATATAAGAAACCGAAAAAAGTTGTGTTTATGAATGAGTTACCTAAGAACCCAGCGGGCAAAGTAACTAAGAACATCCTGCGTGAACCCTTTTGGGCAGGTCGCAAAAAGAAGATTTGAGCCAAACTTAATTGAAAGGGAGGCATGGAACAACTTGTAAGACTCAAGATTTTAATAACAAAGTCAGTGGAGAAACGGGGGTTTTGGTGAGTCCAAAACGACACTGTACCCTGCTTTCAAGAAGGAAGGAGTTGAGATGTATTTTTTAGGAGATATTCCCCGACTCGGTGCCAAACGATATCCAAATAGGAAGGCTCTTATCATGGGGGATAGCTATCTCACCTACAGCCAACTTAACATTCTTGTCAATCGCTTGACTTATGGACTTTTAACTTTGGGTGTGAGTCCAGGTGATCGGGTCGCCCTCATAGCCGAAGACTGCCTCGAGTATGCGATCATTAATTATGCTGTAGCGAAATGCGGGGCCATCCTGGTGCCTTTAAATTTCCGTTACAAAAAACCTGAACTGGTATATGTGGTTAATAATTCGGAGCCATGCATACTCTTCTATGGTCCACAGTTTGTCACTTTAGTCTATGATGCCAGAGCCGAATTCAACACCACTATTCGCTTAGTGGCTATTGCAAACGATCCCATTGATTCTGGCCTCACCATGAGTAGCCTCATGGAGGGTCGATCAACCCTTGAGCCTTCAACCGTTGTTGATCCGAATTTGCCAGCCGTAATTATGTTCACCAGTGGTACAACTGGTTTTCCTAAGGGTGCACTTCTATCTCATACTGCCTACCTTAATCTCTACCCGGGGCTTGCGGTGGAGGGTGATATGAATCCGAATGAGGTGAACATGGTAGCCATGCCTTTGTTTCACAATGGGGGGCTAAACGGCTGTCTTCAACCAACCTTGGCAATGGGCGGGACGGCTTTGATTATGGGTAGAGGATTTGATCCAGAGAGAGTACTAGATGCTGTGCAGCGTTACGGCGTAACCATGACTTTGTGGGTGCCGACCATGCTTGCCATGTTGGTCAATCATCCCAATGTGACCAAACACAACTTATCAACCCTAAAAAAGATTTGGTACGGATCCTCACCTATCAGTCCCAATGTACTCGAGACTGCACAGGAGCTCTTTAACGCGAGATTCTACCAATGGTACGGCCAAGTTGAAACGGGCATGCTGTCTGTCCTGCGTCCAGAAGACCATGCCGAACGCTCTGATTGCACTGGCCGTGAGATGTTCAACGTGGAGATCCGAATCGTTAACGAAGATGGGCAGGATACACCCATAGGGGAAGCCGGTGAGATTATCTCCAAACAGTGGCCAACGGGAATGATCGCATATCATAAAATGGAAAAAGCGACAAGAGAAACGATCCGAGATGGATGGATACACACGGGAGATGTGGCAAGGGTGGAGGATAAAGGGTATTTCACCATTGTTGGCCGCACAAAGGACATGATCATCAGTGGTGCTGAGAATATTTACCCAAAAGAGATTGAAGATGTTATCACAAGCCATCCGGAAGTGCAGGAGGCAGTTGTTATCGGCATCCCGGATGAGATCTGGGGTGAATCGATCTGTGCTGCCGTAGTCCTCAGAGAAGGGCATCAAATAAGTGAGGCAGGGCTAATTGAGTTCTGCGCTGCACGACTTTCTGGCTACAAAAAGCCCAAAAAGGTAGTGTTCATGAATGAATTGCCCAAAAACGCTGCTGGAAAGGTAACAAAGAGCGTCCTCCGCGAACCGTTTTGGGCTGGTCGGAAGAAGAAGATTTGATATGATTCAACATCAGGGGGATTGAGAAATGACTTCCGTAGACATAGCACATGATAGAGTTATCCACCGGGTGCTCAAAGAGAAAGTGGAGCAATACAGCAATCGTGAATTCTTTCGCTTCGAGGACCAAGTATTTGGTTACCAAGATTTCGACCGAGAGTCTGACAAGGTGGCAGCAGGACTTCAAGCTCTGGGGGTTGGCAAAGGTGATAAAGTCGCCATCGTGATGAAAAATCGGCCTGAGTTTTTATTCCTCTGGTTCGGATTAAGCAAACTGGGGGCTATAGAGGTGCCAATGAACACCGCCCACCGGGGCTATTTGCTCACTTACATGATAGACAAAGCTGACTGCCAAATGATGGTAGTCGAATCGCAATTCCTGGACCGAATCGCTCCGGTCCTTAAAGATTTGCCTAAGGTCGAAAAGGTTCTGATATTGGGTGAACCGCATGAATCCTTGCCCCAAATTGACAAGCCTGTGTTTGATTATCGAAGGGTAATTGACAACGAGGGAAAGTACAATGAGGTTGAAGTTCAATGGTCGGATCCCTTTATCATCATGTTCACCTCTGGCACGACTGGTCCTTCCAAGGGATCACTGATGCCGCAAAATTATGCTCTCTATATGGGGGAGTTAGTCTGCAGAGCAACTGAATACGATGAGAGGGACTGCCTCTATACGGTATTGCCCCTCTTTCATGGCAATGCTCAGGTACTCTCCATTATGCCCGCATTGATGAGCGGAGCCCGTGTGGGTCTGGTTGAACGTTTTTCTGCCACCCGTTTTTGGGATGATGTAAAGCGATATGGCTGTACGGAGTTTAATTACATCGGGGGAGTTTTGCCGATCCTGCTTAAGGCGGACCCCAGACCAAATGATGCGGATAACCCTCTCCGGATTATGTTTGGGGGAGGTGTTCCCAAAGACCTATTTGAAGCTATTGAAAAAAGATTTGGGCTTACTTTGATCGAAGCCTATGGCATGAGCGAGATCGGTCTGCCCTTAATGAATACTTTACGAGAACGTAAACCGAAGACCTGTGGAAAACCTGGACCTGATTATGCTGTGAAGGTGGTGGACGACAACGGTAGAGAGGTAGGCCCCAACACCCCTGGAGAGTTACTGATGCGACCTCTCAAGCCGTATTCCATGCTTTTGGAATATTATAAGATGCCCGATAAGACCGTTGAGGCTTGGAGGGATCTGTGGTTTCACACGGGGGATTATCTTACCTATGACGAGGAGGGCTATTTCTATTTTGTTGATCGAAAAAAGGACGCCCTCAGGCGCCGGGGAGAAAATATTTCTTCGTATGAAGTGGAAAAGGTCATCAATTCCCACCCTGCCGTCCTGGAGTCGGTTGCCATAGCTGCAAAATCAGAGGTCGGCGAAGATGAAGTAATGGTCTGTGTCACCCTGAAGCCTCTTCAGAAGCTTACGCCTGAACAGCTCACAGCCTACTGTGAAGAGCGCATGGCCTACTTCATGGTTCCCCGCTATATCCGCTTCATGGAGGCCCTCCCCAAGACCCCCACAGAGCGAGTCGAGAAGTACAAGTTACGGGAGGAAGGAGTTACGCCGGACACCTGGGATCGTGAAAAGGTTGGGTATAAATTAAAGCGGTGACTTGATCCAAATGCGATGAAATGGGCTTTGAAGCCCGGAGAGAGTCAATGGACTTGGAAAAGATTGCTGACATTCCACCTGCAGTGCCGGGAATTTTTACTTTACCCCCATATGATAAGACACCACCCGCCTTGCTGGGAGGATTCTGTCAAATCTGCAACAAATACTATTTCCCAAAACCAAGATATTGTCGAGTATGCCTTGGCAAGGTAGATGAGACTGTCTTGAACTCAGAGGGGACAGTTTACAGCTATACCGTGATCCGTAAAAAACCACCTCTGGGTTTACCCGCTCCTTACAGTGTCGGTTATATCGACCTCTCAGAGAGTGGCTTACGCATATTTTGTCTGCTTGATCCAATGGCCGTTAATCAAATTCAAGTGGGAACGGCCGTCCGATTAGCGGTTGGACTTTTGGGACATGACGGCCATGGCGCCCCGAGGCTAAGACCTTATTTCACACCCGTAAAGCTGGGATAAGTCTGGAAAGGATTTAAATGGCTTCTGTATCAGTGATCGGTTTGGGCATGATCCCTTTTGGCAAATACCCGGAGAGGGCCCTGGTGGACATGGCCTCTGAGGCAGCCTACTTGGCTCTCAAAGACGCTGGCATCAAGCCGGCTCAGGTAGATATTTGCTTCTTCGCCAATGCCTTTGCAGGACGTTTGTTCGGAGACATAACCATTGGGCAAAATGTCTTTTGGGAGGTAGGAATCAATCGAGTCCCTGTGATTAACGTGGAAAACGCATGCACCTCCGGATCCACAGCCTTTTATTTGGCGTTTAACTCGATAGCCGCAGGCCAAGCTGAGATAGCATTGGTAGTCGGGGCTGAGAAATTATACGTCCCCGAACTCGGCCTGTTAGATTCCGGACAAACCGAATGGGAAACTCAGCTTGGTCAAGTGGTTTCGACCATGTTTGCCATGCGCGCGATGCGTCATATGATCGAGTTCAACACGACAGTGGAACAGTTAGCTCAGGTGGCGGTCAAGAACCGCCGCCATGGTCAGATGAATCCATATGCCCAGTTCCGCACGCCCATCACAGTCGAAGAAGTTTTAGCTTCCCCTGTGATTGTTGAGCCTTTCACCCGTTTGCAGTGTTGCCCGAATGCAGATGGTGCAGCTGCAGTACTATTATGTTCTCCTAAATTGGCAAAACGCTTGGGCCGTGCAGTAAATGTGGAGACTGCGATTCTGTGCTCAGGTAATTACGACAGTCCCCAGGATTTAACATGCTGGGAGACTGATTATCGGGCCGCCAAATTAGCTTATGAACGCGCTGGTCTGGGCCCAGAGGATTTGGATTTGGTCGAGTGCCACGATGCCTTCACCATTGCTGAAATTCTGCACTATGAGGCGTTAGGCTTATGTCCGATCGGTGAAGGTGGAAAACTGGTTGAGGAAAATGAAACTTCGCTGGGTGGACGAATCCCGGTCAATGTATCTGGGGGACTTTTAAGCCGGGGACATCCTCTCGGAGCCACTGGCGTTGCACAGGTTGTTGAAATTGGAACCCAGCTGCGTAATGAGGCCGGATCACGTCAGGTCAATGGAGCGAAAGTTGGTCTTGCGCAATGTATGGGAGGAGACAAGGCGGCTGATACGAAATCTTGCACGATGATAATTTTGTCAATTTAATAAAGGCTACCGCTAAAAAGGGATATGATCAAAAGAATCTTAGAAATTGGCGTTGCAGTGCAAAATATTAAGAATGCCGGAAATAGGCTCCAGGGTATCTTAGGTGCCCAGGCAGGCCTGCTGATAAGGGATGAAGGCTATGGTATGGCTGCCCAGATGTTTCGTGTTGGAAACATTGAGTTCGAACTGATGGAGCCAGCGGATCAGAATGGAATGATCGCTAAGTTTCTAAAAAAACAGGGAGAAGGCCTCCACCATCTTGCGTTTGAGGTGAGTGATATAGACAAGAATCTGAAGTGGATGAAGCAAAACAATATTAAATTAATCAATGAAACCCCAATCTCAATCTATGATTGCAAGGCAATATTCCTTCATCCAGAGCCTTTTGGAGGAGTTCTGATCGAACTAATCGAAGGATGCCCAAAATGGGTTAATCATTCTGTTCTGCCAACGGAGCTTCAAAAACCAATCCAACCTCAGGGGATTGGAGCGGAAGGGATATTGGAGGTTGGGATGATCGTGCGAGATTTGGAAGCTGTGAGCAAAACTTATTCAGCGGTCCTGTCACCTGAAACGTCAGAAAATGTAAAGCTGGAATATCCTCCACTTAGAGCAAAAATCTATCGAGCAGGAAATGTCAAATTAAGACTGATAGAGATGATAAAGAAAGAAGACTTTACAGAAGCTCTGCTGGAAACGAATCGACTTGGGCTAAAATATGTTACTTTGAAAGTGGAGAATATTAAAAATACAATTGATTTTTTGAAGAACAATAGAATTGATTTTACCGAAAATCCGCCCGCAGCTTTTGATGGTTCGGAATCTGTGCTCATTTCTCCTAAGCAAGTGAGCGGAATTCCAATTGTCCTCAAGGATTCCTAAGGGGGATATCAACCCTCTGATGCAAAGGGACATCCCATTTCAAAAAATGTATAAGGGAAAATTGATGAACGGATCATCGGTCAGGCATAGGCATTCGATTTCGGGAAATTCATAAAATAAATTGTCATTGCGAGCCCCACAGCCTTGGCAGCCTTGGTGTCAGACCTTGAAATTTGACAAATCACTTTCCTTTTGATATGGTCTCTCCATGGGTAGGCCGATTCGGGTAGAATATTCCGCCGCGTTGTATCACATTACCAGCCGAGGAAACGAAAGAAAGAAGATCTTTTTAAAAGATGGGGATCGGATAAAATTTCTTAAAATCCTTGAGGACTATCATGACCGCTATGAGATTCTGATCCATTGCTACATTCTGATGGATAACCACTATCACTTGATTCTGGAGACTCCGAGAGGGAACCTGTTGAAAGTGATGCATGGGATCAACAGCAGTTATACGGGCTATTTTAATCGGAAATATGGGAGGAGTGGGCACCTGTTTCAGGGCCGTTAC
>Ga0209835_1001194_pt1 | contig 14893 bp, 9 predicted proteins | sample LakKivwa52mmetaG_FD_184138 | JGI IMG/M metagenome (GOLD analysis project Ga0209835, IMG submission 184138) | Anoxic lake water microbial communities from Lake Kivu, Rwanda to study Microbial Dark Matter (Phase II) - Lake Kivu water 52m metaG... | ecosystem: Environmental > Aquatic > Freshwater >...
CCTGCACGAATTTAAACAAAACTATTTAACTTTTAAAAAGCTAAATAACCAGCTTCATCAACTCGAAACAGAAGAGCAAAATGCACGTAAAGATTATGATTATAATCTTTTTTTAAGAGATGAAATTGACAATATTAATCCCGACCCAGCTAAAGATGCAGAAATTGAAGAAGAACTTCAAACCTTGACTCATGCCGAAAAAATCAAAAGAAATATCGAATATTGTCTGAATGCATTAGAAGATAACGAAACGGGTATTATTTCACAAATTAATAACATTAGAAAACAACTTCAGGAAATACTGAACATTAACTCTCAGATTCAACATTTTAATGAATTTTTTGAAAACCAGTACTTTGAAGTAAAAGAATTCAGCTCACAGATTCAAAAATTTCTTGATCATACTGAAATAAATGAAGAAAAACTTAATTTACTCCTCGAGCGTCAAAACCAACTTAATCATTTATTGAACAAGCACAGATTAACTGATGTAAACGAATTAGTGGCATTCAGAAATGCACTTAACGACAAAATAGAGAACTCTCATTCACTTGAGAACCAGATTTCTACATTAAAATCAGAAATAGAAATACAGAAGCAAATGTTGCTACAGATAGCTTCAGAACTTAGTAAATCAAGAAATGATGTAATACCAGTTGTTGAAAACGAACTTATCAAATTGCTTGCACAGGTAGGAATGCCAAATTCACGCATTAAAATTGAATCTGAAATATTATCAGAAGACGACATTAACGAGTTTGGCAAAGATAAAATTACATTTACTTTCAGTTCAAACCCGGGAATTCCATTACATAGTATTCAAAAAGCTGCTTCAGGAGGTGAACTAAGCCGCCTAATGCTTTGTGTGAAAACATTACTTGCAGGGTCTGCACTTTTTTCAACACTTATCTTCGATGAAATTGATCAGGGAGTTTCCGGTGAAATAGCTCTTCAGGTAGGTAATTTACTCAGCAAAATTAGCAATAAACATCAGATAATTTGTATTACTCATTTGCCACAGATTGCTGCCAAAGGAAATTTACATTTTAAAGTTATCAAAGAAATTCAGGATAATACAACTGCCACAAAAGTTAATGAACTCGACAGAAATCAAAGAATCAAAGAAATAGCACAAATGATAGGTGGCAACAATCCACCCGATTCTGCTTTCGACAGTGCAAAGGTATTGTTGGAAAAAAAATCGTAATATTGCACTGCAATTTTAATTTGTTTTAATTAAAAAATAAGCATGTCTAATCAATTATTGAAAGGCAAAAGGGGGATTATTTTCGGTGCACTCAACGAAAGTTCGTTGGCATGGGATGCTGCAAAAGAAGTAAAAAAAGAAGGTGGAAGCTTTGTATTAAGCAATACCGCCTTAGCCATCCGTTTTGGAAAAGTGAATCAATTGAGTGAAGAATGTAACTCCAAAGTCATAGCTGCAGATGTAACCTCAATTGACGACCTAAGCAATTTATTGAATCAGGCTATGGAAATTTTAGGAGGCAAACTTGATTTCATTCTTCATTCTGTCGGGATGTCGCGAAATGTTGTAAAAAAACGAGAATATTACGATTTAGATTACAATGATTTTATTGAAGCACTAGATATTTCAGCCTTATCGCTTCATAAATTACTCCAATCAGCAATGAAACTTGATGCTTTAAATGAATATGCTTCTGTTGTTACACTTTCGTATATTGGAGCTCAAAGAGTGTTTTTTACTTATTCCGATATGTCGCAGGCTAAGGCAATGCTTGAATCCATTGTCAGGAGTTTCGGCTATCATTATGGTTCACAAAAAAAAGTAAGAATAAACAGTGTATCACAATCTCCCACCCGAACAACAGCAGGTAAAGGAATCAGAGGTTTTGACTCATTTTATCATTTTGCTGATAAAATGTCGCCTTTAGGCAATGCATCTTCAAACGATTGTGCTAAATTTATTATTACTCTTTTCAGTGATTATACTCGTATGGTTACCATGCAAACCATTTATCATGATGGAGGATTCAGTTCAACCGGTATCAGTAAGGAAGTATTAAGCAATTATCGTCCGGGTTGTACTTGTTTTGTTCACGATCAAGGGGAAGAATAAACCTCAATTACGATTTATTTTTATCTGCTTTCGTACCAGTATCCTTCTGAGGGACTTCTGATTTAAGATTTACAGTCAGTTCGTCTTTCCCTTCCTCATGCGAGAGAATAAAAAGTTCATTATCTTTCAAATCAGATTTCAATAATTCTTCAGCTATCTTATCTTCAAGATATTTTTGAATTGCCCTGTTTAAAGGACGTGCACCAAATTGCGGATCAAAGCCTTTTTTTACCAGAAAATCAATTGCAGTTTCGGTAACTTCCATTTCATAACCTAATTCTTTAATGCGTTTCTGTATATCCGAAAGAGGATTATGAATAATTTTCCTGATATGTTCTTCGCTTAATGAACCAAAAATGATAATTTCATCAATACGATTAAGAAATTCAGGCGTAAAATAGCGTTTTAATTCTTTTTCGATAAGGTTTTTGTGTTCATCTTCTCTACTTTCTTTTATACTAAATCCAACACCTGAACCAAATTCCTTAACCTGACGGGTACCCAAGTTCGATGTGATGATAATAATTGTATTACGAAAATCGATTTTACGTCCTAAACTGTCAAAAATAAAACCTTCGTCAAGTATCTGAAGTAGAATATTGTTTACATCAGGATGGGCTTTTTCAATTTCATCAAATAGCACAACCGAATAAGGTTTTCGTCTGACTTTTTCAGTAAGCTGTCCGCCTTCTTCATATCCCACATAGCCAGGAGGGGAACCTACAAGTCGCGATACATTGAATTTTTCCATGTATTCGCTCATATCAATACGAATAAGAGAATCATCTGAATCGAAAAGATAACGGGCCAATACTTTACCAAGTTCGGTTTTTCCAACACCGGTAGGACCTAAAAAGATAAATGAACCTATCGGACGGTTCGGATTTTTCAAACCTGAACGTGTACGTTGAATAGCTTTTGTAAGTTTAATGATAGCCTCATCCTGACCGATAATTTTCTCCTTCAGTTCATTTGCCATGTTCAGTAAGCGAATACCTTCATTTCTTTGAATTCGTTTTACTGGTATTCCTGTCATCATAGCTACTACTTCACTGACATGCTCATCGGTAACAGTATATCTATGTTTACGACTTTCTTCTTCCCATGTAGCCTTCAATAACTCTAATTTTTCAATCATTTTCTTTTCCTGGTCGCGGAAAAATGCAGCATCTTCGTATTTTTGATTTTTAACTGCATTATTTTTAGAAACTTTAACTTTTTCAATTTCTTCTTCGAGTTCCAGAATTCCACTTGGAACATGGATATTGGTAATATGTACCCTTGCACCTGCTTCATCTAATAAATCAATAGCCTTGTCGGGCAAATGCCTGTCGTTTATATAACGATGGCTGAAGTTTACACAGGCTTTTACTGCTTCTGAGGTATAATTTACATTATGATGGTCCTCATATTTATCTTTTATATTGGTCAGTATTTCAAGTGTTTCGTCAGGTGTGGGAGGATTAACAATCACAATCTGAAATCTGCGTTCGAGAGCACCATCTTTTTCAATATGCTGACGATACTCATCTAATGTTGTTGCTCCAATACATTGTAGCTCACCGCGAGCCAAGGCAGGTTTAAACATATTTGAAGCATCTAAAGAGCCTGATGCCCCACCTGCTCCGATTATCGTATGAAGTTCGTCAATAAATATGATAACATCATTGTTATTTTCCAGTTCATTTAAAACTGCTTTCATTCGTTCTTCAAACTGCCCCCTGTATTTGGTACCAGCAACCATTGCAGCCAAATCAAGTGCTACAATTCTTTTATTAAATAAAACTCTGCTGACCTTTTTTTGTACAATCCGTAAAGCTAAACCTTCTACAATTGCTGATTTTCCAACACCTGGCTCACCTATTAAAACCGGATTATTTTTTTTACGTCTGCTAAGGATTTGCGATACTCTTTCAATTTCAACATCACGACCAACAATAGGGTCAAGCTTACCTTCTTCAGCAAAGCGCGTTAAATCGCGACCAAAATTATCTAATACAGGTGTTTTTGATCTTGATGTTTGAGAAGCCTTTGACTTTTGCTCAGATTCTTTCGATTTTCCTTTGCCTTCAAATTCATCCTCATCTTCCGGGTCAAAGGGTGAATTAGCCTGCGAATAAAATTCCTGTTTTATTTCACTGATGACCACATCATAGGTAAGCGAAAATTTATTCATGATCTGACTGGCAATATTGTCAGGATCTTTCAATATTGACAACAATAAATGCTCTGTATCAATTACTTCACTTTTTAAGACTCTGGCTTCAACATAAGTCAGTTTTAAAACATTCTCAGCTTGTTTGGTTAAAGGAATATTTCCTGCAACTGAAACTCTTCTATCTATTGAAGGACGAATTGTATCTTCAATACTACGTCTGACTTTAACAGGGTCAACATTCAGATTATTCATAACAGTGATTGCCCGGCCTACACCTTCACGTATAATTCCAAGCAGTAAATGTTCAGGTCCAATAGACTCATGGCCGAGGCGTATTGCCTCTTCCCTGCTGTACTGAATAACATCCTGAACACGTTGTGAAAATCGAGCATTCATAATCTTTTGTTTAAATTGTTGCTGAGGGTTCAAACATTAAGCCAAATCAATTTTTTATTTTAGTTCAAAAATACAATTCAATAGTATCTTTTCCCTGCAATAAAATTGTCAACAATTAAACAATTGAGACAAGTTTTTGTTTGATTTATTCTAGTTCCTGAACAGCTTGAATACAGCCGAATTACCGCTATTATCTGTTAACGTTAATAAATAAATACCGATTTGCATATTACTCATATCAAGTTGACAGGAGCTTTGATTGTTTAACAAGCATGTTTCAGAAAAAATCTGCTTTCCGTAAATATCATACAACTGAATAGCAATTTTGTCAGTTTTGTCAGTATTTGCTGAAATTGTCAGAGTGTTATGGAATGGATTAGGATAAACCTTAACTTTCAAAGAGTTTAGAGCATTACTGATACTCTGGGTTGATGTGTCGGTAAAATATCCTTCAATATCATTTTTATCTCTGGGCAAAAGCTTCCAGTTGCCAAAGCTGTAGTACAATAGTCCTTTCATATACTGATGAAATTGTTTTAATTTCAGGCTATCGGTATTAAAATTAGATTCGATAAATGAACTTAAATCATCAACTCGTAAACCGGTAACTGAGTTTGAATCGTTACTAAACGACCACTCTCCGAAATTACCCCCAGGAGCATCCGGATTATTATTTACAACGTAAATATTATTAAATTCAAGCAGCATACTTTCATAAAGCTCAGTATAATTTTGTTTTTTCAGGTTAACTGAGTCAGGATATACTAATTTAATTGGCTCAGGTAAAGGATTATTACGCGACACAAGTTGCACAGAACCACTTAAATCGGTAAGGAAAGTAATATTAAAATCTTCGATAAGTCTGGCAGATGTTATTTTAACTGAATCTCCAGTTTTTAAATTACTCAGACCATCACCGGCACTAGCTTTCAGTAAAATTGCGGACCATGGCTTATTACCTTGCTGAATAGCAACAAATGGAAATTGAGCTAAGGTTGCAGTAACAATTCCGCCTATATTAATTCCTGTTAATGTATCTCTGTTGAATACTGAATTACCGTTAGCAAAAGGAGTTTCCTGCAGTTCAGATATTTTTGTAATACCTCCGTCAAATACTTTATACAATGAACCGGTGGCAAGTGTATCGGGGGAATTAGATATCAAACCTGAATCGTCAATAGCCCTAATCCAGTAATTTACATATTGTCCATTTGGAGCCGTTGGAATTATACCTTCATAATTGTCAGTTACACCCACACGCGACATATTTACTTTTGTAAATGTTTTATTGCCATAACCAACAGAATAATAAATATATGCATTTGTAATTTCTCCATCATTATCGGTTATTTTTGCAACAATTTTTACATTCTGAGTTGAATTAGGCACAACCGGATACCTTGATTTTGATTCTATAAAGGGTGCTGCTGAAGCAATTTTAATATCTGAAGGTAAACAAGGAGAAATCATAAATACATTGCCACCTGCTGATGAGCTTTGTACAATAATTCCTTTAATATAGGCCAGACGTGTACCAATAGTTGGAGGAGTAAAAACATTTTTCTTAACCCAGGATGCATCTTCCTTGTGGTCATTTCTGAAATATCCGCTATTATCACGTATCTGTATTTTGTTACCTGCGCTATCCTGTACCGACCAGTAAAAACGGCCAGTTGAAGCAGAAACATCAACTACCGTTACATTTTCAAATTTGACATAATAGCCTTCATATTGCTCTGCTGTGGTTCTCATAATGTTTTGACCTCCTGAACCATCATTTTGCATAAATTTATCAATTTTCAACACCAATGGTTTTACTACTTCTGTGGTATCAATTTTTGATGGAATATCAATTATTTCGCTTTCAATAGGAATTAAATTCAACTGAGTGTTTTCTGTATAATCAGCTATCCTACCTGTGCATTTAACTCTGTATCCGGGAAGAAAATTTTCGTAGAATTTAACTTCATTGTTCAATTGAGCCAGATTTCCTGTATAACCAGGCAGAGAAGGTTCAATAAACACATTTATGGCTCTAAAGGGTTTAAAAATAGTATCCTGAATCCAGGTAGCTTTTCTGCTGGTACTTTGACCATAATATATCGGATTAAAAGTGACTATACCTTCAATGGTAACTGTATCTCCATATTTAAAATTGACAGGGTCTGATTTTCCTGATGACAAGGTACTTTGATCAACAAACTGTATACTATCAATCGGAACAACCGGTCCGTGTGTTTGAGAAAAAACAGCACTGATTGAAAAAAACAAAACAAATGAAAATAAAATCTTCTTCATAAAACTATTAATTATTTATTTGACAATAGCAAAACTTCCTTTTTTAACAAATCCTGTTTCAGCATCTTTAACCGCTACCAGATAAATACCATGAGAAACTGACTGACCATTTTCAGACAATAAATCCCATGCATGTTCTCCACCGGAAAATACTTTTTTACCCGAGCCCGAAAAACTATTAAACCATTGAATATCATCGCCTTGATATGACTCGCTGTTGTGCTGAATAGTTCTGACAATATCACCCGCCACATTGTATATTACAATTTCACATTTCGCAGGTAGGTTATAAAACCATATTTTACGGGTGCGACTACTTGTTCCGTCCCATGCTGCACTTATATAATAAGGGTTTGGATAAATTCCAATCCTTTCAGTATTATCATTATCCTCAGTTATTCCTGTAAAAACGCTTACTGCATTTTCAGTTTTTGACGATTCCAACGACTCCAGATTTAAATTAACATCTCCCTTATCAAATGAGGTCAAAATAAACAGGTATTGCCAGCCATTTAGCAAGCCGTCAATACTATAGTGAAAATAGTAACTGGTAGTGTCATCATCGAAAACAACAGGTTTATCCAATTCAATTTGTTGAAAACCATTGTTAAATCCTATATTATTTCCTGCCGAATCCCATTGAGCTATCAAACGTGCATCCTGAACCATTTTCAGATTCAGATCGTCACCCAATGTTGTTCGGTACAATCGAAAACCTTCAAAATCTTTTTTCTTGGTAATAGGATCTATTGATTCAATAGACGATTTATCCCAGTATATATCTGCTTTTTTATCAGAAACAATAATTTTCATTTTGGGAGTGAGCGGAGGTTCAGGTAATACATACCTGTCTAAAACATTATTTTTGTTTAAATCTTCGTTAGCATCAAGCAATCCGTTTTCGTTTACATCTTCTCCGGTAAAAGTTCGTTTTGCCCAATTGAGATGCTGATAAAGTTCCTGCCTCGCGGCTTCATTATCGGTTTTGTAAACCAATTGTCGTGCAGAAACCAATGCAAAAACAGCTGTAAATTCTTCATCTGGTATTAACTGTAAAACCGGACCAACTGACAAAAGTTGTGTTTTATTCGAAGGCAATTGAAGAGCAGGGTCTGGAAAAGCAAGACCTTTTTTTAACTTTTCATATCGCTGAAGATCATCAGCAGGAGCACCAAATTTTCCACCGCTGAATGTTCTGAAATCCCAGAAATTTGCATTGACTTTTACACCTATTCCTGAGTCAATTAATAGTTTTTTGTTATTAGGGTGAAGATATTTATTACGCCATAAAATACCTAAAAATTGTGTAGCTCCATACGATTGTGTAAAATCTATATCATCTCCATTGACCTGAAAAGCATATAAAGAATGAAATGAATCAATATATCCACCACCTCCTTTGTTGTAAAATGCAGTACCTGCATCCTGAGTTACATTGACATTTCGCACTACCAAATCACTCCACATTCCAACATAAATACTGTCCCAGATTTCAGTAGATTTATTTTTAACAGAATATTCAAAAATCACAAAAAAATCGGCAAAACTATACTTCCATGCCATTGTCTTTACTTTAACAACTGCTTTGACAGGGAAGTTATGATCCTGAATTTTAATACTTGTTCCGGGTATTATAATATTTGAATCGGTAATGTAATAAATAAACTCCTGATGAGCGATGGCCGAAGATGAATAATAACTGCTGGAAGGATTTGATGATCGTTCTGTCATGCTACCCAGCGGTGTAAATTCAAAGCCTGAACCACCTGCAAAATAACCCGATGGAGCATCAAGTGTTACAGTACTCACCCTTGTTTGACCAGCTGATTGGACACCTAACCATAAACCTGCCTCAAATAAATGTTCTATACCTGAATTTAATGGGTACTCCATGGAAGGTGGACCTGAAGGATTGTTCCTGATATTTGTTTGGCCAATTGTACCAACATTACTTAATGTAACTCCAATATTTCCGACATCAATGGTTTTTTGCTGAAAACCCTGAGCATTGACTTGGGTTAAAAATGATATTACTAAAGCTGCTGATAAATAAAATTTCATGATGCAAAAATATTCAGGGCAAAATTAAAACAAAATTATTTTTATCTCAGAACTCAATTAAAATTAATAAGAAGTGCCTTTTGAGCACCTTTTATTAGCATGCCAAATATCAACCTTAAGAATCATTTACTACAAATACTTTAAACATATATTTGCACCCGGATAAAAAATTGAATTAAAGAATATGAATAAAGAAAATCTTATGCATGGTGGTGAATTTTTACTTAAAAGCACCCGCTTCAACGATGTGTTTATACCTGAAGAATTCGATGAAGAAGTTAAAATGATGACTGGGACCTGTGATGATTTTTTAAAAGCAGAGGTATTTCCAAATCTCGATCGAATTGATGCTCAGGAAAAAGGTATTATGGAAAACCTGTTGAAAAAATCAGGTGAATATGGACTTTTAGGTATTTCAATTCCGGCTGAATATGAGGGTTTTGAACAAAACTTCCTAACATCAATGCGTACTAATGAGTCAATTGGTGCCGGACATTCATTTTCAGTAGCATTTATGGCTCACACAGGAATAGGAACATTACCTTTGTTATATTATGGAAATGATGAGCAAAAGCAAAAATATATTCCGAAATTAGCAAGTGGAGAAATGCTCGCAGCTTATTGTTTAACTGAACCCGGAGCCGGCTCTGATGCCAATTCCGGAACTTCAAGGGCAGTACTGAGCGATGATGGAAAACATTACATCCTAAACGGACAAAAAATGTGGATCACCAACGGAGGTTTTGCCGATTTGCTGACTGTTTTTGCAAAAATTGATAACGACCGCATTTTGAGCGCTTTTCTGGTTGAACGCAAATGGGAAGGTGTTGTTATTAATCCTGAAGAAAAGAAAATGGGTATTAAAGGTTCCTCAACTACTCAAATATTCTTTAATGATGTAAAGGTACCTGTTGAAAACCTGTTAGGCAAACGTGGTGAAGGTTTTCGTATTGCTTTGAATATACTTCATATTGGCAGAATTAAACTTGGAGGAACCGTTTTGGGAGCATGCAAACGTGCCATTAGCCTTTCAGTACAATATGCCAATGAACGTAAACAATTCGGTACATTTATTTCAAGTTTTGGGGCTATTAAACATAAAATAGCCGAACAGGTTATCAAAACATTTGCTACCGAATCGGCAGTTTACCGAGCCAGTTCTGATGTCAATAATATGATACAGTATTTAAAAGATTCCGGTAAATCGTATGGTGAATCCAATATTGGCGGAGTGGCCGAATTTGCTATTGAAGCAGCTTTACTTAAAGTTTTTGGTTCAGAAAGTCTTGATTTTGTTGCCGATGAAGCTGTACAAATTTTTGGTGGTATGGGTTTTTCGTCCGAAGCACCAGTTGATCGCAGCTACAGAGATTCACGTATAAACCGTATCTTTGAAGGTACTAACGAAATCAACCGACTATTAGTTATTGATACTCTGATAAAAAAAGCGCCAAAAGGTGATTTTCCCTTATTCGAAAAAGCTTCTCAAATAATTGATGCAATCAACAACAATTCAGGCAATAATCAGGAAGTTCCGGCAGACTTTTTTGAAGAAAATGAGTATTATATCAACAGATTTAAAAATGCTGTTTTAATGCTGATTTATCTGGTAGATCAAAAATATCATAAAACCTTAATGAGTGAGCAGGAAATTCTTATCAATCTGTCAGATATGCTTATTAATGTTTATGTCTGCGAATCAACCTTGTTGCGAATACAAAAACATGAATCACTAAAAGGTGAAAACAATTATTTCAGAAAAATACTTGATGTTTTGATTTACGATGCAGCTACTGCTATTGAAAAATCAGGCATGGATGTATTGAATTCGTGTGCTGAGTGTATTAATGCTGAAGATTATTTCAGGGCATTACATCATTTTACACGGGTAAAAGGAAAAAATGTGAAAGAATTCAGACGCTATATTGCCAATAAAATTATTGAAGATAATTATTATTCTTTTTAATAAAAGTCAGAATTTTGCACAGGTTCAGGAGAGATGCCAGAGCGGTCGAATGGGGCGGTCTCGAAAACCGTTGACCTCGTGAGGGGTCCCAGGGTTCGAATCCCTGTCTCTCCGCAAACTTTTATTGTTTGTTATTGTCTAAGAAAAGATGCATTAAGTTAAATGCCAATAACATAAAGTTTTCCATACACTTATATACTCGCCTCTAAAAAAATCTGTTATAGGTAATTAGTGAGAAACAACCGCTTATAGGGAATAAATAAGCCGGAACCATTATTCCTTTAATATAAAATCTACTATTTCTAAAAAAATATTTACTTAATAAATTATTCAGGTATCTATACGTAAATTTGAACTTTAAACTTTTTATTTAAAAACTTAAAAAATAGAGATTATGAAATCAATTTATTTTCTGGCAATAGCTCTGGTGGGTGCTATGCTTTTGTTTTCAGGTTGTCCGATTGGAATTGATTATCCACTTGATGAGCCAGGTAGCAAATCAATAGATAAAGCCCTTTTGGGTACTTGGACCAGCGATAAGGAAGATGCTACTATTAAAAAAGTAAGTATTGTTAAAAAAGATAAAACATCTTATACCATAGAAGTTTTGGAAGTCGGAGAATATTATACGATGGAAACCAGAATGTATACAGCATGGGTAACACAAATTGATAAAGAAAAATTTTTGTATGCCAAACCCGATAATGAAGACAAGTATTATATTTACCGTTATAAAGTAACCGGTAAAGGTTCTTTTGAGACCTATGATGTCGGACTGCTGGTAGGTGGAATAGATGGAGTAACTTCAACAGCAGCCTTCAGAGAAGAAGTCAGTAAATCTATGAAAATGGACGATTGTTTTTCGGATTTACAAATTTGGAAAAAGTTATAGATTAACATCATTATATAGTCAGTCTAAATTCTGACATAAAAAAAGCCTTTGAATTGTATTTCAAAGGCTTTCTTTTTTTATAAAACTTATAATTATTTCAATATTGATTTGGAAATTACAATACGCTGTACCTGATTGGTTCCTTCATAAATCTGGCAAAGTTTAGCATCACGCATCATTTTTTCTACCATAAACTCACGTGAATAACCATCTCCACCCATACATTGTACAGCATCGGTTGTTACATGCATAGCCACATCAGATGCATACATTTTCGACATTGCAGATAGCTTCCCAACTTCACGAGGAGCGTTTTCGTAAGCCCAGGCAGCATGCCAAGTAATAAGGCGTGCAGTTTCTATAGCTGTAGCCATATCGGCAAGCATAAAACCAATAGCCTGATTGGCAGCAATAGGTTTTCCAAACTGAATACGGCTTTGTGTCCAGTTCCGGGCAGTTTCAAATGCTGCACGTGCACAACCCACACTCAGAGCGGCCACTCCTGTACGTGTACGGTCAAAGGTTTTCATGGCAATCAAAAAACCATGTCCTTCCTCTCCTATTCTGTTCTCGACAGGAACTTCAACATCATGAAATAAAATTTCATTTTGAACGGAAGCTTTCTGTCCCATTTTTTGAAGTCTGGGTTTAACTTCAATACCAGGAGAATCGGCAGGAACAACAAAAGCAGAAAGGCTTCTGCTTCCTTTTTCAGGGTCGGTAATTGCAAATACGGTATGAAAACTTGCTACTTCACAATTGGTAATAAAACGTTTATGACCATTAAGTATGTATTTATCACCTTTTTTGATGGCTGAACTTTTTATTCCCTGTACATCGCTTCCGGCATTGGGTTCGGTCAGGCAATAAGCTGCAACTGCCTTTTGTTCATTGATTTGACCAAAAAAGCGTTTTTGTTGTTCATCATTTGCTGCAAGCAACAGAGGGGTTAAAGCCAAAGTATTAGCATCAATACATATTCCTATGCCAATACAACCTGCACCGAGCTCTTCTGATGCAAAAGAACTGTCGAGTATATTGTAACCCTTTCCACCAAACTTTTCCGGTATAGGACCATTCATAATTCCTTCGTTATAAGCTGCTTTTACAATTTCCCAAGGAAACTCAGCCAACTCATCATATTTTAAAGCATTTGGAACAATCCAACGTTTGGCAAAATCGCGATATTTTTCACGAATTTCCTGTTGACGCGGGTTTAATGAAAAATCAATCATTTTTTCCTCCTTGATTATTATGATTAGTAAAAATTTTAAACAATTATTAGGGTTACGAAAGTAAATATTTTTTTAAATCTGAAGTATCATTCACATATTTTTTTCATTTTTGCAGCACTTTCTAAACATTATGTAACATGAAAAAAGTTAAGGAAATCAAACAATACAATGGAAAAACACTTCAACCCGATATTGAACCGGATGAATGGTTTTTAAGGATGGTAAATATTTTAGATGAAAACGGCAATCAGATTTCTGAAACTGTTTATGACGAAAATGAAGCTATCGAAAATCAGACTTTATTCAAATTCAACCAAAATAATCAACTTATTGAGAAGAAAGTAGTGAGCTCAGAAGATGATTCAGAGGAACATTTTTATTTTGAATACAATGAGGAAGGAAAACTGGTAAAACAAATTCTGAAATATGCTGATGGGTCATTAACTCTGGAAAAAATTGTTTATCAGCAAAATGAAGTTATAACTTATATCAGCGATGAGGATAATAATTTTGAAGGTAGCAGAAAACGTATTTTGAATGAAAACAATCTGATAGCAGAAGAAATTGTAGTTGACGATGACAACAATGTTGCAGAGCATTTTTTATATGAGTACAATGATGCTGGTTTTATGTCAAAAAAAACTGAACTGGATGAGAATTTAGATATCCTGTCGGTCAGAACAATGAAATATGATGAAAAGGGAAACTTAACGGAAATTCTTGATTTGACACCAGATGGAGATATAATCAATCAGCGCAACAGTGAATACAATGACCAAAATCAGCCAATCAAAGAAGTTGTTGATGATTATGTAATTAACTACTACTACAACGAAGCAGGCAAACGTGTTAAAGATGAAATAATTAATCCAAAGGGAGACATTGAGTCACTAACAGAGTATGATTTTGATGAAGATCGCTTGGTTCAAACGATTTCGTTTAATAAAGGTAATATCAGATTTGATGAAAGTAATATTAAAAGCTTAAAAAGCCTCTTTATAATTTCCCGATTAGAATATAGTTTTTACGATTAATTTCTTTTGTTTTCCCGTTTTTGCTGCCTGATTTCTTTTTTATCCGGAACAATCTGCAATTGCATATTCCATTTTTTCTCCATATTAAACCGTTGACCGACAAGGGCAAGAGGAATAGCACCGATAATTATAACAGGAACTCCGACTAGCACAACCATAACACCAGCAATGATTGTAATCACTGATCCACAACCATCTACATCCGCAATAGATTTTCCATAAATGATTAAATAGGTACCATAAGATGAAACAACTGTTCCTGTTATAACTAACACTTTACCAGTAGTCTGAACGATTTTTAAACCAGTAGACTTCGAACCTATTTTAAGAAACTGGTCAAAAGGAATCGTTCTGCCATCAATAATCAGAAATGAATCCTGAATATCCTGTAATCTTCCCTTTTGCTTTTCATTCTCATCTTTCAACCAATAAGTTATTTTTTTGTTCTCATTGATAAACTTATTTTTTGCTTTAGTTTTGTGTACAAACATTAAAACAGTATCAACAGGCATTACTTCCTGAGAAAATACCTTGCTAAATCCAGTAATTAAAATAAGAACAGGAATAAAATATGTTATTCTCAAATATCTTCGTAAAAACTTGTAACTATTCATTTTTCAGTATTTCAAATAAGTTGATGACAATAGAAAAAAGAAAACACCGCACAGAAAGTACGGTGCTTTCTTTTTTGTGGTCGGGATGCCGAGAATCGAACTCGGGTCTCACGCACACGAAGCGTGTATACTACCACTGTA
>Ga0209835_1001196_pt1 | contig 14891 bp, 21 predicted proteins | sample LakKivwa52mmetaG_FD_184138 | JGI IMG/M metagenome (GOLD analysis project Ga0209835, IMG submission 184138) | Anoxic lake water microbial communities from Lake Kivu, Rwanda to study Microbial Dark Matter (Phase II) - Lake Kivu water 52m metaG... | ecosystem: Environmental > Aquatic > Freshwater >...
AGTGAGCGAGCGTTCGCTCCAGCTCGCTGATCGCACGATCCGCATCCGTACCTGGTTCCATCCCGAACTGAAGGACTTCGCGCAAGCCTACCTAGACGATTCGGCACGCTACATCGAACGCTATTCGAAGCTGATCGGCGCCTACCCCTTCGGCATGTTCAGCATCGTGTCGAGCCCGACGCCAACCGGCTACGGCATGCCGAGCCTGACCTATCTCGGCCGCGAGGTGATCCGCCTGCCCTTCATCCGCGCCACCTCGTTGGGCCACGAGGTGCTGCACAACTGGTGGGGCAACGGTGTGTATCCCGACTGGCAAAGCGGCAACTGGTCGGAAGGCCTGACCACCTTCCTCGCTGATTACGCCTACAAGGAAGATGAAGGCGACGACGCTGCGCGTGAAATGCGCATGGGCTGGCTGCGCGACTACGCCGCCGTGCCGCCGGGCGAGGATTTCGCGCTGAAGGATTTCACCTCGCGCCAGCACGGCATCGCGTCGATCATCGGCTACAACAAGGCGGCGATGGTGTTTCTCATGCTGCGCGACCGGATCGGCAAGGAAGCCTTCGAGCGCGGCCTGCGCCTGCTGTGGGAACGCAAGCAGTTCCAGACCGCGAGCTGGACCGATCTGGAGGCAGCATTCTCCGAGGCGGCCGGACAATCGCAGAAGGAATTCTTCCGGCAGTGGGTGATGCAGGCCGGTGCCCCGGCCCCGACGGGCAGCGATCCGGATTTCCGCGTCTGGCGGCGCGTCGATCCAAAACTGTTCCCGCCGATCCTGCGCGAAGTCTTCGTCGCGCCGCAGGCAAGCGTGGTCGTGACGGACGAAGTATTGAACTCATCTGCGAATACATTGGCGCAGCGCGTACTCGATGCGCGTGCGGCCCTTGCAGAACGCTTGCCCGCTAAAGGACCGGTGCTGATCTTCGGCCTTGAGGCCACGATCGACGGCTGGCTTGCGGCCAATGGCCTACCAGCGCGGCCACTGACTCCACGTGGCACGGCGCAAGTCTGGGCAGGACGCGATGCGAAGAGTCGCCCCTATGTTGTCATTTCGGCACGCGATGCCAATGCCTTGGCCGCTCTCCAGCGCGGCCTGCCACACTACGGCAAGCAGAGCTGGCTGGTCTTCGACGGCGCGCGTGCTGCGGAAAAAGGCGTCTGGCCACCGCACGCTAAATAGCCATGGCCAAGCCGTTTCCCCTGCATCCGAAGTTTCCCGAACGCATCTGCTGGGGCTGCGACAAGTACTGCCCGAACGAGTCGCTCCAGTGCGGCAACGGCTCGGGCCGCACGCCGCACCCGGCCGAACTGCTCGGCGACGACTGGTATCTGCATAGCGACTGGGGCTTCGATCTTGAGCAGATCGAAGACGCCAAATCGATCAAACCCGGCGAGCCGACGAAGTAACTACCCCCACCGCCAAGGCCAACCAACCGAGGATGAAGGCGCCGCCGCCAAAGGGCGTGACGGCGTGCAGCTCATGAAAATCCCCAAGGCTGCGCAGAAAGAGATTGCCGCTGAACAGCAGCGTGCCGGCAATCATCAGCCAGCCTGCCACGACGATCCAACGCGAGGCGATGCGATCGGCAAGCAGGCCGACGGCCAGCAAGCCCAGCGCATGGAACTGCTGGTAGTGCAATGCGGTGCGGAACCAGGATTGCGTCAGTTCGGGCAGGTTGGCGAGGGCATGAGCACCGGCCGCGCCAAGCGCAACGGAAATGGCGGCGCTGAGGGCGCCGCAGAAGAGAAAGAAACGTGTATTCATGAAGTAAGTTTGCCTCGAGAAGAAATTGTTGCAGTGCACAATAATATTCGCTATAGTGGTTGCCACATCAAATCATCCACTTTCAGGAGCCAACCATGTCAATCAATCTTGAGCAATTCTCAGCCTCCAACAAAGCGACCGTCGATTCCCTGCTGGCCGTGGCGAACACCGCGCTGGCCACCGCCGAGCGCCTGGCCGCCCTGAACCTGGGCGCCGCACGTACCGCGCTGGAAGATTCCGCTTCCGCCACCAAGGCCGTCCTTGCCGTAAAGAACCCCAATGATGCCGCCGCCCTCCAGCAGTCGCTGGTTCAACCGGCCACCGAAAAAGTGGCGGATTATTCGCGCGCGCTTTTCGAAATCTCCAGCGATTCCCAGCAGCAGTTCGCCAAATTGCTGGAAGCCCAGTTCGCCGACTTCCAGAAGCAGGTTTCCGGTCTGGTCGACCAGGCCGCCAAGACCGCGCCCGCCGGTTCGGAAAGCATCGTGGCCGCCATGCAGCAGGCCATCAACTCCGCGAACTCCGCGTTCGGCAACATGACGGCGATGGCCAAGCAGTTTTCCGCCAGCGCCCAGGCGAACATCGCCGCCGCGACCAAGAAGAAGTAAAAAGTGGATTGTGGGCTGCCCAGGCAGCCTGCGCCCGGATCAGGCGGCCGCAATGGCGGCTCGTCCTGATCGCGCGACCGGCGCAATGCCGGACGCCCCCATCTTTGACCTGCAAGCAGGCAGGCAAAGGAAGTCAGCGCCAACTGACAATCAGACCTCACAAATATTCGATGCGGGAAATCCGCACCCCTGTCTGTAACCATAAAATTTTTCTTGTACGTGAGAATAGTTCTCATATAGACTACGAACCATTCTCATTAGCGTAAAGAGCAATGCGTTCGATTCTGGCACGTACCGATGCCCTGAAAGCGATCAACCAGGCCGAAGCCAAGCTGGCCGGCAATCCACCGGGCGAACAACCGCTCGACAGCCGGTCGCTGTTCGCCGGCAGCAGCGAAGTTGTCATCACCCATGGCGCGGAAATTTATCGCCTGCGCCTCACCCGCCAGAACAAGCTGATCCTCACGAAATAGGAGTCGCCCATGTACGTCTGCGTCTGCAATGCCGTGACTGAACGCGATATCGATGGCGCCATCGCCGCCGGTTGCTGCTCGCTGCGCGAATTGCGCGAGGAACTCGGCGTCGGTGCCTGCTGCGGCCGCTGCGCGAGCTGCGCGCGCGAGAAGCTCAATGGCGCACAGCGGGATGCGCAACCCGCCCGCGCCCACCATTCGACCACCCTGCTGCAATTCGCGGCGGCCTAAGGAAAGGAAGCCCTCATGAAAGGCGACAAGAAAGTCATCCAGCTGCTCAACAAGTGCCTCGTCAACGAGCTGACCGCGATCAACCAGTATTTCCTGCACGCGCGCATGTACAAGAACTGGGGCTTCAACGCTCTCGGCAAACACGAGTACGAGGAGTCGATCGAGGAAATGCACCACGCCGACAAGCTGATCGAGCGCGTACTGTTCCTCGAAGGCTTGCCCAACCTGCAGGCGCTCAACAAGCTGTTGATCGGCGAAAGCGTGCCGGAATGCCTGGCCGGCGACCTCAAGCTCGAGCATGGCGCCCATGCCGACACGAAGGCTGCCCTCGCCTATTGCGAGGAAGTGAAGGACTACGTCTCGCGCGACATCCTGCAGGAGATCCTCGACGACACCGAGGAGCACATCGACTACCTCGAAACCCAGCTCGACCTGATCGACAAGGTCGGCCTGCAGAACTACCTGCAGACGCAGATGGGCACGCCGGAATCCTGACTCCAGTTTCCAAGCGGGGCGATGACCTCTCCCGCCCCGCTTTTTATTTCTCCAAAAAACTTAATTTTCAAAGGGGTATTACATGAAGGTTTCGATGAAGCAATTCTCTCTGCTGGCTGCGTTGGGCACCTGCGTCGCAACGCCGGCCTTTGCCGAAGGCCCGATGGCGACCGACGATGCCGGCACGCTCGACGTGGGCGGCATGAAGATCGAGGCGGTTCTCGGTCGCGACGACAAGGCACGCAGCGCCGAACTGGGCTTCGGCTTTGGCCTGGTCGAAAATGTCGAAATCGGCCTTGGCTTTGCGCGTGAAACCGATCGTACCGATGACCCTTCCGCCAAGCTGCGCGGCACGGGTATCGGCATCAAGTGGATTCCGATCCAGAACAAGGGTGACGAAGGGGGCTGGTCGCTCGGCCTGAGCTTCGGCTATGGCAAGACCCGGGTCAATGATCGCTTCAACGCAGAAAAATTCACCGAAAAGGAATATGCCTTTTCCGGCCTTGCCTCCTACCGTTTGGAGAATGGCCAGGTGCTGCACATGAATCTGGGCAGCACCCGCGTCAAGGCGCAAGGCGGGAGCGAAAGCGTGGGTACCTGGGGCATCGGCTACGAATTCCCGCTGATGGAAAAACTGCAACTGACCGTCGAAGCCTATGGCGAAGAGCACTCCGGTCCGGACAAGGCGATCGGCCTGCGCTATGAGATTGCGGACGGCCTCAAGCTCTACGCCTCCGTCGGCCGCGGCAATGATCGCAGCTTCGGCAACCTCGGCGTGGCTTGGGAATTCTGAGAAAAGTCGGCGCTGGCGAGACGGCACTGCGACATGACCCCCACCGCTTATCCGCTCATGATGGCCGACGAAGGCGCGCGCGTGCGCGTCGTCGGCCTCATGGGCGGCGCGGGACTCGAAAAGCGCATGACCGAGATGGGTCTCAATGTCGGCGCCGAGCTGGTGGTACGGCAACGGCAGGGCGGCGGTTTGGTGGTGATGCGCGGTGAAACGCGCTACGCACTCGGCGGCGGGATGGCGCACAAGATCATGGTGGCGCCCGCCTGAAGCAATAAGTATTGGACAAGCGATGACGACGATCAGTGATTTGAAGGTGGGCGACCGCGCCAAGGTGGCCGGTTTTACCGAAACAGGCCGCGGCTATCGCCGCAAGCTGCTGACCATGGGGCTGACGCCAGGTGCCGAGATCGCCATCGCGCGCCTCGCGCCGATGGGCGATCCGGTCGAGATTCGCGTGCGCGGCTTTTCGCTCTCCCTGCGCAAGGAAGAGGCGGCGGCGCTCACCGTGGAGAAGCTGTGATGAAGAACATGTACACCATCGGCCTGGTCGGTAACCCGAACTGTGGCAAGACCACCCTCTTCAATGCGCTGACCGGATCGAAGCAGCGTGTCGGCAACTGGCCCGGCGTCACCGTGGAAAGAAAGAGCGGCGAATATCGCCTGGACAATGCGCGCATCGAGGTCGTCGACCTGCCGGGCACCTATTCGCTCGATGTCGTCGATCGCGAGATATCGCTCGACGAGCGTGTCGCGCGCGACTACGTGCATGAAGGCGAGGCCGACCTGATCGTCAATATCGTCGATGCCTCCAACCTCGAACGCAACCTCTACCTGACGACCCAACTCGCCGAGATGGGCGTGCCGCTGCTGGTCGTGCTCAACATGACCGACGTTGCCGAATCCAAAGGCATGCAGGTCAATGCCGTCGAACTCGCCGCGCAACTCGGCTGCCCGGTGCTGCCGGTCATCGCCTCGCAAGGCAAGGGCATCGACGCGCTGAAGACGGCGATCCTGGCGGCGGCGATGGAGCAGCCGCGCGCCAGCGCTCGCCTGACCTATGTCGATGTGGTCGAGACGGCAATCGCCGCCCTGCTCGACCAGATGCCGACCACTGGCAAGCTTGCGCCGCGCTGGCTGGCGGTGCGTCTGCTCGAAGGCGACGATCTCGCGAAGCAGACCGTCGGCCCAGAAAAGTCGGCGCTGGCGGGGCGGCTCGCCACCGACCTGGAAGACGACCTCGACATCTACGTCGCCGACGCGCACTACGGACTGGCGAATCGCATCGCCAATACCGCCGTCAGGATCACGGGCCGCGTCGAGCGCGATACCACCGACCGCATCGACCGTGTGGTGCTCAACCGTGCGCTGGGCATCCCGATCTTCCTGCTGATGATGTACCTGATGTTCATGTTTACCATCAACCTCGGTGGCGCCTTCATCGATTTCTTCGACCAGGCGGCCGGCGCACTCTTCGTCGATGGCTTCGGCGCACTGCTGGCCAGCTTCGGCGCGCCCGAGTGGCTCAACGTGATGCTCGCCAAGGGCATCGGCGGCGGCCTGCAGACCGTGGCGACCTTCATCCCGGTGATCGGCTTCCTCTACCTGTTCCTCTCGGTACTGGAGGATTCCGGCTACATGGCGCGCGCTGCTTTCGTGATGGACCGCTTCATGCGCTGGGTCGGTCTGCCGGGCAAGTCCTTCGTGCCGCTGATTGTCGGCTTCGGCTGCAACGTTCCGGCGATCATGGCGACGCGTACGCTCGAGCATCGCCGCGACCGGTTGATGACGATTGCCATGGCGCCCTTCATGTCCTGCGGTGCGCGCCTGCCGGTATATGTGCTATTCGCCGCTGCCTTCTTCCCGAGCAACGCGCAGAACGTGGTCTTCGGCCTGTACCTGATCGGCATCGCCGTCGCCGTGCTGACCGGCCTGATCCTCAAGCACTCGCTGCTCAAGGGCGAGGCGACGCCCTTCATCATGGAGCTGCCGCCCTACCACCTGCCGACGCTCAAGGGCATCCTGATCCATACTTGGGATCGCCTCAATAGCTTCGTCGTCAACGCCGGCCGCATCATCGTGCCGATGGTGCTGGTGCTCAACTTCCTCAACGCGATTGGCACCGACGGCAGCTTCGGGAATGAGGACAGCGACAAGTCGATGCTCGCCGAAGTCGGCCGCACCATCACGCCGGCCTTCACGCCGCTGGGTCTCACCGAGGAAAACTGGCCGGCCGCTGTCGGCATCTTCACCGGTGTGCTCGCCAAGGAAGCCGTCGTCGGCACGCTGAACGCCGCCTATCAGGCTTTGGCCGAAGAAGATGCGGAAGCGGCTGGCGGGGAAGCGAAGGAAGAAGAAGCCTTCAGCCTCGGCAACGCCCTGTCAGCCGCGGTCGCCACGATTCCCGAGAACCTTTCCGATGCGCTCGGTGGCTGGGCCGACCCGCTCGGCATCAGCGTCGGCGACCTGTCCGACCAGGAGGCGGTGGCCGAAGAGCAGGAAGTGGCGGCCAGCACCTTCGGCGCCATGGCGGCACGCTTCGATGGCGCGGCGGGTGCCTTCGCCTACCTGCTGTTCATCCTGCTCTACTTCCCCTGCACGGCGGCCATCGCGGCGGTCTATCAGGAAAGCGGGGTGCGCTGGACGCTGTTCGTTGGCGCCTGGACGACAGGCATGGCCTACGGTCTGGCGACGCTGGTCTATCAGGGCGCAACCTACGCGAGCCATCCTGCCGCTTCGCTGGCCTGGATCGTGGGTATCATCGTCGCCTTCGCGCTGGTGCTGTTCGGCCTGCGCCGCCATGGCCAGCGCGACGAAGCCGCGGTGCTTGCCGTACCGCAGAATGCCTGAGAAAGACGATGAATGATCCTGTCGCAAGTCAGTGACTACCTCCAGTTTCGCGGCCGCGCCAGCGTGATGGACATGGCCATCGGGCTCAACACGACCCCCGATGCCCTGCGCGACATGCTGGCCGTGCTGGAACGCAAGGGCCGCGTGCGGCGCCTGCCGTCCGGCACGCTCTGCGGCGGCGGCTGCACCAAGTGCGACCCGGCCAACATCGAGCTTTACGAGTGGAGTGGGCCCGGGTCGTGAGCAGTCAGGCCACCCACGACCTGCGCGACTGGCAACACAGCCACGACTTCGGTACCGCGCGGCAGCAGCAAGCCGAGCGGCGCACGCGCTGGGTGGTGGCGCTCACCTTCTTCGCGATGGTCGTCGAGATTACCGCCGGCTGGCTGTCCGGCTCGATGGCGCTGCTGGCCGACGGCTGGCACATGGCCAGCCATGTCGGCGCGCTGGGTCTTGCGGCCTTTGCCTACCGCTTCGCGCGCAGCCATGCCGGCGACGCGCGCTACACCTTCGGCACCGGCAAGGTCACCGCGCTGGCGGGCTATTCCAGCGCGCTCTTCCTTGGTGCGGTGGCCGCATGGATGGCCTTGGAATCGGTTACACGCTTCTTTGCGCCGGTCACCATTCACTACACCGAGGCGATGATCGTCGCGGCCTTCGGTCTCGTCGTCAATCTGCTTTCCGCCTGGCTGCTCGATCATGATCACGACCATCATCACGATCACGACGAACATGATCACGAACATGTCGATCACAACCTGCGCGCCGCCTACCTGCATGTCCTCGCCGATGCACTGACCTCGGTGCTCGCCATCGTCGCGCTCGGCGGCGGCATGCTGTTCGGCTGGTCATTCCTCGATCCGCTGATGGGCATCGTCGGCGCGATTCTCGTCGGCCGCTGGGCATTCGGCCTCGCGCGCGATTCCGCCGGTGTTCTGCTCGACGCCGAGGATCACGGCCATGTCGCGCAGGAGATCGGGGCAGTCATCGCCGCCCTGCCGGATCATGAAATCGCCGACCTGCATGTCTGGCGCGTCGGTCCCGCCAGCCGCGCTTGCATCGTCTCACTCGTGACGCATGCGCCGCATGCGCTCGATACCTATCGGCAACAACTGGCCGGCATCCACGGCCTCGACCACATCACCATCGAGATCAACCACTGTCGGGAGTGCAAACCGGCCGCGTAGTGCCGTCCCGCCAGCGCCGAGTTTCATCATCCTGACCGACCACCCATTTCCCCGCTGGTTGCCGTTCGTCGTGCTCGGCATATACCTTGCTGCAAAGGGCGAGCGCGGCTAAAGTACAGGAGGCAAGATGAGCCCTGCCCCCTACTTTAGTTAAATGATATCGGATCAACTCATTGCGCGATCGCTGACCTGGCGCTATCTGATCGCCCTGATACTGGTGGCCATGCTGGCGACGGCCGCGTGGCTCAGCTTGCATCTGGTCATCTCGGAGCAGGAAAGCAACGCGGCCATCGTCAATGTCAGCGGCCGCCAGCGCATGTTGAGTCAGCGCACGGCATTGTTCTCGACCCTGCCTGGCCAGCACCCGTCCGGATCAGCGTGCTGAAATCCGCCAGAAGCTGCAGGACGCTACCGCGCTGATGAAGCGCTCGCATCATGGCCTGCTGCATGGCGATGCCGAGATGGGGCTGCCGCCCACCATGTCCGAAACGGTCAGGGCGATGTACTACGCGCAGCCCCTCGAACTGAACGCACAGGTGGAAAGTTACCTGGCCAGTGTCGAGGCCTTGTTGCAGGTGCCGGACGAGCAGCTCAGTCCTGATCACCCTCATTTGCAGGCCATCATTGCGGCGTCGCCCGTGCGCCTGGTCGCTTCACTCGACAAGGCGGTGACGCAGTATCAACTAGAAGGTGAGGCGGCCCTCAAGCGCTTGCTCCGCGCTGAAACCTTCGTCTGGCTGCTGACCCTGCTGTTGCTGGCGATCGAGGCGAACTTCATTTTCCGGCCGTTCGCGAACCAGATCCGGGTCGTGATCGGCAAGCTGCAGGCCGTGACGGAAAACCTGCGCCAGTCAAAGGAAGAGCTCGAACTCAGGGTGCGGGAGCGGACAGCCGAGCTCGACCGCATAGCCCATTACGACCCGCTCACCGGCATCCCGAACCGGCGTCTGCTTGCCGACAACATGAGCCAGGCGATTGCGCGGGCGCGCCGGCATGGACGGTCGCTGGCCGTCTGCTATCTGGATCTCGACGGCTTCAAGCCCATCAACGACCAGTATGGCCACGCGGCTGGCGACGCGATGCTCGTGGAGATCGCCAACCGCCTCAAGCAGGTACTGCGTGTCGAAGATACGCTGGCGCGTCTTGGGGGCGACGAATTCGTCCTGATTCTTGCCGACCTGAATCAGAAGGATGAAATCGTCGCCGTGCTCGAGCGTGTGCTCACGGCGGTCAATAGCGAAGTGCATCTGGGCAACCACATCACCGTTCGTCTCTCGGCCAGCATCGGCGTCACCCTGTTCCCGGACGATGCCGCCGATCCCGACACCCTGTTGCGCCATGCCGACCAGGCGATGTATCTCGCCAAGGAATCCGGCAAGAATCGCTACCAGCTCTTCGACCCCGAGCATGATCGCCAGGTGCAGTCCCACAGGGACGAAGTGCTGCGCCTGACCGAAGCGCTAGAGCGCGGCGAGTTCCGGCTCCATTACCAGCCCAAGGTCGATCTCGTCAGCGGCCATGTGTTCGGCGCCGAGGCGCTGATCCGCTGGCAGCATCCGGAACGCGGTCTGCTGCCACCGGGCGAATTTCTCCATCACCTGAACGGCACGGAACTCGAAATCGCCGTGGGTGAATGGGTGATCGAAACAGTGCTGGAACAGATCGAACGCTGGCGTGCGCTGGGGCTGGAGCTGACCGTCAGCGCCAACGTCAGCGCCGACCATTTGCTGAAATCCAATTTCGCCGAACGTCTCGGCCTGATGCTCGAACGTCATCCGCAATCCCCGCCGGGCAGCCTCGAACTGGAGATTCTCGAAACCGCCGCCCTCGCCGACATCGAACAGGCAGTGAATACGCTCAACCGCTGCCGTCAGCTCGGCATCGGTTTCGCGCTCGATGATTTCGGCACCGGCTATTCATCGCTAGCCTACTTCCGCAGCCTGCCGGTGGAGATGCTGAAGATCGACCAGAGCTTCGTGCGCCACATGCTCGAAGATCCCGACGACCTCGGGCTGGTCGAAGGCGTGATCCGCCTCGCCCGCGCCTTCAACCGCAAGGTCATCGCCGAAGGCGTCGAGACGCTGGAGCATGGCGCCTTGCTGCTCCATATGGGCTGTCAGCGTGCCCAGGGCTACGGCATCGCCCGGCCGATGCCGTCCGAACAGCTCGCCGACTGGGCGGCCCGCTGGCAGCGCGATGCCGCCTGGCAGGGGCTGGAAAACCGCTTCGGCGATGACCACGACATCACGCTCACGGTGGCAGAGCGCAACCACCGCCGCTGGCTGGAGCACATCGTCAGCTACATCAAGAACCCGGTGGACAATGCCCCAACCACCCTCGATAGCACGCATTGCCGCTTCGGGCAGTGGTATCGCGGCAGCGGCATGGCGCGCTATGGTGAATTCAGCGAGTTCGAATCCATCGGCCTGCTGCACGAATCCCTGCACATCATCGCCACCGGTCTGGTAGCGCTCGCCCGCGACGGCCAGACGGAAGCGGCCCGGGAAGATCTGCCGGCCCTGCTTTCCGCGGGAGAGCAACTGGTCATGCAGATCGAGAAGCTGATCGACCGCATATCGACCCACTGACCCGCCATGTTGCTACGCATTCTGTGCATTGCGCCCCTGCTGCTTCTGTCGGGATTCGTCAGCGCACCGGCGCTGGCCGAGCCGGTCGCGAAAGCGCTGCCCACCTACACGATGCAGCCGATCGGCTGGATCAGGAAGTCCGAAGGCAGGACCTTCATCGAGATCGACAGGCGCTACCAGCCGGCGCTGCTGGGTGTGGACCGGCTCAAGTCGCTGCAGGTGCTCTGGTGGTTCGACCGCAACGACGCGCCGGACAAGCGCGCCATTCTGCAGGTGCATCCGCGCGGCAACCCGGATAATCCGTTACGCGGCGTGTTCGCCACGCGCTCGCCGTATCGGCCCAACCTCATCGCGCTGACCGAAGTCGACGTCATCGCCGTGCGCGACAACATCATCGAGATCGACGGGATCGATGCCTTCAACGATACGCCGGTGCTTGACCTGAAGCCCTGAAAGTCGGCGCTGGCGGGACGGCACCGGCATTCCCCGCTTTCCGGATGAGCGCCGCCAGTTCCTGCTTCTGGCCTGAGTCGAGCTTGTCGATGTTCTTCTTCCAGGGGTATTTCTGGTAGTTCACCCGCACATACTGCCAGCCAAGCTGTCCATGGCGGTCGACTTCCGCCCTGAGACCGGGGATCGACTCGACGACGGCACGAAAGTGCGGCCATGACAGGCTTTGCAACTCCTTTTCGAGCTTCAGGCTGTCCGGGATGTCTGCAGCGGATGCGCTGGTCAGGGTGAAAACCAGCACCATGGCGGCGGACAAGGTCAGTTTCTTGAACATGGCGGGCTCCTCGTGTTACCTCATGCCTATAACGTCCGACAGTCGAGCAACGAAGACCTGGCCGGGTGGATGGATTGTGTCAGTTTGTATCAGAAACGGGCATCATGCCGGACTTTTCATGGAAACTGCCGACCTCCGGCAACCGAACTCGAACCCATGGCACTCAAATCAACGATCTTCAAGGTCGAGCTGCAACTCGCGGATCTCGATCGCAACCACTACCAGACCTATCCCCTGACCCTCGCGCGCCATCCGTCCGAGACCGACGAGCGGATGATGGTGCGGGTGATTGCCTTCGCGCTGCATGCCGATCCCGCGCTGGAATTCGGCAAGGGCCTATCGACGGACGACGAGCCCGACCTGTGGCGCAAAGACCTGACCGGCGCGGTGGAGCAGTGGATCGAGGTCGGCCTGCCCGACGAAAAGCGCCTGCGCAAGGCCTGTGGTCGGGCGAACGCAGTCAGCGTGATCACCTACGGCGGGCGCGGCGCCGATCTGTGGTGGGAGCAGAACCAGGCCGCGCTGCGCAAGCTCGCCAAACTGACCGTCATCAACCTGCCCGGCACGCAGACGCAAAACCTTGCGAACCAGGTCGTGCGCGGCATGTCGATCAACTGTACGATTCAGGAAGGCGAGTTGCTGCTGGTCATCGGCGATGCCAGCCTGCACATCGTCCCCGAAGTTCGACTGACTCCGCCGACCTCGAGCGGTCGGCCCTGATCCCGTTAAGGAAAATTGGCAATGGCATTGAAGGTTGTCGCAAGAAAAAGTGGTCTGCATGGCCGCGGCTTGTTCGCCGCCCGTGACCTTACTGCGGGCGAGAAGCTGATCGAATACAAGGGCAAGCGCTACGGCAAGGACGAGCACCCGGAAATGAAGGATGACGGCGTCACCAAGTTCCTGGGCCTTTCCGACGGCACCGGCATCGACGGCACGGGCTGGGCGGCACTGGCCAACCACGGCTGCGATCCCAATTGCGAACTGCAGGAAGAAACAGGGCGTGGCGGGCGGCTGCACGCCTGGCTTCATGCCTTGCGCGACATCAAGCAGGGCGAAGAACTGATGTGGGACTACCGCCTCGACGTGAAATCGCGCAAGGCGGCGTTCACCGATTGGGCCTGCGCCTGCGGCGCGGAGGAATGCCGCGGCACGATGGCGAATCCGGAGAAGATCAAACGGGCCGCGTCCAGGAAGAGCAATGAAGCTCCCTCGCCCCGCACCCGCGTGCGCCGCCTGCCGGACCGTGCGCGTTACGACAGCGCGTCGATCGCCGCGATCGTCGACGCCGCGCCGATCTGCAGCGTGGCCTTCCAGATCGATGGCGTCGTGCATGCGATCCCCACGATCCACTGGCGCGAAGGCGAGCACCTGTACATCCATGGCGCGAAAGCCTCGCGCATGCTCAAGGCCCTCGTCGAAGGCGAGGCCTGCGTCACCATCGCCTGCGTCGACGGGTTCGTCCTCGCGCGCTCGGCGATGCACCATTCGATGAACTACCGGTCGGTCGTAATCTACGGGCGCTTCGAGCCGATCGTCGACGCGCGGGCCAAGGAACGCAGCCTGCAAGCCTTTATCGAGGGCCTCTACCCGGGACGCTGGGACACGTTGCGCCCCATGCACGCGAAGGAACTCGCCGCGACGACGCTGTTGCGCATCCCGTTGAACGAAGCCTCGGCCAAGGTACGCGACGCGGGGGTGAAGGATGACGCGGAGGACCTGGGCTGGCCGGCCTGGGCAGGCGTCATCCCTGTGCAAATGTCGCTCGGAACGGCGCGCAAGGAGGAAGACGCGACCATCGACACCGTGCCGGCCGTCCGCCTCGACCGCAGCAAACAATCCAAATCCTGAACCCGAATCGGAAAGCACATCCATGCGCCTCCTGCACACCATGCTCCGCACCGGCGACCTCGACCGGTCGATCGACTTCTACACCCAGGTGCTCGGCATGCGGCTCCTGCGCCGCAAGGACTATCCCGAGGGCAAATTCACCCTCGCCTTCATCGGCTACGGCGAAGAGAAGGACAACACCGTCATCGAGCTGACCTACAACTGGGGCGTCGACAAATACGAACTCGGCACGGCCTATGGTCACGTCGCCATCGAAGTCGATGATGTCTACGCCGCCTGCGAGGCGATCCGCCAGAAAGGCGGAAAAATCCTCCGCGAAGCCGGCCCGATGAACGCCGGCAGCACCACCATCGCCTTCGTCGCCGATCCGGACGGGTATTACATCGAACTGATCGGCAAGCGCTAGCAAGCAGGCCCAAGCCTGCTCAGTCGTGGGTCTTCAGGCGTTCCTTCTGGTGTTCGTCTTCGCGGGCGAGCCAGGCATCTTCCGCCGCGATGTGGGCGAGCAGGTTATCGACGAACAGCGCGGCCGCGGCGCTCCGGTCGGGCAGGCGATAGTTACCGGTGGTGTATTCCATGCAATGCCGGTGGGCGCGCGCCGCGCTGGCCGTGACATTCTCGGGCGGAATGGTGACGAAGGGCAAAGCGAAGAGGCGCGCCTCGGCACGTTCGTGAGCGGCGACCATCTCCGCCAGCGACAAGGTCTGGTCGGTGGGAAAGCCGGACCGGATGGCCATTTCGGCGAGATCGCGCATCGCCGCATGGTCATGGTGAATTTCGGCCAGCGCCGCATTGAACGTGGCCCGGTCGTTGGGGATGGGCATGTCGGGAGTCATGAGATTCTCCTTCGAAAAGAGAACGGACAGGAATTCCAGTATGGAAGACCAACTGTAATAGTCAAGTAATTGTGCGCAGCCGTCACGCCTAGAATCGCAGGCATGAAAATTCATCAACTGCCCATGGGCACCCGCTTCGAATACGAAGGCAAAGCCTACGTGAAGACCGGCCCGCTGGTCGGTTCGGGCGAAGGCGGCCAGCGCCTGATCCCGAAGTACGCCGCCCTGAAAGTGCTGGATGGCAGCGCGCCACAGTCCGCCGCACCGGCAACACCATTGGCCCGGGAAACCGTGATGGCCGCCTTCGCGGATTACCACGCAACATGCGCGGCGCTCATCCCGCAGGAACGGCAGCCGGAATTGGATGCCGCCCGCGCGGCATTTCTCAAGGTGATTGAATAAAACTCGGCGCTGCCATAACGGCAGTGGACGGCCA
>Ga0209835_1001197_pt1 | contig 14891 bp, 10 predicted proteins | sample LakKivwa52mmetaG_FD_184138 | JGI IMG/M metagenome (GOLD analysis project Ga0209835, IMG submission 184138) | Anoxic lake water microbial communities from Lake Kivu, Rwanda to study Microbial Dark Matter (Phase II) - Lake Kivu water 52m metaG... | ecosystem: Environmental > Aquatic > Freshwater >...
CCCCTGCGTTCAGCAGTGCAACTTGGGATGCGGCCAACAGCGCGTCAGCGGCCGATCACTCCTCGGAGACCGTGCACATCGGCGCAGGTGCGGATCTGTTTCGGCTGGTGCAGGATTCCAAGCGGCTCGGGCGCCGTGGGCTTGCACAAATGGCTGGCATTCCCGCAACGATGGGCGGTGCCATTCGCATGAACGCAGGCGGCAAGTACGGCGACATCGCGCAAAGCTTGGAGCGAATCGAAGTGGTGCTGCACGGCGGTGAGGTGCGTTCCATAGAAGCGGCGGATCTTCGGCTCGGCTATCGGCACTGCGAACTTCCCGAGGGCTGCATCGTGGTTGGGGCGCACCTTCGTTTGCCGCACGACGATCCGAAGAAGATCGAGGCGGAGGTTCACGAGATCTTCGAGTACAAGAAGCGGACGCAGCCAATGGGCGCGAAGTCGGCTGGCTGCATGTTCCGAAATCCAACCGATCCTGCGACCGGGCAGCGCGAAAGCGCAGGCAAACTGATCGATCAGGCTGGACTGAAGGGGTTGCGAGTCGGCAGTGCGTTTGTGAGCGAGTGCCATGGCAACTTCCTCGCCACCGAGAGGGGTGGCCGCGCGCTCGATGTTTTTGAACTCTCCCGTCAGGTACAACAGCGGGTGCTGGCTCATTCGGGTTGGCGGCTCGAGCGCGAAGTGGTCGTGTGGTCGAGGCAGCGAGTTCCTTCTTTCCCTGAGGAGTGTGAGTGATCCATGGCTGACATGCAGGTGCTGGTGTTGATGGGCGGTCCGGATGGCGAGCGCGAGGTGAGCATCAAGTCTGGACAGCGCGTCGCTGCAGCGCTGCGCGAGGCGGGCGGCTTCGAGGTGCACGAGCAGGTGATCGACCGACCGACCCTTGAAGAGATCCGCGCGATGCCAGGCGAAGCGATCTTCCCCGTGCTGCATGGTCCGTGGGGTGAAGGTGGCGGACTGCAGGATCTACTCGAGGCAGATGGACGACCCTATGTCGGAAGCCGTCCTCGCGCGTCGCGCGCGGCGATGGACAAGGCAACATCGAAACTCTTTGCGCGTGCTGCTGGTATTCGCACGCCGCCCGCGCGTGTCTTGCACGCTGGCGATCCATGCGATCTCCCCCTGCCGCTTGTGGTGAAGCCCGTGGCGGATGGATCGAGCATCGAGGTGCACCGCTGTTTCGACGAGGCACAGTTGAACGCCGCCCGCGCGCGTTTCGATGCGGTGGGTCAGCCGGCGTTGGTGGAACGCCTCGTGCAGGGGCGCGAGATCACCGCTGGCATCTTGGAGCGCGATGTGCTGCCGCTGATCGAGATCGAGACCACGCAAGCGTTCTACGACTATGCCGCGAAGTACGAGCGCGATGACACGAACTACCGCCTCGATCCGGAACTCCCCGATGCGGTCCGCGATGAGATCGTGCACGCGGCGCGCACCATCTACGAGCGGCTCGGCTGCCGTGATGTGGCGCGTGCGGACTTCATGGTCGACGCGGATGGCGCTTGGTTCCTTGAGATCAACTCGATGCCCGGCATGACCGATCACTCGCTCGTGCCGAAGGCGGCAGCGCACGCCGGCATCGCGTTCCCAGAGATGTGCAAGAGGCTGGTTGAACGCGCGGTCGTTCGCCTGCGCTCGGCGCGCCGTCAGGGGCGTTCGGGTCACGGCTCGGCCGCCGTGGGCAACGTTGAGACCCCAGCTGCGGACACAGGTGGCTCAGTGGCAACGGAGACTTCCGATGGCGCTGAGTGACGGAACGCGAGCTGCGATCACCTACGGCAGCGCGGCGATTGTGGTCGGCGCACTTGGGGTCGCATCGCTCGGCTGGTGGGTGCCCGAACTCCGCCGACAAGCCGTTGCAGCACCAGGCGAGCGCATCGAGGTGGCGTTCATCGACCCCCCCGTTTGGATGGCTCCACAGGATTTGGCGCCGTTGCAGGAGATGGTGGCGCGCGAGGCGGGGCCCGCGGCGGGCGGTCGCGAGGGGCTGCTGCGCGCGAAGGCGGCACTCGAGAAGTCCGGGTGGTTCGATGAAGTTCGCCAAGTCAGCCGAAGTGGGTTCAGCGGCATCGAAGTGGATGCTGTGTTCGCTGAGCCCGTTGCGCTCGTTGTGCACTCCAACGCGGAGCACCTGCTTGATACATCATGCCGCCGCATGCCGCGCAGTTACCCGGTCGGCATGGGGCCGCGACTGACGCGCATTCTTGGCGTTGCGGCGGCACCGCCCGCCCACGCAGGTTCAGCGTGGAGCGGAGCGGATGTGATCGCGGGCGTCGAGATGGCGAAGCTGGTTGGCGTGCAGCGTTGGCGCGGGCAGGTCGAAGCCGTCGATGTTGGCGACTTCGCTTCCTCGGGCAATGTGGCGCTTCTGACCTCCAAGCAGTCGCGCATCATTTGGGGTCGAATGCCTGGCACGGAAGCTGCGGCAGAAGTTCCATCCGCGCAGAAGTTGCGCTATCTCGACATGCTGGTGTCGCAGTACGGGCGTATCGACGGCGCGGGACCACAGTCGATCGATTTATCCGGTGATTATGTCGGCAGCCGCTGAACTGCCGCGCGGTCTGGTCATAGCGGTCGGCTGTTGGTTCGCTGTCGCCGTCGTCGCATCCTTCGCGCCGGCCGTTCCACTGCATCTTGCGCCGTCCACGCTGACGCCAGGTATCTCGCAGACGCTCGTGCTCTGCACGATGGCCCTGTGGGTGGGCTGGCCACTGCTGCGCCTCAGCGCACCCGCCACTCGCGCGCCATCGGCGCAGGCACTCCTCGATGCGGTCACTCTGGCGTTCCTGATCCAACTGCCGCTGTGGCCGCTGCGACTGGGAACGCCCTGGCCCGTGCAGCGCACGCTGATGATCGACTTGCATGTGCTGGCCGGTCTTGCGTCGGTGGCGGGACTGGTGGCGGTCGGGACCGCTGTCTCATCGGGCTTGGTTCGCGCAGGAGCGATGGCGGGTTGCGTGGTGGTAGCCGCGGGCCTGCAACTCCCGCTTGCGGCGATGGGCATGGCCCCGCTGGCCGCGTCCCCCGCGCTTCCGGGCGGCGTTCCAGCGCTGCTCGATCGAATGCGATCGAACATGACCATCCCCACCGAAGACGAGTGGAACGCCACGCTTGTGCTTTGGATCGCGTCGGTCGTCACAGCGGTCGGTGGACTGCTGGTCGCTTCGCTGCTTGCCCGCGTGACGGATGGTGCAAGCACTGTTGCGGGCGCGCGCAGAGTGGGATAGTTTGCCGCAGCGATGGAGTTCGTCACCAAGGCCGACAAGGAAAAGCTGGAGCGGCAACTCGCCGACTACCGGGCGCTCGACAAGGCGCTGACCGAGCGCATCGCCGATGCACGCGGGCATGGTGACCTCCGCGAGAACTCCGACTACCACGCGGCGCGCGAGGACAAGTCGATGAACAATCTTCGCATCCGCGAACTCGAGGCACGCATCGCCGAGTGCCAAGTGGTGCAAGAGGGCGAGATGCCCGCCGACATGGTGTTCCTCGGCGCGGTCGTGCAACTGCGCGATGAGGGCAACGGCAAAGTCGAGACATACAAGATCGTGAGCACGATGAGTGAAACGCTCGTCGAGCACCGCGAGGTGACGACCACAAGCCCCATGGGCACGGCGCTGATGAAGGCTCGCATCGGCGAGACCGTTCGCGTCGATCTGCCCAAGGGTGAACGCCGCCTGACAATCGTCGCCATCGTGCTGTGAGCAGCGAAGCGGCCATGCTGGGGGGTGCGCTGACCGCGCAGGCGTCATCCATCAACGACTGGTTTGGCGAGGGTCGATGGGCGGTTGCGGTGGTCGCGGTCGACATCACGCTGCGGGCGCTGTTTGCGTGCGTGGTGATCGTTCGAAAGGGGGCGCGACCATCCGTGGCGATGGCGTGGCTGCTGGTGGTCGTGGCGTTCCCGTTCATCGGGATTCTGATCTACCTGGTGCTGGGCGAATCGCGCCTTGGCAGCAGACGACGACGCATTCATGCGCAGGTGCTCGCCGAGATTGATCGAGCGGAGTTTCACCGCCACGACGATCCGCGCGCGCAACAGCTGTCGCTCGGAACAAGCGAGGCCCAGGTGGAGCGCCTTGCTCGCCTTGTCAGCCGTTCACCCGTGCTGAATGGCAACAGTGTCGAGATCGTCGGTCACCCCGACAAGATTGTCGAAGCGATGCTCGCGGACATCGACCGCGCACACTCCACGGTGCACTTGACCACCTACATCTGGCTGGATGATCGCGTCGGATCTGCCTTTGAATCCGCGCTCCTTGCCGCTGCGCAGCGCGGGGTGCACTGCCGAGTGCTTGCGGATGGACACGGATCGAGCGGGTTTCTCGCGAGCGACTCCTATCGCAGGTTGCGCGCTGGCGGCGTGAAGGTGGTCACGGCGCTGCCGACCGCGGTGCTGCGCGCCATCGCCCACCGCATCGACATCCGCAATCATCGCAAACTGCTCATCGTCGACGGTTCGATCGGTTGGATCGGATCGATGAACATCGCGGCGCCCGAGTTTGCATTGCAACCCCGCTTTGCACCATGGGTCGACTGCATGATGCGCATGCACGGACCTGCCACGCGCGAGTTGCAACTGATCTTTGCGGAGGATTGGCTGCTCGACACAGGCGAGAGCCTCGAGTCGCTGCTGAAAGTGCCTCCGCCCGTTCAGGAGCGGGGCGTTCCCGTGCAGGTGATGGCATCGGGACCGAACTTCGACAACGACGCGGTGCGGTCGCTGCTGATCGCAACGATGCAGGTAGCGCGCCGAGAGATCGTGATGACGACCCCCTACTTCGTGCCCGATCCCGAGATGTTCGGATCGCTCTGCGTGGCGGCGAGGCGCGGCGTGGCGACGCATCTCGTACTGCCACGGCGCAACAACAGCAAGCTTGTCGCGTGCGCGAGCCGCGCGCGATACCGCGCGATGCTCGATGCAGGCATGCGCATCCACGAGTTCACCGCCGGACTGCTGCACGCCAAGACGATCACCGTCGATGGAACCTTTGCGGTGATCACATCGAGCAATCTTGACCGCCGAAGTTTCGAGATCAACTTCGAGGCGAGCGCCATCGTGTACGACCCGAAGTTCGCTGTGCAGGTGCGCGAGCTGCAGCAGGGCTACATCGATCGCAGTGCGGAGGTGGTGAACGCGCAGTGGATGCCGACGCTTCGGCAACAGTTTGTCAACAACGCCGCGGCGCTGCTGTCACCGCTCTTGTGAGGGTGGCGCGATCACCGTTCGGGTTCCGCGTTCCACCGACTGCTGCGAGATGCGACCATCGGGCCAGGTCACGCGTACCTGCGGCGGAGCTGCGTGCGCCTTTGAGCCAAGCCCAAAATGTGCTTCCTGCGCCGCGTTGGACTGAAACGGGCCGCCGCCCACGATCCAACGCACCTGTCGATTGGTGCCCTCAAGCAGTTCGATACGCGCACCCACGCCAGTGCGATTGCCGCGCGAGGCGGGATCGTTCAGCGCGATGACTGCCCAGTCGTCCTTCGTGTCGTGCGTGTTTCGAAGGATGCGCACCGGCTGATTGAGCCCGACGATCACAGCATCCAGATCTCCGTCGCGGTCGAGATCCGCGACCACGGCGCTTCGGTCGCGGTGCGGCGTTTGGAGCCACGGCTGCGCGGCGGGGAGCGTGCGGAATCGAGCGCCCGCACGCTCCATCACAAGCAGTGGCTGCGCGTAGTCGCTGTTGAGCGCTGCCTTCGTCGCCTGCGGATAGACATGACCGTTGACGATGAAGAGATCCTCATCGCCATCGTGGTCGAGATCGGCAAACGCAGCCGCCCATCCGCAGAGTGTGCGCGATGGGGCCCCAACGCCGAATCGCGCGGTCGCATCATCGAAAAATCCATCGGCGCGACTGACCATCAGTGTGTTCGTGTCATCACTGAAGTTGGTGGTCAGCAGATCGGCGCGCCCATCGCCGTTGACATCACCCACGGCGATTCCCATGCTCGCCTGTTCAAGCCCCTCGATGTTGGTTGCCAAACCGACACGGGTACCGATGTCCTCAAAGCGCATATTGCCGAGATTGCGCAGCAGGAAATTTGGACGCGAGTCATTCGCAACGAAGATGTCCGGCCGTCCATCGCCGGTGAGGTCAAGCACGACGGCGTTCAATCCATAACTTGCGGCAGGCGCACGAATGCCGCTCGTGTCGCTGCGATCCGCAAAGGTTCCATTGCCGAGATTCTCAAAGAGCATGTCGGAAAGTGGCGGGATTCCGCGAGGACCATTGATGACTTGCAGTCCGCGCAAGTGCGCAGGTTGCACTGGCTTCGTTGGGTCGTACTCCACATATCGCGTCACATACAGATCGAGATCCCCGTCGCCGTCGAAGTCGGCCATTGCAGCCGCGGTGCTCCACCCCGTGTCGCCACCGAGCCCCGCTGATTTGGTGACATCGGCGAATCGACCGTCTCCGAGGTTGCGCCAAAGTCGGTTCTGCCCGAAGCACGCCACGAAGATGTCGTCGCGCCCGTCTCCGTCGTAGTCGCCAATGGCGGTGCCGAAACTCCACGCGCGGTGATCGATGCCTGACTGTGCGGTGATATCGCGCCAGCGCATGCCGCCGAGGTTCTCGTAGAGCCGCGCACCAGGGCCGCTCGTTGGCGTTTGGAGCGTGGCGCCGTTTGGGAAGAAGAGATCCCAATCGCCGTCCGCGTCGAAGTCGATGAGTGCGACCCCACCGCCTTTCACCTCGAGAATCTGCGTGCTCGGATCCGCCCCCGAACATGTGACGAAGTCAATGCCGCTGCGAGCAGTGACATCCTCCATTTGGATCGTGCTTGCCACATCGGTCTCTGGCGACGGCTGCTGTGGTGCAGCGCGCCCAACCGATGCGAGACTGAAGAGAACGCTCGCGCGTAGCCCGAGGGACAAGAGCTGCGTGCATTGCATCACTCGGCCTCCCCTCTCCCGCGCGCATCGACCCGCGCCTGCGCAGCGGCCTGTTTCACGCGCGCAGCCTCCGCAGCATCGGCGCGCCCGAGACGATCAAGCGCACGCGCCAACTTGCCCCAGACTTCCACATGATCCGCGTACAACTCGAGGGACTGTTCGAAGAGGTCGACGGCCGGTTCGATCCGATCGGCACGGAACTCGATGTCACCAAGCCGCGCGAGCATCTTTGCACGGTCGCGCACGCGCCGTGGCGATGAACCCACGAGCTCAAGTGCGCGTTCGAGCGCTTGCTGCGCGTCAGCGACTCTGTCTTCATCGAGTGCGATCACAGCAAGACCGTAGTAGGAATCATCCGCCGTTGGAACCTCGGCAACATGCGACTGAAAGGCGCGCTTGGCGGCATCGAGTTCGCCGAGCTGATAGTTCGCCCAACCGATGAAGTGCTCGACATGCTTTCGTCCCGAGAACGCCTGCCCCGATGCGAGGCTTGCTTGCAGCAGTGGAAGCGCTCGCGCAGCACGCTGAGTTTTCAGGAACACAACGCCGAGCAGGAACTTCGCTTGCGCAGAACTGGGCTGATCGCGAAGAATCGCTGTCAGAACGATCTCCGCATCCAGAAAACTCCCAGACGCGACCAGTTGCGCAGCCACCGCCAGATTTGGGTGGGTCATTTCTTGTGGCTGCTCTGCATTTGCAGAAACAGGCGACTTAGGTTTGGGTGTTGCCACCTGTTCGGTTGGCTCACTTGCCGCCTGACTCTCGCCATTCTTCGGCGTTTTCTGGGTTCCTTCAGTCTGGCAGCCCCAGAGAAACAGCACCGCGACCACCGCCGCACCATGTTTGGTTCGCGCTGCAAAAATGTGAGCCGGGCGCATTCTTTTGATGATATTCGTCCTGAGCAAGTGGCGCGGTCGTATCTCAGCGATACATTTATGAAAATTGGGGTCGGTTTGTTGCTGCCCCCAGCATTTGGCTAGGTCCGACAGAAGGAGACTTGGTACATGGTCTTTGTGCCCGACTGGCGAATCGGACTCGCAATCGCGCTTTGCCCGTTTGTACCGATCGCCTCGGCCGGTACCGCGGAAGTACAGCCAGCGATGGGCGCACCGCTCTCTGGTCTGACTGCCGACCAACTCGCGCGCTTTGAGGTCGGAAGGTCTCTCTATGTCACGCCGGTGGCGATAGAAGATGGACTCGGTCCGATCATGAACAAAAGCAACTGCGGATCGTGCCATGCCAATCCACTTGGCGGTTGGGGAGCGATCTCGGTCACGCGATTCGGCATGGAAGAAAAGGGCGTGTTCATGCTGTACCCAGGCGAGTCACAGTCACTCGCTCAGTCGCTGAGCATCAGCGGCTTCTGCGCAGAGACGATCCCAGCGGATGCGTCAATTGTCCGCACGCGCCTGACCAACAGTTCAATGGCTTTCGGACTGGTGGAAGCAATTCCAGATTCCCAGATCGCCGCCAACGCCGACCCGAATGATGTGAACGGCGATGGCATCAGTGGCCGAGTGCACTGGGTTCACGCGCTTGAAGATCCAACGGGCAGTCCGCTTCGCGCAGGACGCTTCGGTTGGAAGGCGCAAGTTGCTACGGTGCTCACTTTCTCTGCCGACGCTGCGCGCAACGAGATGGGTCTGACCAATCGTTTGGTGCCAGCAGAAAATGCGCCCAACGGTGACACAGCACGGTTGGCAGTCTGCGACGAGGTTGCCGACCCCGAGGATGTGCTCGATGCGAATGGGAGCGGTTTCATCGACAAAGTGACGGATTTCCAGCGTTTTCTCGCGCCTCCCCCGCAGACCCCGCGCAGCGGGATGGCTGGCGAGCTGCTGTTCAATCAGGTCGGCTGCGCACAGTGCCATGTCGCGCAGTTCACCACCTCGACGAGCGCATCACTCGAGGAGGCGATCCGCGGCAAGACGATTCGTCCATACTCCGATTTCCTGCTGCACGACATGGGCCTGCTCGCGGACGGCATCAGCGATGGTGAAGCGACCGAACTGGAGATGCGCACTCCCGTGCTGTGGGGACTGCGTCGCCGTGATCCGATGCTGCACAACGGTGGTGCATCGGGTGGATCGTTCACGAGTCGAGTGCTCGGCGCGATCGCACTGCATGGACCCTTTGGGGAAGCTGCCTCAAGCGCCGCGGCAGTCGAAGCGCTCAGCGCCGCCGACAAGGCAAAGCTTGTGAAGTTCCTCGGCTCGCTTGGGCGGCGCGAGTTCGACTTCGATGGCGATGAGCATGTGGACCTCGCTGATTTCTTCGCGCTGCGAACCTGTCTGGCGCAAGGGGCGACGAATCCAAACGACGACTGTGCGGTGGGCGACATTGATCAGAACGGCGTTGTCGACGCGGCCGATGTCGACATGTTCGTGGAGGCGTACGACGGGAACAACGAAGACTGCAACAACAACGGCTTCGCAGACCTCCGCGATATCGCGCTGGGTGTCAGCCAAGACTCCAACAACGATGGCGTTCCAGATGAGTGCACCAACTGCCTGGCGGACCTCGATCGCAACGGCGCGATCGAAGGCGCCGATCTGACATTGCTCCTCGCCGGTTGGGGTTCTGCGGGCAATAGCGATGTCAACGGTGATGGCACAACCAACGGAACCGATCTTTCGTTGGTCCTCGCCGCATGGGGACCATGCCAGTAACGCTTGGACGCCACCATTTGCACTCAGTTCGAATCGAACCACCACTAAATCACACATGACGCGCTCCACCACATCCGTTTCTCTCCTGTCACTTGCGCTCGGTTGCCTGGCAACGACTGCCCACGCACAGTGGGTGTCGTTCACCAACCAGACTGCCACTCGACTTGTGGCGCCGCCTGCGCTCATTGGCCAAGACAACATCGAGAAGGACTTCGCCTTCGCAGACTTCGATCGAGACGGCGATATCGACCTTGTGGTCATGCGCAAGTTCCCAGGATCGATCCAGTCGACTTGTACGGGCTGTGGTTTCTTCCGAGATCTGCTTCTCATGAACGAGAACGGAGTACTGACGGATCGGACGCAGGAGTTCGGCACTGCGGCAGATGTCGCCGGTTCGCTTGGCATGATGGATGAGGTGAATGACCGAGATGTCGAGGCGTTCGACGTGGATAACGACGGTTGGATCGATCTGATCACCGCCACCACCATGAGCGACACCGTGAACGCGATGCTTGGTCAGCCGCGGGTGTATCGCAACCTTGGCAACGATGCGCAGGGCAACTGGCGCGGATTCCGCTTTGAGGATTCGCGCATCCCGACACTTGTGGCGAAGAACGGCACGACCGCAAACCCACGCTTCTGCGACCTCGCCGTGGCGGACTTCAATGGTGACGGCTTCGTCGACCTCTACTTCGTTGACTACGACACGCCCGAGACAAGCGGCACGATCTGCATCGACCTGGACAACGACGGGGACACGAATGACCCAGGCGAGTGCCAGCAGTCGCCCGCGGAAGATCCCGCGAAGGACTACGACAACAAGCTGCTTTACAACTGGGGAAACACCCCTGGCGGTCCAGGCCCTGGCTATTTCTACGACACGACAAACACGAAGATGACCGCCACGCAGTTGGCATCGGCCTTCGGCAACATGTGCATGGCGGGCGACTTCAATCTCGACGGACTCCAGGACGTCATACGTGTGAACACGCTGACGGGAGGCCAAGATGTCGCTGTGCTCACCAATCGCACGGGTCCCTCGGGCCCCGGGCAGACCTGGTCACTGAAGACCGTGTACCCTGGGCTCGCGCCATACGGCCTGAATGTCGGAGATTTGGACAACAACGGTCGGCTCGACTTTGTGGTCGCTGATGACGGGCAGGATCGCTACTGCCTGAACACGGGGAACGACAGCACGGGACAGCCGAACTTTTCGATCACCGTGATCGCCGACTCGGAAAACGGATGGTTTGGCAACACGATTTCGATTGGAGACTTGAACCGTGACGGTCGCAACGATGTCATCGTGACCGACATTGACGCGGACCTTGGGCCGTTCTGCCCCTCATCGGGGCGCCGCACCAAGATCTACAAGAACACGGGCGTGGCGAGTGCACTGCTCGATGAAGATGGCTTGATCCTCTCCACCGCCGACCTGTCCAATCTCTTCGATGTTGCCGTGTTCGACATCAACGGCGACCAGTGGCCCGACCTGGTGACGGGCGGCTGCGCGGGCCTGAAGGTGTTCATCAACAATCCGCCCGTTCCACTGGCATACGCATTCCCATCGGGGCGTCCAAACGAGATCATCCGCGGACAGACCACCGACTTCCCCGTGACTATCTCTGCAAACGTTGGCGGCATCGTGGCGAACTCGGCGCAGCTGGTCTCGCGCATCAACGGTGGCGCATGGTCTTCATCCCCGCTGATTGCCGGTACGACCGCTGGGTCTTACACGGTGCGACTGCCTGCCACGACATGCAGCGGACAGCTCGACTACTACCTCACCGCGACATCAACCACGACCGGCAACCCAGTCGTGAACTCTCCCGCGACCGCGCCAGCGACTTTCTACTCGCCCACAACGATTTCAGGAACCATCCTGATTGTGGACGAGACCTTTGAAGGTGCAACAACGGGCTGGACTGCCTCTGCAGATGCAGCCCTCACAGCGGGTGGATGGCAAGTGGGTGATCCGATCGGATCGGTCAGTTCTGGAAACCAATCGGAGCCAGCCGATGATCACACTCCTGCGCCAGGCGTTCGCTGCTTTGTGACCCAACTCTCGACCGCAGGACAGACTGCGGGGCAGCACGATGTGGACGGTGGGTACGCCTACCTCACCTCGCCAGCGTTCACCAATGGCGGGCACAACGTGCAGATCTCCTACTGGAAGTGGTACTTCTGCTCGACCACGACTGCGCTCGATCCGTTTGATGTGCAGGTGTCGATCGACAATGGACCATGGAGCCTGCTCGAGCGCGATGTGAGCAACACTGGTCAGTGGCAACAGAAAGTCAAGCTGCTCAGCGATGCTGGGCAACCTGGGCAGTCGTTCCGCATGCGCTTGGCGATCGCCGATCTGGGAACGGCCAGTATTCTCGAGGGCGGATTCGACGATCTGCGAATTACTCGAACGGAGTGCGTCACACCCTGCCCGACCGACATCGACGGCGACAACGCAACAGGCGGAAGTGATCTTGCCATGGTGCTGTCGAGTTGGGGTCAGCCGGGTATCACCGACCTTGATGGCAATGGCACCACCGACGGCAGCGACATGGCAATGCTGCTGAGCGCGTGGGGCAACTGCAACTGATACGGCTTGCCGAAGTCAGTTGGACTGCCGCTGCGGGTTTCCCTGCAGGTCGGGAGGCGCGAGATCGATCACGCGGTCGACGGCGTTCACGCTGATCTGTTGCATCGTGCCATCGCTCCAGCGAATCCGCATGGCCTGAACGCTGGTGCTGCTTCCAAGACCGATCACAACAGGACCGGCACTCTGCGAGAGGTAACTGCGCGTCGGAGTCATGAGCTGCCGCTGGAAGCGTCCATCATGCTCAATCTCGACCGTCGCGCCGATCCACTTCGTGGAACTGCAGCGTGGACGAAGCGATACCCAGTGGTTCCCCGTTTCCTGATCGTTGCGTAGCAGCGCCACGGCGCCACCCGCCTGCGTCAGCACGAGATCCACATCTCCGTCGCCGTCCAAATCGCCAAACGCAAGCCCCCGTCCCACCCTCGGATCCGCAAGCGCACCGAGCCGTGCAGGAGGAACCTCCACAAGACACGGCGCCGCGCCACCCTGATTGAGGAACACCTGCCCGCGCTGCGCATGGGTCTGGGAGGGTTGAATGCGTGCGATCTCATCCTCGATGTGCCCATTCGCCTGTGCAATGTCCGAACGACCATCGAGATCGAGATCCACGAGCACCAGCCCAAAGGTCAGCACGAGCCGAGTGGGTGCGGCAAGCCCTTCGACAACGGCGTCATCGGAAAAGAGCAGCGAACGCCCGCGCGCCACGAACAGCGAATCAGCTTCGTTCGCGAAGTTGCCGATGGCGACGGCCAGATCGTCACCGGATAGCTGTGCGGACGCACGCAGCCAGGCGCTGTCAATACCCATCGCGCCCGTGGCGGCACCGTTGCGGTCGTAGGCGATGCCACTCGCCGTGGACTGATCGGTGAATCGTCCAGCCGTCCCCCGCACAAAGAGCCTGTTGGCGACTGTGTCGTTGGCGATCACGACATCGAGAGCACCATCGACTTGCGGATCGATGAAGCACAACCCAAGCGCCTTGTCGGCAGGTCGACCGAGTGTGGTTCGCGTGGCGAGGCCAGCATCGGCGGTGGCGTTCTCGAAAGTGCCATCACCGCGATTGCGCAGAAGGAGCGGATCGTCCCCCTCGAACCCAGTGGGCGGACCGTACGCGCGCCCGATACCAGCAAGTCGGTAGTCGACTGCACGGTCGATGGCCGGCGACCAGCGCACATAGTTGGCAACGAGCAGGTCGAGATCGCCATCACCATCGGCATCGAAGAAGCCGGCAGATGTACCCCAGCGCGGGTGATCGCTCGGAGGATCGGCGCCCGCAGCTGCGGTCATGTCACGAAACTGCGGTGCGGCGCGAGGCGCACCAGTATCGGGTGCGGCAGCAGCATCAGCGGCAGACATGCGCGTTTCGTTCCGAAAGAGAATGTTGCGGCCTATGCCCGTGACAAACACATCCTCTCGCCCATCACCGTCGTAGTCGCCGATGGCCACGCCCATTCCGTAGATGTCGCAGTCGAGTCCGCATCCATCGGCTCTGCGGAAAGACCACTCGCGAGGCGTTCGCGGATCGGTCTCGTTCAGATAGAGCACTACGCTCGACTCGCCCGACTTTGGCGGCGACTCAAATGATTTCCCTGTCCACTCGCAGCCGCGCACAAAGAGAAGATCGAGCCTGCCATCTCCATCGGCGTCGAACACAGCAACACCGCCGACCATCGTCTCAGGCAGCAACTTGTCGCCCTTCGCCCCTGTCGTGTGAACGAAATCGACTCCTGCCGCGCGCGCGACATCGGAAAAGATCAGCGCGGGCATCTTCTGCTCGCGCTGCGTGCGCGGCGCAGCGGCGTCGACAGGACCGATCGGCTTCGTTGCATCCGCTGGCTTCGCACGCGGCATCGACAGCAGCAGCCAGCCGCCCCCGACCGCAGCAGCGCATGCCACGGCGATCGCCACCGAGCGGCTGAATGCACGCTGCATCCGACGCTCATCATCACTGGTGTGGCGCGCCATACAGTTCCGCTCGCCCGGCCGCCGATGCATCCACACGGCTCGCGCTCGGCGTGTCCGTGATCGCCCCCTCCGCACGACCAACGCGCTGAAGGTCGTAAATCACGATCGCCTCAGCCGCATGATTCGCGGCAGGGTCGCGTTCTCGCGCAAGGCGAACGGCGCGGTCGCGCGCGTTGTCATCGATCTTGAAGAACCCGTGACGCTCGAGCGCGCGGTCCGCCACCGCGGTGTCGCCCAGATCCCGCGCAGCCTGCGCACGCAGATACCACGCCGAAACGCTTTCGGGATCGAGCGCGAGCGCGCCATCGGCCAGTTCAAGCGCACGCGCCCGCAGCGCCCGCGGCGACTCATTCCCACCGCCGCTCGGCGCACCGCCATCCCCCGAGCGCTCCGCAGCGGTCGCCTGCTCAAGCAGCACATTCCCAAGCTCAACAAGCACGCGATCATCCTTGCCGAAGTCGAATCCGCGTTCGATTGCGAGCGGATAGGCAGAACGCACCAACGACTCCAGATCACTCCGTGCTGCCTGCAGCGCACCCTGCTGGCGATTCACCAGCGCACTGAACCAATGCACCGTCCACGGATACGCGGGCTGATCCCCGCTCGATGCGGCACGAAGCAGCGACGCTGCGTCGTCGAGTCGACCCTCGCGCAGCGCCACACGACCCCGCGCGACCGTGCCTTCCACACGCCCGAGGCGTTCCACCTCAGCGAACGCAGCATCGGCCTGCCGCAGATCGCCCTTGGATCCACCACGCTCACCC
>Ga0209835_1001199_pt1 | contig 14884 bp, 16 predicted proteins | sample LakKivwa52mmetaG_FD_184138 | JGI IMG/M metagenome (GOLD analysis project Ga0209835, IMG submission 184138) | Anoxic lake water microbial communities from Lake Kivu, Rwanda to study Microbial Dark Matter (Phase II) - Lake Kivu water 52m metaG... | ecosystem: Environmental > Aquatic > Freshwater >...
GAGTAATTTTTTCTTTTGTAAACCCGTAGAAATCCAAAGCGTCTTCTAGAGGAGCACTTATACCAAATGTATCTATACCATAAATTTCTTTAGTGTATTTATACCACGATAATGAACTACCCATTTCGATTGCGATAGTTCTAACGCGTTTAGGGAGAATTTCTTTTTGGTATTTTTGTGTTTGTTGTTCATATAGATAGTGTGATGGCATACTTACAACTCTCGAATCAACACCATTATTTAATAGTATTTTTTGAACTTCAACTGCTAAATCAACTTCTGATCCAGATGCTAGTAGTATGAGATCCAACTGTTTATTTTCTTTAGATACAATATATGCACCTTTTGTAACACCTTCATAAGAAGTTGTTTGGTGATTCATAACATTTTGTCTTGTTAAAATAATCACGGTAGGTGTATTTTTCGATTCTAAGGCGATTTTCCATGCTGCAGCTGTTTCATTAGCATCAGCAGGTCTTATCACATTTAGATTAGGAATAGCTCTGAGTCCAGCAAGTTGTTCAACAGGTTGATGTGTTGGTCCATCTTCACCAACGGCAATTGTATCATGTGAAAATACAAAGATAGAAGGTATTCCCATGATAGCTGAAAGTCTTATTGCTGGTTTCATATAATCACTAAAAACAAAGAATGCGCCACCAAATACTTTTAGTCCACCATGAAGAACCATTCCATTGACAATTGCCCCCATTGCATGTTCTCTAACACCAAAATTGATATTACGTCCTAATCTGTTATCCTTCGAAAAATGACCGTCAGCACCTTTAGCTTTCGTTGATGCAGTTAAATCAGCAGATCCACCAATGAGATTAAGATGCGTTTTCGAAAGATAATCAATAACTTTACCACTGGAATTTCTGGTTGCATCTTTTGAAGCTGTAAACAATTTAACTAACTCATCATAATTGATATTTATTTCTCCATAAAACTGTTGGTACAACATATAATCATTTGGATATTTAGATTTATACTCTTGAACCAATTTATTCCATTTATTAAATTCTCTTTTTCCTCTTGATGCCACTTTTTGTTTGTAATGATCATAGATGTCTGTTGGAATATGAAATGGTGGATAATCCCAATTTAGATTTTCTCTTAATTTATTAGCTTCTTCGTTCCCAATTGGAGCACCATGAACTTTACTCGTTCCTGATAATGATGTTCCATATCCTATAATTGTGCGAACTTCAATAATTGTTGGTTGCTCGTTGTTTTTCTTTGCTTTCTTAATTGCTTTATCTATTGACTGAATATCATTTCCATCATTAATGTAAAGATACTGCCATCCCATAGCTTCAAATTTTTCTTTATGTTTTTCACTATATGCAAGTGAGACTTTACCATCCAACTGTATTTGATTAGAATCAAATAAGACGATTAATTTTCCTAATCCTAAATGGCCAGCTAAACTGATTGCCTCTAGTGCAACCCCTTCTTGTAAATCTCCATCACCACAAATGACATATGTGTAATGATCGACAATTGGTAGATTTTCTTTGTTGAATCGACTTGCTAAATGAACTTCAGCAATCGCCATTCCAACAGCATTTGAAATGCCCTGTCCAAGAGGACCACTCGTTGTTTCAACACCTTCGGTGTGACCATATTCGGGATGTCCTGGGGTTATACCTATTTGTCTGAATTTTTTTAAATCATTGATTGATATCTTATATCCTGAAAGATGGTTCAAAGCATATAATAGCATTGATCCGTGTCCGGCAGATAATATGAAGCAATCTCTATTTTGCCAACTCGTTTGTTTCACATTAATATTTAGGTGTTTTGTAAATAGTGTATATGCCATCGGTGCTGCGCCTAAAACAATCCCTGGATGTCCGCTATTTGCTTGATTTATAGCATCAACTCCAAGCATTCTTATGGCATTAATTGCTTTCGTTTCCATCATTTTTATTACCGCCTTCAATTTCATTTGTTTCAATATTGTCGTTTGTTTGAGTAGTTTCTTCTTCAAATTTAAAATATTCTTTGTAATGAGCTTCTTGTGCATCAACTAAATTGTTAAATTTTTCAACACCAATAAGTTGTCTAATTTGGTCTTGTGCCATGTTGTTTTCTAATCGTACACGTTTATTGATAAGTCTTGATTGAAATATATTACTGAAAATGACTAATACAATCATCGCAAAAATGATTGACCAAATATCGTTTGGCAAATATATGGAAGCAAAAAAGCCAACAGCAATATACAAAATGACTGTAGGGATTAAAAACATTAAATTCATCTTACGACTTAATTGTGATACTTTTTCTAAAAAACTGAGCCATATTTCATTGACTTCGACTGTGTAAAAGTCACTCAATGCTTTATGATACTTACTCTCGATTAATACTTTATAGTCGTTTCCATCAGAAGTCCACACAGCAAATCTACCTCTTGAAGCAAACTGAAATAAATATGGTGTTTCATCCATATAATGGAACTCCACCTTTTTCCCGTTCACAACTTGAGTTTCAACTGGTTCATTCGTTAATTGATTATAAATTTTAGGGTTTAATTTCATGATAAATATCCTCCATTTTTTATTATATCATTTATGATAACATTCTACTTCATTCACACAAAATCCCCATCAAGCATCATCACCCACATAGTAAGCATGCTTATGGCTGCTTCAATCAAGACCTGACCAGGTTCACACGATACTATTGAATGATGATGCTTGATGGGGAATTTATTATTTGGTTCTTAGCTTTTTAAAAAATCGTTGAACAATTTCTTTACTTTCATCTGCAAGCAAACCAGATTCGACATTTACCTTATGGTTAAATGGGAATTCAAACAATTTCATTACACTATCAACAACTCCAGCTTTTGGATCACTCGCAGCATAGAAAAGACTGCGAATTCTTGCTTGTATCATTGCACCAGCACACATCGGGCACGGTTCCATTGTAACATATACATCACAATCTTCCAAACGCCAACTTCCAATTTTGTTAGCTGCTTTTTTCATTGCTAAAAATTCCGCATGTGCCTCAAAAGATTGTTTTGTCTCTCTTAAGTTATGTGCTCTTGCTATGATTTTATCTTGATAAACAACAACAGCACCAACAGGCACTTCATCTTTTTGTTCTGCCTTGATAGCTTCCTGTAGAGCAGCTTGCATATATTTATATTTTTTTAGGTTTTCCTGGGACTTCATGATAGTGTCTCGATCTTGGTTCATAGGATTCGTTTGCTCCTACTAAAATGGTTGGATCATTATAATGAGCTGGTTTGCCGTTAATAATACGTTGAGTTCTAGTTGCTGGAAGTCCACTCTTTACACAAATTGCTGTTAATTTTGTTACGAATTCAGCTCGAGCCAATAATGCTGGCATGGGTCCAAATGGTTCTCCTCTAAAGTCGCGATCTAATCCGCCAACAATGACTCGAATACCTTTATCTGCCAAGTCTTCAGCAATATGAATAACATCATTGTCTAGAAATTGGACTTCATCAATGACAACTGCGTCAATAGAGTCGTTGATATAGGGAATTATTTCATTACTTTTTTCAATAATGATAGAAGGTTTTTTTGACAAATTATGTGAGACAATTTCATTTTCAGCATACCTTGTATCGATTTTTGGCTTGAAAACTAAAACATTTTGTTTTGCGTACTCAAGTCTTTTAATCCGTCTAATAAGTTCCTCGGTTTTTCCAGCAAACATAGGACCACAAACGACTTCAATAAATCCATTTTTGTAAGTATGGTACATAAAATAATCCCCTTTGTCTATAATTTTTTAATAAAAAACGTGATGTGGAATCACGTTAATTGTTGCTTATTTCTTTTCGTTTAAACCGTAACGCTTATTGAATTTTTCAACGCGTCCAGCTGCTTGAATAAATGTTTGTTGTCCTGTATAGAATGGATGGCAGTTTGAACATGTATCAATACGAATTGCATTTGCTGTAGTCCCAACTTCATACTCATGTCCACATGTAGAACATTTAACTTTAGCAACATTATATTTTGGGTGAATTCCTGGTTTCATTTTTCTTCTCCTTCCGCCATGACGATGTGTCATAGTAAGTTTCGCTCAATTATTATATCATTGTAAAAATAAATTATCAAGGGTTAAATAAAATATTATTTATTATCCTAAAGCTTCGTGCCATGTTTCCCAAATATCATAAAATTTCTTTGCTATGATTCCAGTTAACACACCTGCTGGTATTGAAAGAAATAACATGATTGGTAAATATGCAACAACAGCAATGCTTCCAATAACGAATATACCTGCTATTATTTGTCCTATTGTGTGAAATATTGAGCCTAGCACACTAACTCCAGTCATTCCAAAAAAATTCGTTTTTTTGAAAAACCCCATAGCAAGTGTAGCAACTACCGCACCACTAAGACTCATGTAAAAAATAGGACCTAAAAGTTTACCACTTAAGACCGAAACAAGTAATACACGTGATATTGTCAATAACATACCATCTTTAAAGGAATATACATAAATGATAATCAATGTGACTACATTTGCAAAACCTAATTTCGCGCCAGGAACAGGTATGACATTAATCGCTGATTCGATGATATTTAATACGATTGCGATTGCTAAAAAGTTAGCAAGCAGTGTTAGTTTTCTAATTTTATCCATGTTCTATACCGTAAAGTCAGGTTCATTTTCATCGTATGTTTTCTCAAACTCAATACGAATTCGATTAGGCAAACAGATCAATGGTTTACCTGTTGATGTGCCTTCTAAACTGCATATATTATTAGGACTTGATTCTTGAATAATCTTAACACTTTTTGCGCCAAAATTATATTGGATAACAACAATTTGTCTTCTTCCATCTACCCTATAATCGCCCAATAAGGTGATTGTGCGGTTGTCTGTGTCGATAATTGGATATATATCATCATAATCATTTGGTACATCTTGTTTGCGATATTTTATCTCTTGATTGACAAAATCAATTGATGCTATTGGATCGTTTGAATTACCATAATAAATATGGGCTACCGCAGAGTCTTGATTGTATGCAAAGAAATTAAAGTAAACAAAAACACTACCGATAATAACCAGTAATATCGAGACTAAAATAATATCTCTTCGATTTTGTGTTTTGTTTCTATTTTGCATTAAAAGTCCTCATCAATATCTCTTAATAAATATTTTGTAATGGTTCTATCTTGATTAAAAGTTATAATATCAAGTTGGTAAATTTCTTGATATAATTCAATCCATATTTCTAATTGTTCTTTTGACATCGAAAAGAATGCTGTAGATAGTGCATCAAGTAAGCCAGCATCTTCTCCAATCAGTGTCACTGTATGGTAAAAATGAGCAGGTTCTTTTGTCTCTGGGGAAACAATATGGTGATATCTTTTAAAGTTATTTACAACATATTGTTCATAATTTCCACTGGTAGTTACACTCACATTTTTTGCATAGAATGTTCCATAACCGGGGCTTTGTGTGGTTGTTTGAATTGGATTAGTTAGTTCGATCCAATAACGTCCACCTTCGCGTTGAAAGTGTTCACCAATGACTATAGAACTAGATCCTGCGCTAATTGAAAAATACTTTACTCCTTCACTCACGAGATAATCCATTGCTTTTTGAGTCGCATAACCTTTAGAAATCGCGCCTAAATCAAGTTTTATATTAGCTCCACTAATTTTAACGTAATACCTATTATCTTCTTCGGTAAGTTCAATACTAAAATCACTAATATTTATACCACTGACAGTTGTTTTAACTTCATTAATCGCTAAATCAGTAACATCCATTTTGATATCAAAAGGAGAAAATGATTGACTATAACCTTCGACATAAATTCTTCCTTTGTCAATTTGAGTCACTTGACGATAAACTTCAAATTCAGTAAGAAAAACAGTATCACCTATATTTGGTAATTCTTCGGGTGTAATAATAGACTTCCATGCATCTACGATTTCACCAATACCAATATTAAAAAATCCGTTTGTAATAACTCTGAGTTCTTCAGAAAGCAAAATGACATCATATAACTCTTTGTCTATTTCTAGTGTTACATCTTTTTGTTGATTAATCGAATAAATGTTTTGCTTGTAAAGCGAATCTACACTCAGTGGATCATAGTTAGTTGTTAGTTCATGATACATTTTGTAGATATCATGGATTTCTTGTTGTATATTTAAAGCCTTGTCTCTCGAAGATGTTCTAAAATTGACTCTTATTAGAGTAGACATGTAATTATCAAAAGCAAAAGAATGAGCATAGCTATGTGCTTCATCAACATCATTAGGATTATCTTTTTTACATGCCACAAGACCTATCGATATAAGTAGCGTCATGATAAACATAATTGTTTTTTTCATATTTGTACCTCACACAACAAAACATGTCTAGTAAAGAAAAGGACAATGAATGTCCTAAATCTTTACATCAACAATAGAACCATCTGGATTAGGATGATCTTTTAAATATTCTAAAATAGGATTGAAGTGTTTATCTAATTTTCCGGGTTTACATTTTGATACATTTTTAACTTCACCGTTTAAGATAGCGGTCGCAAATGCACGACAACCTGGTGTACCACATGCACCACAGTTATAATTTGGTAACAATTTTTCAACATCATCAATACGTGGGTCTTCTTTAACAGCTAAATATTGATTTGCTAGGGACAGGACAACACCTAATAAAATACCTAATACCCCTAGGACGAAAAATGGGTAAATAACATCCATTATAGTTTGACCTCCTTCATAAATTCGATTGCGTCTTTAAAACTTCCATGACATCCCCCAGACCGTGTACTACATGATTCACATGATTGGGCTTCTAAGTACGCCTCTTTACATGATTCTGGAATAGCTACTTTAGCATTAAGTGCCATAGCTAAAATATATAAACCAATGAACCCTGATAACACAGCAATTAATATAATAAGTTGCATTAAATGATACCTGCCAATCCCATAAACGCCATGGCCATTAATCCTGCACTAACTAGTGCAATTGGCATTCCTTTTAACGCTTTTGGTACTGGTTGTGAATCGAGACGCATACGAATCGCAGTAAATGTGATGATAATGAATGCAAAACCTAATCCTGAACCTAAAGCAAATGTTAATGCTTCAAGATATGATTGTGGATTTGCTACGTTAGTTAATGCAACACCAAGAACAGCACAGTTTGTTGCAATAAGTGGTAGATAAACTCCTAACGCTTTATATAAACTTTGTGAAAAACGCTTAATGACTAACTCAGTTAATTGTACTAATGATGCAATAACAAGAATGAATGCAATTGTATCAATATAGCGAATATTTAGTGGTACAAGAACAAAGTGATAGAGTGGATATGTGATAACAGCCGCTAAGAAGATAACAACAATAACAGCTAATCCCATACCAACGACTGATTTCATCTTGGTTGAAACACCAAAGAAAGAACAGAGTCCTAAAAACTGCATTAATACGATGTTATTGACTAACATCGCGGAGATTAATAGTGCTAGTAAGTTCATTATTTCTTAACCCCCTTCGATTGACGATAGCTTGTAATGATTGCTAGAATTAGTCCAATGACTAGAAACGCTCCTGGTGGCTGAACTAAAATACTGAATGCATATTTATCTAAACCTGCATTACCTAAGAAAATATACTCAAAACCAAGTGGAAGTGTCTTTCCTAGAATGATTTGACCAGTTCCCAAGAATTCTCTAAAGAATCCGACAATTGATAGGGATAAAGCAAAGCCTAGTGCAACACCAAATCCATCTAAAGCCGACGCAACTACACCATTTTTAGAGGCAAATGCTTCAGCTCGACCAAATACAACACAGTTAACTGTAATCAATGCAATAAACACGCCTAATTCTGAAGCTAAAGCTGGAGCGAATGCATCAACTAGCATCTTTAGCACTGTAACTTCTGTTGCAATAATAATAACATACACAGGAATACGAACTGTTGAAGGTACGAAGTTTCGAATCGAAGATACAGTTGTATTTGTCAGTGTAAGAATGATCATAACTAAGATTCCCATACCGAATGCGCCTTCAAATGTTGATGTAACAGCAAGTGCAGGACACATACCAAGAACCATTACAAAGATTCCGTTTTCTTTTAAGATACCTTTAGCAAATACATCCCATAATGTTTGTTCTTTTTCAACAGTTTTCTTTACTGGAGTTTTCTTTACTTCTGTCATCCTAATACAACCTCCTTCAAATCATCAAGTAGATCAACTACAAGTAGTTTACTATTTGATGGTCCTGTAATTAAATCTGGTCCATCATTTGCAATATCACTTAATGACATGCCAATTAAGCTCTTAGCATATGCGATTGTACCATTTGGGCCAGTATAATAGAAAGCATTTTTTGTGTGATTATATGTTTCTGCTGGTAATTCAATACCGAGTAGAACATTATTGGTTCCTATAGCAGCTAAAACTTGAATACTACCAGATTTTGCTTCTTCATAGTTGTACTCAGTAGTTCCTTGTAATACATAAATATATCCAACTAGATTATCACCTAAAGTAACATCGTATTTTTCTAATACGGTTGCTGTTGGAGTAAATGACTCATCTTTAACACTTACATAACCATTACCAAACGCATCATCAAACATCTGAATATCTGCACCAGTGACTGTTAAAGTGACAATGAGTGACGTTGTATTGTTATCAGAATCAGTAACTGAAATAGTATATGTATAAGATCCTGGAACAGATAAATCAATTTCATCAAATCCAATAACTTGGATTTGATCAGTTAGATCTCCATCTTTATAGTCATATGCAGTAATTCCAGCGAGAGGTTGATACTCAGCATCTCTTTCAACTGATACTAATGCACTTGCCCCAATAAAGAATGGTGCTTGTGGTATACCATTTTCATGGAAATTAATAACTGCTAAAACCATTTGTTTAATCCAATTGGTCGTATTAGTTGCAGTCATACCTGACATGAGGTCTGTATTAGTTGCATCATATGCTGGAATTGAACTGACATCAGAAATAGGAACATTTCTTAAAACCGTTTTAATATAACGCTGAATACCTGAAATCGTCCAATTTGATTGAACAAGTTCAATAATTTCAACAGAAACTCGATCATTTAAATCAATGCCGACTAATAGTTCTAAATAACCTTCGTGATCATCTGGTCCACTAAATCCATATGAATTTCCCATTACTACTGTATAAACAGTTCCAACAAGTTTATTACTGTTATTATATGCTTCCTCTTTTGAGGTCACTACCATGAAAAATTCATCATCAGGAATAGGTTCAATATTTTCTTTATTTTTGAGAGTAACAACTTGATTAAATAAATAATCCTCTGGTTGATTTGGGACAATTTGTGTTGCTAAAACAACAAACAATAAACCAACAATAATCATAATACCTGCATTAATTAATAAAACAATGTTTTCGCGTTTCATGGTTGAACAACCTCCTTAAGATCTTCCATCAGATCTAAGAACAGCTGCTTGCTATTACTTGGACCAGCAGTTAAGTCAGGAGAACTGTAAGATGGGTCTGAAATATTTCTACCAATAAATAATGCTGCATAATCAGTTACATGTTTATAGTAGAAGTTATTGGGATTATTTAGACTTGTGTGATTATATTCATCAAATGGTAGATTGATTTTTAATATATTATGATTTGCATCTACAATTACATAGACAGCAATCGAACCAGAACTATATGGTTCTTCACTGGTTTGATATTCAGACGTTCCTTGTAATTTATAAATATACCCCAATGTTTGTCCGCCGTTTACGGCTACAACTAATTGACGTGACAAAACAGTTGCTGTTGCTTGACTAGCAAAAGTGGTGTCATTTGATTGTGATGTGAATGCTTGAAATAATTGATCAATTTCATCTTCAAATTCTGGCTCAGGAATAGAATTCACAAATTCATTAGCAACGTCAGCTAACATAGCTCTTAATGTATTTAATGATCCTGTTGCTCCAGATTCAAGATCTGTAGGTGTTCCTAAACTATTTAAGTTCATTCCAACAAAGCGTTGTAGATTGCGATCTGTAGCATCTTGCTTATACGTTTGTTCAAGCGTGATGAATGATGCTCCTAAAATTTTACCCGAGGCATCAACACTAATAACAAATCTCATTTGACCGAACTTATTGGTTTGTAAAACCTCATAAATAAACGCAATTGTTGTTTTTGTAGGATCATCTAACTCCTTATCAAAAACTTCAACTTTGCCTAATAGTGACTTTGCAGCACCTTCAGCTAGATCAACTTCTTCAAAGCTTACTAATTCAAGGACTACTTCTTGATATGCTTTTAATTTTGCGCGATATATATTTTCTTCAATAATAGGTGCAGTAATCGCGTTAACTCCACCAATCACTAAACCACATACAAGTGCAACAACTGTTAAAACAAAAGTGAAATGTATAAGTGGTTTTTCTGCAAATAATTTTTTCATTATGCAGCACCTCCTACACCAAAGTACACAACGAGTCCGAAGACAACAATTAAGGTAATATATCCAATAATAAATGCTGGTTTAATCTTATTTGTCGACCATTTTGGATAATCAATCAATGGTACAAACATGTTTGCGAACAGTAGTGCAAATGCAACACCTTCTGGATATGCTCCAAATAAGCGTATTAAGACAACTAATGTTCCTACCATGAGTCCATATAACCAACGACCTGGTCTTGTAACAGGAGATGTCACTGGATCTGTAATCATAAAGACAACACCAAACATTAAACCACCAGCAAATAAGTGATATAAAGTGTATTCTAATATGTAATCTGGATGTAATTTAATACCCGCTAATAAGATCAGGATAATAAATGTAGATGCAGCTGAAAGCATAACGCGATAGTCTGCAGAACGACGGATAAGTAAGTAAACTGCTCCAATCAAAATAGCTAGTGCACTAATCTCGCCCATTGCCCCTGGAACATTACCCATAAATAATTCTAATATAGAGTAACTATTAAGAGCATCTGGGAATAACTGACCACCTTCACGAATGGTTCCTAAAGCAGTTGATCCTGCTGCCAAATCGATTCCAGTATAAGTTCCTGAAAACATATCCCCAAGTGCTAAAGCAATGAAGATACGACCTACTGCTGCAGGATTGAAGATATTAGCTCCAAGCCCACCAAAAAGCATTTTACCAACAACTATACCGAAGGCTGCACCCATGACAACTGCATAAGGGTGTAATTTACTAGGAATAATCATTGCGAAAATAATAGCGCTAATTGCAGGTGTTAAAACATTATTAATCGAATAATCTTTATATCTAGATTTTAAACGATCAAACCATTTATCTGCTTTATCAGGCTTATGTGTCATACCAAAAGAAAGTGCTTCTAAACCAATCATTGTGACGAGTGAAAGCACAATACGAACAATCGCATCAGAACCAAAACGGTAAATCGCGAATGCTACTACAGGGATTAACGCAATCAAGACATCTGTCATCATGCGTTTAGTTGATACTGGTTTGCGAATATAAGGACTTGTTTGTTTTATTGCTTGCATCATGGACCTCCTATTTACCAGCAAAGCGTTTTCCAGAACGCATATACTCTGTTAAATGAATCTTTGATGGACATACATAAGAGCATAATCCACATTCGATACACTTATTAACTTCTAACATTTTTAATGCGTCTTTATCTCTTACTTTGTACGCATTCATAATTTGAACAGGTTGAATTTGAACTGGACATGAATAAACACACGATGCACAGTGAACGCATGCTTCTTCTTTTTCCACTTGTTCATTTAGAACAATCAAACTTGTCGTCGTATGTGTCATGACAACATCATCACGTAGAATGTTTGTTCCCATCATTGGTCCACCAAGAATCATTACTTTTGGTTTAGTTTCATCTTTATAACCACCAGCAAGTTCAACTAAATCTGTAACGAGTGTTCCAATACGAGCTCTAAAACTTGAGTTGAATATACCATCACCACTAATCGTGAACAATCTTTCTAATACGGGCAATCTCTTTTTAACTGCTGCATAGACACTTTGCAAAGTAGAAACATTAAAGTTTAAAACACCATATTTTGATAGTAATTCGCCTTGTGGAATGGTAATTCCTAAAGCATTTTTAATCATTGCTAATTCCCATCCTTGTGGATAGTAATTACCAACTTTAACAACTTCGATGTTGTAACCAGAAAACTCTTTAAGTGCAAAATTCATGCGTTCTTCAATTTCTTTGTATTTCTTCTTAATTGCAATAATTCCGCGTTTTGCTCCAGAAGCTTTCATGGTATAAATTAATCCTTGAATAACTTCCTTTGGGTGGTTCATCATAACGCCATAATCACTAATGAGATTAGGTTCACACTCTACTCCATTGGCAATAACGACTTCGATTGGATCTTTAGTTTCAAGTTTAATGTATGTAGGGAATGCACTACCCCCTAAACCTACTAATCCAGCATCTTTAACGATTTGAATGTACTCTTCTTTTGTCAAACGTTCAATTTCAACATCTGAACGATCAACAATGGATGGATGTAATGTATATTTCTTATCATTCTTTACGATTAAGCAGTCCACAAGTTTTCCACTTTGATCAATGTGCTTTTCGTATCCTACGACTTCACCACTTACGGTTGCGTGCATAGGTTGTTCGAAAAAAGCACCTTTACGTGTTCCTACAATTTCTCCAACTTTTACGAATTGGCCACCACGAACACACGTTTCACCTTCAGGGCATCTGGCACTCGTTACTGGATAATAGACATATTGTGCGTCTAAATAGTGCAAGATAGGCAATTCTTTTAAAGCTTGTTTACCATCTGGGATATATTTTGTTTTTTGAATCATCTTTTAGACTCCCTTCTTATATAATGGATATTTGTTTGTGAGTTGAATCACTTTTTGATTTATTTCTTCTAGAACAACGGGATCTTTTCGATTTAATAATGCTTGGTCAATATAACCAGCAATCAATTTCATATCTTTTTCTTTAAATCCTCGTGTTGTGACTGCAGGCGTTCCTAATCGAATACCGCTTGCATATGCTGGTTTTTCTTTATCAAAAGGAACTCCATTTTTGTTACATGTTATAGACACTTTATGCAATGTGTTTTCTGCATCAAGTCCTGTCATTCCATATTTTGATTTCACATCAACTAACATCAAATGGTTATCTGTTCCCCCGCTCACAACACGATATCCGAGAGATGAAAGTTCATCTGCGAGCGTTTGTGCGTTTTTTATCACTTGTTTTTGATATTCAATAAAATCTGGTAATAAAGCTTCTTGAAAAGCAACTGCCTTAGCTGCGATAACATGCATAAGCGGCCCACCTTGAACACCTGGGAACACAGCACGATCTACTTTTTTAGCAATTTCTTCATCATTTGTTAGTATGATTCCACCACGTGGTCCTCGAAGTGTTTTGTGTGTGGTTGATGTCACAACATGTGCATATGGAAGTGGTGATGGATGCAATTTTGCTGCAACAAGTCCAGCAATATGTGCCATGTCAACTAAAAGGTAGGCACCTACTTCATCAGCAATTTCTCTAAAACGCTTAAAATCAATAATACGTGAATACGCACTTGCTCCTGCGACAATTAGTTTTGGTTTTACTTCTTTTGCAATCTCTAAAACACGGTCATAATCAATAAGTTCTGTTTTTTCATCGACACCATAGAAAAAGGATTTGTATGTCTTACCAGAAAAATTGAGATTGAAACCATGTGTAAGATGTCCACCTTCAGCAAGAGACATTCCCAATATTATATCTCCTGAGTTAAGAAGTGACATGTATGCTGCCATATTTGCTTGTGATCCTGAATGTGGTTGAACATTTGCATATTTTGCGTCGAATAATTCTTTTAATCTTGATATAGCTAATGATTCTATCTCATCTACAAACTCACAGCCTCCATAATATCTTTTTTTAGGGTATCCTTCAGCATATTTGTTAGTTAATATAGAGCCTTGTGCATCTAATACTGCCTGTGATACAAAATTCTCAGAAGCAATCAATTCGATATGTTGATCTTGTCTTGAAAGCTCTTTAGAAATGATCGAATGAATGATCGGATCATTTGTTTTTAAGTTCATTTTGTCCTCCTCGATTATTACTCAAATTATTATAACATAATAAGGATTAAAAAAAAAGACAATTTTCAACGAATGAAAACGTCTGTTTTGTTTATTTTTTTATAAATCTATACCTTTAAATGACTAATTAGAATTATTCTATCAAATTTCGACATTATGATAAACATCTTGAACATCATCAAGCTCATCGAGCATTTCGAGGAGTCTCTCAAATTTATCCATATCTTCTTGATCGTCTAATTTAGTACCTATGATAGGTAACCACATAATTTGTTCTGTTGTCATATCAAGGTCTGGGTGGACATCATATATAGCTGTTCGTATCACATTAAATTGAGCGGCTTCTGCATAAACTGTTACACCTTCATCATCCGATTCGATGTCTGTTACATCAAGATCATTATTAATCAAAATCTCCAATATTTCATCTTCTGACATACCTGGAATTGCAAATACTGCTTGATGATTGAATTGATGCAATGCTGATCCTGAGACACCTAATTTACCACCTGTTTTAGTAAAGCAGTTTCTTACTTCAGCAATCGTACGATTGACGTTATCTGTTAAACATTCAACAATCAACATTGAATTTCCAGGTCCAAAGCCCTCATATCGAGCACTCGAATAATTATCTTCTGTACCACCTTTTGCTTTATCAATATTTCGTTTAATAATATCTGCGGGTACTTGTTCTCTTTTCGCTTTTTCTATAATTCTTTTTAATGATTGATTCGTATCAGGATCTGGTGTACCTGACTTAGCAGCGAGATAAATCTCACGCCCAAATTTTGCATAGAGTTTA
>Ga0209835_1001200_pt1 | contig 14866 bp, 27 predicted proteins | sample LakKivwa52mmetaG_FD_184138 | JGI IMG/M metagenome (GOLD analysis project Ga0209835, IMG submission 184138) | Anoxic lake water microbial communities from Lake Kivu, Rwanda to study Microbial Dark Matter (Phase II) - Lake Kivu water 52m metaG... | ecosystem: Environmental > Aquatic > Freshwater >...
CGTACGTTTTGGCAATAATCTCTGGGCTGTGTCCTAATTCTCGAATCGCGTAGACAGCCATGCTCCGAATATAGTACATGACATCATCCGGTATTTTTCGACCATCCTTTAACCATTCTGGGATCATGATAGGCCTCACACCATTTCTACAGACAGTTATAGTAGGTTAGACAATACCCTAAAATGAAAGTTTTGAATGTATCTTAATCAATTCTGGCATCTATACAGGTGAATATAGCCTCATTTACCCACCATCAGGTGTTTCTGTTTCTGCATGCTACAAAGCAAAAAGCCCCGACAGTGTACGGGGCTTATTTATTCTAGGAAAGCAGTTATTCAGCTTTGCGGCCTGTCGACGAGTTCGACATAGGCCATGGGCGCTGAATCACCGGGACGCAGACCACATTTCAGTATTCTCAGGTACCCACCAGGACGCCCCTGGTAACGTGGGCCAAGTGTATCAAACAGCTTCGTCACCACTTTTCTGTCCCGAGTTCTTGCGAATGCCAGCCGACGCGCTGCCACACTGTCATTTTTCGAAAGGGTAATCAATGGCTCCGCAAACCGACGCATCTCCTTGGCCTTGGGCAGCGTAGTTTTTATCAATTCATTCTCGATTAGAGCATTTGTCAGATTGCGAAAGAGGGCTTTGCGATGACTGCTATTGATATTGAACTTACGTCCAGATTTACGATGTCTCATGTTATTGAACTTCCTTAACTTTCGCTTTCTTCGCGCTTGAGACTTTCGGGCGGCCAGTTCTCCAGCCTCATCCCTAGCGACAAGCCTTTGGTTGCAAGAATGTCCTTGATCTCGGTTAGGGATTTCTTACCAAGATTCGGTGTTTTTAATAAATCATTTTCTGACCGGAGAATGAGATCGCCGATATAGAATATGTTTTCTGCTTTCAGACAATTCGCGGACCGAACCGTCAATTCCAGATCATCGACTGGTCGCATCAGCAAGGGATCAAACTCAGGACTGTCCATCGAGTCGGAGGATACATCCTCACCCTTCAACGCGATGAATACGGATAGATGATCGTTCAATATCGCCGCAGCCTGACGTACCGCTTCATCGGGTTCTAGCGTACCGTTCGTTTCAATTTCCAGCACTAATTTGTCGAGATCGGTTCTTTGTTCGACACGTGCACTCTCAACAATATAAGAGACACGTTTGATAGGGCTAAACGAAGCATCTATCTGTAAGGCGCCTACCTCACTTTCCTCGCCTTTCAATTGTCTCGCACTCACCGGCTGATAGCCACGTCCCTTGAGTACGTGGAGAGCGATCTCAAGTTCACCCGTATCCGTCAGATTGGCAATCTCGAGACCCGGATTCAACACTTCGGCAGCATGGGTCGTAACAATATCCGCTCCCGTTACCTTACCGGGACCCTTGCAATTAATGTGCAGCGTAGCTGACTCTCCTTCATGGAGCTTTATCGCCAGATTTTTGATGTTCAGAAGGATGTCCAGCACATCCTCTCTTACTCCATTAATCGTGGAATATTCATGAACCACACCGGAAATTGTTACCGAAGTAACGGCACAGCCCGGTATCGAAGACAACAGAACACGTCGCAATGCATTGCCCAGAGTGTGGCCAAAACCACGCTCCAAGGGTTCTATGACAATGCGTGCGTTATGCTTGCTAATCGTCGTTACGTCGACCAGACGTGGCTTGATTAGATTGGCCAAATAACTTTGCATTAGTCTAATTTACTTTGAATACAATTCTACAACGAGTTGTTCATTAATATCGGTACCAAGTTCAGCACGCTCAGGCGATGACTTGAATATCCCCTGCATTTTTTGTGTGTCAACATCCAACCAAAGGGGGATACCATATTGTTCGGCCACACCCAATGCATCCTTAATACGAAGTTGTGATTTAGACTTTTCTCTAACGGATACAACATCACCCGCCTTGATTTGGTAGGAAGGGATATTGAGTACTCGACCGTTAACCTGAATTGCCTTGTGACTGACTAACTGCCTGGCTTCCGCCCGTGTTGCAGCAAACCCCATGCGATAGACCACATTATCAAGTCTGGATTCAAGTATATCCAGGAGATTTTGACCAGTTGATCCCTTGCGCTGTGCGGCGGCTTTATAGTAATTTCTGAACTGCTTTTCGAGGATGCCATAAATCCGGCGTAACTTCTGCTTTTCCCGAAGCTGAGTCGCGTAATCTGACATACGTGCACGCTTGGTTCCATGCTGACCTGGCTGTTGATCAAGCTTGCACTTTCCTTCCAGTGATTTGCCACGTGACTTGAGGAAGAGGTCAGTACCCTCCCGACGACTTAGCTTACACTTTGGTCCTAAATATCTTGCCATTGTTAACCTCGAATCCTACACACGGCGCTTTTTGGGAGGGCGACAGCCATTATGCGGAATTGGCGTGCCATCAACGATATTGGTAATCTTGAATCCGAGGTTATTTAAGGATCTAACCGCTGATTCGCGACCAGGACCCGGGCCCTTGATAACCACGTCGAGATTTTTTACACCGTACTCCTTGACGATATTCCCCACCTTCTCAGCCGCTACCTGTGCGGCAAAAGGAGTGCTTTTCCGGGAACCGCGAAAACCGGAAGCTCCGGCAGTCGCCCATGCCAAGGCATTACCTTTTCTGTCCGTTATTGTAATGATAGTGTTATTAAATGTGGCATTGATGTGTACGACACCATCAGATATGTCACGTTTGATTTTTTTCGTTGAACGCCCGCTAGCAGCCATATATGTCAACCTAAATGCTTAAAATTATTTGCGAACAGGACGACGCGGACCTTTGCGCGTCCTGGCATTGGTTCTGGTCCTTTGACCACGAAGCGGGAGACCACGCCTGTGCCTTATTCCGCGATAACATCCCAAATCCATGAGACGCTTGATGTTCATAGCGGTTTCGCGACGTAAATCACCCTCTACGGTGAACTTGGCAACCTCCTCGCGAAGACGCTCAACTTCTGCCTCACTAAGATTCTTAACCTTAGTTGCTGGATTCAAAGCCAGTGTCTCGCAGATATCAGCAGCTCTTGAGCGGCCTATGCCATATATGGCGGTTAGAGATATCACAAGATGCTTGTGATCGGGTATGTTTACTCCTGCTATACGAGCCATCTAAACTTTCTCCGGCATCATTCTTTGCTTGGATTTATATTGCATCAAAACTACTATATAACGCATGGAACCTTAGCCTTGGCGTTGCTTGTGTCTCGCATCCTTGCATATGATGCGGACGATTCCGTTACGCTTGAGAACCTTACAATTCCGACATATCTTCTTTACTGACGCACGAACTTTCATTTTTATTTCCTCAAATTTCGGTAATCATTGCCCAAGCTTGATATTACTTTTCTTGAGCAGCCCCTCGTACTGGTGGGATATCACATAGGTTTGTATTTGCGACATGAAATCCATGACAACCACCACGATGATCAGCAATGATGTGCCGCCAAAATAAAATGGAACATTCCAGTAGAGAATTAGAAATTCAGGCAGCAAGCACACTGCGGTAATATAAAACGCCCCAACGAGAGTCAGTCTTGTCATGACGCCATCGATATATTGTGCGGTCTGCTGTCCTGGCCGTACTCCAGGGATGATTGCCCCAGATTTCTTGAGATTCTCGGCCGTCTCGTTGGAATTGAAGACCAGAGCGGCATAAAAGAAGCAAAAGAACACAATCGCACCAGCATAGAACAACACATAGACAGGCTGCCCGGGCGAGAGTGTTGTTGCTATATCCTGCAACCATGCCATGCCTTCAGTATTCCCAAACCAACCAGCTAGTGTCGCCGGGAACAAGATAATACTCGATGCAAAAATGGGGGGGATCACCCCAGACATATTCAGCTTTAGTGGTAGAAAGCTCTTGTGTGCGGCATACATCTTACGGCCTTCTTGCCGCTTGGCGTAATTGATGACAATCCTGCGTTGTCCTCGCTCCACAAAGACTACCAATCCTGTTACACCAATCGCGATGGCAAAGAGTGCAATGATGCTAAACGCACTGAGTTCACCCGTTCTTGCCAATTCAAGAGTACCGCCTATAGCGCTGGGTAGCCCGGCAACGATGCCTGAGAAAATGATTATGGATATCCCATTACCGATACCTCGCTCGGTGATTTGCTCACCCAACCACATAAGGAAGATGGTTCCACAAACCAATGATGTCGCGCAAACAAATACAAATTGGAAGCCTGCGTTGATGACTACGGGTGACCCGCCTGCTGATTGGTTTTGCAATGCCATCGCTATACCGATGGCCTGAAAGGTGGCTAAAAATACAGTGGCATACCTTGTATACTGGTTGATTTTTTTCCGACCGGACTCGCCTTCTTTCTTGATTTGTTCCAGCTTGGGTACTACCCCGGCCATCAACTGTAAAATGATGGATGCTGAGATGTAGGGCATGATTCCAAGCGCAAATATACTCAGTCGTTTCAGTGCACCACCCGAAAACATATTCACCATATCAAGGATTCCACCCTTGTCGGCAAACATGCTGGCTAAAGCCTTTGGATCAATTCCTGGAATCGGTATGTGTGCGCCCACCCGATAGACAAATAGGGCACCAAGCACAAACAATAGTCTTTGCCTTAACTCGCCTAGACGCCCAAAACGATCGGATAAAGCCGCGCTGGCAGCACTCACATTACACCTCTATTTTTCCACCAGCAGCCTCGATCTTAGACTTGGCGCCAGGAGTCACTTTTAACCCCTTGATTTGGACTGCCTTGTCTATCGAACCGGAGTCTATTACGGTTGCCCGTTTAACCATGGCCGCAACTACATTAGCCTGCTTGAGAATAGCCAGATCAACTATATCGACTGACAGTTTGCTCAATTCACTCAAGCGCACCTCAGCCTTCTCCTGCTTTTGTCTGGATTTGAAACCAATCTTTGGCAGGCGTCTCTGCAAAGGCATCTGCCCACCTTCAAAACCGACTTTATGGAATCCGCCAGCACGAGCCTTCTGGCCCTTATGCCCTTTACCGGAAGTTTTTCCAAGAGTTGACCCGATACCCCGCCCCAAGCGCTTCTTTTTAGGTCGGCTTCCTTCATCTGGAGACAACGTATTCAGAAACATCTTTCACTCTCCTATCTTTAGCATATAGGCGATCTTCTTGACCATGCCCAAATTTTCCGGGGTAGACTTTACCTGGACCACTTGATGCAATCTCCGGATGCCCAAACCTCGCAGACACGCTTGATGTGATGCGCCTCTACCGATAGCGCTTTTAATCTGCTTAACGGTAATGATCTTGTTATCCATCTTTAAGTATCTCTGGGATTAATCGATGGCCTTGCCGCGCTTGGCCGCTATCCACACTGGATCACCAATCTCAGTGAGTCCCTTGATCGTCGCACGCACGACATTGATGGGATTATTCGTGCCTATGCATTTAGCGAGCACGTTATGCACCCCAACAACTTCAAACACGGCTCGCATCGCACCACCCGCAATAATCCCGGTGCCTTGCGACGCAGGCTGCATGAAAATCTTGGCAGCACCGGTAGAAGATGATATCGCGTAGTGCAACGTGTCTCCATTCAGGCTGACTTTTCGCATGTTTCTTCGAGCCTGCTCCATGGATTTCTGTATCGCGACAGGTACCTCGCGAGCCTTGCATAAGCCATAGCCGACTCTGCCGTTACCATCGCCTACCACAGTCAGCGCGGTAAAGCCAAAAACCCTACCACCTTTCACTACCTTGGCGACACGCCTCACAGCAACCAGTTTTTCCTGGAATCCATCGGTCGCACCACTCTGAACGTTTTGAGTTGCCATATTCAATCCTAAAGCTTGAGACCCGCTTCACGAGCGGCATCAGCGACAGCCTTTACCCTGCCATGATATTTGAATCCGGATCTATCAAAAGCAACGGAGTCGATCCCTGCCGCTAGTGCCTTTTCAGCTACACGTTTCCCAACTTCCTTGGCAGCTTCGATGTTCCCGGTATTTTTCTGGGTTGATCGAATATCAGATTCCAGTGTCGAAGATGCGGCCAGCACTGTAGAGCCATCTGCTGTTAATATCTGGGCATAAATATGTCGAGGAGTCCTAAATACTGTTAGGCGATTCACCCCCAACCTGCGTATAACTGCCCTGGTTTTTGCTGCCCTTCGTAGTCTAGCGGCTTTCTTATCCATTTCTCTTGCCTATTTCTTTTTGGCTTCTTTACGAATGATATTCTCATCAGAATATCTCACACCTTTGCCCTTATAGGGTTCGGGTGACCGATAAGCCCGGATATTGGCAGCTACCTGCCCTACCTGTTGCTTGTCACAACCCTTAACTATAATTTCAGTCTGACTAGGCGTTTCCACGGTAATACCTTCTGGAGCCACATAGTCTATTGGATGTGAATAACCCAGGCTCAGACTCAAAATCTGTCCTTTTGCTTGGGCACGATATCCTACACCAACCATGGAAAGCTTTCTTTCGTAACCGTTGCTAACGCCATGGACCATGTTAGCGATATTAGCTCGAGTTGTACCCGCCAGTGCTGTCTGACTTTTGTTGTTCCGATCAAATCCAACAGTAACTTGATTATTCTCAGTGGAAACCTGTACCAACGGGTGCAACTCGGATGATAGCATCCCCTTACTACCTTTTACGGTAATCGACCCGTTATCCACCTTAACTTCAACACCTTTTGGTATAGGCACTGGATTTTTCGCGACTCTTGACATAATCAACCTTCAATTATGAAACCGTGCAAAGGATCTCGCCACCCTGTCTTTCCTGCCTGGCAACTTTGTCAGCAACCACACCTTTTGATGTGGACACAATAGCTATTCCCAGACCACCCATCACGCTAGGGATGTCATTTGCAGACCTGTAAACTCTCCTTCCTGGCTTGCTTACACGCTCGATCTTTTCGATGACCGGACGACCCTGAAAATACTTCAGTTTTATCGTTAACTCCGGCTTTCCTGCATTTTCATCAACTGCAAATGACTCTATATAGCCTTCTTGGCTCAGGACAGCGCACACCGCACTCTTAAGTTTCGATGACGGCATACGCACCACATCTTTGCTTGCAGCTTGTGCATTTCTGATGCGGGTTAACAAATCTGCTAATGGGTCGGTCATGCTCATAATGCCTCCTATCTACTCAGTGACTACCAACTTGCTTTAGATACGCCAGGCACATCACCGCGCATGACTGATTCCCTTAGCTTATTTCTACCCAAACCAAACTTTCTATAATAGCCATGCGGCCTTCCAGTCAGATTGCAGCGATTACGCAACCTAGATGCTGATGAGTCTCGTGGCAGCTTTTGCAATTTTACTTCTGCCGCGATTTTATCCTCATCCGTTGCGGTGGGACTGATAATGATCGATTTCAGCTCCTGTCTCTTCTGTTGATTTTTTTCGACCAGCTTGAGGCGTTTTACTTCTCGAGCAATCATTGATTTTTTAGCCATGACCGGAACCTAAGTACGAAAGGGAAATTTAAATTGCTCAAGAAGCGCTCTTGCTTCAAGATCATTGCTAGCACTGGTGGTAAAGGTAATATCAAGCCCTCTAACGGCGTCAACTTTGTCGAAGTCAATTTCAGGGAAAATGATTTGCTCTTTCACACCCATGCTGTAATTGCCCCTTCCATCGAATGACCGACCATTCAGTCCTCGAAAATCTCGGATTCTGGGGATTGCAATCGTGATCAATCTATCAAGAAACTCATACATTCTCTCCCTACGCAGGGTGACCTTGCAGCCTATTGCCATTCCGTCGCGTATTTTGAACCCTGCAATCGATTTTTTTGCATAGGTGATAATCGGTTTCTGACCACATATCTTCTCCAAATCAGATACCGCATTTTGCAAGATTTTTTTGTCTGCCACTGCCTCGCCAACCCCCATGTTGATGGTGATTTTTTCAAGCTTTGGCACCTGCATGACAGACTTGTATTCAAATCGCTCGATCAGTGCAGGGATGACTTTTTCTTTGTAGAGTGCTTGCAATCTGGCCATGGTATTCACAAATTAAGTATCAATAACTTCATTGTTTGATTTAAAGAAGCGTACCTTCCTCCCATCCGCCAGAATCTTGAATCCCACCTTGTCTGGCTTGTTTGTTATGGGATTCTTCAGTGCGACATTGGACACGTGGATCGGCATTGCCTTCTCGACTATACCGCCTGCAATTCCCTTCATCGGCATAGGTTTTTGGTGCTTTCTCGCAATATTGATGCCCTCGACGACTATTCTGTTTTCCGATGGCATTCCGAGAACAACACCTGATTTTCCTTTGTCTTTACCTGTGAGAACCACTACCTGGTCTCCTTTTTTTATCTTCTGCATCACTGACTCCTATATAACTTCAGGCGCTAGAGAGATGATTTTCATAAACTTCTCTGATCTCAGTTCGCGCGTGACTGGGCCAAAAATGCGTGTGCCGATGGGCTGGTGTTGGTTATTGAGAATCACAGCGGCATTACCATCAAAGCGTATAAGAGATCCATCCGTACGACGTACCCCTTTTCTGGTTCGCACCACGACAGCATTGTAAACCTCGCCTTTTTTTACCCTTCCTCTTGGTATGGCTTCCTTAATGCTAACCTTGATGATATCCCCGATGTTTGCATATCGGCGATGCGATCCTCCAAGCACCTTTATACACATAACCTTTCTGGCGCCACTGTTGTCCGCCACATCAAGGTTGGTTTGCATCTGAATCATGTTTGTTTACCAGTATCTTAGTCGATTCACTTCATCAATCAGCACGATTAATGATTTTTTCCAGCCTCCACACCTTCTTACCAGATATTGGGCGACACGCCGAAACAATCACAACATCACCTTCTTTAGACTGATTCTCTTCATCATGCGCAAGAAGTTTAGTTGAACGACGAATATATTTCCCATATAACGGGTGTGGTATCACTCTTTCTATACGCACCGAGATTGTTTTATCCATTTTGGCGCTAACGACCTTCCCTGTCAGAGAGTGAGGGCTTTTATCCTCTACGTTCATGCAGAGACCTCTTTTTCTGTAATTATCGTGTTAATCCTAGCGATGGTTATGCGGTTTTTTTTGATCAGGTCTGGCTTTGACAATTGCCCAGTGGTTTTCTGCATCCTCAGATTGAACCGCTCTCGATGGTGCGTAACCAACAGTTCGTTCAATTCCGCAATACTCTTTGATCTAACTTCCTTAAGGTCCATTACAGTACCGTCCTAACCGCAAAGGTTGTTTTCATAGGCAGCTTGGCTGCAGCAAGTGTAAAGGCCTCCCGGGCTAGCTCTTCACTCACACCCTGTAATTCGTAGAGCATTGTGCCTGGCTTTATTTCCGCAACCCAATACTCTACGCTACCCTTGCCGCTTCCCATACGTACTTCCAAGGGTTTTTTGGTAATCGGTTTATCTGGAAAAACTCGGATCCATATCTTTCCACCACGCTTTACATGCCGGGTTATCGCCCTTCTCGCTGCTTCGATTTGCCTGGCTGTAATTCTCCCGCGCTCCAAAGATTTGAGACCAAACTCACCAAAGCTGACTTTATTGCCTTTTAAGGCCAACCCTGTATTTCTACCCTTGTGCTGTTTCCGGAATTTAGTTCTTTTTGGCTGCAACATGTCAGTATCACTCTTCCTTAAGCCTCTGAGGAGGCCAGCTTCAGTTCAGTGCTATGCTGAGGAAGTATCTCCCCCTTGAAGATCCATACTTTCACACCTATAACACCATAGGTGGTTTTTGCTTCAGCAAAGCCATAGTCGATATCCGCGCGAAATGTATGTAATGGCACCCTACCTTCACGATACCATTCCGTTCTTGCGATTTCGGCTCCATTCAATCTACCGCCCACGCTAATCTTGATACCTTCGGCCCCTAGCCGCAATGTATTTTGAACGGCTCTTTTCATAGCCCTTCTGAACATGATGCGCTTTTCCAACTGTTGGGCCACTCCTTCAGCAACCAATTGCGCATCCAACTCAGGCTTTCTGATTTCTTCCACGCTAATCTGCACGGGTACGCCCATCATAGATGAAACATCTTTACGCAATGCATCGATATCTTCACCCTTCTTTCCAATAACCAAACCGGGCCTTGCTGTATGGATAGTGATATGAGCATTATTGGCAGGCCGGTTGATCTGGATTCGACTTACTGATGCGTGCCCCAGCTTTTTGCGCAAATATTCGCGAACCTTAAGATCGTTGTGCAGGAACGCCGGATAATCTTTACTGTTAGCGTACCACCGGGACGTCCAATCCTTAATGATACCGAGCCTGATGCCTGTTGGATGTACTTTTTGTCCCATGATGGATCCTAGCGTGCTTCTGTAACATGAATGGTGATGTGGCAGGTTCTCTTGCTGATCCTGTTTGCTCTACCCTTCGCCCTGGGCGACATCCTTTTCATGGTGGCTCCTTCACCTACCTCAATTACATTGACAGTCAACTCGTCAATATCCGCACCATCGTTATGCTCAGCATTAGCGATAGCCGATTCCAATACTTTTTTCAGTATCTGAGCTGATTTTTTTGGGCTGAAGGCCAGCAAGTCGATTGCCTTATCCACTTTCAAGCCCCTAATCTGGTCCGCCACGAGCCTGCATTTTTGTGCGGAAACTCTTGCGGTATTTAATTTTGCAATGGTAGCCATTATCGATTCTCGGTTAACAAGGCCTTTGGTTCATCACTTTGATTTCTTATCCGCCTGATGACCTTTGTAGGTTCTGGTAGGAGCGAATTCACCCAGTTTGTGGCCTACCATATTATCGCTAACCAGAACGGGTACATGCTGTCGACCGTTATGAATGGCTATAGTAAGACCTATCATTTCAGGCAATATCATTGATCGCCTTGACCATGTCTTGATAGGCCGCTTACTACCTGACTTGTTGCTTTCAAGAACCTTGATTAACAGATGGTGATCTATAAAAGGCCCTTTTTTGATTGAGCGTGGCACGATCCTTACCTCAGAATATAACTATTTCTTTCTACCGCGAACGATAAGCTTATCTGTTCGCTTGTTATTGCGGGTTTTATAACCCTTGGCGGGGGTGCCCCAAGGAGATACAGGATGTCTACCACCCGAAGTCCTTCCTTCACCACCGCCATGAGGATGGTCTACTGGGTTCATTGCCACGCCCCTCACTGTAGGACGTATACCACGCCAACGACTTGCACCCGCCTTGCCTAACGATGCCAGGTTGTGTTCGTGATTGGAAACCTCGCCTATCACACCGCGACAGTCTGCAAGCACCTTTCTCATCTCACCAGAACGTAACCTGATGGTGGCATACGCCCCTTCTTTAGCGACCAACTGCACTGACGCACCTCCGGCTCGGGCAATTTGGGCGCCCTTGCCTGGCTTCAGCTCCACACAATGGAGGACCGAACCCACCGGCATATTACGTATTGGGAGGCAGTTCCCGGTTTTGATGGGTGCATATTCGGCCGCCACAATTTCACTGCCTACGGAAACCGATTTTGGCGCAATAATGTAACGGCGTTCACCATCCTTGTAGAGCACCAATGCGATATGAGCCGTTCGGTTCGGATCATACTCGATACGCTCAATTTTGCCGACGATATCTAACTTGTCCCGCTTGAAATCGATGATTCGATAATATTTCTTATGGCCACCACCTTTATGGCGGGTAGTAACTCTACCCTGATTGTTGCGACCACTAGTTCGGTTCTTCTTCTCGATAAGGCTTGATAAGGGTCTGCCCTTGAACAAACCCTCTGTCTTTACCCTTACTACGAATCTTGCACCGGCTGACGTCGGCTTTGATTTCACAAGTGCCATAATACTTTCCGATTGTTTCTTCTGGTATCCTTAATTGAGGATCAGGCCACAGCAAAGTCTATGTCGAATCCCGGCTTCAGCTTAACGTAGGCTTTTTTCCAATCTGACCGTCTGCCTACAAACTTTCCAAATCTTTTCTGCTTACCCTTTACATTCAGCACTCGCACAGACTCAACTTCCACCTTGAAGAGGAGCTCTACTGCGCGTTTGATTTGCAACTTATTGGCTGATGATTTGACCTTAAATACAACGCTGTTGCTGTTTTCGGCAACCGTGGTGCTCTTCTCAGAAATTACTGGGGCCTCAACAATTCTCATCAAATCAATCTTGTTCATGACAGACTTCCTTCCAGAGCTTTCGCGGCAGCCGTGGTCATAATGACTTTTGAGCTATTAACCAAATCAACCGGATTGACTGAGCGTGTTTCCTTCAGAACAATATTCCGCAGGTTTCTAGCAGACAAAAAGATGTTTTCGTCGAACGCCTCTACAATTACCAAAGCTTCATCAATACCAAATTGTGCTAACTTTTGCTTGAAAGCCTTGGTTTTTGGCTCGGAAACCTTTAAATCATCGCAAATCATGATCCGATTCTGTCGCAACAACTCAGACAGAATGGACTTCAGACCTGACCTATACATTTTCTTGTTCAGCTTAACCTCATAACTGCGGGGCTTCGCAGCGAAGGTGACACCACCGGTTCGCCAGATTGGACCGCGCGTCGTACCCGCCCTTGCCCTACCGCTTCCTTTCTGTTTCCAAGGCTTAGCGCCACCACCGCTCACTTCGGAACGCGTTTTTTGTGCTTTCGTACCAGCCCGAGCTCCAGCGAGATAACTCACCACCAATTGATGCACCAGGGATTCATTGAACTCGCGCCCAAATACTTCCTCAGCAACCGTGCATCCTGGGCTTCCTGCAATTACTGATGGTATGACAAGAGACATTTTTTATACCTTATTTCTTAACAGCTGCCTTGATGACCACACTGCCCCCTTTAGGGCCAGGAACGGCGCCCTTCACCATTACCAGGGAACGCTCCGTATCGATCGCCGCAATTTTGAGATTTTGTATGGTCACATTCTCGGCCCCCATGTGACCAGCCATTTTCTTTCCCTTGAATACACGACCAGGCGTCTGATTTTGGCCGATCGAACCTGGGGCCCTATGGGACAGAGAGTTACCGTGCGTCGCGTCCTGGGTCCTGAAGTTGTATTTTTTGACTACACCGGCAAATCCCTTACCGATGCTGGTTCCGCTGACATCCACAAACTGGCCGACAGAAAAGTGATCCAAGCCCAATTCGGCTCCAATCTCATAATTACTGTCGTCATCCGCCAACCGGAACTCCTTGACCAATGACCCAGCCTCTACCCCAGCTTTGCCAAAGTGCCCAGCCATCGACTTATTTACCCGTGACCGCTTGATGCTCCCCACGGTTACCTGCACCGCGTTGTAACCGTCATTTTCCTGGGTTTTTACTTGTACGACCCTATTTGGTTCCACTTGGATGACCGTCACCGGCTCAGCAGAACCATCTTCGCGAAAGATACGCGTCATACCGCACTTTCGACCAATTATTCCTAACGTCATAGGTTTGACCTGCCTGCTCTCAATTCAATTTGATCTGAACATCAACACCGGCTGATAAATCCAGCTTCATCAGTGCATCTACCGTCTTATCGGTTGGCTCAATGATATCCATCAGACGCTTATGAGTTTTCAACTCATACTGATCTCTCGCATCCTTGTTGACGTGAGGGGAAATCAGAACTGTGTAACGCTCGATTTTAGTTGGCAACGGTATTGGCCCGAGAACCTGTGCTCCTGTTCTTTTCGCAGTCTCCACAATTTCACTCGCAGACTGATCAATCAACCTGTGATCAAATGCTTTTAAACGTATTCTGATTCTTTGCTTTTGCACGATCATCACTCCACAATTTTTGATACTACGCCAGCGCCAACCGTGCGTCCGCCTTCGCGTACCGCAAACCGGAGACCTTCCTCCATGGCGATGGGCGCGATCAGCTTGACGCTCACTTTGATGTTGTCGCCCGGCATGACCATTTCGACGCCTTCCGGCAATTCCATGGATCCCGTCACGTCGGTGGTGCGGAAGTAGAATTGCGGGCGATAGCCGTTGAAGAAGGGGGTATGGCGCCCGCCTTCATCCTTGGACAGCACATAGATTTCCGCTTCGAAATGGGTATGCGGGGTGATCGTACCCGGCTTGGCCAGCACCTGGCCCCGCTCGACGTCTTCCCGCTTGGTGCCGCGCAGCAACACGCCGACATTGTCTCCGGCCACGCCTTCATCAAGCAGCTTGCGGAACATTTCGACGCCTGTACAGGTGGTCTTGACGGTTGCCCGAATCCCCACGATCTCGACTTCCTCACCCACCTTGACGCGACCGCGCTCGATACGTCCCGTGACTACCGTGCCTCGACCGGAGATCGAGAAGACATCCTCGATCGGCATCAGGAAGGGCTTTTCGATATCCCGCTCGGGCTCTGGAATGTAGCTGTCCAGCGCATCCACCAGCTTGATGATGGAGGGAATGCCAATATCGCTTTGATCGCCTTCCAGGGCTTTCAGGGCTGAACCCTGAATGATCGGGGTGTCGTCGCCCGGGAAGTCATACTTGGACAGCAGCTCACGGACTTCCATTTCGACCAGCTCGATCAACTCGGCATCGTCCACCATGTCGGCCTTGTTCAGGTAGACCACGATGTAGGGAACACCCACCTGACGCGCCAGCAGGATGTGCTCGCGGGTTTGCGGCATGGGGCCATCGGCGGCCGAGCAGACCAGGATGGCGCCATCCATCTGGGCGGCGCCGGTGATCATGTTCTTGACGTAGTCGGCATGCCCCGGGCAATCGACGTGCGCGTAGTGCCGGCTGGGCGACTCGTATTCCACGTGCGCCGTGGCGATGGTGATACCGCGCGCACGCTCTTCGGGCGCGGCGTCGATTTGATCATAGGCCTTGAAGGCGCCCCCGAATCGCTCGGCTCCGACCTTGGTCAACGCCGCGGTCAGGGTCGTCTTGCCATGGTCAACGTGACCGATCGTGCCGACATTGACGTG
>Ga0209835_1001201_pt1 | contig 14857 bp, 12 predicted proteins | sample LakKivwa52mmetaG_FD_184138 | JGI IMG/M metagenome (GOLD analysis project Ga0209835, IMG submission 184138) | Anoxic lake water microbial communities from Lake Kivu, Rwanda to study Microbial Dark Matter (Phase II) - Lake Kivu water 52m metaG... | ecosystem: Environmental > Aquatic > Freshwater >...
TTGGCAGAGGGAGCGCAGTAACAAGTTTTCTCGCGCGATATGGTGCAACCCTTACAGTAACTGATCTCAAGACGAAAGAAGAGCTAAAATCATCATTGTCTGTACTTGCTAAATATCCAAAGATTCGCTATGTACTCGGTGAACATCGTATGGAGGACATGACGAGTGCTGACATGGTCTTGCGCGGACCTGACGTGCGGTATGATTCGCCGTATGTACTCGCGGCAAAAGATGCTGATGTTTCCGTGGAGATGGACGCATCGCTGTTTATGAAGCTGATGCCCGAAGGTGTTCGTGTGGTTGGGGTGACAGGTACGCGGGGTAAGTCAACGGTAACGTATGCGATTGCGCATATTCTGGAGCAGGCAAAAAGTTTCAAAGGAGCTGTGTATCTCGGGGGCAATGTCCGACACGGAGCGACACTCCCGCTTCTTGCCAAAGTGAAGGCGGGTGATGTAGTGGTGCTTGAACTTGACTCATGGCAGCTCCAAGGATTTGGCGAAGCAAAACTCTCGCCGCATGTTGCGGTCTTTACCAATCTTATGCGCGATCATATGAATTATTATCGCGGAGATATGAAGCGCTATGCCGTTGATAAGTCACACATCTATCGGTGGCAGAAAAAAGATGACACGCTTATTATGAGTCCGCAAGCAAAGGAAGCAGTGAAGACGTATCGATTGCCCAAGCCGAAGGGTGATGTCCGCACAGGGAGGGCGCTTTTTCTCTCGATGTCCACGCGTCTTCCGGGCGCGCACAATCGTCTCAATATGGGTATGGCGGCGGAAGCATGTCGCGCGCTTGGCGTTGTAGAGAAAGATATTATCCGCGGCGTCGCGTCGTTTCCAGGGGTTGAAGGACGTCTCCAGTTTCTCCGCTCCGTACGCGGTGTGTCGTGGTACAATGACAACAACGCGACATGTCCCGATGCGACTCTTGTCGCGCTTGATGTGTTCAAGAAAGAGAAGAAACCGGTGGTGCTCATCGCTGGAGGTGCGGATAAGAATCTTGATTTTTCTGGTTTTATCAAAACAGTGCCAATGTCGGTGAAAGCACTCATTCTTTTTCCCGGGAGCGCTACGGATGTAATTCTCGTAGGACTTCGTCATGCAAAACATGTACCACCAGTTGCTTTGGCGGAAAACATGAAAGAGGCAGTGCGTCTTGCCAAGGATATTGCAACGCGTGGTGATGTGGTGCTGTTATCTCCCGGAGCAGCGAGTTTTGGTGTGTTTAAAAATGCATACGAACGCAACGATCAATTTGTCGCTACGGTAACACGCCTTCGTGTATGACATATCACCTGAACAACACGGACATTCGACTTGATAATGTTCACGCGGTACATATGATTGGCATTGGCGGTATTGGCGTGTCTGCACTTGCACGGATGTTCCTTGCGCGTGGAGTTGTTGTGTCCGGGTCCGACGTATCGGAAGGCGTGGTAACGCGTGCGTTGAGAGATAAGGGTATTGCAGTAAGTATTGGACAGGATGGAGGCAATATTCCCGAGAACGTAGACATGATTATCTATTCGCCGGCGATTGTGTCAGGCAATCCTGAATATGATGAGGCAGTGCGTCGTGGTGTGCCGATGTTTTCGTATCCAGAGACGCTTGGTATTATATCGCGTGGTATGAGGACAATTGCTGTGGCTGGGACGCACGGCAAGACGACGACAACAGCGATGACTGCACACATTTTGGTGAAGATGGGGAAGTGCCCGACTGTTGTCGCGGGGAGTTTGATGAACTCTATGCCTGCCCACGGTATCTTTGAGTGGACGAATTTTATCGCAGGAGAGAGTGATATATTTGTTGTAGAAGCCTGTGAGTACAAGCGTTCGTTTTTGAATCTCGCGCCGTCCGTGCTTGTGATTACTAATATTGAAGAAGATCATTTGGATTATTATAAAGACATTGATGACATTCTTGATGCGTTCAAAGCACTTGTGGAAAAGACAAGCGAGAAGGGAATAGTGATTGCTGATATGTCGCTCCCACATATTGCAGATGTGTTGGGTGGGTATACAGGAACGATTGTTGATACGCGAAGTGTTGAAGGAAACATTACACTTACTGTGCCGGGAATGCACAATGTGGCGAATGCGCGCGCGGCGGTCGCCACCGCGCACGCCTGTGGCGTCTCGGAAGAAGATGCACGAAAGGCACTTGAAGACTTTAAAGGTACATGGCGACGAAGCGAATACAAGGGACTTACACCACAAGGAGCACGTGTCTTTGATGATTATGCGCATCATCCGACAGAAATACGAGCAACGCTTGCAGGATTTCGCGCCGCATATCCAGACAAGCGTATGACGGTCATCTTTCAACCGCACTTGTATTCGCGCACACGCGAGTTTTTGCATGATTTTGCTGAGGCGTTTTCTGATGCGGATACAGTTATTGTTACAGATATTTATGCCGCACGTGAGAAAGATACGGGGCTTGTCCATGCACGTGATATTGTCGCATTATCAACTCATACTGATATGCGCTATGGTGGAACACATGATACAAGTATACATATTCTTGAAGACATAACACAGCTCGACGAGCATACTATTCTTATCACTATGGGAGCGGGTGATGTATACACAATAGGAGAACATCTTTTATTGAATGAAGAAATGTGATATACATGACAGTATGGCAACACTCTCTATTGTCGCAACTCCTATCGGCAACCTTGAAGACATAACGCTTCGTGCTATTCGTGTGCTCAAAGAAGCGGATATCGTGTTGTGTGAAGATACGCGTGTGACAAAGCATCTACTCGATAAGTACGAAATCACCACACCGACAATGCGGTATGACGCACACAGCACGCCCACACAACAAGAACGTATTTTTAGTCTCCTTGATGAAGGGAAACATGTGGCACTAGTATCTGACGCGGGGACGCCTGGTATTTCAGATCCGGGGACACATTTAGTGGGGCTTGTGCGAAGACGATTAGGAGAAGGTGTTACCATTGAAGCGATTCCTGGACCGTCCGCGCTTACCGCAGCACTTTCTATCAGTGGGTTATCTCTGGCATCGTTTACATTTCTTGGTTTTCTTCCCCAGAAAAAGGGGAGAGAAACAATGTTTAAAGAAATCGCCTTATCTGAACGTGCTGTTGTTCTCTATGAATCGCCACATCGTATCATGAAGACGCTTACTTCTCTTGCTGAGTATATACCTGAACGTGCTATTGTTATAGGGAGAGAATTAACAAAAATACATGAAGAGTGTATTTCTGGCACGCCAGACGAGTTGATGGTATACTTTGAACAGCATCCAGATCATATACGTGGCGAATTTGTCATTATTGTGTCTGGGGTATAACATATTATTCATTATTTTTTAGTATATTATGTCCGATATTCAATTTAATGAAACTCCTGGAATAAATCGACCAGTTATGAGAAAAAAGGAGGGAGGTCTTGAAAAGATGCTTATTGAAAAAGGTATTGCAAAAGATAAAAAGCAAGCAGAAATGATTCTTATTGGTGTCGCTGTTCTTGCTTTCGCACTTACTGCGATGGTACTCATGACTCAAATGAGCCCATCTGCTCCGTCGGGAACAGATGCAGTGTATGAAGATATGCCCATGCAAGAAGCAGAATAAGATACAAACACACACGGAATATTCCGTGTGTGTTTGTGTATGATAGTAAAGCACATTTTTTAAAAAGAAAGAAAAGTGGATAATCGTCTTGTCTTTTTTGCGGGGGGGGTAAAATAAGAGGAATGAAACATAACAAAGGTTTTACGCTCATTGAACTTTTGGTAGTTATTGCTATTATTGGCTTGTTATCATCTGTCGTACTTGCCTCACTGAACACCGCGCGCATGAAAGCGCGAGATGCAAAGCGCTTTGCTGATATTAAACAGATACAAATGGCATTGGAGTTGTATTACGATAAATATGGCGTGTATCCCACATCGGATAACGATGGTTGTGGAGGGTGGGATGTAGGGAATCAATCATTTCCGTTGTTGAATGGTAGAATAAGCACGGATATTATATCGAAAGTGCCCGTTGATCCAACTGCAACGGGGAATTGTACAGGGTATCGGTACTTTCGTTATAGTGCTGGAAGTAGTGGTTGTGATGTAAGTCGTGGAGCATATTATGTTCTTGGTATTGTTGATTTGGAAACCTCCGGGAGGCCTTATCCTTCAAGCCCTGGATGGTCATGTCCATTAAGGAATTGGCAGGGTGAATATGACTGGGTTATGGGAAAGTTTGAAAATTAAATAGCAGAATCATTTTCTGATTCGTGCCTCCACATACTCACGGCGATGTGTCTTTGAGAAAAAGAGAAAATGGGTGTGTTCACATACCTTTTCTTTTCATGCATTTAGCATTATAATGCTGTATATGCAACGACTTATCACCACTATCATTCTCGCTCTTGTTGTCGCCGTGTTTCCGCATCTTGGTTTTCCTGGATATGTCAAAACCACAGCAATAACACTTTTTTCACTTGCCATCGCGCTTATTGCGTATATGGGGTATCGTGAAGCAAAACATGAGACACCACTACCGAAGGTTTCTTTACCCTATATGCGTATACCGTCGTTAAAGAAAAAGAAAACACCAGCGTTTCTCTCAGACGAGACATCTCCTCGTCTATCTGATGCTGACGAAGATACTATTTCTAAAGACGAAGCACTCTAATTGTCTATTACGAACTATTACGGACATCGTGCCCATGCGAAACATTTTCTCACATCTCGGTCCTATTGGGCACGGACTTCTTGCGGGATCCGTGATGCTTGGTTCAGTCGCCATAGCATATTTTGGTGTGCCATTTTCATCTATGAAATATGATGCGGGTGGTGAATCTGAGACAGCGAATGTCCTCGGTATATTTGATGTGAAAAAACAAGAAGAAGAGACTCCTGTTGTTGCCTCTGTCCCGCATGTACCCATGCCTGAATCGCTTAAAGGAGTGTATATGACGGCATGCGCCGCGGCGACACCATCTTTTCGTGAGCATATTGTGCATATTATTGAGACAACGGCTGTGAATGCGGTTATTATTGATATTAAAGATTACAGTGGCACAGTGTCGTTTTATACGGGCATTCCCGAACTTGATGACGCGACAGAGAATGCTTCCGGATGTGTTGTTAGGGACATGAAAGAATTTATCGCTGACTTGCACGCAAAACATGTCTATGTGATTGGACGTATTACTGTTTTTCAAGATCCATATTACGCACCCAAACATCCAAGTCTTGCAGTACAGCGCAAGAGTGATGGTGCTGTATGGAAAGACAGAAAAGGTATCAGTTTTGTAGACGTGTCGGCAGAGGAGTATTGGGACGTCATCATATCTTTATCACGTGCGTCATATCTTGCTGGTTTTGACGAAATCAACTACGACTATGTACGGTTTCCGTCTGACGGAAATATGAAGGATATTTATTTCCCAAAAAGCGCGACCATTCTTGCTGAGAATGGAGAACAAGGTAAAGCAATTGCATTGGAAAACTTTTTTATCTATCTTTCCATAAAGATGCATGAGACGGAATGGCTTCCTAAAGGAGATGTGGGACCGATACTTTCCGCTGATCTCTTTGGTATGACAGCATCCAATACCGATGACCTGGGTATAGGACAAGTCCTTGAACGTGCGGCGCCATATTTTGATGTTATCGCGCCGATGGTATACCCTTCACATTATCCACCACAGTTTAATGGATATACTGATCCCAATGACCATCCGTATGATATTATTAAATACGCCATGGACACTGCGTCTGCGCGACTTGTTGCGATAGGAGAAAGTCCACTCAAGTTGCGTCCTTGGCTTCAGGACTTTGATTATCCCGTTGAGTATACGCCCGCGATGGTATCGGCACAGATTCGCGCGACATACGACGCGGGATTGACGTCATGGATGATGTGGGACCCCGCAAACACCTATACACCATCGGTATTAAGCAATTAATTTTTTTACTTGTATGATAACTCGTCGGATTATTTTTTCATTTGTTACAGTACTTTCTCTATGTGTGATGCCATTTGGCGCACGTGCGGCAGCGGATGATGTGACGGTGTATCTTTTTTATGGAGATGGATGCCCGCATTGTCAGCACGAAGAAGCGTTTCTTGACACACTAGAAGCGCAGGGTATGCTTCGCACAGAACGACTTGAGGTCTGGTATAATCCAGAAAACAGAAAGTTGTTACAAGATGTGGTAACGCGTTTGGGCATAACTGTTTCTGGTATCCCTATTACCGTTATCCGCGATAAAGCGTTTGTGGGTTGGCAGAGCGATGAAACTTCGGGCGCGCAACTCGTCACATTGGTGAATGCGCTTCGGGGTGGAGACGCACCTGATGTGGTTGCGGAGATTCGTGGTGGTACAGTAGGGGAAGGAGAAACGCCTATAGATGCACCAGATACAATAGGTGCTGATGTTTCCGATACCATACCAAACACGACATCATTTGTTCCCGACGCGGTTAGTTCCGTATTTGATACACACGCTCTCCCGTCTCTTGGCGGATGGTCGGTTGCTGGCATGTCTCTTCCGTTCGCGACAGCAGTGTTCGGGCTTCTTGACGGTTTCAATCCGTGCGCGATGTGGGCACTTGTCTTTTTGATAACGCTTCTCTTTCATATGAAAGACCGACGTAAGATGTGGATACTCGGAGGGACATTTATCCTTGTGTCGGGCATTGTGTACTTTCTTTTTCTTGCGGCATGGCTCAATGTGATGTTCGTGCTTGGAGGGCTTGGATGGATGCGCGCAGTTATTGGACTCGTGGCACTCGGTGGCGGGGGATGGTATTTGTATGAATGGAAGACAGCACCTCCTGCGGGGTGTGTTGTGACAAATGAATCACAAAAAGAACGATTGTTAGAACGTATGCGTGGCGCGATTGGACAAAAAAGTTTTTTGTTGTCGCTCGGAGGTATTATTGTTGTCGCGGTACTCATCAATGCCGTTGAACTTGTATGTTCGGCAGGACTCCCTGCTGTGTATACGCAAATTATCGCATTGCATGACTTGCCATTTTGGGCGTACTACGGATATCTTTTGTTGTACGTGCTCTTTTTCATGCTTGATGACATGATTGTGTTTGGCGCGGCGATGGCGACACTTCGTCTCACGGGTATCAACGCCAAATACACACGTATCTCACACCTTATCGGTGGCATACTCATGATTATCATTGGCATGCTCCTGATTTTTAAACCAGAATTGTTGCTGTTTGGATAGATAGATTAAGTGTACATATTTTTTTGTTCGTCTTACTGAGCTCTGTATCTTGCCGAATCCTTGGTGAAGAGGAGTAATTTAGTACTCACGTCCCGAGTAACGCAAAGTTGTTGTGTTCGTATGTTCGTACGTGTTCGTACTTCGTAACCAATATATATTGATAATCAAAAACGAACTCAAAAAATTAACTAACTAACAACTAGCAACTGACAACTGATAACTAGTTCTGCTATACTATAGTCATGTCTTCTGATGCGCAACAGATAACCTATTTTGCTGAAACTGATTTTCGCAATACGCGACAAAAGTTTGGTGTCAAAGCAAGTGACCGCACACGTCATATGTATGTGATTGGAAAGACGGGTATGGGAAAGTCTACCATGCTCGAGAATATGGCGATTCAAGATATCTTGAATGGTAATGGTCTTGCTGTCATGGACCCGCACGGAGACTTCGCGGAAAAGATTCTTGAATACGTGCCCGAAGAACGCATCAATGATGTGGTGTATTTTGCGCCGTTTGATATGGATCACCCCATCTCATTTAATGTGATGGAAGATGTTGGATATGACAAGCGACACTTGGTGGTATCTGGTCTCATGAGTGCGTTTGAAAAGATTTGGGCGGACGCATGGTCGGCGCGCATGGCGTATATTTTGCAAAATACACTTTTTGCATTGCTCGAATATCCAGATTCCACACTTCTTGATATCAATAAAATGCTTGTCAATAAGACATTCCGCAAGGATGTCGTGGACAAGGTGACAGACCCAACAGTGAAATCGTTTTGGGTTGATGAATTTGCGAAATATACTGATCGGTATACGCAAGAGGCGACACCTGCCATTCAAAACAAAATCGGACAGTTTACTTCCAACCCACTCATTAGAAATATTGTCGGACAGCCGAACTCAACCTTTGATATTCGCAAGGTGATGGATGATAAAAAGATTCTCATCATGAACCTGTCCAAAGGACGTATCGGTGAAAGTAATACCAACTTGCTTGGAAGCATGCTCATTACAAAGATTTATCTTGCCGCGATGTCTCGCGCTGATGACCCCAACAGAGCGAATCTGCCGAACTTCTATTTCTTTGTGGACGAGTTTCAGTCATTTGCGAATAAATCGTTTGCGGATATTTTATCCGAGGCACGTAAATATAAATTGAACCTCACCATCGCACACCAGTATATTGAGCAGATGGATGAAGAGGTGCGCAGTGCAGTCTTTGGTAACGTCGGGTCCATGATTGTCTTTCGTGTTGGTTCGTTTGATGCGGATATTTTTGAAAAAGAATTTGCTCCACAATTTGTTGCCGAGGATATTGTGAATCTTGGTTTTGCACAGATATATTTGCGTCTGATGATTGACGGTGTGGGGTCCAAGCCGTTTTCCGCGACGACATTACCACCGATTCAGTTGCCACCAGTATCCATGAAGAATCGTGTGATTGAAGCGTCGCGTGCATTGTACGCGCGCCCGCGTGTGGAGATTGAAGAAGTGGTGCGCACACGTCAGGCGTTTTTGGCAGAAGATGCTTCGGCATCGTCGGCAAAGTCAGCAGGTTCATATGACCGTAAGACAGCAGGGGGGCAGGGGACAACAAATGGGTATATGCCACGACCTTCTGGAGGGGCACCAAACGGAGTACGTCCGCAATCAGCCCCCCAAGGAGGCGGTGGATTTTCTCGAAATAATCGCCCTCAAGAACGAGACACACGTTCGTCTGCATCACCTATGCCGCCTTCTTCGCCCAATCCTTCTCTAGGAAATACAGAAGGTCGTCAGGAGGGAGTATCTCCTAATACTGTACAAACAAAAGATACGAGTGTTACAACGAAATCTATTCCACCTCTTTCTCACGGAAATCAAACTCTGTCTGCGCCTGCTTTTTCTCAGCGAGATACATTTCGCACTAAAAGAACGGTAGCGCCCCTTCCCGGGAGGCGTCAGTTTACCGGTCCTGCTCCCTCAGTATCTAATAACCGTAGACCTTCTCCCTCTGCGCAGCCTCGTCCCGCGACCCCTTCACCGATGAGAGAAGAGCGTCAGGTGTCTCTTAGTTCACTTAAAAAAGACATTGCGCACACGGCTCAATCAACACAAAATAAAAATGCTCTTCGCGATGCACTTCAAGGTGTGCTTGCTACCGTGGAAGCGCAAGGGAAAGATCCTGCGTCTGCTCCTTCTTCATCACCCGCGCGTCCCGTGTCCGTATCAGAAGATGATGGATGGAAAACTATTCATGGAGAGCCAGAGTTTGTAAAGAAACCTTTCACAGAAAATGCAGAAAAATCATCCGTTACTTCTCCGCAAGACGCGCAAAAGGAATATGCGCCGACACCAAAAGAAATCCCTGAAACTATTCTTCGTAAAGTGCTTGATGATTTATAAATTATTGTAAATTGTATGAGACTCATCTCACTCTCTATATACTATCAGTATGTGATTGCCGTAATATTTTTATTCGTGCCCGTATGGGCTTTTGCTGATGTACTCATTACCGAGGTGATGTATTTTCCCTCTGATGGTGGAGGTGAATGGATTGAATTATGTAATACAGGGGATGAATCAGTTACTCTTATTGAGGGCGATACAGGATGGACATTTTATGAAGGTGGAGAAACAAAGAAATATCTACGTAAAATAGAAAAGTTAGATGAATCACAAAGTGGTGTACTCGCTGGAAACTCTTGTTCTGTTGCTGCTGTTGATCCTGTGCTTTTTGAAAACATTTATGGGAAGATGTTTCAGATATTTGATACGTATGTTCAACTCATTAACACAAACGGCGAAATTTTTTATTTAAAAGATAATGAAGGAGTAATTCGAGATACTGTTGAGTATAAAGTTACTTCTGGTGGCGCAGGTGATGGTAACACTCTTTCGCGAACAGCGTCAGGGACATGGGTCGCCACTGCTCCCAATCCAGGTGTCTGGGACCCTTCATCTTTTCCCGCTCCGATAGAAGTAGAAAAGGACAATACATCAAATACAGATAATACAGAAGAAACGGAAACAGAGACGACAAATATATCGTCAAGCTCTTCATCTTCATCATCAAATATCTGGATTCCCAAACCATCTATCTATGCATACGCAGGAAAGGACACTACAGTACTTGCAGGCGCGTCAGTAGCATTTACAGGACAAGGCGCGGGGACGACAAAAACACCACTCAAGACTGCTGAATATATATGGAACTTTGGTGATGGAACGATTGCTCGGGGGCAAAGTGTATTTCATACGTATCGGTATCCAGGAACGTATATTGCATACCTCACAGTGGTGTCGGGGGATGTGCAGGGAGGTGATAGTATGATAATTACTGCCAAAGAACCAAAACTTACCCTATCTGCGGTAGGGATGGGGTATGATGACCGATATGTTGAAATCACGAACGGAGCATCAGAAGAAATTGAATTGTCTTACTGGTATCTTCGTGCAGGAGAAAGACAGTTTCAGATTCCCGAACATACATATATACGAAGAGGTGCGTCCGTGCGCTTTCTTGAAGAAGTAACACGATTATCACCCGCATCTCCTGACAGAGTAGAGCTTTTGTATCCCAACCTTCGGGTATATACGTCATACGCGGAGACAGTATCAAACGGTGAAGAAACACCTGTCGCGCGTGCTGTCGCATCTGTTGCGTCAGCGATTACGTCTGTTGCTCAGGCGATTACTACTCCTGTTGCCGCGACATCACAAGCACCGCGCGCAAATGTTGCGACGCCAAACCCTACAGTCCCCGCGATTTCCTCTGCTGTGGATGAAGGAATGCATTATGAAGAAGCGATACTACAAGACGAAGAGGGGACTCCGTCTGCTACACCAGAAGTGCTTTCTGTGAGCAATGCGGTCGCGGCATCCGCCGCGACAAGCGGCAGTCCCGAGCGGTCGTTTTGGTATCTTGCGCTTGGGGGCGTCATTATTCTTGGTATGGCGGGGGCGTTTATCGCAAGTGGGGGAGAAGGGAAAAAGCAAGAAAAAGAAGAAGAGATAAGAGAATCGGATGCGTATGAGATTGTGGAGGATAGATAGTATTTTTTGTGTCTTTATAGTACTATGCTAGGAAAGCATCATATGATGTTTTTTCGGGCGCATAGCTCAATTGGCTACCCGCCTTCGCTAGAGCTTCGGCAAGGCGAAGGAGCACCGAGATTATAATGACGAATGAGGAGCGATTGTATGCTTGCATACATATCGTCCGAATGATGTCGTTATATATTTATATATAATGACAAACGAAAACGTGAGAATACGTGGGCGCATAGCTCAATTGGTTAGAGCACCGAGCTTAAAATGTCTAGTGAAAATATCGTGCATGAGTGGGCGTATAGCTCAATTGGTTAGAGCACCGAGATTATAATGACAAACGAAAACGTGAGAATACGTGGGCGCATAGCTCAATTGGTTAGAGCACCGAGCTTATACCTCGGCGGTTCGGGGTTCAAGTCCCTGTGCGCCCACGTATTCTTAACGTTTGAGTGCCGTCATTATATGGAACATATACCTCGGCGGTTCGGGGTTCAAGTCCCTGTACGCCCACGTACTGTCTCTGTTCGAACGCTGAAATTTCACAAAGTATACCTCGGTAATTTTATGTCAGTTTACTTTTTGAATACTTTTTTAAAAACGATTTTTGCATCTTTGAATATTTCAGTTCCAACTTTCCCCCATTTTACATAGGTGTCTATTTCATCAAACGAAACAAATTTTCTTTCATACTTTTCTCCAGTTGCTGGATCAGGTTGTGCTGTATTTATTTTCTTAACTATTGCAAGATAACGATATTGATAAAATGATTCACCCTGTTTCTTATTTGGATTATTGGGATATTTCACTTTTTGAACACCAAGAGGAATAAGATTGCTAATTTCAACCTGTGCCTCTTCAAGGAGTTCTCGGTGTAGTGTTTCTTCAGGTGTTTCATCTTGTTCTGGTGTACCACCAGGGATTTGCCATTGCTTTTGTTTTATAATAAGAATATTCTCCTCATCATTTATACAAATACCGTATACCTGTGTACAAGGAGTATAATCTTTAATAGTATCAGTTGGTATCCAAGTGAAAGTAATTTCTTGCCCCTCCCAATTAGATTTTTCAGTAAATCTTACCATATGAGAATTATATCTTTTTTTATAGATAAAACAATAAAAAACTTTTACATAGTTTCCCAGGACTTTTCCGCAAGGACGGTCATCTTTAAACTGAAAAAAGTGTGGTGTAATGTTTTTGTTCAATTGTCATACCCTCAGTGTCTCTCATACCGAGGTTAAACCTTGGGAGTATATCCTGTACCAACATTAAGAGTTGGTACAGAACGTGTATTGTCATGTCGTGGAGCGTTGCTCGTGTTACAATACTCGTATGACATTAGAACAACGAAAGCCGATTCATCTTGCTGACTCAATTGACATACACATTCGTATGTCTGAACCACAAAAGAAGGCACTTGCTTCACTTGGTATTGTGACGGTACACGATATGTTGTATCACTTTCCAGCGCGATATCATCATATTGCGTCAATGAAACGTGTTGCCGACCTTGTTATGGGTGATGAAGCGGTCGTGTATGGAAAAGTCATATCTGCAAAGACAACAAAAGCATATAAGAAAAAGATTCCCATTGGTGAGATTATGATTGATGATGGGACAGGTAAGATAAAAGCAGTGTGGTTTCATCAGGCATTTGCTGCTGCTGTACTCAAAGAGGGAACCTATGTGAAGCTTGCCGGTCGTGTACAGCAAAAAAAGACCGGAGAATTGTATCTGGGGAATCCCGAGTTTGAAAAAACGAAAGCACTTCCTATTGATGTAGGGAATTCACTTTTTGCTGGTGGTCTACATGACGATGTGTTTGCTGCGCCGGTATATCCGGAGAGTAGAGGGGTATCGTCACGGTTTATCGCACATGCGGTGGAGAAGTTGTTTGGTCGTGGTGTGTTGGACGCAGTCATTGATCCTATCCCAGAGGATATATTGAAGCGGTACAATCTGCCGACGCTTGCGACTGCACTGGTCTGGATTCATACACCGCAGAAAGAAGTTGATGCGCGCGCAGCGCGCAAGCGGTTTGCGTTTGAAGAAATATTTTTTATTCAACTCGCGCGCCAGCGGGCGCGTCGCGCGTATCGGGAGCTTGAAGCATTTGATATTGATACCGACCGTGAGGCGATTGCGCCATTTCTTAAAAAGTTTTCTTTTCCGCTTACGGGGGCGCAAGAACGTGCGATTGATGCGATACTTGCGGACATGGGGAGTGGAGAGCCGATGACGCGACTCCTTGAAGGAGATGTGGGGTCTGGAAAGACGGCGGTCGCTGCCGCGACCGCCTACGCCACCGTCTCTACACGCCCCACAGGGCAGGACTTCGGCACACTTCAGGTTGCCTATATGGCGCCGACTGAAATACTCGCAACGCAACATTTTCTCTCATTTATTGAATATTTCAGACATACACCGATACAAGTCGGACTTATCACGGGAAGTGGATGCAAAAAGTTTCCGTCGAAAAACGACCCCGATAAACCGACGGATATTTCGCGCGCACAACTTTTGAAATGGGTGGTAAGCGGAGAAATTGCTATTCTCTTTGGTACGCATGCGCTCATTCAAAAGAGTGTGAAGTTCAAGCATCTGGCGTACGCTATTATTGACGAACAACATCGCTTTGGCACACATCAGCGCGGAGCGCTGATACGCGGAACAAACGCGGACACTACGCAGATCCATGCGGAACATACGCAGAATAATGCAGACGGTAATCCGCAAGCTTCCGCGTATGTTCCGCATCTGCTGTCCATGACAGCGACACCGATTCCGCGCACGCTCGCACTCACTATTTACGGTGATCTTGACCTCACGCTTTTGGATGAATTGCCTGCGGGGCGCAAAGATGTGAAGACGGCGGTCATTCCTCCTGACAGACGCGATGAAGTATATGCGCATATGCGTATCGCTCTTGATGAAGGACGACAAGCGTATGTGATATGTCCACGTATCGACGAACCTGATCCAGACAAAGCGGCGGCGCTCAATACCAAATCCGTGAAAGCCGAAGCCGAACGTTTGAAACGAAATATTTTTCCCGACAAGACGATAGATATTCTTCACAGCAAGATGACGCCCAAAGAGAAAGACGCGACGATGGCGCGTTTTGCGGCAGGGGAGACGGATATCCTTGTCGCTACGTCTGTTGTTGAGGTGGGGGTGAATGTGCCCAACGCGACAGAGATTATTATTGAAGGGGCGGAGCGATTTGGTCTCGCACAACTTCATCAATTGCGTGGTCGCGTCCAGCGGAGTGCGTACCAAGCACACTGCTACTTGTTTACCGATTCAGGCGCAGTTACCGCGTCTGAACGATTGGGAGCATTTGTAAAAGCGCGTGACGGTTTCGCGCTCGCGGAAATGGACTTGTCGTTACGTGGCTCAGGTGAATTGGGAGGAGGGAAGCAGTGGGGCGTGACGGATGTCGGTATGGAAGCAATCAAGAACTTGCCTATGGTAGAGGCGGCGCGCAATGAAGCGACACGTATGTTGGATGAAGACCCAGATTTCATTGCGCACCCGCGTATTGCCGAACGTCTCGCGACAGTCGAGGGGATGCATTTTGAGTAG
>Ga0209835_1001202_pt1 | contig 14853 bp, 10 predicted proteins | sample LakKivwa52mmetaG_FD_184138 | JGI IMG/M metagenome (GOLD analysis project Ga0209835, IMG submission 184138) | Anoxic lake water microbial communities from Lake Kivu, Rwanda to study Microbial Dark Matter (Phase II) - Lake Kivu water 52m metaG... | ecosystem: Environmental > Aquatic > Freshwater >...
AACGGCTGGGATAAAGATCGACTTTTTGCAGATGGATGCACGAGCCTTGAGCTTTGATGCTTGTTTTGATGCTTGTATCATGCTCTGTGAGGGTGCCTTCCCTTTGATGGAAACAGATGAGATGAATTTTGAAATCCTCAAGGGGGCATACCGAGCACTCAAACCCGGAGGGATCTTTATCTTTACCACACTCAATGGTCTTTTCCCCTTGCACCATTCAACCTCGGAATTTTGCAATCAGGATACTGGAAGCACCACCTACCATAATGATAGTTTTGACTTGATGACCTTTAGAGACTATAGTAGCATCAAGACCTTTGATGACGATGGCAAGGAAATTGTGTTGGACTGCAACGAACGCTATTATGTGCCCAGTGAGATAACGTGGCTGTTAAAGAGTATCGGATTTGATGCCATTCACATCGGGTCTGCGCAACTAGGAGAATTTTCACGCTCTCATCAGCTTACGACAAATGATTTTGAAATGCTTGTAATCTGTGAGAAACCCAGCCGCTTGTAACGGAGCTTTCCAAATATCCGAGAACGTAAGCCAAGCAGGAGTCATGTAGCCCTTTATAAACTCAAATCTTTACAGCACAGCCAAAGGGGCTACAGGACTCATGCGAAAACACATAAGGATATCTATAACACTTAATTATCTCTCACCCTTCCCGCATGAGTCCTTTGCGCCAGAAGGCTTTGGTACCGTTTACAACCTTTTAAAGGCGCAAATGACTCCTGCTAATATGTCGTAGCATCATAGTGCTACGGTACATGGTGTAACGGAGCTTTCAAAAGCTCCGAAAACGTAAACTTAGTGATCTGGAGTTCATGCCATAAACGAGGCTATTTTATTGATACGTAAACTATTGTGGCATGGACTTTACATGAAAACGATTTGGAGTTCAATTCGCAAACGAGGACTTTATAGTATCTCAAAACCCTGTGCGAATTGGACTTCAGCATCGATTTTCATGCTCGGTAGCGAAAATACCTTTTCAGTCAAGTACAGCATCACGGACTACGGAAAAAAAAGATGTTTCACGCAGATTTCCGGAGATAATTCGCTGAGAATCGCAGACACCCTGTCAAAGTATTGGATGTAGCGGAGCTTTCCAAAGCTCCGAGAACGTAAGCTATGCAAATGACTCCTGCTATACCGAAACCGTACTCTGGAAGACTATTTTTCAATAATACTATTTTCGATACCTTTCCCGCCACTTAAGCTCTGGCTTTTGCAAGGTAGATTGCCATAGATAGGATTCTATCTTGTCTCGCAGACTATCATCGATCTCTTTGTTAATGGGATAGATAGCAGCATTGAGGATGTGGTCAAGCAAGACAATAGTGGCTCTAACTATGTCTTGTAAGCCATATTCACTGGTATTTTTGTATGTATCATCTGCCGTGTGTCCAAAGTTGAGCGCTTTTCCTCCGGTACGCGCTAAATTCAGAGATGGTACTTCAAAGACAGAAAAAGGCATGCAATCACTGCTATAAATACCCAGACTTTCACAAAAGAGCAATCCATTTTCTTTGAGGATACCTGCGGAATAGCCCATTAGCTCTTTGGTCCCCAACACAATCAATTGATTCCTACCTATGGGGTCTCCAGCCAGATCGACATTGATCACCGACCTCAAACGTTTTTGAATCTCGTCTGCATGAGCTTGGGCATATGCATAGCTTCCCAAAAGACCCATTTCTTCTCCAGAAAACCAAATGATACGAAGATCACGGCGGGGTGGATGCTTTGCAAAGTGTTGGGCAGCTTTTAGCAAGGCGATGCTTCCGGCAGCATTGTCGCAAGCTCCATGAGACCTGGCAACAGTATCATAATGTCCCACAAGCAAAGTGAGATTCTTTTCATTGCTGCTACCTTTGATATCCAAGATGAGATTATGGGCAAGCAAGCTTTCGCGTTTTTGGGATATCATAAGTTTTACCTGTTTGCCACTGTGTTTGATCAATTTTTCTGCATCATCATAACGCATCATGACCGAGGGGACATAGGCATCGTCTTCACAGTTTTGCCTGTGTGAATAGGAATAGGATTTTTTCCCGGGTGCGGAGATCCCAATGAACGCCCTCACTTTGGTGAATTCATTTAGCTCATAGAGACGGGTCTGATGATGATAGTAAAGTACGATTTTGTCTTCATAAATGCCTGGGTTGTGCTTCAATATATCGGCATTTTCCAAAAAAACCAGCTCAGCTTCAATTTCCACATCGGTACAAAGACCAAAGGGTGTGGCTTCGAAATGGTAGCTACCCACAAATATATCGGCAGTTCCAGAGCTAAAGCCCTTGATAGTAAATGGTTCTACTTGGGGGTCAAAACCCAGGTTCCTCAGATAGTTTATGATTATCTCTCGCGCTTTTGCTTCTCCTGCGCTACCTGCCAGTCTTTCAAAATCAAAGTCCTTCAGCATCTTTTGTAAGCTCATCTTAGCCTCCTGTGCAGTTTTTTCTAGCTATCCTATTGAAGTCTTTTTGTCAATCATTTTCGCTCTGCATTGGATATCTTATCTATCGCTGATGAAACTCTAATGATTCCCTAATCCGATTAGGGATTCATTAGGGAATCATTAGAGAATCATTAGAGATGCAAATAGGAGATAATTTGGGTCAATCACCTGGGCTGAGAGCAAAAAAAGCCTGGAAAAGCCAGCGTGACAAAAAAGCCGGCAGATTTTGCCGGCTTTTAAGGAAGGATTTTGCTTTACAATTATTCAGCGTTTCTCAAAGCCTTGATAATTCTATGTGCTTTCAGAGCTTTGCTTACATTGTCAGTTCCTTTTGCCATTCCATAATAAGCGGCATCGCCTTGGAAGGAAGAGAAGGAGATTCTATTGGCTTTTTTGTAAGTGACTTGACCGACAACCAGATCATACTCTGTATTTGCGCCATAAGAATCGACAGCGTTTGCAGCGACAGTGTGGCTACGAGCAGAGGGTTTGATAAATTTGATGTCATCATCATATTCGTCTTCTTCATCAGGATTGTATGAAGAAACACCGGCATACTGGTATTGATTGTTATTTGAAAGAGACCAAGAGAAGGTAGCGCTTTGGGAGGGATTGTAAGTGCTGGGGAAAGTGGCATTACATGCATAGGGCATTTGTAAGTCTGTTGCAGCTTTTTCTGTACCGTTGTGGATAAACTTTACGTTGTAGGTTTGTCCGGGATTAAGATTTACTAATCCCATGTACATACTGGGCATACCAAAGAATGATTCAAGCTGGTAATAGGTACCGTCGATGACTACGGAAGCAGAATCGTCGGGGTTAACTCCAGACGGATCCCCCATCCAAAAAGCTGAGATGACGAATTCAACAGATTTAGTTCCTATTGCTTCACCGTTTATAAACATAATATCCCAATCTGAATTTGCCCATGTTACTTCCGGAGGTCCGCTGACCTTATCGCTGCTACTGTCCCCGCAGGCACTAATAATCAATGCACTTACGAGGAGCAAGAGCATCAGAGCAAAAGATGTTTTTTTCATGTTCAATCTCCTTATTTATCTTTACGAACCAAGCTGTTGAGTGGGTGCAAAAAGGTCAAGCGAAAAATTTCAGAAGGCATTGGCATAGTCCTTAGCAGACAAAATGCCGTCTAAGCAAAAAAAGTATTTGACACAAAGAGCCACATATTTTCTTTGGACTTCACGCTGTTTTTCAGCTTGTGTACATAGAGTGAGCCAAAAAGTTGTTGACAAAAAAAGTGGTATCAAATCTAATGACAAAACATCTTGCCGATGTAGCTCAATGGCAGAGCAATTGATTTGTAATCAATAGGTTGGGGGTTCAACTCCCTTCATCGGCTCCATAGCGTGGAGAGGTTCCCGAGCGGCCAAAGGGAACAGACTGTAAATCTGTCGTCAGACGACTTCGGAGGTTCGAATCCTCCCCTCTCCACCACTTTTTTTCTGATATCGAATGATGCGGGAGTAGCTCAGTTGGCTAGAGCATCAGCCTTCCAAGCTGAGGGTCGCGGGTTCGAACCCCGTTTCCCGCTCCATTTTTTATATGGCTAAAGTTTAGCTCATGTAGCTCAGTCGGTAGAGCACCTCCTTGGTAAGGAGGAGGTCACCGGTTCAAATCCGGTCATGAGCTCCATTTTGTTTTATACACAAAAAATAACATACATCAAATGGAACGTGAGTTCCAGGAGGAATAATGGCAAAAGAAAAATTCGTACGTACCAAGCCACACGTAAACGTTGGTACAATTGGTCACATTGACCATGGTAAGACTACCCTTACTGCTGCTATTACTTTGTTTCTTAGCAAAAAGGGCGGAGCCAAATTCCGTTCATTCGATAGTATTGACAATGCTCCGGAAGAAAAAGCCCGTGGTATTACTATTGCAACCGCACACGTAGAGTATGAATCTGATAACAGACACTATGCTCACGTTGACTGCCCAGGCCATGCTGACTACATCAAAAACATGATCACCGGTGCTGCCCAGATGGACGGTGCTATCCTTGTCGTAAGTGCTTATGATGGTCCCATGCCTCAAACTCGTGAACACATTCTGCTTGCCCGTCAGGTTGGTGTGCCTGCTATGGTTGTTTTCATGAACAAATGCGACTTAGTTGAAGACCCTGAACTGCTTGACTTGGTGGAAATGGAAGTTCGAGAACTTCTTGACAAGTATGGTTTCCCCGGAGACGAGATTCCCGTTATTCGCGGGTCTGCCTTGAAGGGACTCAATGGCGATCCAGAAGGTGAAGCATCACTTCAAGAGCTCATCAATGCTGTCGATAGTTATATCCCAGAACCCGAACGTGCAGTTGACAAGCCTTTCTTGATGCCTGTTGAAGACGTCTTCTCAATCCCTGGTCGTGGAACCGTTGCTACCGGACGTGTAGAACGCGGAACCATCAAAATCCAGGAAAAGATCGAACGTGTAGGTATCAGAGAGACTGTAGAAACCACTTGCACAGGCGTCGAAATGTTTCGTAAACTCCTTGATTTTGCCCAAGCCGGTGATAACGTTGGCCTGCTTCTGCGTGGCTTTGCCAAGACTGATGTGGAGCGCGGAATGGTGCTTGCCAAGCCGAAGTCGATCACTCCGCACACCAAATTCGTCGGTGAGACTTACGTCTTGACCAAAGATGAAGGTGGACGTCACAAGCCTTTCCAAACTGGATATCGTCCTCAGTTCTATTTCAGAACCACAGACGTTACCGGTTCTCTTACCCTTCCTGAAGGCGTCAAGATGGTCATGCCTGGTGATAACGTTCAGATCACTGCCGAGCTTATTACCCCCATCGCTATGGAACAGGGACTTCGTTTCGCTATCCGTGAAGGTGGACATACCATCGGTGCCGGTGTAGTAGCATCGGTTATTGATTAAGAGCCTGGACATTTTGTCCGCTTAGGATAGTAAAATGAGAGATATCATTATTTTAGCTTGCGAAGAGTGTAAGAACAGAAATTACACTACTACCCGCAACAAGCGCAAGCATCCGAACAGAATGGAGCTGAAGAAATTTTGCCCCAACTGCAGGAAGCATACCAATCACAAACAACGCTAACATAGCATAACAGTATATAGATGTGCAGGACAGTAGTTCAACTGGTAGAGCACCGGTCTCCAAAACCGGGGGTTGCGGGTTCGATTCCTGCCTGTCCTGCCACATTCTTGAGCTGTACCCAATAAATTGTTAATTTGGTGAGAAGATATGAAATTCGAGAAAATTACACGTTTCTTTCGTGATGTCCGGTCTGAGATGAAATCCGTCACCTGGCCCTCGAAAGATGACCTCAAAGAGGGAACTATCGTCGTGGTAGTTATGTCCTCCATCGTTGCCATTTTTCTGTCTATAGTCGATTTTGGCTTCAACAAGATAATTGGCTTGTTGTTCTAAGGCAACTCCATGAAGTGGTACGTAGTTCACACCTATTCTGCTCATGAAAACAAGGTAAAGACCACCATCGAGAAGGGTCTTGCAGGTACTTCTATGGAGGTACTTGTAGGTCAGATTCTCGTACCTGTACGCAAAACATTCATCATTAGAGATGGAAAGAAAGTGGAGCGTGAACGCAAGCTCTTTACCAGCTATGTAATAATTGAAGCGGAAATGACGTCAGAGCTGAAAAGCTATATCCTCAATATAGCGGGTGTGACAAACTTTTTGGGACAGACCAAGGACAAGAAAGACCCTACCCCACTTACCGAAGAAGAAGTTAACCGTTTATTAGGTATAGCAGACAAAGATAGAGCTGTGAAGGCTCATGAATTTATGCTGGGAGATATGGTAAAGGTAGTATCCGGACCTTTCTCCGATTTTGATGGTGTAGTGCAAAAGGTTGGAGACGATGGAACCAAGCTGGTTATCGACGTCACCGTTTTTGGCAGAAGAACGCCTGTCGAGCTGAATGCAGACCAGGTAGAGCACCTCAAGAGATAATCAGAATCCCCAAAGATAATTGAAAGAATAGAGGTAATAAAAGATGGCTAAACCGAAAGATGCAGTAGCCGTAATCAAACTCCAGCTTCCTGCTGGAAAGGCAACACCGGCTCCGCCCGTAGGACCCGCTTTGGGTCAGGCTGGAGTAAACATTCCGGAATTTTGCCGTCAGTTCAATGAAAAGACAGCCGATCAGCCGGGTATGGTATTCCCCGTGATGATCTATGTGGCAAAGAACAAGTCCTTCACTTTTGAGATCAAGACCCCGCCTGCGTCGATCTTGGTCAAAAAAGAAGCGGGCTTGGCAAAAGGATCTGCCACCCCCAATAAGGCGAAAGTAGGTAAGATTAATCGTGATCAATTGCGTGCAATTGCTCAGCTCAAAATCCAAGACATGAATTGTCATTCCCTTGAATCTGCTATGAGTATGATCGCTGGTACTGCAAGAAGCATGGGTGTCCTCGTTGAGGACTAAAGCTTTTCTGCAGGAGAGCATATTCATTAAGGAGAGTCAATGAAACATAGTAAAAGATACGAACAAGCTTACTCGATGTTCGATCGCCAAAAGCGATTTGAGCTTGACGAAGCCATCAAGATCATGAAAAGCCTACCGGCTGGAAAGTTTGATGAAACCGTCGAAGTTCACTTTAATCTTGGCGTCGATCCTCGAAAAGCCGATCAGCAGATCAGAAACTCGTTGGTACTGCCCCACGGAACTGGGAAGGTAGTACGAGTTTTAGTTTTTGCCGAAGGCGATAAAGCTGACGAAGCCAGAAAGGCTGGCGCCGATCACGTTGGATTGGATGATATGATCGAAAAGATCACCGGTGGATGGTTTGATTTTGATATGGTAATCGCCACCCCCAATCTAATGGGAAAGATCGGAAAGCTTGGTCGGGTTCTCGGTCCCAGGGGATTAATGCCAAACCCAAAAGATGGAACGGTAACCATGGATGTAGCACGCGCCGTTACGGATGCAAAAGGTGGAAAGGTCACTTATCGTGTAGATAAGTTTGCCAATCTGCACATCCCCAGCGGAAAACGTAGTTTCGATGATGAAAAGCTGAAAGAAAACATCAAGACAATTCTGGCAGCGATTCTCAAAGAACGTCCGGCTACACTCAAAGGAATCTTCATCAAGAGCATTACCCTCTGCACGACGATGGGACCCGGCATCAAATTACAGGTCGCAAGCGCAACCTTGGTAGCGAAGAGCTAAGGGAGAGTTGTTAAATGATTCAAGCATACAAATACGATATCGTAAATAACTTGAAAGAGAAATTTAGTGGCGCAACCGCGATCGTACTGGTGGATTATAAGGGGATAAACGTAGAACAAGTGAATCAGCTTCGTAATCGTTTCCGCGATGAAAAAGTTGAATATCTGGTGCAAAAGAATACCCTCATCAAAATAGCTCTAAATGAGCTGGGTATCAGCGAACTGGATAGTTACTTATTAGGTCCAACTGCTGTGGCGATCAGTAAAAAAGACGAGGTTAGCCCAGCCAAAACCATGACCAAATTCATCAAGGAAGTGATGGAAGACAAGGGATTTCCCAAGTTTAAAGCCGGATATGTGGCAGGACATGTCTATAGTGCTGAACAACTCAAGAGTCTCGCCGGCTTGCCATCCCGCGAAGAGCTTATTGCCAAAGTACTTGGCTCCGCTCAAGCTCCCATTAGTAATCTGCTGAGTGTAACTCAAGGCATCATCCGCAAATTTGTCTATGCCGTAGATGCCATTGTAAAGAAACAAGCTGAAGCCAGCTAAAAAAAAATTGATATACTGGAGGAACCAATGTCCGATAAAAAACAACAAGTTATTGATCTGATCAAGGAAATGACCGTACTTGAATTATCAGAACTCGTAAAAGAGATGGAAGAGATATTTGGCGTTTCTGCCGCAGCGCCAGTAGCAGCTTTTGCCGGTCCTGCAGCCGGTGCTCCTGCTGAAGCAGTAGAAGAACAAACCGAATTTGACGTAATCCTTGCCAATGCCGGCGACAAAAAGATCAATGTGATCAAAGTCGTTCGCGAAATTACCAAGCTTGGTCTCAAAGAAGCCAAAGATTTGGTTGATGGCGCTCCCAAAATGGTAGTCGAAAAAGTAAGTAAAGAAGAAGCTGATTCCGTCAAGAAGAAACTTGAAGAATCCGGTGCTACCGTCGAAGTCAAGTAATTCGGCTCTCGTTAGATTAATGTCCAAAAAAAGTCCGTATGGGCTTTTTTTGGACTCATCTGCATAAGAATCCCGGGCTTTTGTATATGCTCATTATAGAGAACTTGAACCCAATATTCGTAGTTAATGCTCTTGAAAAAGAGCTCCATATTTCAAAAAGACAGACCATTAGCTTTGGTTTGAACAACCAAAAAGGAGTGAGCTTTTGAGAAAGATCAAAAGTTATTCCCGAATATCCGGAAGACTCGCTGAACTCGGTATCTCTGAAGTAGAGATTCCAAACCTGCTGGCAATGCAGGTCGATTCGTTTAACGATTTCTTACAGAAGGATATCCACCCCCAACGTAGAGAAAAAAAAGGTCTTCAAGCTGTATTTGAATCCATCTTTCCGATCGAGGATGCCAAAGAAAATTTCGTGCTCGAATTCATCGAGTACAACGTGCTTCAGGAGAAGTACTCAATAGAGGAATGCATTGAACGCAACCTCTCTTATCAGGCTCCACTCAAAGCTAAGCTTAGGCTCAGCATCTTTGAACAGACGGAAGAGGGAAGACAGCACAAAGATACAATCGAGCAGGATGTATTCATCGGTGAAATACCCTTGATAACACAGCAAGGTACCTTTATCATCAATGGCGCTGAAAGAGTTATTATCAGCCAGCTACAACGCTCTCCCGGCGTATTTTTCTCCGAGGAAAAGCATCCTAGCGGAAAGACTCTGTACTCTGCCAAAGTGATTCCTTACAATGGTTCATGGCTCGAATTTGATATCGATATCCACGATGTGATGTATGTCCACATCGACAAACGCAGAAAGTTGCCAGTCACTACCCTGCTTAGGGCAATCGGGATATCTACAAATCATGATCTTCGCAAGACCTTCTACAAGGTGGAAAAAGTCCGTCCAGAGGATGCAAAGGGGCGTCATTTATACAGCGATATCGTAGTCAAAAACATAGAGCAACCCATTGTTTTTGCCAACGAACAAGTAACGGACAATGTACTAAAAGAACTTGATAAGCATGGCATCAAAGAAGTGGAGATCATTTCCTACGAATGTGAGATTGCCAGAAAAGTCTTGGAAAATACTGTTGCCAAAGACCCCACGATGAATCATGAAGATGCACTGAAAAAGATTTATAGCCTTATTCGTCCTGGGGAAGAGGCTAGCACAGAGGCTTCAAAAGCCTTGGTTGATAGAATGTTTTTCAATGAAAAGAGATACAATCTCGGTGAAGTAGGTCGTTATAAAATCAATAAACGATTGGGCATAGATATCGATATCAACCATCTTACACTATCTGTACAAGATTTCGTGCATATCTTCAGGACTCTGATAGATATCTACCGCGATGAAGATGAGATTGATGACATTGATAATCTGGCAAACAGACGTGTGCGGACAGTAGGAGAATTACTACAAGAGCAATACCAATCCGGTCTAGCTATGGTAGCACGGATTGTCATGGAGAGAATGGCAATTTCCAGTATAGACGAAATCAGTGTGCATGATCTTGTAAATAGTAATGCCCTAATTTCTGTGGTGCAGTCTTTCTTTTTAACAGGTCAGTTATCCCAGTTTATGGAACAGACAAATCCACTTGCTGGATTACGTCATAAACGTGCACTTTCTGCCTTGGGACCGGGTGGTTTAACTAGAGACCGCGCGGGCTTTGAGGTTCGAGACGTTCACTCTTCTCACTACGGTAGAGTGTGTCCCATTGAAACTCCTGAAGGTCCGAATATCGGGCTAATCGTATCTCCTGCCATTTATTCTCGGATCAATCCTTTTGGATTCATCGAAACCCCCTATCGCAGGGTAGAAAAGGGATACATCACAGATAAATTTGATTATCTTGATGCCGCTGAGGAAGAGAAATACATCATAGCTCAAGCCAATGTCACACTCGGCGACGATCGCAAAATCTTGGATGAAACTGTTTTTGCCCTTGATAGAGGTGAATATGTTGAGGTAAAACCTGAGGAAGTTCATTACATAGACGTAGCTCCACAACAGATCGTCTCAGTTTCCGCTGCGTTGATTCCATTCTTGGAGCATGACGATGCCAATAGAGCTTTGATGGGTTCCAATATGCAACGCCAAGCAGTTCCATTGATCAATCCCAAAGCACCGCTAGTAGGTACCGGCATGGAAAAGATCGTTGCGATGGATTCCTCCAGTATTGCTATAGCTCCCTACGATGGTGTTGTAGTCAATGCCACTTCTCATTATATCGAAATCAAACCCCTCAATGAAAAAGATGAAGCTGTCTATTTGAGCAGTGGTAATAGAATCAATCTAAAGAAATTTGTGCGCACCAATCAAGATACATGCGTCAATCAAAGACCCGTAGTACGCCCTGGTGACATTGTCAAGAAGGGTCAGCCCATCTCCGATGGAGCTTGTGTGGAAGACAATCGTCTGGCTCTGGGGACAAACATGCTGGTTGCTTTCATGCCATGGTATGGATACAACTACGAAGACGCTATCATCATCAGCGAAAAAATAGCCAGAGAGGATACTCTTACTTCGATATACATCGAAGAACTCGAGGTATTGGTTCGTAATGTAAAAAACGGCAAGGAAGAACTTGCCTACGATATTCCCAACGTACCTTCTCAAGCACTGAGAAATCTCGATAGAACCGGTATTATTAGAGTAGGTTCTGTCATTCATGCCGGTGATATCATCGTTGGTAAGGTTACCCCAAAGAGTATCGAAATAGACCCCTCGCCCGAGGAGAATCTGATGCGTGCGCTTTTTGGTGACCGTGCTGGAGACTTTACCAATAGCTCTCTCAAAGCTAAGCCGGGCATGGAAGGAGTGGTGATAGACGTAAAAGTATTTTCACGTCTTGAAGAGGGAACAGACCTTGATGAAGATAACAACGACAAGATTCAAAGGCTCAAAACGGAACTCGCTGATAGACGCAAAAAGGTAGAAGAATTCAAAGCCGAAAAGCTTTCTGCTGCACTTTTGGGTGAAGTGGCAAAAACCATCTGGGATGACAAGACCAATGGATATTTTATCGCTCCCGGCAAGAAAATCACCGAGGAAGATGTCCGCAGGATAAACTTTAAAAAACTGGATATCGATGTCGAGCTAGTAGAAGATGCTCACAAAAACGAAGTGATCTATCAAAGCATAATTCTCAAGATCAAACAATCTCTCGATATGGCAGACAACCTGTACAAGAAAAACCGTGAACGCCTCAAACATGGTGATGAGCTTCAATATGGAGTTCGCAAGATGGTCAAAGTGTACGTTGCCAAAAAACGGAAGATTGAGGTTGGGGACAAGATGGCTGGTCGTCATGGAAACAAGGGTGTGATCTCGATCATTGCCCCTATTGAAGACATGCCTTTCATGGAAGATGGTACTCCTGTCGATATACTTCTCAATCCTCTGGGTGTGCCTTCGCGTATGAATATTGGTCAGATTCTTGAAACACACTTGGGTATGGCTGCCAGAGTGTTGGGTTTCGATGCCGAAACTCCGATTTTCGATGGTGCCAAGATTACCGATATTGAATATGAATTACAGAAAGCCGGACTTGCCGTAGATGGTAAACAAGTTCTCTATGATGGCAAGAGTGGAGAACCCTTTAAGGAAAGAGTAACCGTTGGCGTCATCTATATGATGAAACTAAACCACCTCGTTGCCGATAAGATGCATGCTAGATCGACAGGTCCATATTCACTCATTACGCAACAGCCTCTAGGTGGTAAAGCCCAGCATGGTGGTCAGCGTTTGGGAGAAATGGAAGTATGGGCTCTAGAAGCCTATGGTGCCGCCAATCTCTTGGAAGAAATGCTTACTATCAAATCTGATGATGTCGATGGCAGAAACAATGCCTTCAAGGCAATCACCAGAGGAGAGAATCCGCCTCCTCCCGGTGTGCCGGAGTCATTTAATGTGCTGATTAGTGAGTTAAAATCTCTCGGTTTTGATATCGAGTTTATCAAAGAAGAAGACGTAAGGTAGGGGAGGATAAATTGATTAGAGATAATAGAAGAGAATTTAGACCCAATGATTACGATTTTGTGCGAATCAAAATTGCTGCCCCTGATACCGTTATCAACGAATGGTCTCACGGAGAGGTCTCAAAACCCGATACACTAAACTACCGTACCTTGAAACCCGAAAAAGATGGTCTGTTCTGCGAACGTATCTTTGGTCCCGAAAGAGACTATGAATGCGCTTGCGGCAAATACAAGAAAAAGAGATTTCAAAATACCGTATGTGATCGTTGTAATGTTCTGGTAACCACTTCCCGTGTGAGACGTACCCGCATGGGACATATAGAGCTTGCCGTTCCCATTGCGCATATCTGGTTTGTGAAAAGTGCGCCCAGCAAGATTGGAACCTTACTCGATGTTACCGTAAAAGACCTTGAACGCATCCTATACTATGAATCATACGTAGTGATTGACCCGGGTGATAGCCCCTATGAAAAGATGGAACTGATAGAAGTAGATGAATATTACGAGATCAGAGACAAGGTAGGACCAAACTTCATCGCTCTCATGGGTGGCGAGGCAATCAAAGAATTGCTCAAGCGTATCGACCTTAAAAACGAAGCGCTTGACTTGAGAACTAGGCTCAAGATGGAAGAATCAGCGCTTCGCAAGCAGAAGCTCATTAACAAGCTAAAAATAGTCGATGCCTTTATCAAATCCGAAAACAAACCTGAAAACATGATTATGGAAGCTTTACCGGTTCTTCCACCAACCCTACGTCCCTTGGTTCCCTTGGAAGGTGGAAGATTTGCTACGGCAGATTTTAACGATCTCTACCGCCGGGTGATTACCAGAAATAATAGACTCAAACAACTCATGGAAATCCGCGCACCCGAGGTTATCCTCCGCAATGAAAAGAGAATGCTTCAGGAAGCGGTTGATGCTTTGATCGATAACTCTCGCAAGGCAAGACCGGTACGTGGCAGAGGTAATAGACCTCTAAAATCTTTGACCGATCAACTAAAAGGAAAGCAGGGACGCTTCCGCCAAAACTTATTGGGAAAACGTGTGGACTATTCAGGACGTTCCGTGATCACAGTGGGTCCGGAGCTCAAGCTTTATCAATGCGGTTTGCCAAAAGAAATGGCAGTGGAACTTTTCAAGCCCTATCTCATCGAAAGATTGCAAAAGATGGGTGAGGTTGACAAAGTAAAAAATGCCAAGAAATTGATCGAGAAAAAACAACCCGAGATTTGGTCCATACTCGAAGATGTGGTGAGAGATTATCCCGTACTCCTAAACCGTGCACCAACTCTTCACCGCTTGGGTATTCAAGCTTTTATGCCGGTTTTGACAGACAACAAAGCCATCCAATTACATCCCATGGTTTGCGTTCCCTTCAATGCAGACTTTGACGGTGACCAAATGGGCGTGTATGTGCCTCTTTCCCAAGAAGCACAGATGGAAGCAAGAGTTTTGATGCTTTCGACCCGGAACCTGTTGCTACCCGCCAATGGCAGGCTTGCCATGGCAGCCAACCAGGACATCGTATTGGGATGTTATTATCTTACGATGGAAGAAGAGCCAGAACCAAAGGAGCAGGAAGCCATCCAAAAACTCAGGCATTTTTACGGACCCGTTGATGTCATAGCAGCGTACGAAGCTGAAGAGCATCTCTTTGCAACAAAAGGAGATAAGGTAGAGGGACGTACTCTTGACCTCCATTCATGGATTAGAGTCCGCATCGAAAACAATTTCATCGTTACCACTGTGGGCAGGGTTCTCTTCAATCAAATCTTACCTCAGTCCATCGGATTTCAAAACATCACCTATGACAAGGGTAAACTCAATGACCTTGCTATGCTCTGTTTTGATGCTGTGGGACAATGGGAAACTGCCATTATCCTTGACAAGTTAAAAGAAGTCGGCTTTAGATATGCCACTCGTGGCGGAATCACCTTTAGCTTTGGAGATATCGTAGAGCCTACCAATAAAGAAGAGATAATCAATCAAACTGAAATCGAGATCAAGAAAGTAAACGATCTCTATCAAAGCGGTGGTATTACAGATAATGAGCGTTTTGGTAGAGTAGTTGACCAATGGAAAAAGACCACCGTAAGAGTGACCGATGAAATGATGGACGAGCTTTCCGGTAGCCGCAAAGGTCTGAATTCCATCTATATGATGTACAAGTCCGGAGCTCGTGGTTCCAAAGACCAGATCAAACAGCTCGGTGGAATGCGTGGCTTGATGGATAAACCCTCAAAGATCGGTTCTACTGGTGGTGCAGAC
>Ga0209835_1001205_pt1 | contig 14839 bp, 10 predicted proteins | sample LakKivwa52mmetaG_FD_184138 | JGI IMG/M metagenome (GOLD analysis project Ga0209835, IMG submission 184138) | Anoxic lake water microbial communities from Lake Kivu, Rwanda to study Microbial Dark Matter (Phase II) - Lake Kivu water 52m metaG... | ecosystem: Environmental > Aquatic > Freshwater >...
ATTATTGAATTTCTGACTAATCTTAAAATTGACCCTTATGAGCTTCTTGAAAACAATATGGATTTTTGTCTGATTAAAACCATTGAGAAAAATCCGGCAATTTGTGAGCAAAAGTCATCTGATGGCTATCCTTTTCTGCATAAACTTGTGTTGAACAATAAGTTAAATATTCTGAAAGCAATTGGACTGAATAAAGTCAATTTGAATGTTACCGATTCACTTGGGCGAACTCCTTTATATTATGCAATACTTATTGGTAATACTGAAATTGCCAAACAACTTATTGCCATAGGGTAAATATTAATTTAACTACAAAAAACGAGGATAATGCTTATGAACTGGCACAATTGCTTGGATATACCGAAATCATCAATCTTCTGCAATCAAAAGGAGCAAAAGCAAGACAAAATGTGTCGGTAAAACCCGATTTATACGTTTCTTTAGGGCATACTGCAGGCATTCTGGCTATGGATGTTTCGCCTGACGGAAAATATATTTTATCGTTCGGCATGGATAAAAATGTTATTCTCTGGGAAGCAAAAAGTGGTAAAGAAATAAAATCTTTTAGTGGAATTGATTATTTCAGTGATGATGAGAAAAATAGTTTTTATAAAAACTCAGTCAAATTCTCCCCAGATGGAAAAAGATTTTTAATATCAGGGGAAAAAGTAGAGGAATACAGCCTTTTAACCGGTGAAAAAATAAGATCATTTGATGCTATAGGAGGCTCTGTTTACTCTTACGATGGAAATTATATTATTACAGGAGGTGGATTAGATGACCTTGCTAAACCAATTCCAATTAAAATTCTTGATGCTAAAACAGGTATTATTTTAAAAGAATTTTATTATGGTGGCTACATTGTTGGAGACAAAGCTGTAAAGTCAACTCCTCAAGGTGTAGTTTCGCTTACTCCTGATGGAAAATATTTTGTAGCAAATTCAGGAGGCTATGTTCTCTTTTACGAAATAAAGACAGGTAAATTATACAAATCATTTAAAATTGGTGGAGTACGAAGTCTTGATATTTCAAGTGATGGAAAATTTCTTTTAGTTAGCAGCGGCAGGTATTTTTCCGTTTATAATATTGAAACTGATAGGGAAATCTTCAGTAACACTCATCCCGGCAGTATAGCTTGTTTTTCACCGGATGGAAAAATTATTGCCAGCGGTGGACACGACCAGCTTGTTATTTTATGGAATGCAGCTACAGGAGAAAAAATAAAAGAACTTTTTGGGCATAATCATTACATCTCTTCCTTAAAATTTTCTCCTGATGGTAAACATTTATATTCTGCAAGCCGCGATAAAACCATCATTGAATGGGATGTGGCTAAAATGATAAAACAAAATGTGATGGGTGGAAAAATATGGCGTAGTATGAGAGTATCTTTCACCCCCGATGGAAAATATTTGGTAACAACTGGTGGTTATGACGATTATTCATTGAAAATATGGAATCTGCATAAAATTACTGAAATAAAAGAATTTAATGGACACAAAGGCAATCTCTTTGGATTTACCTTTTCTCCCGACTCTTCAACTATGCTCACCTTTGGTGAAGACCGTATTCCCCGCTTATGGGATTTTACCACAGGAACCAGAAAAATGACCTTTAAAACACACAATCAGGTTGTTTTGGGTGCAGGTTTTTCACCTGATGGAAAGTATTGTTTTTCTTACAGCAACGATAAAAAAGTGATACTTTGGGATGTTAATTCAGGCAAAAAAGTTTTAGTTTTAAATCAGGTCTATTTAGAAAATTCCAAGAATACAATACATTACAATCAAAATCCTTCAACATTATTTTGCTTTACTCCCGATTCAAAATATTTTATAACTGGCGATTCTACAGGCACAAATGCATGGACACTCTATAAGTTTGATGTCAGCACCGGCAAAGTGGTCAAAACTATAGCACTAAAATCTGTTTCAGATCAAGCCAAATCAGCAGTTATCAGAAATATTTCTGTCAGCCCTGATGGAAAATATTTGGTGATTTCTGTTTACTATCGTTCCAATAATCAAAATACGACCGAAATTCAACTCATAGATATTCTTAGCCTGACTGCCACATCAATTGTAACTTATGCCGGAGACCAAAGATTGATGTTTATTAGTGATGACAATAGCAGAATTATCAGTTTTGACTATAATTCAAGAAAAGTATTCTTAATTGATGTTTCAAAAAAATCTGTCATTTCTACTTATAATAGTACTGAGCTGAGTTTGCAGAATAATGCCATTTCACCCGATGGCAAATACTTTATCGCTTTTAAAGGTGGGAAAATTACCTTCTTTGATTTACAGAGTGGTAAAGAAATCCAGTCATTCGATGAAGGACATCTGAATATCAGTTATGCAGGATTTTCACCTGACGGTCAATTTCTTGTGTACAGTTTAAGCAATTTTACAATTAAAATTGTTGACCTGAAATTAAATAAAGTAGTACTGAGTTTAATACAATTTGGCAATAACGACTGGGTAGCCTCCAACCCTGATGGTCTTTTTGATGCCTCAGCAAACGCCATGAATCTGCTTTATTATACATCAGGATTGAAGGTTATTGAGCTAGATCAAATGAAAGAGCGCTACTACGAACCCAATCTTTTACCAAAAGTACTGGGATTTAATAAAGAAAAAATCAGAAATGTTGAATCACTTTCAGAAGTAGGTTTATTCCCTGATGTAAATGTTGGACTAAGCAATACAAACCTTGTGATTGATCTCAAAAATCAGGGTGGAGGTATTGGAAAAGTAGTCATACTTGTCAACGGAAAAGAAATAGCTTCAGATGCACGTGGTCCGAAACCAGATCCTGATGCAGATAAATTGAAAATAAATTTTGACTTAAAAAATCATCCTTATCTGAAGCCAGGAAAAGAAAACATTATTGAAGTAAAGGCCTATAATGAAGAAGGCTATCTGGTGAGCCGCGGTGCTGCTTTAAGCTACACTCCCCAAACAACTGCTGCTACCAAACCACCTCATTTATATATTATTTCCAGCGGTGTCTCCGATTATACCGGTGATCAGATTGACCTGAAATATGCAGCAAAAGATGCAGAAGATGTTGCAAATGCCCTCAAAATTGGAGGCGAACGTCTTTTTGGTGCTGAAAATACCCATATTTATTTGATGACTTCCAACAATAAAGATGAAGGAATGCAACCCACAAAAGCCAACATTTTGCGTGTTTTCGCTGAAATTGCCAAAAAAGCAAGTTCATCAGATGTGTTTATTCTTTACCTGTCGGGTCATGGTATTAATTGGGGAGGTCAGGATGGAGATTTTTATTATCTCACCAAAGATGCCTATACTGCAAATATTGATGCTTATAATGATCCCAAAATTCGTTCTTCTTCAACTATTTCAAGTGCTGAACTTACCGATTTATTTAAAAAAGTTCCGGCACTCAAACAAGTTTTAATGATTGATGCCTGTGCTTCTGGTAAAGCTGTTGAAAATCTCATGGCAAAGCGTGATATCTCTGCCAGTACACTTAGGGCCTTAGACCGCATGAAAGACCGTGTAGGAATGTACATCATAACAGGTTGTGCAGCCGATGCAGTGAGCTATGAAGCCAGTAAATTCGGGCAGGGATTACTCACTTACAGCCTGCTTGAAGGGATAAAAGGAACTGCACTCAGAGACGATTACTTTATTGATATTGCATTATTGCTTACACGTGCTCAGGAAAGAGTACCCGAACTGGCAGCTGACATCGGTGGCATTCAGAAACCTCAGGTTTTCAGTCCTTATGGCTCTCAAAGTTTCGACATCGGAGAACTCAACGAAGATGATAAAACAAAAATTACACTTGCTCAGCCTAAACCAATGTTTTTGATGTCTGTATTTTTAGAAGAGGAAAGTATGGATGATATTCTGGGACTTGAAAAAATGGTTGATGATGCCTTCAGAAATGTTGCAGCTAAGGGTCAGGCCAATTTAATTTTTGTTCAGGCAAAAGAATTTCCCGAAGCATATCGTATCAGAGGTCAGTATTCCGTAAAAGGAAATGAAGTTGAGGTTAAGATTAATATTTTTCGGGGTAAAGAAAAAGTGGGTAATTTTACAATCAAAGGAAGTACAGATAAAATTGACAATCTGGTAAATGAAATAATTTTAAAAGCATCTGAAATTTCAAAATAAACATAAAAATGAAAAAAATAATTCTTTTTTGCTCAATTGCAATACTGACTTTTCAATCTGAAGCACAGCAAACCGATTATTCATGGCTTAAAAATGGGCTCAAACTCAGGTATTATTTACATGAATACGATAAAAATTATGAGTTTATGGTGGAATTGACAAGTATTAAAACTGCCAAAGAATTTAATTGGTGGATGACATGGCCGGTAAACAGAATCGGAAGTTGTGTCATCACTGAAAATGCAATTCAAAATGCTATTTCACAACAAAACTATTTTAGTGGCGGGCTTGAATATCTCGACAACCGAACAACAGGTTATGTATCTTATGCTGTTTATCAGGCAATGAAAAATAAAGGAAGTATTACCATTAATCCGACCGGACAAGATGAAGTCCTTAAATATCTGTATGATGTACCTTATCAAACCGTACTGGATGGTAAGACCATTATTTTACCAACCATGTATTGCGAAACAAACAGAGGCAGTAAATACTGGATATTAGACAATCCAAACGATCCGATTATTATGAAAATGGTTGTTGACTTTAACATCGAAATCGGAGAAATGATGACTCCCGAATATTGGGAGAATTAAATATCAAATTGTTTTCTGTTAATTGAAAACCAAGCTATTGCTTTGACTTTTCTATCAGTGATGTAGTTGAATATCCTTCAACAAGAGGTAGTATAACAACTTTGCCTCCATTTTGTCTGACAATATCTGCTCCGGCAATTTGCTCTTCGGAATAATCGCCTCCTTTAACCAGAATATCCGGATGAAGAAGTGATATAAGTTCATATGGTGTTTCATCACTAAAAAGCACAACAGCATCTATAAAAAACAAAGCAGAAAGCAGTGCCATGCGTGCATTCTCCGGGTTCAGAGGTCTTTTTTCGCCTTTTAGCTTTTTCACCGAACTGTCGCTGTTCACAGCTACTATCAGTTTATGACCAAGATCAGCGGCTTTGCTCAGGTAATCAATATGTCCGTAATGGAGAATATCAAAGCAACCGTTAGTAAATACTACTTCTAAACCCTCTTTTTGCCATTTATTTCTTTGAACAAGAGCTTCCTCCCAACTGAAGATTTTCTTCTCTAAACTATCACGATTTTGCATAGGACACTTTTCTTTGCAAATACATAAAAATCAGAAAACAAACAGCACCAACAACAATAATTGCCAATGTTTGTGAGCCATGGGCAATTAAGGCATATAGCTTTGCTCCTTCTTTATCAACATGGTAAATGCTTAAAGCCTGTTCGGCCGCAAAATGATAACTGCCTATACCCCCCGGTGAAGGAAAGATAAAGCCAATACTTCCGATAGTAAGCACCACCAGACCTGCCATCAGACTAAGCTGAGATGTTTCAGGTAAAGAAAAAAACACCAGATAAGTCATTAAAAAGTAAGTTATCCAGATAAAAATGGTATGCATTAAAAACTGCCATTTATTTTTCATGGTTTTAATGGTTTTCATTCCTGAATAAAAACCTTTGGCAATATCGCGAAACTTAATGTAAACAGGATGCTTTTTAAAATCTCCATCCGATTTTTTAATTAATACCAGCAAAACAATGAGCAGAACTACAACTGATAAGAGTATAATCAAAGTTTTAAAACTGAAAAAAGTCATCAGCTTTTCATTTTGCAATATCAATGCATTGTAAATGGTGTCTTTTATCAGTCTGAATTGCAATAAAATGGCAATTATAGTCAGAATCACCAACATAAAAAAATCAAAAATTCTTTCGATAATAATGGTACCAATTAATTTATCGAGTGGTACTTTATCTGTCCTGTTGATTACAATCGGCCTGCTTAACTCTCCCATTCGCGGAAGTGCAAGGTTAGCCATATAATTTATCATTACGGCTACAAATGTTTTCAAAGGTTTAATATTGTAGCCCAGTGGTTTTATCAGTAAATTCCAGCGTCTTCCCCTGCTGTAATGTCCAAGCAAAGCAATAAGAAGTGCAATAAAAATGTAAAAATAATTGGCTTTTTTAACTCCTTCCCATAAATCATTCATCGGAATATCGCGATAAACAAGCCAAAACAAGAGTATCCCGATTGATACAAATACGATAAATCGTAAAACGCCTAAAATTTTTTTCAATTGATTATATCTTTTCCCAGTTCAGGTAATAATATTTTCGGAACAAAAGAAGCTGCCTTATCCATTTCAACAATAGCGTAACTTACTATTACTAGTATATCTCCTGCTTTTCCTTTATGTGCGGCAGGTCCGTTCAATCCAATTACCTTACTTCCTCTTTGTCCTTTGATGACATAGGTTTCGAGCCTCTCACCATTGGTAAGATTCAATACCTGAACTTTTTCATTTGCTATCAAACCTACAGCATCCATATAGTTTTCATCAATGGTAATGCTGCCCATATAATTTAACTCCGATTCGGTACACCGAACCCTGTGAATCTTTGACTTTAATACTTCAATAAACATACTCTAAATTAACCAAAATATTGTCAATCAGCCTGATTTTGCCAACAAATATTGCGGTGCAAATTACAACCTCTTTATAATTTGAAATACTTTTAATTGCTTTCAGATTATTGGCATCCACAATTTCAAAATAATCAATTTTTACAAAAGGAGCTGTTGACAAAAAACTAGTTACCTGATTTTTAATTTCTTCAATCGAATGGTTTTTCAGCATTTCTTGTGCCGTTTTTAACGATTGATAGATTTTCGGAGCAAATCTCCTCTCTTCATCATTTAGTAACATATTGCGTGAACTCATTGCCAATCCATCGTTTTCACGAATTATAGGGCATACAACTATTTCAATATCAAGATTAAATGCTTTTGTCATTTTTTTTATTACCAGGCATTGCTGATAATCTTTTTGTCCAAAAAATGCTTTATCCGGCTCTACAATATCAAACAACTTTTTTACGATAGTAATTACTCCGTCAAAATGTCCGGGTCGCTTTGAACCTTCCAAAACTTTGTCAATTTGCTCAATACTCGGAATTTCAATGTTATTTAGTCCGTCAGGATACATTTCATCTGCCGAAGGTAAAAAAACCACATCACATTTTGTTTTTGCCAGCAAATCAAAATCCTTTTCAGGTATTCTCGGATAGCGGTTATAATCACTTTTATCGTTAAACTGTGTCGGATTTACAAAAATACTCACAACCGTAACATCACAGTCAATACAACTTTTTTCAACCAAACTCAAATGACCCTGATGTAATGCACCCATTGTTGGTACAAAACCAATTTTTTTACCTGACTTTTTTTGCTCCTTCAAAAACTCTTTTAATGAAGCTGTGCTATTTATAGTTAAAAACAAGAATATAAAATTTAGAAAGATTAAAAATTCTGTTTCAAAGCTAAAATTATTAATTTTAATTTGCTAATTATTTGTAATTTTGTAGCTTAAAAAATTTTAATTAAAAACCACAGGAAAGCAATTTTAGTATGGGAAATCTGAAGGTATTAATTGCAACTCAGGAAATGGCTCCCTACACAGAGCATACAAAACAATCCGAATTGTTGAGAGATTTGGCCATTGCTTATCAAAAAAAAGGAGCCGAAGTAAGGGTTTTTATGCCTAAATATGGTTCTATTAAAGAAAGAAAACACAGGCTACATGAAGTCATCAGATTATCCGGTTTAAATATTACTATTGGTCGAAACAACAATCCATTAATTATTAAAGTTGCTTCATTGCAAACTGCAAAAATTCAGGTGTATTTTCTTGATAATGAAGATTTTTTTAAAAGAAAAGATTTTTTTGCTGATGATGATGGAACTTTCTTTAAAGACAATGACGAAAGAACTATCTTTTTTAACAAAAGTGTTATTGAGCTTTTAATGAAACTGGGTTGGAAACCCGATATTATTCATTGTCAGGGATGGTTCAGTGGATTGGTTCCTATGTACTCACGCACTCTTTTCAAAAACGAACCTACTGTAAAAACCAGTAAAATTGTATTTTCTGCTTTTAACGATAACGCTAATCACATATTGGGTAAAGATTTTGATAAAAAATCACATCTTAAATTTGAAGACGGACTTTCGTCATTAGTCAATCCTGATGCTTTTTCAATGAACAAAGCAGGTATTACTTATGCCGATTTATGTATGGTAAGTTCTGAAGATATTGACGCTGAAACTGACAAATTTTTGCAAAAATCAGGTAAACCTATTATTGACTTGAGAAACGAAGGTGACAATTACTATGAAAAATATTTTCAAATGCTCGGCATTTAATTCAATTCTTTTAGCTGTAGTTCTTTCTGCTGCTTTATATTCCTGTGATGATCCGGGATTATTTAATTTTAAAACCGAAAGAAGCGATTTCTATTATAAACTTGACAAACTCGATACACTGAGTGTGTTTCTGAAAACTGTCAAAGAAGATTCTGTCAGATCCGAAAACTTTTCTTTTGACATGCTTGGCAGTTATTTCGATAAAGTTTTTGGTAAAACAACAGCTTCTGTTTTTACTGAAATCAGGCTTCCCAAAAAATTAGTTGATTATGGAAAAGGCAGAGTTTTCGATTCTTTGGTTTTACAACTGAAATTTGCTAACACCAACAATTCATTTGGCTGGGTAGATGATGAAATTACATTTGAGGTTTATGAAATATCTCAAAGAATTTACCTTGATACACCTTACTTTAGTACATCACATATTGCTTATGACCCTGTTCCGGTTGGATCATGGACAGGTAAATTAAAACCAAACGGAAAAATCCCACTTCGTATCCGATTGAATTCCAATCTTGGCAATAAGATATTAAATGGTACTAACGAACAACTGGGTGATGAAGTTAAATTTAAACAACTATTAAAAGGTTTGGCAATTATTCCAAAGGTAACCAATCAAACCGGTCAAATTGTCAAACTTGACCTGAAAAAAGACACCTCTTCATTGATACTTTACTTTCACAACGATTCCGGAAATGTAGCGAGTATATTTCAGATTAATGACAAATGTGCACGTATAAATAAGTTTTCTCATGATTTCAGCATCAGCGATGCTTATAAACAAGTAATTGCTCCAAAATTAAACTATACAGATGTTTACCTGAAACCTCTCTCAGGTTTAAAAGTTCAGGTTAATATTCCAAACCTGAAAGTATTCAATAATATTGGTGCAGTTGCTATCAACAGGGCAGAACTTGTTATTCATCCCCAATTTGTTTATCCTTATTCAAACTACAAAATACCTTCTCTTTTGCTGCTATTAACCGATTCATCCAACGCCAACTTTTCGATGACCGACAGATATGAAGATTATTATGGTGGCACTTACAATACTAATACTAACACTTACTCTTTCATCATTACCCGTTATATTCAGAATGCAGTAAGTCAGTATTATAAAAATGCTGATTATCAAAGTAAATATAAACTTAATCTGATTATTCCTTCAGATAATCCGATATTGCCTTATCCGATGGTATTATCAAATATTGATGCCGGAGGTAACTCTGTAACTGAACTGAAAATTTATTATACTAAACTCAACTAAAGCATATTATGTGTGGTATTGTTGCATACATTGGATACCGTGAAGCTGTTCCGGTATTAATGAAAGGTTTACAACGTCTGGAATATCGTGGTTACGACAGCGCAGGAATTGCTGTTTTAAATCACAACCTGAATATCTATAAAATAGCCGGAAAAGTATCCGACCTGAACGATTTTATTCAGGATAAGCCCACTCAGGGAACCATTGGTATAGGTCATACCCGCTGGGCAACTCATGGCGAACCTAATACCATCAATGCTCACCCGCATTTATCCGAAAATCAGGATATTGCTTTAATTCACAATGGTATTATTGAAAACTATGCAGTTTTAAAAGCAGAATTAACCAAACGTGGTCATAATTTTAAAAGCGAAACCGATACTGAAGTTTTAGTTCATTTAATTGAAGATATTCAGCAAAAAGAAAATCTGAATATTGAGGAAGCTCTTCGTCTGGCATTAACAAAAGTTATTGGCGCTTATGCTATTGTAATGATTTCCAAATCGGAGCCGGATAAACTGGTTGCTGCCCGTAAAGGAAGTCCTTTGGTTATCGGATTGGGTGAAAATGAATATTTCATGGCTTCGGATGCTACTCCGATAGTAGAATATACCCGCAATGTAATTTACATGAATGATGATAATATTGCTATTATCAATCGTAAATCCTTTGTTTTAAAAACAATTGAAAACGAACTTCAGAGACCCTACATCCATGAATTGGAAATGAACCTCGAATCGCTTGAAAAAGGCGGTTATGAACATTTTATGCTGAAAGAAATATATGAACAACCCAACTCTGTTAAAGATACTTTGCGTGGCCGCCTCAATATCGAAAAAGCTGAAATCAGATTAGGAGGTATTCATGAATACATCAATAAACTCACTAATATCAAAAGGGTTATTATTACTGCCTGTGGCACCTCATGGCATTCAGCATTAATTGGTGAATATTTAATTGAAGAACTTGCCCGTATTCCGGTTGAAGTTGAATATGGTTCAGAATTTAGATACAGAAATCCGGTTTTATTTGAAGACGACTTGCTCATCGCCATTTCACAATCGGGCGAAACAGCCGATACCCTGGCAGCCATTGACTTAGCCAAACAAAAATTAGATGCTGTATTCGGAATTTGTAATGTTGTTGGTTCTTCGATTGCAAGAGCTACCAAGGCAGGAGTTTATACTCATGCAGGTCCCGAAATTGGTGTTGCCTCTACCAAAGCATTCACCTCGCAAATTGTTGTTCTGAATATGATGGCTTTGCTCTGGGCTTACCTCAAAGGAAGCATCTCAAACACACGTTATCATGAACTTATTCAGGAATTCCATACCATTCCCGACAAAATTAAAGAGGTATTAAAAACAAATGACCAAATAAAAGAAATTGCTGCGAAATTCAAGGATGCATCAAACTTTCTCTATCTCGGTAGGGGAATTAATTTTCCGGTAGCTCTTGAAGGGGCTTTAAAACTTAAGGAAATTTCTTATATCCATGCCGAAGGTTATCCTGCTGCTGAAATGAAACATGGACCTATTGCTCTTATTGATAAAGATATGCCGGTGGTGGTTATTGCTACCAATAAAACTATTTACGACAAAGTATTGTCAAACATTCAGGAAGTAAAAGCCCGTCAGGGAGTTGTTATTGCCATTGTGAATAAAGGAGATACAACTTTATCGAAAGAACTGAAATATGTAATCGAAATTCCTGAAACTGAAGAGATTTTCAGTCCTCTTATTTCCGTAGTTCCGCTTCAGTTACTCGCTTACCATATTGCTGTCATGAGAGGTTGCAATGTTGACCAGCCACGCAATCTCGCCAAATCGGTAACTGTTGAGTAAACATTAGTGTTTTTCATTTTTCACTTTTGTTAGAAGTTTCTTGTTTTCGGCTAACCATGTTTTATTTCTTTAAGTAATAAGACAAATAGTCAGTTTACACTGAATTCATTCATTTTTCGGATGGCAGTCAAAAAGAAAATGGATGTTGCTGCCGAAAATGCTATAAATGAACAGGCAAAGGGAGGTTTTAAACCTGAATCCGGATCACAAGCTTTAAACAGTATCATTCAGAAATAAATTCTATCGCTTTTTTGTCAAAATAGTAACTGTCAGTAATGCTTAAAATAGAAAAAAGTATAATTATTGATAATAACACCTAAAATAAACTTATTTTTACCAACAAATTTTAACTTAAAATAATCTACATTTAAACATGAGCGCAATAAAAGATCCCCGGACCCAAATTGAGTTTTATTCTGATAACAATGACGAAGCTTCCGAATACATTCCTATTTTAACAGAAGATGATGAAAAAAGTGTAAATCTTGAATTGCCGGAAGAGCTTTCTATTTTACCTTTACGAAATACAGTTCTTTTTCCCAATACTGTTATTCCTATTACAGTTAGCCGCGAAATGTCGGTAAAACTGATAAATGATGCTTATTCGGGTGAGAAAAAAATAGGCGTTGTTGCCCAAAAAAATGAAAATACTGATGTTCCTGCCCCAAAAGACCTCTACACAACCGGTACTGTAGCCCATATCATCAAAAAAGTAAAATTACCAGACGAAACAACCATGGTAATTATTCAGGGTTTAAGAAAAATAAAAATTAATGATTACACTCAAAATAATCCATATCTGAAAGCTAAAGTAGAGCTCTTACCTATTGAACCTTATAATGACGACAAACATTTTAAAGGTTTGATTGCTTCAATGAAAGACCTCGCTTCTGAAATTATCGCTCTTTCGCCTCAGATTCCTAAAGAAGCAGCTATTGCACTTGAAAACATTAATTCACCTTATTTTCTGATGAATTTTATCGCCACCAACATGAATGTGGAGGTAAAAATCAAACAAAAAATTCTGGAAATTACCGACCTCAAGAAAAAAGGCATGCTCATTTTAAAACATATGGGTGAAGAACTCGAGCATCTGAAAATCAAAAATGATATTCAAAACAAAGTAAAAACAGATATTGACAAGCAACAACGCGATTATTTTTTACATCAGCAATTAAAAACCATTACTGAAGAACTTGGTTATCAAACCCCTGAAAAAGATATTGAAGATTTTAAAAACAGAGCTCTTAAGAAAAAATGGTCAGCTGACGTACAAGCTGTATTTGAAAAAGAATTACAAAAAATCAGCAGAATGAACCCGGCTGCTGCCGAATATTCAGTTACTGCCAACTATATTGAATTATTGCTCGAACTGCCATGGAACGAGTATGATGATGAAAATCACGACCTCAACAAAGCCCAGAAAATACTGGATGAAGACCACTATGGTCTCGAAAAAGTTAAAGAGCGCATTCTGGAATATCTTGCTGTATTAAAACTGAAAGGCGATATGAAAAGCCCCATTTTATGCCTTTACGGACCTCCGGGTGTTGGTAAAACAAGCCTTGGTAAATCTATTGCAAGAGCAATGGGGCGTAAATACATCCGTATGTCGCTTGGCGGATTGCACGATGAAGCTGAAATTCGCGGTCACCGCAAAACTTATATCGGTGCCATGCCCGGCAGAATTATTCAGTCGGTTAAAAAAGCTAAATCGTCTAATCCTGTGCTCGTTCTCGATGAAGTAGATAAAATAGGACAGGATTTCAGAGGCGACCCGGCTGCTGCCTTACTCGAAGTGCTCGACCCTGAACAAAACTCCAATTTCTACGATAATTATCTTGAAATGGAATTCGACCTTTCGCATGTGATGTTTGTTGCTACTGCCAACAACCTTGATTCTATCCACCCTGCCCTGCGCGACCGTCTCGAAATTATTGACATCAGCGGATACCTCCCCGATGAAAAAATTCATATTGCCAATGGCTATCTCATTCCTAAGCAAAGGCAAATGCATGGTTTAAAAGCCAAACAGTTTAAACTCAACGATAAAGTTATTCAACACATTATTGACCACTATACACGCGAAGCAGGTGTAAGGGCTTTAGAAAAAAAAATAGCCAAACTTTGCCGCTGGCAGGCACGTCAGTTTTTATCTGACAACAACTATTCGCCTGCTATTAAAGAAAATCAGATGCAGCAAATTTTAGGTCCCAAACATTTCGATGGCGACACTTATGCTGGCGATGACAAACCAGGAATTGCCACCGGACTGGCATGGACTCCTGTTGGTGGCGATGTTTTATATATCGAATCGAGCCTCTGCCCCGGCAAAGGTAACCTTAACCTTACCGGTAAACTGGGCGAAGTAATGAAAGAATCGGCATTGCTTGCCTACAACTATATTAAAAGCAATTACAAACAGTTCGCACTCGACAATAAAGTTTTTGAACTTTATGATGTACATATTCATGTTCCCGAAGGTGCAGTACCTAAAGAAGGACCCTCGGCAGGTATTACCTTGCTGACCACATTGGTATCGTTGTTTACCCAACGTAATGTCAAAAAAGGATTTGCTATGACAGGCGAACTGACCCTGCGTGGCATAGTGTTGCCGGTGGGTGGTATCAAAGAAAAAATTCTGGCTGCCAAAAGCCGTGGATTTACGCATCTGATATTGTGTGCCGACAACCGCAAAGATGTTGACGACATCAACCAACGCTACATCGAAGGTTTGAATTTTCATTATGTTAAAAAAGCCAGTGAGGTTATTGAACTGGTGCTCGAAGCCCGTAAAACTCCCGATGCTGCCGATATCAATATGCCTGAGTGGAGAAAAGATTAAGTGTTTATTTAAAAAGCTATCTTCTTGTTAAGTTTGCGGTATATCAGCTATGCCTGCCAGATGTTAAACTTATCATTTTGCTACCTTTAGCGTCCCCTGATTCCTAATCTGCTATGAAAAATTATACTATAAAACTTAAGGAACGCTGAATTTGCCATTCATTTTTATCATTGTCACTTTTCTATTAAAATTTGTATTTAATTGCAGATTTATTATTGAAAAGGAGACAATATTTAATCACTTAGCAAATTTATTTGTTTTGCTTTATTTGTGCAAAATATTATTAAATGCTAATCTTAGGTGCATCCTTAGAACCCAACGTGTTGCGTGCAGGCGATGTTGCCTTGTGTTGCCCCGAACCTTCGGGACGGCAGGGCTATGGCGCTTGCACGCTGTTATGGGCTGGCTTATTCTCTTATCACCTTGAAATTCTGTTTTTTACTGTCGCCTACACTCAATAGATAAATACCTTTCGATAAGTTGGTTG
>Ga0209835_1001207_pt1 | contig 14835 bp, 12 predicted proteins | sample LakKivwa52mmetaG_FD_184138 | JGI IMG/M metagenome (GOLD analysis project Ga0209835, IMG submission 184138) | Anoxic lake water microbial communities from Lake Kivu, Rwanda to study Microbial Dark Matter (Phase II) - Lake Kivu water 52m metaG... | ecosystem: Environmental > Aquatic > Freshwater >...
AAATAAAGTTTAACCTGAATGATAAAAAAAGTACATATATACGCCCGATTTGGTTGTATAAGTGTACCTTTTTGGGGTTAGAGGTAATGTTATAAATGAGTTGGTGGCAATTATAACAGACGACATGAAACAGATAGCAATTTGCATATTAATACTCGCTTTGTTTTCCTGTTCCAATCAAGCGAACAAAAAACAAAATGACGAACAGACTTCTACAGAAACCACTGAAATAATAAGCTCTAAAATACCACGTGGGAATTGGTATTACTCTGCATATATAGACTCGACAATTTTTCACAAGTCAGTTTTCAAATATTCGTACACATGTGCAAGTTTTGCCTACCAAATAACTTTCGACACAAATAAGCCTGACAGCATTCATTTTATCGGCTATCATGAGCAGACAATTTTGCCGTTAATCAAAAAGGATGAAAAAACATATTGGGCAGGTGATGAGATTCAACATTGGGAGTTAAAATTTAGTGACGACTTTTCCAAATTGACTTTTAAAGAATATATGGACCCAACGTATGCTCATAAAGCAGACCCAAGAACTTACCATTTCAGCTTGACAGAAAATAAGATATTAAGCCCCAGCAAGCATTTTGTTTCAAATATTTTGAAAGGTGTTTATAAAAATGACACGTTACAAATTGAGTTGACAGCTAACCTAATAAAGAAAGACGACTTTACTGACTTTTACGATTTAAAGGGAGTTAATGGATTTCAGACTTATTCAATTGCAGTTGATTTTTGGGAAATGATTCCGCAAATGGACTTGATTTATTTTTACGACAAAAACGGAGATGCTATCTACTACAATTGGACTTTTGATAATGACGACCTAGTATTAAGAAATGTTGAAGAAATATATGAAGATGGAGACTTTGCAGGTGGAAAACCAACAGATGTTGCATTCAGACTAAAAAGAGTGACAAAATGATAAGAATAACTGCCACCAACAGCCGTTTGCCGCAATGGGGGCTGACGTGGTTAAATCAAGTGCAGTGCTTCTATCAAAGTTTGTGCTTGGTTGACAGTCTTGTGCTCCGAAACCCGCCCGAACGCAAAGCCCGAAAACGTTATTTCCATCCATCGTATCAAAAAATCCCAGGTTCCCCTTCTGAAGCATTCTGAATAGAGTTATCAGGAACATGTCCGTTTCCATGCTGTAGCAATCACCTCTGCGGATTGATTCATTTTGTCAGAAATCTGCTTGCCTTAATCCAGAAAAATGACGTACTTTTGGCAGAGGCAGCCCGTGCTGTTTTACAAACCCATCCGCAAAACGACATTGCAGCATGATCAACATCTACCAGCTTTTTCCCAGGTTATTCGGAAACAAAAACACATCGGCAGCATTCAACGGCGACATCGAAACCAACGGCTGCGGACGGTTCACTGACATCAGCAACGAAGCCGTCAAAGCCATCAAAGAACTGGGCATCACCCATGTCTGGCTCACAGGGGTGATCCGTCATGCCACCCTTACATCCTATAAAGATCACGGTATTCCCGATTGCCATCCTTCGGTGGTGAAAGGTCGGGCAGGCTCACCCTATGCCATCACCGATTATTATGATGTTGACCCCGACCTTGCCGTTTCGGTCCCCGACAGGCTCGACGAGTTCAGGGCACTGGTGAAAAGGCTGCATCAGCAAAAAATCAAAGTGATCATTGACTTCGTGGGCAACCATGTTTCGCGTCAATACCAATCCGTTGCAAAACCTGCCGGAACCCCCGATTTTGGCGAACACGACAACAAAAATGTGGTGTTTGCCCCGACAAACAATTTCTATTACCTGCCGGGACAAAAACTGATGTTGCCCGAACAACGTAACGACCTGACTGTAACAACAGAACCTTACGTGGAGTTCCCTGCACGGGTAACCGGAAACGATTGTTTCCGTGCCGATCCGGGCATCAACGACTGGTATGAAACCGTAAAACTTAATTATGGCATTGACTTCACCGCTGAACGTGAGCGGCATTTCGAAGCTGTTCCTTCCACCTGGCTGATGATGTCGGACATACTGCATTACTGGGCCGATATGGGCGTTGACGGTTTCAGGGCCGACATGGCCGAAATGGTTCCGGTGGAATTCTGGAAATGGGTCATTGGCAGACTAAGAAGCCGCCACCCCGACCTGGTAATGATTGCCGAAATCTATCGCCCCGAACTTTACCGCCCCTTCATTGATGCAGGCTTCGATTACCTCTACGACAAAGTCGGGCTCTACAATCGGTTGAACGACATCATGCGTTACGGTCAGGCAGCCGAGTCGCTCAGCATCTGCTGGAAAATGCTCGAAGTGCGCGACAACCGCATGCTGCGCTTCATGGAAAACCACGATGAGGTACGCCTTGCCTCGCAACATTTCATGGGCGACCCCTTCAAAGCCTTACCCGCTGTGGTCGTGAGTGCGCTGATGCACCGCGGGCCTTTTATGATCTATAACGGACAGGAGTGCGGCGAAGCGGCCGCCGGTGCTATCGGCTACAGCGGCGATGACGGACGCACAAGCATTTTCGACTACACCCATATGCCCTCCGTTCAGGCATGGATGAACGACGGGAGTTTTGACGGGGGCGGTCTCAACAAAAAACAGCAGGAACTTTTGTCATTCTACCGTAAGCTGCTGACAATGCGCCGCGACATGCCCGCCTTCCAGGCCGGTGCCTTCTACGACCTCATGTGGGCAAACCCCTGGTACACCGATTTTGACCCGCGCTTTGTGTATGCGTTCATGCGTTTCACACTGAACCAAAGATTAGTCATTGTCACCAATTTCCACACTACAGAGAGCCGGTCAATGCGGCTCAACATCCCTATTGATGCCCTGCTCAAAGCGGATATCCCCATTGAAAAAGGCGAGCAGTGGCTGGCCGTGAACCTGTTGAAACCTTCCGACAAGATTGTCTTCAAACCGGCCGAACTGCCCGAAGAAGGACTCAAAATATCCCTTCCCCCATCCGAATCTGCAATTTACGAACTCCATCCGATTTACTGACCATGCCACAAAAACCGCTTCCACTGGTACAAAAAGACCCCTGGCTCGAACCTGTAAGCCATGCCGTTACCGAACGCTTCGAGCGATACCTGCATCGCGTCGACCATATCAACAGAGTTTACGGAAGCCTGAAAGCCTTTGCCACTGCCGATCATCTGTTCGGCTTCAATTACGATAAAATCCGCAAAGGCTGGTGGTTCAGGGAATGGGCCCCTGTCGCAGGCGAAGTATTCCTTTTTGGCGACTTCAACGGATGGAACCGCACAGCAAACCCTTTGATCAATACAGGATACGGAATATGGGAACTGTTTCTCGACGACAAAAACTACGCCGGCAAGCTCACGCACGGCAGTCTGATCAAACTACTGGTGCGCAGCGCCATGGGCGAACAGGAGCGCATTCCGGTGTACATCAAAAGGGTAGTTCAGGACGAAATCACCAAGGATTTTACGGCCCAGTTCTGGAATCCCGAAAAACCATATCGCTTCAAACATGCCAAACCATCGCTGAAACCGGAACAACCACTGCTCATCTATGAAACACATGTGGGCATGGCGCAGGAATACGAAGGCGTCGGAACCTACAGCGAATTCAGGGACAACATTCTGCCGCGTATTGTTACGGCCGGCTACAACGCCATACAACTGATGGCCATTGCCGAGCATCCCTACTATGGTTCATTTGGCTATCATGTCAGCAATTTTTTCGCTCCGAGTTCGCGTTTCGGCACTCCCGAAGAACTCAAGGCATTGATCGATGAAGCACACCGGCTGGGACTGGTGGTTATCATGGACATTGTGCATTCGCATACCGTGAAAAACACCCGCGAGGGCCTCAATATGTTTGACGGCACCGATCATCAATATACCCATGCAGGACCGCGGGGCGACCATCCGCTTTGGGATTCCAAACTGTTCAACTACGGCAAGGACGAGGTGATGCGGATGCTGCTGTCCAACGTAAGGTATTGGCTCGACGAATTCCGTTTCGACGGATACCGCTTCGACGGGGTAACTTCAATGCTTTATTTCCACCACGGACATGGCGTTGAGTTTGGCAGTCCGGAGCAGTTTTTCACCGAAGGCGTCGAATTTGATGCCGTGACTTATCTGCAGTTAGCCAACACATTGATGCACGAACAATTTCCGGGAAGCATCAGTATAGCCGAAGAAGTCAGCGGGATGCCGGGATTGTGCAATCCGGTGGAAGAAGGAGGCATTGGTTTCGATTACCGATTGGGTATGGGTTTGCCCGATTTCTGGATCAAACTGCTTAAAGACCAGCGCGATGAGGATTGGAACATCCACGAAATGTTCCACACCATGACCAACAGGCATTTCGACATCAAAACAGTGGCCTATGCCGAGTCGCACGACCAGGCACTCGTTGGCGACAAAACCATTGCGTTCAGGCTCATGGATAAGGAAATGTATTTCAACATGAGTAAGGAGCAGCAAAACCTCGACATTGACCGGGGAATTGCCCTCCATAAGATGATCAGACTCTTTACAATCACCCTGGGAGGCGAAGCCTGGCTTAATTTCATGGGAAATGAATTCGGACATCCAGAGTGGATTGATTTTCCGCGCGAAGGCAACGGATGGAGCTACAAACACGCCCGCAGGCAATGGTCACTGGCCGAAAAAGACTACCTGAAATACCACTGGCTGTCCGACTTCGACAAAGCCATGATACAACTTATGCTGGAAAACAACATCATGCTCGCCATGCCACCCTGGCTGATGTGGGCCGATGAAGGCAACAAAACCCTTGTCTGGGAGCGCAACCACCTGATTTTTGTGTTCAACTGGCATACGACACATGCCATACCCGATTACGAGATTCCACTGAAAGAAACAGGTGACTACGAAATACTGCTGACGACAGACGATCCGGTATTCGGAGGATTCGGAAGAGTGGACAAAAACATACACTATCCGTCGTACGAACGCGATGGCCATGCCTTTATGAAGGTGTATAATGTGAACCGTTGTGCCACCGTATTCAGGCCTGTGAAGCGCAAACCACTCAGCTGATCTGAAATTTAATCACCATACCAGCTTTATTTTCCACGTGACTAATCCATTGGTTGAAGCCTGGCGCGAAAAAAGAAACAGAGGGCATCTGGGTAAGACATTCATCGCCGCCAACCAGAAATTCCTTCGCTTACTGCTTCGTTTACCCGAAAAAAAACTCAACACACTGGCAGATGAACTCCACGAAGAGGTTTTTGCTCAGGTGAATTGCCTCAGTTGTGCCGGTTGCTGCAGCAGCATTCCGCCAATCGTAAATGACACAGATATAAAAAGGATTTCCAGACACCTGAGGCTGAAGCCGGCACAATTCAGTGGACGCTACGTGCGGCTGGACGAAGACGGCGACCAGGTGATCAGCCGGACCCCCTGCCCTTTTCTGGGACAGGATCTGTATTGCAGCATCTATGAGGTGCGGCCCAAAGCCTGCCGCGAATATCCCCACACCGACAACATGACATTCCGCGACAACATCAGGCTGCATGCCATCAATGCCACCTATTGTCCGGGTGTGTATTACATCCTCGAAAAAATGAAATCCCTGAACGATTGAAGCAGGTTAACTATTTCACTACATCGTCAACATCCTTTACGAACATAACGGAAACAGCGCCCAGTATCAGCATGGCACCGGCAGTCACCAGCGCATAAACAGCATGTCCGGCATAAAGGTGCTTCACGATAAGTCCGCCAAAGATACCGTTAACAATCTGCGGAAAAGTGATGAAAAAGTTGAAGATTCCCATATACACGCCCATCTTTTTCACCGGGATGGAACCGGCCAGGATGGCATAAGGCATAGCGAGGATACTTGCCCACGCAATACCCACACCCACCATGCTCAGGTTCAGCACCCATTTCATATCCGTATTGGTAACAAGGACTATAGACATCATTCCGAGTCCGCCGAGCGTGAGGCAAATAGCATGGGTCATGCGGCGCCCAACCTTCGCAGCAATAAATGGCAGGGCAAGTGCAAAAAATGCGGCCACCAGATTATACACCCCGAAAATCACTCCAACATAATCACCGGCTTCGTTAAAGGCTGCGGAACTTCTGTCATCAGCCGAAAGACCCCACACATGCTGAGCTAGTGTCGGGGTAGTGAATACCCACATCGAGAACAGGGCAAACCATGAAAAAAACTGTACCAGACCCAACTGCTTCATGGTGGAAGGCATGCGGGCAAAGTCCTTAAATATTTCAAGAAAACCCTTTGATGACTCCTCTGTGGTTCCTTCTTCATGCTCTTCAAATGAAGCCTGAACTTCCGGAGGATATTCGGAGGTGGTGCTGATCGTCCAGATAATACTCGAAATCAGCACGGCAGCACCTACAAAAAACGACAAGATGAGGCTGAATGGCACCGAACCTTCATCGCCAAGTTCATTGTAACCCAAAAGGTTAGTCATAATATAGGGCAACCACGAGCCCACAACTGCACCCACACCAATAAGGGCGGTCTGCACCGAAAAGCCCAGCGTACGCTGGTCGGCAGGCAACTTATCGGCTACCAATGCCCTGAACGGCTCCATCGCGATATTAAACGAAGCATCCATAATCATGAGCATTCCTGCACCAACCCATAAGGCTGGCAGCATGGCTGCAAACATAGGCGAATTGGGCATAAGTATGAGTCCAAGCGATGCCATGACTGCGCCAACCAAAAAATAAGGTCTCCTTCTGCCAAGCCTGTTCCAGGTGTGGTCGCTGTAATGCCCGATAATCGGCTGAACGATCATACCGGTGATGGGCGCGACGAGCCAGAACCAGGACAAATGCTCGACATCAGCGCCAAAAGTCTGCAAAATCCTGCTCGCATTGGCATTCTGAAGGGCAAAGCCCATCTGGATTCCCATGAACCCGAAACTCATGTTCCAGATCTGCCAGAAAGATAGTCGGGGTTTAGTGTTGTGCATCGTGTTTTCGTTTTGAGGGTAAAGATATTAAGTAAACCGAAATCTGCAAGCAGCAATCTCCAGTAAAAATCAATGATGGCGCTAAACAGTAATTACGTAATAACTTATAATATAAATAGTTACACGCACAACAATCTTAAATATTCTTCATGAACTGAATCACTTTCCGCTTCAGGAAATCCACAGCATCACCGTCAAAATGTATGCAATCGATTGCGTTCATCTTGACTATGACAATAAACTTTTGGCTGCGTTTATTGTTTACTACGGATATAAAGAAATTTTATGTACCAACTCATAGACAAAACCGTCATTAATGCGCCTATGGAAGAGGTGTGGGATTTCTTCAGTTCGCCGCACAACCTCAGGAAAATATCGCCGACATATATGGATTTTACCATTACTAAGGGTGGAGAAGGTAAAATGTACCCCGGTCAGATCATTGCTTACCGCGTGAAACCCCTGTTGGGTATCCCCATGACCTGGGTAACCGAAATCACCCATGTGCGCGAAAAACAATTCTTTGTGGACGAGCAGCGCATCGGCCCCTACACCATGTGGCACCACGAACATCATTTCCGTGAAGTTGAAGGCGGGATAGAAATGACCGATATTGTCAGCTACAAATTACCACTGGGAATCTTAGGACGACTGGCACACTTTCTTTTTGTGAAGCAACAACTGAAAGGCATTTTTGAGTTCAGGGCAAAAGTGATCAGGAACTTTTTTAGAACAGAATGAGCGACTGTTGTTCTTCAACCTCTATTCAATCAACCAAAACTTAGGTTATATTTGTACAAATCATAACTATAAACCATAAGTTTACCATCATGAAAAACCCGGCACTAATTGCTCTCTTGTTGGTTTTTCTGCATCCACTGGCTGCACAAACTACCATCCAGGGAAGCTTTGAATTCGATGGACTCAGCAGGAATTACAGGTTGTATGTGCCTGCTTCCTACAATCCGGACAACGCTACACCTTTGCTGCTCAACCTCCACGGCTATGGATCGAACAACATCGAGCAGGAAAACTATGGTGATTTTCGCCCGATAGCCGACACGGCAGCTTTTCTTATTGTGCATCCCAACGGCACACCTGATGGCAGCAATCAGTTGTTCTGGAATACGTTCGGCACATCGGATGTGGACGACCTTGGTTTTCTGGAAGCACTAATAGACACTATATCGGATAGTTACAACATTGATTCTGAACGCGTATACAGCACAGGAATGAGCAATGGTGGATTTATGAGCTACCACCTTGCCTGTTTTCTGAGCCACCGTATTGCGGCCATTGCTTCAGTGACCGGCACCATGACCAATGCCAACCTTAATGCCTGTAGTCCACAGCGTCCTGTGCCTGTAATGCAGATTCACGGTACAGCTGATAATACGGTCCCCTACAATGGTAATATTTTCTTTGTGTCAGTCCCAAACCTGATTAATTACTGGGTGACACACAATGAATGCGACCCGGCACCGGTCATGACGCCTGTTCCGGATATAGACCCCAATGACGGTTGCACGGCTGAGAACTACCTATACAGCAACGGGGCAGATGGCGTGACTGTGGAACACTATAAAGTACTGGGTGGCGGGCACTCCTGGCCCGGGGCGCCAGTAAACATCAACATCACTAATATGGACTTCAGCGCCAGTGAAGCAATCTGGAGATTCTTCAGGAAATACTCACTTAATGGCCTGATCACTGACTCAAAAGAAATAATTCAACCCGCTTTCAACCCGACGATCTGGCCAAACCCATCTAAGGGAGATATTCAGCTGTATATGCCCTGGAATGGGGCAAAAAATATTACTGTTGTAAACCAATTGGGGCAAAAACTTTTCGAACTTACAACATCAGAAAAATGGGTGAACCTTGAGATAAATCAGAGCGGTGTGCATTTTGTGATTATCGGTTTTAATGGTCAAACCATCAGCAAATCTATTATTATTCATTAAGTTAAATTTATGAACATAGCCATTATAGGAACAGGTAATGTAGGCGGTGCTCTGGCACGACGCTGGGCCGGCAAAGGACATACGATTGCATTGGGTGTGCGCGATATGGAAAACTTTAAAGGAAAAGAATTGCTGTCCGTACCCGGAATAAAAGCAATGCCGGTGCAACAGGCCGTTTCATCCTCAGCAGTTGTGCTGCTGGCCACACCTGCACCGGCAGCCATTGAAAGCGCACGCGCTTTGGGTAACACCGAAGGAAAAATAATTATTGACGCCATGAATACCGTGATGGGACGAGGGCCTGCCGGTTTCAGCAACACAACCGATGCCATCCTTGCCAACACCGCAACAAGGGATGTGGTAAAATGCTTCAATACCACAGGAGCCAACAATATGGACAACCCACAATATGGCGATGCTGCCATTGACATGTTTATGGCCGGTGACAGCAAAGAAGCAAAGAAAGTTGCCAGACAATTAGCACTGGATGCAGGATTTGCCGAATGTTACGATATGGGTGGAAACGACCGCTTCCAACTCATGGAGCAATTCGCCTTTGTCTGGATCAATCTGGCCATGTTTCAGGGAATGGGACGCAATATCGCCTTCAAACTTATGAAGAGGTAATTACAAGAATACCTAAGCAGCATTGTATTTGCTGATTTTTGTCTCCGCTGATCATTTGCGAAAAATTGCTGCTCTCTCTGCTGATTGATTATCAGTAATTTTTAAATTAGTTTGCTCCCTCCTGCCACAATTTACACCTATTTTTGCTGAAACTCAGGCAACCATTTCCTAAGATGGTGTTATACCTTTTAAGGATAGTTTATGGGCAGCAATTCAAACGGTTCAGCAAACAAGTCGGTGCGGATAGAGAAACCCGGGTCATACTCGCTGGGCCAATTGCGTCAGGGCGACCGTAAAGCCCTTGCCGCCTTCTTTGATCAAACTGCACCATTGCTGCTTGCAGTTGCCATGCGTTATCTTGCCAACAGGCAGGATGCAGAAGATGTAATGCAGGACTCGCTGCTGAAAGTGCTTCAATCTTTGGACAGTTTCAAACCCATGAATGAAAAATCGTTCGAAGCCTGGACAAAGCGAATATGTGTGAATCAATCTCTGAATTTCCTAAGAAAAAACAACCGCTTCAATGAAGTGAGCAATCTCGAAACCGAACGCATCATCAATACACAGGCAGACGAGGACCCTGAGGATGCAGAACTGCCTGCACAGATTGAACCCGGCCACCTGCTTGAATGTATTGCCCGGCTTCCGTCAGGATACAGAACAGTAATGAACTTATATGTTTTTGAAAGTTTCAGTCATAAAGAAATAGCCGAAACACTCGGCATATCCGAAAATACGTCAAAAACACAGTTGCACAAGGCGCGCAAGTTTCTGAAAGCTGCTGTGTCGGAATACTCAACCATCAAAATGCCTTGAGTTATGAAAGAAAACCATGAAATAGACAAACTGCTTCGCGGTTCATTAGCCGGAAACGCCATACAGCCCTCAGACGAGAGCAGAAAGATGTTTCTGGACAAAGCGGTTTCAATGACGCCCGTCGCCAAACAAACACACCACAGAAAAATAATGTGGGTTTCCGGCATCATCATCCTTTTGTTATCCGGCATTATATTGCTTTGGTTACCTGATTCCGGAGATAAAACCGACAGTCTCAACACACCTTTAACAACAACTGAAAAATTTGTTGAATCAGCAGAATCTGAAAACATTACTCCGGAAACCTTGTCTGACGAAAAAGGAGCTATACCACCTATTTTATTGAATGAGCCTTACCCATCAATATCATTAAACAAAGAAGATACACAAAACCAAAGCAATCTGCTTGAGCCTGACGATAAAGTACAGCATTCTACACATGCTCAGGCTGCACCTATGGATAGCATTTCGGAAACAACTGCCGAAGAACAAGGTACAGAAAATGAAACAACTTTTGAAAAGGAAGTTGCGGAAACATCAGAAATAGAACAAAAACCCGGCATTGACGCTCCTGAATCTGAAGCAAGCCTGAAACTAGCCTCTGAGATGAAGACCGACCACCACAGAAATTGGGGGATCAGTCTTTTCTACCGACCTGAAATGATTTTCAACATCATCGAAAATGACAAACTGATCCATAATGCCGGATTTGAAATCCAATACAGATTTTTCGGCGACCGTTACAGTATGCGTACAGGAGCAGCCCTGTCCGTAAGCAAAGGTTATTACGAATATGCTGCTGTTTACAATCAGTTTCTAGGCACATATTCTGTATTGGATTCAATATCTTTTACACTGGCAGCCAACAATTTTCATCTTATCCCCACCTATTACAAATCAGAAAAAGATGTGCATGACACAAGCACAAAAACAGATTATGCGAAAGTTTTCAAACAGCACATCTATCTGCAGATACCCCTCGAATTCGGATATGATTTCATTATGCAACCCAAATACCGGATGGGACTTCGCTTCGGGCCTACTCTGTCAGTTCTGGCCAACCGAAAACCGGTATCCTTTGCCTTTGATCCGGGAAAAGACAAGCTTATTCAAATCAACAGGATAACGCCCGAACGCATCAAAACTAATTTTCATTTTTCGGGAGGCATAAACTATAGTTACCTCATTAATGGGTTTGTAGTTGAAGCAGAACCTCGCGTGGCCTACTATTTCAATTCTGTATATGAAAAATCCAATACTTCTTCACCACCGTTTAGCTTCAGCATCCGTATTGCTATCGGTATTAATTAAATATGCTCAGGCAACCTTTTCAATATTGATTGTTATTATGTCAGATAAACCTTAAAACTTGAATAAAATGTACCAATCCCTGAAAAAGCTTCTGTTTCTGCTTGCCATAGTGCTCCAGAGTAGTTTTGTCTTCGGACAAGTTCCAACGATATTTGTCAGCGGGCAAATAACATACGCCGACAATGGTTCACCCGTTGTCAATCATCCTGTTACCATTACTATTTTCTATGTCAACGACACCATGAATGGCATGACCTTTTTGGTAAGCACCGGCCCATCGGGCAATTATGATTTCAGCACTCCTTTCAATGCATACAGTGCATCTGTTACGATAGAAATCCCTGATTGTAATGGCACTGTACAATCGGTAATACACTATGTTGACTGGAACAATAGTTTTATCGTTCAGGACTTTTCATATTGCGCCTCAGGAAATGATTGCCAGGCAGGATTTACCTACCAGCCCACAGATCCGCTGGGACTAACTATATCCTTTCTGGATTTATCCATTGGAAATCCAACAAATTGGCAGTGGGAATTTGGTGATGGAACACTGTCATTTGAACAAAATCCAGTACACACCTATTCCGCTCAAGGCATCTATGAAGTGTGTCTGACCATATCAAACGACTCTGCCGGATGCCAGAGTATCATTTGTCTTCCTGTGATGGTGGGAAACGACACCAGTTTCTGTCAGGCTGCGTTTGAATCTTTTCCGGCACCAAACAGTGGACTCACTATCGGATTTAACGACCTTTCGGTTGGCAGTCCCGACAATTGGTACTGGGATTTTGGCGACAACACATTCTCAACTGAACAAAACCCGGTGCACACTTACGATCAGGAAGGTGTGTATAATGTGTGCCTGACTATTTCAAGTACCGACAGCAGCTGTTATGATCAGTTCTGTGCATTTGTGGTTGTAAACAATGCTTCGGGCTGCATGAGCATGTTCAGCTGGTTCCCCTCAATGGACTCTATACCCGGAAACAATTATGCTATTCAGTTTATTGACGCCTCAATGGGCAACATAACATCATGGGCATGGGATTTCGGCGATGGCAGCTTCTCTACCGAACAAAACCCATTGCATACCTACAATCAATCAGGTAATTACGAAGTTTGCCTGACCATCAATGCTTCTGATTCCTGCCAGAGCACCTGGTGCGAACTGGTGTATGTCGGAGAAAATCCCGGTGACTGTTATAATTACTTTACCTATGAATCAGCAGGGAATACATTGTTATTCAATGGTTTTCATTCCACAAATCTTCCTGCTGTATTTGAATGGTCGTTCGGAGACGGAACCTCCGGTACCGGTCAACAAATAAGCCACACATATGCTTCCGAAGGCACTTACTATGTTACCCTGATCAGCAGCGATGCCAACAATTGCACCGCTATTTCAGGACAAGTGGTTGTTGTTGGCGACAGTATTATGTTTAATCAGGTATACGGTCAGGTTTTTGAAGGAAATTTCCCACTCGCCTCTGGCCTTGTAATGATCTTTGATGTTCAGGAGAATCCGGGTTTTAACCCCTTCAATGATTTCGCTTTCACTGACAGTGATGGTGTGTTTCTGTTCCCCTACGTGCCCAATGGCGAATATGTGCTTTATGCCATTCCTCTTAATTTTAACGGTTACATGCCCACGTATTACGGCGATGTGATGAGTTGGGATGCAGCAACCCGTCTCACACTTGGCACTGCTACAAATCCCTACAACATAAATCTGCTTGAGACAGAAGAATCACAAAACAACGGAAACGGAAGTATTAACGGGCTTATTTCTCTGGAGGCAGAACGCAGTTCGATGGTTGACAAAGTGAAAATACTGCTGTTCGACCAGGATCACAAGGCATTGAACTTTACCAATGTTCATGCTGACGGCACCTTCGAATTTGAAAACCTTTCAATGGGAAGCTATTACATCTACCCCGAACTACCGGGCATGAACAGCGATTACATCAGCATCACACTCACTGAATCGTCAGCATCTATGGATGTTTATCTCACGATGACAGATAACTCAATCCTGAATACCCCCGAAAAAAACCAAAACATCAGCGATGTTCAGGTTTATCCAAACCCGGTTTCCATACAGGCCAGTATTCAGATTGTCGCTAAAAGCACTGAAACAGCTTCCATCATGATTCTTGATGTTTCGGGAAGGATAATAAGCAACTTTGAAGAACAACTCTTACCGGGCAATAACAGGATCAGTATTCCAGTCGAAGGTCTCAGGAATGGCGTTTATTTTGTACGTCTGACCAGCCGAAACGGCGAACAGCACAACACCCGCATGATCGTTCAGCAATAGTGTTCATTTTCTTATTACCCAAAGGGGTTGGCTACAAAGCCTTCCCCTTTTTTGGCTCAACAGATAAACCAGATGGGGTGTGTTTTCAGCAAGCCGGCAGAGCGGGCGGGGGATTCGCGCAGGCTTGATCTTTTGTTCCTTTTGTATCAAGACAAAAGGAAAAGAGAAAGATTACTCACAATTCCTTTCTTCTGTACTTTTCCCTGATGAAAAGTACCAAAAATCCAGCACGAACAACGCTATCCCAGCGCTCTGCAAAAACAGCGGAAATCGGGGCAAAGAGTGTATAGCACAATACGAATTGTGATTCAAAGAAATAAAGTTTATTGTGGTATTGTGCTATACAAACAAACCGCTTAGGGGCGGTCTGCTTTGCCGGATTTCCAGCTGTTTTTACATTCACCCTGCCGCCGGCCCGCTGTTCGTGCCTGCCCACGCACCCAACCCATGTAGAATTCAGGTAAAAGTGAAGTGACACTAACTGTTATTTATCCTATCATTCCCCTGTCAATGTCAATGAACAGTGATGTTGAAGATCAACTGCCGATAAGTTGTGCGGTGGCCGGCCTGCGCGTGCCGGCAGCGATGGCTGTGAATGGCAGATTGCCTGAAAACACATCAGGGGCGTCCGACGAAGGAGGAACGTTTGCCTTGTCAATGATATTGATGGCCTTGTGTGTCGGACATTGGCGAGGCACTACCCTGATTGTGTTTTCAGCAAGCCGGCAGAGCGGGCGGGGGATTCGCGCAGGCTTGATCTTTTGTTCCTTTTGTATCAAGACAAAAGGAAAAGAGAAAGATTACTCATAATTCCTTTCTTCTGTACTTTTCCCT
>Ga0209835_1001209_pt1 | contig 14826 bp, 15 predicted proteins | sample LakKivwa52mmetaG_FD_184138 | JGI IMG/M metagenome (GOLD analysis project Ga0209835, IMG submission 184138) | Anoxic lake water microbial communities from Lake Kivu, Rwanda to study Microbial Dark Matter (Phase II) - Lake Kivu water 52m metaG... | ecosystem: Environmental > Aquatic > Freshwater >...
GGGCGTTTACGCCACGCAATGGACTGGAAGTTGCCTTCCAGAACTGTGGTATCACTACATGACCGAATCAGACAATTATCATGGCGGGGCTTTCACCCGCTGGATTGCAGCCTTGTCGGCTGCTCCCCGCAACTGTGAGGTCTATTTATGAAGAATGAATGGCCGTAGCCGCGGCCGTAAAGTTGCATTTTCCTCTACGTCCCCTACTTCTTCTTCTCGTCCCCTATTTCTTTTCTTTCGGGGAAGAGTTGTTGGGCTTCCGGGTCGTTTTTTTGCGGATGTTCATCAAGCCATTCATTCAGGAAGGTGTTGCAGAGGGGGAGTGGGAGGGTAGTTGGGAATGTTGAGCTAAACCAAATCTTTCAGAAAAAGGTGGGAGGAACAAATCCGAATCCCTTCCTTGGTCATCAGATCCATATCTTCATCGAGAGTTAACTGGGCGGCCGGCACGGAAGGGAAACGGGCCTTTAAGTAGCCAAGAGACGGGCTTGGAACTTTGCCTGAGGATTTGCATTCTATGAATTGTGACGCGGTTCCCTTTTCAACAATTACAAAATCTACCTCCCTTTTGTCGACATCCCTGAAATAGCGCAGTTCGATATCGCGACCCTCGGTATCCTGCACAAAGAAAATCCATTTCAACAGATGGCAGGCAACCAGATTCTCAAAGCGCAACCCCATATCTGAGACAACTGTCCAGTCGAGATGATAGTGTTTGGATTCTTTCTTGACCGCGCGTATTTTCGGAGCACCAAAGGGATAAATTCTGAAAACCATATAGAGATTTTCAAGCATTCCCATCCAGCGTGTTACGGATTGATGTGAAACCTGCAAATCTTCTCTCAGAGCATTCAGAGACAGCGGGGAACCCACGAGATCAGGCAGGCGGATGACCATTCTCTCGATCATCCCCACATCTTGCACCTGTTCAAGGTCTGACAGATCCCCCTGAATGACACGAGAACGGTACTCCCTGCTCCATCTACGGCTTTCTTTCTCGGACTGAAGCATAAAAGGTTCCGGAAAGCCACCGTAAACCAGCAAATCCTGGACGGTAGAATGTGTCGAGACTCCCAATTCAGCACATGACAAGGGAAAGAGCCGATAAAAATGATATCGCCCTTGCAGCGAATCTCCGCCGCGTCGGTAATAATCCAGCCGGGCGCTACCGGTAACGAGGATTTGAAGTTCATCCCCCCTTTTATCAAAAAGGCCCTTTACGACCTGCCGCCATCGTGAGTATTTATGGATTTCATCAAGGATGAGGAAGCCTGACCCACCCGGGAACCGTTCGCGCATCATGTTTTCTCGATCCTCGGCGTCATCCCATGTCAGATATCGTTTCTTAACGTCAAAGCCCGCCTGTTCGCAAAGATGTTTTGCTAACGTCGTTTTTCCCGACTGTCGTGGGCCCCCGATAAAAACCATCTTCCGCTTAACATCTTCCGTCACCGGTTGCTCAATGTACCGGGTGATATGCTTTGCCACTTTTTTCATCCCTTTCGGAAGAAACTCGCGTGTATTTTCCGATATATGTTAAAATACTCTCAACAAAAAGTAAACCCCGTTAGAAAGTTTTCAACTTTCTAACGAGAAAGCTCACACGGGGCACTCGCCGCGCAAGCGCTAGCGCAGCGGGTTAAACCCCGTGTTCGCTGAAAAGGAAACAACAACCATCCCCGCAGCAGAGCTGCGGGGCTTTCTAACGGGGTAAACAAACAGGATAAAAACGAAAAGCCCCAACCGAAGCCGGGGCTTTTCGACAGATGACCCGTATGCTGTAAGCATGGTGCCGAAGGGGGGATTTGAACCCCCACGGGTTTTGCCCACCACCCCCTCAAGATGGCGTGTCTACCAATTCCACCACTTCGGCCTTGTTAAGAAACGATGAACATTAAACGAGGAACGATGAACGGTGTATTATCTCTTTTTATATTGTTCATCGTACATCGTTCATTGTACTAAACCGGCTTCCTAACCTTTACCTTACCACCTTTAGTTCTTACTTCTTTGGTTCAGGCGCAGGCGCCTGAGGTTGAACAGGAGCCTTCTGCGGTTCTGCTGGAGCTGTCTGAGCCGGTTTCTCTTTGATGACGGTTGAGGCCCGCCTGGTCGAACTATAGGTCAGCAAGAGGGAGGTGATCATGAAAACCACCGCCGCCCCCGTCGTCAGTTTGCTCAGAAACCCCATGGCCCCTGCGCTTCCGAAAAGCGTCTGGCTCGACCCGCCAAAGGCGGCCCCCATCTCCGCCCCCTTCCCCGCCTGAAGAAGGACGATCAGGATAAGGGCAAAACAGACCAGAACATGCAAAATGATGATGATTGTCATAAATTTAATCCCCTTTTCATACCCTAAATAAATCCGAAATCCGAATATCGGGCGAAGCGTCCTTTTAGGACCAATACGAAACAAATTCGAATTTTCAAAACCCAAATGTCCTAAACTTTTACTTGTTTCGAATCCCGCCTTGGCGAGAAAATTTGGTCATTTGAGATTGTTTCGAAATTCGAATTTCGTGCTTCGAATTTTTGCAATTATATATATCACATTTCTTTAAATCTGACAATCCTTGAGAAGGACTCTGCATTCAGGCTCGCCCCGCCCACAAGGGCTCCATCAATATTGGCCTGAACCATCAACCCCTTAATGTTCTCAGGGGTGACACTTCCGCCATATTGGATTCGAATGCCCTCTGAAATTCTTTTTGAATAGAGTCTCTCCAATTTCTGACGGATGAATTGATGGACTTCCTCGGCCTGTTCAGGGGTCGCTGTTTTTCCTGTCCCGATCGCCCACACAGGTTCGTAGGCAACGACCATCTCTTCAACCGCTTTCTCCCCTAATTCTTTCAAACCACCCTCTAACTGCCTTTCAATCACCGAAAAGGCGATTCCCCCTTCCCTCTCCTGCAATGTCTCGCCGATACAGAAAATCACCTTCAGCCCGTGGTGAAGCGCCGCTTTGATCCTACGGTTTGCGGTCTCGTCCGTCTCTCCGAAATATTGTCTTCTCTCGGAATGGCCGATGATCGAATACCGGCAGTCAATCTCTTTAAGCATCGCCGGAGAGATTTCACCCGTGAAGGCGCCTTTTCCCTCCCAAAAAAGATTCTGGCTAGCTAAATGGATAGATGATCCCTTCAGCTCTTGAGCCACAGGATACAGGGCTGTAAAGGGAGGGGCAATGGCCACCTCAACATCCTCGATGCCTTTAAGATGAACCTTTAACCCCTTGACCAGATCGATGGCCTCCTCGACGGTCTTGTTCATCTTCCAGTTGCCAGCAATAAAGGGCAATCTTCCCATTATTTTCACCTCTTTAGTCTTTACCCTACAGTTGCATAAATATCATACGAAAAGGGGGGTGGGTATGCTGGGCGGACACGGGAAGCGGAGGCTTCCCAAGCCTTTACAGCGACACCTTTAATAGTTTTGCTGCTTATGTTTCAAGCATACCTCATAGGTCACCTCAGGTGACATCGAATGTTTCCCATAAAACATATAAATAATCCGCAATTGTAAAGGGTTGGAAGCATGCCCACCCCCCTTTTCACTGCAACGTTAAGGTTTAGATTCTCCCGATCTCCTCATCACCCTATCTCCCCACTATTTTTTCTCAGGGCTTCGATCCCCGGCAATTTCTTCCCTTCGATAAATTCGAGGGACGCCCCTCCCCCGGTGGAGATGTGGCCGATCTTATCTGCGACTCCTGCCTGATTCACCGCCGCCACAGAATCCCCTCCTCCGATGATGCTGAAGGCTTGGGAGTTGGCCACAGCCCTGGCAATGGCAAAAGTTCCCCCGCTAAAAGGCTCCATCTCAAAGACGCCCATCGGCCCATTCCAAAAAAGAGTCCTTGCGGTTTTGATCTCGTCAGAAAATACACCGATGGTCTCAGGCCCGATATCGAGGCAGACCCAGTCGCCCGGAATCTTCTCGTTGCTTACAATCTCTCTCCTGGCCTGGACATCCATTCTCTCTGCGGCAACATGATCGGAGGGAAGGAGAAATTTTATTTTTCCCTTCGCCCCTTCAAGAAGGTTGAGCGATAGACCGACCTGATCTCCCTCGACCAGTGATTTTCCGACTTCGAACCCTTTTGCCTTCAGAAAGGTGTAGGCCATTCCCCCTCCGATGAGAAGGGTGTCCACTTTGTTCAGAAGGTTCTGGATGACCCCGATCTTATCGGACACCTTTGCGCCGCCTAAAATGGCGACATAGGGCTTCTGAGGATTGACCAGAGCCTTTTCAAGACTCTCCATCTCCTTCATCATCAGAAATCCAGCCGCCACAGTCCGGATATATCGGGTCATACCTTCGGTGGAGGCGTGAGCCCGGTGGGCCGCACCAAAGGCATCATTGATATAAACATCGCAGAGGGAAGCCAGGGCTCTCGAAAAAGATTCTTCATTCTTCTCTTCTTCCGGATGAAATCGAAGATTTTCGAGGAGGAGGACTTCTCCCTCTTTCATCCTTTCAATCTGCCCTTTCACTTCTTCTCCAACACAGTCAGGAGCAAGAGAGACGCCCCTGTCAAGCAATCGCGATAATCTTTCTGCGACAGGCGCCAAACTATACTTGGGGTCCCGTTTCCCTTTAGGCCTTCCGAGATGGGAAGCAAGGATCACCTTTCCCCCTGCTCCATATATAAAATTTATGGTTGGAAGGGATGAAATGATCCGGGTATCATCCGTGATCTCTTTCTTTTCATCAAGGGGAACATTAAAATCGACCCGGACGAAGACCCGTTTCCCTTTCAGCTCAATCTGATCCACTGTATGAATACCCATTACCTGCTCCTGCCAAAATTACCGTTTTATTGTTCAGGTTAAGGCCAGGGCTATGAAGCCAGTTTGGGTTAGGTGTTTGGGTAAGGACTAACTTCTCATCAGACCAGCAACTTAACCTCTTCACCAAACGGGCATCTTTACCTTTACCATTTGACGAACCAGTTTTATCTCTTCCCGAACAGATATAGAAACAACTCCACCATCCGGTTGGAAAAGCCCCATTCATTATCGTACCAGGAAAGGATCTTGGCCAGTTTTCCGCCGATCACCTTGGTTGAGGGACCATCGACAATGGAGGAGTGAGGATTGCCGTTGAAATCGATGGAGACGAGAGGCTCTTCACAGAAACTCAGAATCCCTTTCAACTTCCCATCCGCATAGGATTTTAAAACTTTGTTCAGTTCTTCAACCGTCGCCTCTTTATTCAGTCTCACCACCAGATCGACCACAGAGACATTGGGGGTCGGCACCCGGATTGCCATCCCGTCCATCTTCCCCTTCAATTCAGGGATGACGAGGGAGAGGGCGGTTGCAGCGCCGGTTGTCGTTGGGATCATCGACATCCCGGCCGCTCTGGCTCGTCGGAGGTCTTTGTGCGGAAAATCGAGGATAACCTGATCATTCGTGTAGGCATGGATGGTCGTCATCAGACCATATTCCACCCCAAACTCGTCAACCAGAATCTTGGCGATGGGGGCAAGACAGTTCGTCGTGCAGGACCCCATCGAAATGATGTGATGCTTGGAAGGATCATAATCCTTCTCGTTCACTCCGAGGACGAGCGAAACATCCGGATCTTTTGCCGGCGCGGAGATGACTGCCTTTTTCGCACCCGCCTCCATATGCTTAGCCCCTCCTTCGCGATCCGTAAACCTCCCCGTACTTTCCAGAACCACATCAACCCCCAGGTCCTTCCAGGGAAGCTGGGTTGGATCTTTCAGGGCGAAAACTTTGATCTCTTTTCCATCGATGAGGATGGCGTCTTTCTTCCCTTCAATGCTCGCCCCAAATTTTCCGTGAACGGAATCGTACTTTAAAAGATGGGCCAATGTCTTCGCATCGGTGAGATCATTGACTGCCACGAACTCCAGGTCTTTCCGGTTCAGACCAGCCCGAAGGACATTGCGACCGATTCGACCAAACCCATTAATCCCGACCCTGATTGCCATATTATTCCCTCCTTTTTTGAAATAACTATTACCTAAATTGAGCGATTTATTTTAAATTTCATTGTAGCGCAACCCTTTAGGGTTGCTTCTCATGCCTACCTGCGGTAGGCAAGCAAGGCTAAAGCCTTGCGCTACAAATCACCCTCTGGGTGATGTTAAACCTGATCTGAAGCCTGTTGCTAAAGAGGTGTTCAAAAAGAATCGCTCAATTCAGGTATTACTATATACCTTTTTTCAACCTTTTTCGTCAATATTTTTAGCAGCCTGAAAAAATATGGGTCCATCTTCCCAAAGAGGGGTAAACCTGGTATAGTGGGACTGCCCGGAGGATAACATGGATAAACAAAAACGCTTGATGAGAGATCGAAATCTATTGGAGATTGTGCGGGGACTTCTCCACTCCCAGATCGCTTTTCAGGAGATCTTTAAAAGGTATAAAGAAGGCCGGCTCCGTTTTTCAGATATCGAAGGGTGGGTGGATGATAAGGGTCAGAGCCCCCTTTACAATCTGAAAGAACAATCCCATTCCCTTTTCCGCAATAGGGGAAAAGAGTCTTTCCGGAAAAAAGAATGGCTTCTCGATCTGGTCATCGGATCCATCTTTCACGAAGCGATGAAATTAAGGGAAAACATCTATCAACTTGAAAGCTATCGCCCAAAATACCTTAAATATAAACTTCATATTGGAAAATCCGCTTATGAGAGGGATTATTCCCAGCAATTTGAACGGATCATCTCAAAGGCAGGACAGGGCGTTCTTCTGGGCGTAACGGAGATACGATCTCTTTTCCATGATGCCGCGGAACAATTGATCGACCTCTTTAAAGAAAAAGGCCACAACCCCTACCTGGTTCGATTCCTGCTGGAGCACCACTCTCTCCTGCAGAAAGTTTATGGGTCTCAAAAAGGGAAGGAACTATTTAGCCTCATTTTTGAGGGAGGATTACAGGAGGCTTATGATCGGGCTGGCCGAAGTTATCTTTTGAGCGGACATTATGACCTCTCTTCGAGTTACTTTTCAAAAGCGTTGGAACTGGGGCCTCCTCACAGCGAGCTCCTTTTTCTATTGTATTTCAGTCTCGGGATGAATGCCTATTATAAAAACCTTCACTTGCAAATCCTATCATTCTGGAGGAAGCTGATTTCACCCCGTTTGAGGAAATATTTTAATAAACATTACATCCGGCAAATTGAGGAGGTTTGCCATATGATCGCTTCCGACTGGAATGAGGAGGGTAAACCCAAACTGGCCCAAAAGGCGCTTTCCCTTGCCGATCAGGCTAAAAAAATGTTAGGATAAATTTAAGCCCCGTTAGAAAGGTGAAGCATTGTCTCCATCTGAAATAAGGAGATGATCTTTCTGTTTACAGCATCCCATTTATAGCACCCCACGGCATAATGACCATGGTTTTCTAACGGGGTAAAGGAGATCCTGAGATGCCGATCTATGAATACCAATGCAGTCACTGCCACCATGAGTTTGAAAAACTTGTTTTCAACTCTTCGCAAAAGATCATCTGTCCCGAATGTAAAAGCAAGAAGGTGGGCCGGATGATGTCCGCCTTCGCCTTTTCGAGCGGAGGAAAATTTAAGAGCACCGCCAGCTCTTCCTGCGGCAGCTGCTCCTCCAGTAGTTGTTCCACCTGTGGCTCCTAATAGAAATAAGGGTTCAAGGATTCGAGGAGTCAAGGGTTCAAGTCTTTTACTTTCCCTGAAATTTATACCCTCTAATATCTATCCTTTCTTGTGTTTCACTTGAACCCTAGGCCCCTTGAACCCTGAATTATAGGTTGGTGAGGTGCCGCCTTGCTTCCATCTCCTCTCTCAGTGCCACATCGTCCTGAAGCCCTCTCAGAACCTCATCGATCAGGTGAATCATTTCCTCCTTCTCTTCGGGAAGTTGGCCGTGCAATGGAACGAGGTTCGAAATATGGTCGCTTAAAAACTGGGAGGTGACCTGAAGCTCTTTCAATAGAAGCTTCGTCTCCTTCAGAATCGTCTCCGGAGACGCCGGCTGGAACCGGCCTTCTTCCATGGCATCATACAATTCGGAGTTGGGCTGGGGGACAAAGGTCCGGACACGAATGAAATGGGGATCAATCTGATTCAGAACATCCGCTGTTCCTCTTGCATGTTGTTCCCACTTTTCTTCTCCGCCTATCCCCAATAGCACATAGAGGGAATATTCAAAACCTGCCTGTTTCGCCCTTCTTCCCGCTTCGATCATCTCCTCCGGTGTCGCCCCTTTATCGATCTCTTTCAAAAGTTCCCGATCCCCTGTTTCAAGGCCCACATGGAGCCGGTTCAATCCGGCTTCATAGATCTTCCGCAAGTCCTCAATCGGTTTCTTGGCAATCGTCCTGGCCCTGGCATAACTGGTCACCCTTTCAATATGAGGGAACGAAGAATACAAAAACTTTAAAATCTTGACCAACTCATCAGTCTTGTAAACCAGGCTATTGGAATCCCCGATAAAGACGGTCCGAACTTGATCGCTGTAGAGTTCCCTTGCCATGGAGATATCCTCAAGCACCTCCTCCGGCTCTCTCCTTTCGAATTTCATCCCTTTATACATCGAACAGAACGTGCACCGGTTCCAGGGACATCCTCTGGTCACCCTCAACAGCAGGCTGTTGGCTTCGCTCGGCGGCCGAAAAGGCGGAAAATCATAATCCCTTCTTCTCAATCCAAATCTCCCAAGTGTCATTTCCTCCTCCGATAATATTTTCAACCTAAACTGAGCGATTCTTTCACCCCTCACAAGGGAGGCGGGGAGGTCGAAAAGCCTTTTAGAGCGATTACCTTTAATAGGTTGAATTAACCAAGCGGCCTGTTCAATCATCACCTGTTTGGTGAATCATTATGGCCAATTGCCCTTTCTTTCAATGTATCGCATTCTAAAAGGGTTTGCCGCCGGAGGCGAGCCTCGCCTTTGGCGGGAGGCATCTCGGCCTCCCTTGTGAGATAGGGTGAATCGCTCAATTTAGGTTCAATATAAAAGCGCCTGAAGTTAAAAACCCCCATTAACCCTCTATTCACCTAAACTTCTCCTATAAATGCGATCGCATTTATAGGAGAAGTATTTAATCTAATCTCAAGGGAGACTTAAAATCCTATAACTTTTTTAAAAAATGAGTAAAACAGGGATCGCTTTTTTCTCGAAACGTTCCTTTAAATCCATTCCCATGCCATTAAAGTAATCATCTGTGAGATAGGTGTCCAGTCCATTTTTACGGTAGAGCCCTTTCACCTTATTGGGGTAATTCATCCGGTCAATGAGCACTTCATCGACTACCCCCTCCAGCATCCTCGCCAGCATGGCCGGCTTTAAGGGAAGCAACGGCCCGATGAACGCATAGGTCCCTATCCCCGCTTTGTGAAGGATTTCCAATGCATTGATCCTGGCAGAAATGGAAGGGGAACAGGGTTCGAAGAGTTTCTTTATCCTCTCATCATGGGTGGTGACGGTCAATCCCACCTTGATCTTTTCAAACCGTTTAAAAAGATCGATATCCCGCAAACAGAGAGGTGAACGGGTCAGCAGGTTCACCGGAAATTGCCTATCCAGAAGCGCTTCCAGGCATCCTCTTGTAATCTTATACCTTTTCTCAAGGGATTGGTAGGGGTCCGTCACTGTGCTGATGGCGACCACCCCCGGTTTTGCCTTTTTCAACTGGTTCTTCAGCAATGAAGTTGCGTTCACCTTGACATCGACAAACTCACCCCATGGCTCTTGGTGGCCCGTGAAGCGTTTCATGAAACTGGCATAACAGTATCGGCATCCGTGTCCGCAACCCACATAGGGATTGAGACAGTAATCAAAACCGGAGATCGCCGTTCTGGTAAGAACGGTCCTGGCAAAAATCTCTTTCACTTTCATAAGATAATTATGGATTCAAGGGGGTCAAAGATTCAAGGGGTCAAATAAAATGTGTCAGATAAAATGAGGTTTTTCCGGCTCTTGTATGGAGATAGCCTCTTTTAACCCCTCCATACCTCCCCTTAATATAAGGGGAGGACGGGTGGGGTTATTTATTCACTGGATGGGAAATTCAGGGAAAGGGGGAAGAGAGGCTTCGACTCCTTTTCGGGCATAGATTTCCCCCCCCTGGGAATAGATCTTCTGAAAAAACTCGAAGATGTCAATCTCTCCTCTTTTTGTCTTTTGCCATAGCTCGTAGAGATGATGGGCGGTGATAAAACTGATATTATATCGAACCAAGAGGTCAATGAGCTCCTTCGAAATATGGCTTTTCTCTCCTCTTTCGGAAATGGGAAGTCGAATATGAGTGCTCGCTATGATCAGGGATTTTTCATTCTCCTTCTTCTCTTTCTCAAACTGGAAGATACGATTCATCTTCGGATGAGTCCGATCGGCCTCTCCTTCATACATCATCACCTGCATCCCGAACAATTTCTGAGTATTGGGAATCTTTAAAATTCGGTCCACAGATTGATATTGGATCCCGGGGCTGATTAAAAATCCCAGATCTTTAAAGATGGCGTGAACGGTATCCAGCAGGAGCATTTCGTTTTTAGGCCAGAGGAGTCTCTCGATGGTGGAAAAGTCCTGTTCTTTGATCGTCGTCGAATCCTTTTGGGAGATCTTGTCAATCTCTGACTTTAAAAAATCCTTTCGTGCCCTATCCTTTTCAGCGCTTCCTTTTTCCAGACGGCCGACAATGAACATAAAAACAAGGCAGAGCAGCGGGACGATGAGTCTCGTCTCCTCCTCATAGGTGATGGCGCCATAGATTGCAAAAAAGGCAAGAAAAAGTTGAAACAGAACTAACATTATTCAAACCTTTTAAAAAAGAAGTGATAACAATATGTTAAAGGTAAAGGTATTTACGGCAATTTCTATACCAATAACAACACATTTCAAATCAATAATATTATCAAGTTGTTAGGTTACTATTCCTGATGTTGGGTCTAAAGCTGGCCATAACTTAATTGCACAATTTGAACGAAAAATGTCATTCTTATCCAAACCTAATATCCCTGCTTTTCCGGTCAAATCACTCAAAACAACCAAGCTGGCACTGGCTGATCCTGATATTTATTTCGTTCAGAATCTGCCCCATTTCCCGTTTCGAAATGCCGAAATCCTCTGTAATCTTAAAGCACATGGCGCAGGGAATTTTCCCATCTTTTGATTTTTCCAGTATGACCTCTTCCAGTCTCTTACGATCTGCCATTTTACCTTCCACCTTTCACCTTTCACCTTTATCTTTGGATATATAAATCCCGTATTCAAACCCATCCACCAGCGCTAAAAAAGAAGCTTTGCATATATTTTCAGAAAATGCCTTCACTTTCCAGGCTTCCTGTCCATTGCCGAATAGAATTTCCACCTCCACGCCTGCGGCCGTGCCGGCTCCCGGGTCGAAGATCCTTGAAGAAAAATCGATCAATTTCACATCGTCAATCTCAGGGAAGATCGACTTGAGAGGTTTCTTCAGCACCTTAGCAAGAGCATCCACGGGTCCCACCCCTGTATCCGCCTCGTGCATCTCTTTTCCATTCGCCCTGAGCATGATGGTCGCTTCCGGGCATACACCATCATCAATCAAGCGATAATTTCCGATCACCTCAAAGTGGGGCTTATAGCCGAACATCGACCTTAAGACATTCAAATACTTGGTCGCATCTTTGATTTTCTCCTCCACCAAGGGACGCCTCCTCTTCCAATGTTAAACTACATTACATTCATATTCTCAAAAATTGTCAAGGGAATTATTATTTGACCATCACCTTCAGGAGGTGCTATTAATAAGGTGCTACTTAAGTAGCCGCAGGCTTTAGCCTGCGAAGATACTGATATGATGGATGTTAAAGAAAAAAGGCATAGGTTACCCAGGGAATTTTATAGAGGAAAAATTTCTGTTGCTTTTACATTATGTCTGAGGGGAGATTCTCGATCGTTCATTTCACATGAAATTATTCGCGTATTCACAGACATTCTTACCTCAACCGTTATAAAAGAAAACGGTATTGCCCCAGTTTATTGTTTTATGCCGGACCATCAACATATCATCATTACAGGAACGTGTATCGATTCTGATGTGTGGAAAGCAATGGTGAGTTATAAGCAAAAAACAGGATTCTGGATGTCTACGAATAAACCTGAAATTGAATGGCAGAAAGATTTTTATGACCATATAATAAGAACAAATGAGGATATAGGAGCCCAGAAGATATGTACTTGATAATCCGGTCAGGAAAGGGTTAGTTTTATTATGGGAGGAGTATCCCTTTAAAGGCTCTATTGGGTGTAAATGGGAGGATGTTTTTTTAGGGATTATTTAAAATACACGCAGGCTAAAGCCTTCGGCTACAAAGAAAGGAATTCAATGATGAAACTCGGCGGCGTCATACCCCCCATTACCACGCCTTTTGAAAAAGGAAATCTTGCTCTGGACAGACTGAAAGAGAATTTTAACAAATGGAACAGAACCGGGCTCTCCGGCTATCTCATTCTCGGATCCAATGGAGAGGCGGTCTATTTGAACGAGAAAGAGAAGATGAAGGTCATGGAGGCATCGAGGGAATCGATTCCCCAATCAAAGGTGATGATCGTTGGAACAGGGGCGGAATCGACAAGGGAGACCATCCATTTCACCAATCAGGCGGCAAAAGTGGGCGCTGATTTCGGCCTTGTGGTCACCCCTTCCTACTTTAAGGGTTCGATGAGACCTCAGATCCTCTATGACCATTTCATTGCTGTTGCGGAATCTTCAAAGATAGGCATCCTTCTTTATAATGTTCCTCAATTCACCGGGATCAATCTGGACGCTGAAGTGGTGGCAAAATTGTCCTTCCATCCCAATATCGTAGGAATTAAGGACAGCTCCGGAAACATCGGCCAACTGAACGATATCATCCATCTTTCCAGCAAGGGGTTTGCTGTTTTTGTGGGGTCGGCCCTGGTCTTCTTCCCCGCCCTCTGTATCGGGGCTGTGGGAGGAATTCTCGCTGTGGCAAATGCCGCTCCGGAGGAATGCGTCCGGATCCTCAGCCTTTACCATCAAGGGAAAATGGCGGAGGCAACGGCATCTCAGAACCGGTTAACCCCTCTTGCCAAAGCGGTGACGGTGAAGTACGGGATCGGGGGTTTGAAGATGGCTATGGATCTTGCCGGTTACTTCGGCGGAGACCCGAGGCTTCCCCTGAAAAGACCCGGGAAAGAGACAGAGGAGGAGCTGAAAAAGTTATTGGCCCAGATGAAAAAATAGGCCCCATTAGAAATTCAAGTCGCTGCAATTCGAAACCGAATGGAGGATTATTTCTAACGGGGCGAGTTATCCCATCGTTTCCAGGACAACCTCGGTAACATCTCTCACTTTCAATTTGATCTTATTCTTTCTGGCATAACCGGAGATGGTCCGGATGCATTGCTGGCAAGAGGTGACCACCTCTTCTGCTCCTGTCCTCTGAATCTCTTCGATCTTCCTCTGCGCGATGGCTGAGGAGAGCGCCGGATCGATCATTTCAAGGTCTCCTCCTCCGCCACAGCATACGCTCAACTGGCGGCTCCCCTCCAACTCGATGAGATTCAAGCCAGGAATCTTCTTTAAAATATTTCTCGGAGCGTCGAAGACCTTGCTGTTTCGTCCCAGATCGCAGGGATCATGATAGGTGACGGTTCTGTTGGCTCCATCCTGGAACGCGATCTTTCCTTCTCCGATCAGCCTTTCTATGAATTGAGTCGAGTGAAGCAGTTCGGCATCCGTCTGATACTTCTCCTTCCAGGTATGGAAGCAGGAAGGACAGGCAAAGACAACCGTTTCAGCGCCTATGTCTTTCACCTTCTCCTGATTGTGTTCGACCAGCTTCTGCATCTTATCCTTCATTCCCGCCTGGATGAGCGGAAACCCGCAGCACCACTCTTCTCCGCCAAGAATGGTGAAGTCAATTTCGGCCTTATTCAGAATCTGAACAAAGGTCTGCGGGATCTTATGGGCCATCGGGTAGAACGCCGCCACGCATCCCACAAAGTAGATGACTTTCGCCTTCTCTTTCTGAAACCGATGATCCGGGATCCCCTCTAATTTGTCCATCCACAGGGTGCGGTTCACATTCGGCTCGTTCAAAATGTTGTAATGGCTCTCCAGCGCCTCAACCACCCGATCGATCACCTTCGGGTACTGTTTCCGATCCACCAGACATTCCCGTCCTGCTAAAACGCCCTGATTGGTCTCCACCGCCGGAAAACAGGTCTGGGTGCAGAGCCTGCAACCCGTACACCGGAAGAGCGTCTCCTCGATTTCAGGCGTCCAGTCGATTTTGCCTTCGATGATCGCCTTCACAAGCACATTCTTGCCCCGGGGGGTGGCCCATTCCCTTCCTGCAACCGTATAAACAGGGCAGTGCGCCAGACAGAAGCCGCAATGGTTGCACTTGGCCACCTCGTCATAAAATTGGGTCTTCAATTGTTCTCGGTCCATGTGATCTCCTTAACCATTGTGAAAAGCATTAAATAAGTGATTATAAAATTCGAAATCCGTAACACTTTAGCGGTTTGAAAAAACTTTATAAAATCCCTCCCAACCTCATTTTGCCAAAGGGAGGTGAAAGGAATTCCCCCTTTGGCAAACTAATCCTTACCCATAAGTGGGATCGCTGGACACAAGGGAATAAGTTTTATATTGGTAACAAGTTGAAATCATTATTATTCTTTAAGTTTGTCATTCCTGCGGAAGCAGGAATCCAGGTATTTTTTGGCTCCCTGCTTTCGCAGGGACGGAGTCTGGATTCCCGTTTTCACGGGAATGACACCAAAATAAGATATGCCAAGGCTTCAATTGTACCAGCCATACACCCCTTCCTTGTGTCCAGCTCCCCAACTTATGGGACATGTTAAGTTT
>Ga0209835_1001210_pt1 | contig 14820 bp, 2 predicted proteins | sample LakKivwa52mmetaG_FD_184138 | JGI IMG/M metagenome (GOLD analysis project Ga0209835, IMG submission 184138) | Anoxic lake water microbial communities from Lake Kivu, Rwanda to study Microbial Dark Matter (Phase II) - Lake Kivu water 52m metaG... | ecosystem: Environmental > Aquatic > Freshwater >...
TCAGAATGTCGGAATCAACAGCAACATTTATGAAAATAATTCATTGAACCATGGGGATTTAGTGACTGTTTCGATGACTTCATCTCTGTTTTGTGCCCAGCCAGCTACGGTAAATTCCAACCCGGTAGCAGTTACGGTGAATCCGGATACGCCACCCACAGTCTCAATTTCAGCGTCCACCACCACCGCTTGCCAGGGACAAACGGTCGTTTTTACGGCAACACCCGGTAATGCGGTTTCTCCCTCCTATCAATGGAAAATAAATGGACAGAACGCGGGCAGCAACAGTGCCATATTTTCGACCAACTCGCTAAACAATGGCGATGTAGTATCTGTTGTCCTGACCACCTCTGCACAGTGCGCCTCACCCAATTTTGCTGTGTCCAACGAAATAATTATCACGGTTCCTGATCCCATTATTCCGGCAGTGAGTATTGAAGCTTCTTCTACAGAAATTTGTGCTGGTTCACCGGTAACTTTCACAGCCACACCGCAAAATGGTGGAAATCCATTTTACCAGTGGAAAGTGAATGGTCAGAATGCCGGGAGCAACAGTCCGGTGTTTACCACTACCAGCCTGCAAAATGCGGACTTGGTAACTGTGCATATGACTTCAAGTCTTACCTGCGCTGTAAATCCTGCGATTTCCAACAGTATCCAGGTGACGGTGAATCCTTTACCGGTAGTAACCATTTCAGGATTGAACCAGTTCTGTGAAGGGAGTTCCACTACGCTCACAGCATCCGCGGGTGTTTCATGGCTGTGGAATACAGGGGCTACAAGCCAAAGCATCTCAGTCAATTCGCCCGGTACTTATTCTGTTACCGTAACGAATAGTTTTGGGTGCAGCGGATCGGCTTCATTTACCGTGCTACCTTTTCCAACTCAGACTGGCGGTTTAAGCCTTGTTGCACCTGCCGACAGTACTTACGGAGTATCGGAACCAATTTCCTTTGCATGGACTTCTGCTGCAAATGCCACAGCCTACGATCTTTACATCTGGAGAACCAACCAGCAGAAGCCTCTTCAGCCTACGGTAGCAGGTATTACGGGCACAACATTTACCTATACGGAGTACCTGAACAAGAATTTTATCTACCTCTGGCAGGTAACCGCCCGCAACCTTTGTTCACAAAGCGAAAGTCAGGTTCGGTTGTTTTCATTTTTTGTGTTTACCGATCTGACCTCCGGAAATGTTACTGCGCCGGCAACAGCCTTAGCCGGGACAACCATTCCGGTGAGTTTTACCGTGACCAATACCGGAAGTGTAGGTACAGGCATCATCCCGTGGAAGGATGCGGTTTACCTTTCGACACAACCGGAATTCGACGCCGGTTCGGCAATCCAGGTTGCTTCACCCAATAACCTTTCATCGCTGGCGCCCGGACAGAGTTACACAAATAACCTGAACATCGTTGTACCACAGTTTATCGAAGGAGAATATTTTGTATTTGTAAAAACTGACGCCAACAACATTATTCAGGAAACGGACGAAACCAACAATACTTCACGCTCCCAGGAGACCACAACGGTTTCTCTGCCCCCATACCCGGATATTGCCGTGAACGATGTGCAATCGCTGAGCGGAAACATCATTCCGGGAGAGAATCTGACCGTGGGCTGGAACGTTCAAAACGCCGGCAATGCCGCAGCAGTGGGGGGCTGGAGTCAAAGGATCGCCATCATTAATGGTTCACAGGTTTTCATCATCGGTTATTTGCCTTTTAATGGCATTCTCGAGCCCAACGGAATCATTTCCCAAAGCTCGACCTTTGCTATCCCGCAACTCCCGGGCTTCGACGGTGAAGTATTTTTGCAGGTAAGGCTTACTCCCAATTCCGGCCTGATTGAAAAACCCAACGGCGCCGGAAACAATACCGCCTTATCTGCCCAGACTTACCTGCTGGAGAGGAGAATGTTTCTTACCCTTTCTTCACAAACTATTCCTGAAAACTCATCCTCCCCTTTGCAGGCGACAATTTCGAGGAGTGGGAATAACACCCAGGCGTTGCAGGTTGGAATCACTTCACTACCGGGCGGAAGGATCAATATACCGCTATCGGTAACAATTCCGGCCAATCAGTCTTTTGCCAACTTCAGCTTTACTGCGATTGATAATTTACTGACTGAAGGAAATATGCCGGTGGAAGTAACTGCCGTTTCCTCCGGATATCCGGAAACCGGAGCCACAATCACAGTTATTGACAATGAGATTCCGAATTTAACAGCAAGCTTAAACGTTTCAGAAGCAACCGAAGGTCAGACGGTGCAACTTACGCTTACACGAAGTATGGTTACTTCCGCACCTTTATCCGTAGCTTTAACAACGAGCAAACCGAATCAGATCAACCTTCCCGCCACTGCCCTTATCCTGGCCAACGAAGCTACGGTTACACTAAATGTGCCAGTGGTAAACAACAACACTCCCGAACTTACCGAAACGCTTACTATCAATGCTTCAGCCGCCGGTTACATACCCACATCAACAGCGCTTACCGTGCTTGATGATGACTTGCCACAGTTGACTTTCAGCGTAAGCCCGGCAACCATATCGGAAGGAGGCGGCACTCACGCAGCTTTTGGCACGGTTCAATTGTCGTCGCCGGCCAACGGGAATACCCAGGTAATGATAACGGTGAACCAGGGCGGGCAGCTCATTTTCCCTTCCCAGGTTACCATTCCCAACGGAGCGATTCAACATCAGTTCAGCATTGGCGCTGTGGACAACGCAATGATGGATGGCAACCGAACCGTAAATCTGACCGCAGCCATTTTCATTTCGTCCTGCAATTGCGGAGCGCCGCCCGAAACCGGAGCTTCGGTTACGCAGAGCATTACCATTCTCGATAATGACGGCCCTTCCCTGTCGGCGGCTGCCAACCCGTTTGCAATTCCTGAAAATATCCCCAATGCCGGGCATCTTACCATTACCCGGAATACTCAGGGAGGAGATGAAATTCAGGTTTCCATTCAGCACGATGGAGCTGATGAAATTTCCATTGCTACAACGGCTGTGATCCCGGCAGGGCAAAACTCGGTGATGGTTCCGTTTGGCACACTCAACGACGATGTTGAAGATGGAAACCAGATAGTAACGGTTACGGTTACCGCTGCCGGTTATGCTTCCGGATCGTGCTGGATAATGGTGAACGACCAGAACCTGCCCGACTATGTGGCTAAAAACCTCACTTTGTCAAAAAGTTCGCTGCTGCTGAATGAAGCGGTAGATATCAGTTTTGAGGTATCCAACGAAGGTTATGCCCTGGCCACCAGCGGCGCCGAAGTAAAGATTTTCCTTTCATCCAACCCGGTCATTGATAACAGCGATGTCCTGCTATTGACCCAAGGCACCCCGGCAGCTTTAAGCGTTGGACAGTCGATTACCATCAACCATACATTTATCCCAACAGGCGCCGTGGGCAATTTCTTCGTTATTGCAGTTGTAAACCAGGCAGGAACCAAAAAGGAAATTCTATCCATCAACAACACATCCTCAGCCCAGCCTCTTGCCATAGCACCCGATTACACGGCTACAGCTCAGGTAAGCGGAGATATTTTCAACGGAACAACTCCTATAATCATCACAGGAACAACGGAAACTGTGGCTAAAAGCCCGGCTCCGGGAAAAGCTGTGGATGTTTACATCATGGTGAATGGTTCGAGAAGGGTGTTGAATGCAACCAGCGATCAGAACGGGCAGTTCAGCATCAACTTTACACCGTTGGCCGGTGAAGGCGGCGATTATACGCTGGGAGCATGCTACCCGGGACAAGGCCTTACTGACGTTCAGGACAGTTTTGTGATTTTGGGTGTGCGACACACTACCGCCGGGCATATCATCTGGGATATGTTCCTGGACGAAACCAAAACATTCAGTTTCGATATCCAGAATATCAGCAGCCTCGGGGTAAACAACATTCAACTGCAGGTGCTTTCGGCGCCGCCGGGTTGCACAGTCAATGCCGCGCCAATTGGTAACCTCTCCGGAAACGCGTTGACAACGGTGACTTATTCGGTAACAGCATCCGAAGTTACCCCATCAACCAACTATCAGGAGGTGAAAATGCAGCTGGTGACGAACGAAGGAACACGTTATCGCTTCAGCGCATGGTTCTACAGCCGGGCCACCAAAGGCAACCTCAAACTAAGTCCGGTGGCTTTGAATAAGGCAATGGTAAGGGGGATTACCAATTACGCCGAATTCGAGATTCTGAATAATGGAATGGCCGAAACCGGGCCGATAAACATTTTACTTCCCGAACTGAACTGGATGTCGCTGGCCACCGTTACAAACCAGATTCCATCGCTGCTGCCGGGTCAAACTGCAAAAGTCACATTGAAACTCACCCCCGGTAATGATTTGCAACTGAACAACCCGATCACCGGCCAACTAGCGCTGCAAGCCACCAATGCCAACGGAGTCAATGTTCCTTTCTCCTTTGAGCCAGTGTCGGTAGAAACCGGAACTCTTTTGGTTGATGTGGTAGATGAATACACTTTTAATACCGAAGCAGCGCCCCATCTTGCCGGGGCGTCGGTAACGGTTCTGCACCCATATACAGGCCTGGTGATTGCACAGGGAACATCCAACAGCAACGGGCATTTCCTTGTCGAAAACATCACTGAAGGTTTTTACAGTCTTCGAGTCAGTGCCGACCGTCACAGCAGCTTTTCCGATATCATTTATGTTGAAAAGGGAATACTCAACACCGAGCAGGTCTTCTTGTCGTTCCAGGCCATCACCTACTCATGGAATGTAGTTCCAACCATGATCGAAGATGAGTACGAAATCAACCTTATTGCCACTTTCGAAACCAATGTGCCGGCGCCTGTGGTCGTGATGAATATGCCCGACACGGTTCCCCAGCTGGGATTCGGGCAAACCTTCCCGTTCATAATACTGGCCACCAATTTAGGACTTATTACTGCCAAGGACATCGTGCTGAAGCTGCCTCAGGATGATGAATATGAATTCATAGCCAATGTAAATACAATGGATATTCTTCCGCAATCCACCCTTCAAATTCCGGTAATCATGAAAAGGAAGGAGGCAAAAAAATCATCCTCTGGCGGAAAATGCAACGATGTTGCGATCATTTCCTATAAATTCCAGTGTGGACCGGAGGATCGGGTGGGTATTGCGGTGGATGAGGTTAAGTTTGATGGAAGGTATTGCAGCAATGCAGCCTTGCCGGTTATTCCTGCTTTCTGTTTCGATTGCGGAGGCCCGGCTTATCCGCCAGGACAGGGAGGCGGTGGATTTTCATTTCCTGTAAAAATTCCCACAACGCCATTCAGAAAGAACAAAAACGCCTGCGATCCCTGTCTGGCCGAAGCGCTGAATGCCGCCTGGGACTGCAGCCCGATTCCCAACCTGTTTTTCACACAAACGCCCTCAAGATCAGGTTACAGCATTACCGGAAATACTTTGTCAAGCGGCTATGGTTTATACAAAGAGCTCATGGAAGGGCTGGACAAACTCAAATGTGTTTACAACCTTGCGCATTCGTTAGGCTGTAAAATCAATGCTGAATTTTTTAGCAAACAGGCTTCAGGGTCTCGATCCGGAGTACCCGAAGAAATCATTGTAGCGCAGCAGGATCTCTTCATGGTTGACCGCAGTTTCAACAGCGTGCTGAACATCATCAAGGAAAGCTACAACGATACTATTTTTACCTCAAAGCAGGATTTTCCCGTTTTCCATGATTCGGTGATTTATTACACCCAGGAATTTATACCCATTGATGAAGCAAAACAAAATCAACTCGTTGTTGCTTTTGCCGAATCGGACCTCAATCCGGCGGAAATGACGGGGTACTTTGCCAGATGGAACAGCACTGTGGAAGCCTGGAACCAGGGCATTACCACTCCCACACCTGAATATCCCAATATCATTGATTCGCTGAAACTTCAGCAATTTGCCCTGCATTTCGATACGGCAATGAATTATACCGTCCAGAGAGGGTTCCAGTCGGTTGGGGAGATGTACAATTTTGCGTTCGACATTTTCGAGGGGTACACCGAGGGTTTATCCAATTCAGTCTGTGCCACAGTTTCAGTTCAGTTTTCGCAAACCCTTACCATGACCCGCGAAGCCTTTGAAGGAACGCTGACTGTGTTTAACGGGCACGAATCTGACCCGATGGAAAACATCAGCCTTGAAATGGAAATCCGTGACGAAAACGGAATGCTGAGCAACGACTTGTTCCAGATCAATGTGTTGTCGCTCAACCAGATCACCGGTATTGATGGCTCCGGAATACTCAATTCTCAGGCGGAAGGAACAGTAGTAATACAATTTATCCCTGAAAGAGGCGCTGCGCCCGACTTCCCTAAATTTTACGCTTTCGGTGGTTCACTCTCCTATCTTGATCCTTTTACCGGCGAAATTTTTAAGCAAGAGCTTTTTCCAGTCACGCTCCAGGTGAATCCCAGTCCGAACCTCTACATTGATTACTTTATGCAGCGCGATATCCTTGGCGATGATGCGCTTACCACGCCTATTGAACCCAGTATTCCTGCCGAACTGGCTGTGATGATTGATAACCGTGGCGTCGGAACGGCTTACAGCGTCAACGTTGAATCCGCTCAGCCGGTTATCATTGAGAACGAAAAAGGGTTGCTGATAGATTTTACGATTGTAGGAGCTAACTTAGGTGGGAAGCCAAAGAAGCTCGGGTTAATGGATGTGGATTTCGGTAATATTGAGGGAGGAAAGACTGCCGTAGGGCAGTGGTGGTTCACCAGCAGCCTTCTTGGTCATTTTATCTCTTATGAGGTTTCGGTCAACCATCTGAACAGCTTCGGGAATCCCGATCTGAGCCTGGTGAGCGAAGTCAATATCCATGAGCTCATTAAAAGTGTTAGGGTGTATGGGCCGCTGGACGATTCCATCAACGATTTCCTGGTAAATGATAATCCCGACAGGTATGATATACCCGATGCGCTGTTCTACTCCAACGGCACGGTGGCGCCGGTTTATAAGGCCGATACGTCTCAACTCATTGGTTTGGTCACCCTGGCCAGCCTTAGTGTGGATCTCACGGTAACCCCATTCTTGTCCGGCTGGAATTATACCAGACTGGATGATCCGGGAAACGGATTTTACCGAATCGTTAGCTGCATTCGTGATGATGGACAGGAAATTCCTCTGGAAAATATCTGGCTTACGCATGTGACTATTCCCGATGGAGGCGAACCGATCTACGAGAACGAGCTTCATCTCCTCGACATTTTTGCCGATCTTGAACCCAGGACATATACCATTACATTTGAACCGATTGACCAGAATGTGCCTGAGGTAGTTTCTTTTGCCGGAATACCCGCCACGCCGCTGAATGTGCCCCTCACCAATGCCCAGGTGATATTCAACAAGCCTCTCAATCCTTCTACTTTCGATCATCAGGACATCACGCTGAAGAACCAGGGCGGCCCCAACCTTTCCGATAGTTCGGTGGTGGTAACCCAGGTGAACGATACCATTTTTGATATCAATTTCGGGAATAAGACCCAGGCAAACGGTTTCTATGTATTGACGGTGCAGGCCGCCGGAATTACCGACCTTATTGGAAATTATGGTGTGGAAGGCAAACAGGCCACATGGATTCAGGCGATTTCGACCCCGGCTATTGATTATTTCTTTGGTTTGCATGAAGATGGGCAACCGACCGATACGCTGCTGGTACTGTTTAACATGCCAATCAATGTCTCCACATTCACCAATGCTCAGCTTGTGCTGACCGATCCTGATGGAAATGTGATTCCTACCGGGTCGCTGGTGATTTCGGGTGAAAGCTTCAACAATGTGCTGTTTAAAATCAGTGGATTATTGCCATTTGCTTCAGCGGACGGAACCTATTCGCTGACCATTCTGGTTACGGAGATTCTCGGTGAAACCGGCCAGGCCGGGCTGCTCGACCAGACGGTTGAGTGGACTGTCTGTCAGATTCCGTTGCCGGTGGCTTCGATCGGGCCTAATGCAACTGTCTGTATCGGTGAGAGTTATCCTCTATCCGGTTCGGTGCAGAATGCAGGTAGTTTTGCCTGGGCTACCTCGGGAACGGGCACTTTTAGTTCGACAAGCTCACTTAACACGGTTTACACGCCAAGCCAGGCCGACATAGCTGCCGGCAGCGTTCAGCTCTCACTGATTGTACAACCGTTGAATGCCTGCGCATCTTCGGTAACGGCAAGCATGATTCTTACCATCAAAAACGCTGTTCAGGCCAACGCTGGCGCTGATGCATTAATATGTCAAAACTCAACGCACCAATTGTTTGGTACTGTGGTCAATGCAAGTGGTTTCAGATGGATTTCTTCCGGAAACGGAGCTTTCAGCAACCCGAACATTTTAACGCCGGTTTATTCACCGGGTTCGGAGGATATCGCCAATGGTTCTGCTGTGCTGTCATTGATCGCCGATCCGCTGAGTCCGTGCATTTTGGCCGATACTTCGAGCATGACCCTCACCATCCAGCGACTCCCAACTGCCTTCGCCGGCGCCAACATGACGGTTTGCGAGGGACAGCCCGTGCAACTGCAGGCCACCGCTCAGAACTACAGCAGTGTAACCTGGGTGGGCGGCGGCAGCGGAACCCTGAGCGATCGCACGATCCTCAACCCGGTTTACACCTTCGGGCCAACGGAAATCGAAAGGGGATATGTTTCGCTGTTACTGATTGCCGAAGCTACCAATCCCTGCTTCACCCGAGCTTTCTCCACTATCCGTATTGACCTTGTAAAACGGCCGGTTGCCAACGCCGGCAGCAATGCCACCATCTGCGAAAACCAGACCCACCTGCTCTCCGGCGCCTCGGTGGCCAATGCCAGCGCTTTTGTGTGGTCAACTTCGGGAGATGGTTCTTTTAGTTCGACAAGTTTGCTGAATCCGGTTTATACTCCCGGAAGCGCTGATATGGCTGCCGGAAGTGTGGAGTTGATCCTCACCGCAATGCCGCAGAATCCATGCCTGGTGGCGGTTTCTTCTTCCAAAACGCTTACCCTGCGAAGGTTGCCGGTGGTTAGTGCCGGTTTGGGTGGAGTGATCTGCGAAAATCAGAGTTTCCAGCTTAACGGTACCGTGACCAACGCTCAATCTTTCCTGTGGCAAACCACCGGCGACGGTATCTTTAGCAATAACTCGATTCTCAACCCGGTTTACACTCCCGGAGCGCTTGACATTCAAAATGGAGTGGTGACGCTCGTTTTGGTGGCCAATGCCAACAGTCCGTGTCTTGTACAGGCTACTTCCTTTGTCAGCGTTGACATCCAGCGGTTGCCACTGGCCAATGCCGGCAGCAATGCCACCATCTGCGAAGATCAGAGTTTCCAGCTTTCAGGAGCAGTTTCCAACGCGACTTCTTTCCTCTGGTCAACCAGCGGTGATGGCAGTTTTAGTTCGACAGGCTTACTAAACCCAGTGTACATTCCGGGAAGTGCTGACATTCTTGCCGGCAGCGTAGTGCTTACCCTCACAGCGCAGAGCATGAGTCCATGCATTGTGGAGGCCATTTCTGCAATTCAACTTTCCATCATCGGCAATGCTTTTGCCGCTGCGGGCGAAAATGCTGCGGTCTGCGAAGGTGAAAGTTACCAGCTTTCTGGCTTTGTTGCCAATGCCAGCGCTTTCTTCTGGCAATCTTCGGGCGATGGCAGCTTTAGTTCGACAGGCTCACTGACAGCGGTTTATACTCCCGGTGCCGGTGATCTGGCCAACGGAACGGTGATTTTAACCCTCACTGCTTCGCCGATTAGCCCGTGCAGCCTTGCTGACGAATCTTCGCTGATTCTTTCAGTTCAGCCTTTACCGGTGGTAAGCGCCGGTGTTGGAGGTGCAAATTGTCATTACCATTCCTTCAGCCTGAGTGGCAGCGTTGTCAATGCACAGTCGTTCCTGTGGTCTACCGAGGGAGATGGGGCTTTTAGTTCGACAAGCTCACTAAACCCGGAATACACTCCGGGAGATGCCGATATTCTTGCCGGAAGCGTGATCCTGACCCTGAGTGCAGCGCCTGTCAGTCCTTGCACGGTCAGCGTCAGCGATCAGGTCGTCCTGCAGGTGAACTACTGCCACGACCTCGTTATTCCAACCGGCTGGTCAGGGATTTCAACCTTTGTTAATCCGCTCAATCCGGCGATGGAAGACGTGTTCCGGGATGTGGTCAGCGACCTGGTTATCCTGCAATCGCTCACCGGAATGTACTGGCCGGGGCAATCCATCAACACCATCGGCAACTGGAACCGTAACGAGGGTTACGCCATCAAAGTGGCCAACCAGATCAATCTGACCATTGCCGGTTCACGGTCTGCCAACAGCCCGCTGCAACTCAGCCAGGGCTGGAACCTGATCCCGGTACTGAGCGAATGTGAGGCCGATGTGGCTGCATTGTTCGATGGTAAAGGCGTGATCGTAGTTAAAGAAGTAGCCGGATGGCAACTCTACTGGCCACAATATGGAATCAACACTTTGCAAAACCTCCAACCGGGCAAAGCCTACTTCGTGCTGATGTCGCAACCGGCTTCCATCCTATTCCCGGGATGTGCCAAAGCCGGCGCTTCCTCAGGATTGAATAACACCAATCCAATGATGATCAAAATGATGAATGCCAGTCCGTGGAACACTTTCATCCCAACGCCTAATGCTCACCTGGTCGCGATCCCACAGGAAATCATCAACACCTCACTCATCCGGCCGGGCGACTACCTCGGCGCATTCGACTGGAAGGGCAACTGTTTTGGATTGATCCGGTGGGATGGAGCCACCACTTCGATGGTCATCTTCGGCGACGACCCGACCACGGCCGAAAAGGACGGCTTCAACCCCGCTGAGCCCCTCTTCTTCAGGATGTTCATCGCAACCACCGGCAAGGAATACAGCCTCGATGTAACCTGGGACAGCTCCCTACTCCAGCACGACGGAACGTTCAGCCTCAACGGCATCAGCGCCATCGCCGGCCTTAACCTGGGAACCACCCTGGTGAACGACCTCAGCAATGCCGAAGTGCTGATCTACCCCAACCCTGCCAGCGACCGTCTCTTCGTTGACCTGGTCAGCCTGCAGGAAATCGAAGTGGTGATGACCGACATCCACGGCCGCGAGGTGCTCCGGCAAACCCTCACTGCACTGCGCAACCAGATCGACATTACCACTCTGCGGGCCGGTATCTACCTGATCAAAATAGAAGGCAGCAACTTCACCAAAATCGAAAAGGTGATTAAAAAGTAGCCCTTCTAAAGTCTTCTGATTTTAAAAAGCCCCGGCGACTCGCCGGGGCTTTTTTTTTGAGAATTCTTTTGGAAAGAAAAAAAAAGTAAATTTGTAAGGACTTTTAGAAATGATTACCAGTCTTCTCAATCTCTCGTCACAAGTTTATGTTTATTCCTTCCTCACCGAATTCATTATTCACTTTCAATAAATCTTTTTATTATGAAAAATTTTATCTTTACTCTCTCAATCGTGCTGTTTTTCAGCACATTAACGTTTGCTGCCGACTATTACTGGGTTGGCGGCACGGGTAACTGGAATGCCACCAACAGGTGGGCAACCACTTCGGGTGGCAGTACATTTTATGCTACTCCGCCCACATCGGCTGACAACGTTTATTTCGATGCCAACTCCTTCACTGCGGCGGGTCAGATTGTAACCATCAATGTAAACGCAGTTTGCGCCAATATGGACTGGACAGGAGCGCTCAATTCACCTGCTCTTCAGCGAGACGCAACAACATCACGCACACTCTCTATCTATGGCTCGCTGACCCTGATCTCTGCAATGAATTTTAATTTTCAGGCCAATGTTTATTTTGAAGCACTGAATACCGGTACAATGCTAACCAGCGCCGGACAATCCTTCAAGAGCAATGTCTATTTCCAGGGAGTTGGGGGGTATGTATTGCAGGATGCTTTTATGCAAACTACCGGCACAATTTACCTGGTTAGAGGAACCCTCGACTTGAATGACAAGAATATGACGGCCAATGCATTTGATACTTATTACACAAATGTCAGATCACTTTTTCTGACTTCATCCACACTAACATTAACTACCACCAGCACAGCATTTCAATTCAGGGGCGAAAACCTTACACTCAATGCGGGCACATCCCTGATTCGCCTGACCGGAGCAGGTGGTAATTTTGTTCATACTAACTCTTATGGACCAGGATAAGTGTTTAACAATGTTTTATTTGAAGCAGCTACTGGTAGTTCCACTTTAGTAAACGCCGGTGGTTCATTTAACGACATTACATTTAACAGCACAGCAACGCTTTCCATCAGCGGCGGCAGCGCCTTCAATTCAGTGATTGCCGCAGGGAACATAACCGTAGGAACAAATGGTACGAACATCACTACTTTGCAGGTTGGCGGGAATTTAACATTGAACAATAACAGCACGTACGGCGACATTACCATAGTTGGTAACGGAACTATAAATGGGAGTAATAATATTGGAAACCTGACTATGTCTCCGGGGAAATTTTTAACAATAAACGGTGGACAAACCCAGACATTTACCGGAACATTGTCGGCTAACGGAAACTGTGCTAACCGGATAACTATTCAGTCAAGTACTACAACCAAGGCGAATATAAGCAAATCGAGCGGTTTTATTGCCGTGGACTATTGTTATCTGCAAGGCATCAACGGTACAGGCGGGGCGTCGTTTACCGCAGCCAATACTTTTGATTTGGGGAACAACAGCGGCTGGCTGATCATCCCACCCTCGGCACAAAACCTTTACTGGGTGGGAGGAACAGGCAACTGGAACGATCCTGCACACTGGTCAACTACCAGCGGAGGAACCGGAGGGGCATGCACCCCTTCGGCATTGGACAATGTATTTTTCGACGCCAATTCGTTTACTGCTTCAGGACAAACGGTTACTGTGATCGGCGATGCCAATGGTCAGGCCTATTGCAGAAGTATGAACTGGGCCGGATCGCTGAATAACCCCACTCTGGCCGGATCAAGTGATTTTGATTTAAATATTTATGGTTCACTGACGTTTATTCCTGGGATGACATACAACCTAAGTTCGCTGGTTTATTTCAAATCGGAAACTCCCGGAAACAATGTCTTCACCGCCGGAAAAGCACTTGACAAAGCCAATATCTATTTTGACGGTGTAGGCGGCGAATGGACTTTACAGGATCCGCTGAGCATGGGCACACGAACACTCTACCTTTGGGGGGGAACGCTGAACACGAATAACCATAACATCAATGCCGGTGTTTTCAATTCTTTCGATAACACTAAAACAAGGGCGCTGAACCTGGGGTCTTCTCAAATCACGCTTGCGGGTACTGGCGCGGCTTTCTATTTCAGAAGCCAGAACTTTTCACTGAATGCCGGGACTTCACACATAAGGATAACAGCCGCAAGCGCTGATTTAAACCATAACAACAACACCGGGCCTGGAGTTGTGTTTTACAATGTTAGTTTTGAAGCAGTTACCAGCACAAGTACGCTTACCGGCTACGGATGCACCTTTAACAATGTTACTTTTAATAGCAGCGGCACCGTAACCGGTGGGAATACCATCAACAATCTGACTTTTGCAGTGAACGGTACAATCAGTTCCAATGAAAACAATATCAACACTGTTGTAGTTGGGGGTAATGCCACCATCAATGGTACCGGAACTTACGGGCATTTTACGATGAACGGAAATGGTAGTATTACGGCCAATAACACTTTTGGAACCCTGATATTTTCGGCCGGGAAGCAATATACACTGACCAGCGGCCGGACAATCACTATTTTAGATAATCTGATTGCTGACGGAACGGATTCACAGATCATCGTAATCAAATCATCCACGGTAAACTCGCAGGCCACTTTAAGCAAAGCATCAGGAACTGTAGAGGTGAACTATGTTTCGCTTCAGGACAACAATGCCACCGGTGGAGCTACCTTTATTGCCAACAACTCCATTGACCTTGGGAATAATACCGGATGGACCATCTACACCACACCAAAAGACTTCTATTGGGTTGGTGGCACGGGCAATTACAACGACCCGGCAAAATGGTCGCTGACCAGTGGCGGCGCCGGAGGGGCAGGTGTTCCCACAGCCATTGACAACGTTTACTTCGACGCCAATTCATTTTCAGCGCCCGGGCAGGTGCTGACCATCATTGGCGACGCCTCCAGCAACGCACGGGCCAATAACATGGACTGGACAGGAGTGAACTACAACCCGACCATTGCAGGCGCCGCCGCACAAAATTTACGCATTCACGGCTCCCTGATCCTGGTACCGGGCATAACGGTAACTTTTGCCGGAAAGATCTATTTTGAAGCCACCGAAACAGGTCAGGTTGTAACAACTGCAGGAATTGCCTTGGGAACTATTAATGAAATGTATTTTCAGGGGGATGGCGGTGGCTGGACGTAAACCAACGTATTGAACATTGGCAGTAAAGCACTCTATCTTGTAAGAGGGGCTTTAAATACCAACAGCCAGACCATTACGGCAGGAAGTTTCAACTCAAATTATTCCGGGAATATTCGCTCTTTAAACTTAGGTTCATCTGAAATCATCCTCTCTTCAACTTCAGACCAGACGCTGAGATTTCATCCTACCGGCATGACTTTTAATGCAGGGACATCACTTATCCGGTTTACCGGGGCAGGTTCAGGAATTTACAATGTCAGTGGGAGTGGATTAATATTTAAGGCTCTGATATAAATAAATGTTGTTATTCAAAAAATAGATTACCTTTGCGTAATAATACAAGATCACATGGATAGTTTGACACCAATTATTGCAGCTATTAGAAATCTTTCAAAGCAAGACCAGCAAGAACTATGGAAGCGGGT
>Ga0209835_1001211_pt1 | contig 14817 bp, 13 predicted proteins | sample LakKivwa52mmetaG_FD_184138 | JGI IMG/M metagenome (GOLD analysis project Ga0209835, IMG submission 184138) | Anoxic lake water microbial communities from Lake Kivu, Rwanda to study Microbial Dark Matter (Phase II) - Lake Kivu water 52m metaG... | ecosystem: Environmental > Aquatic > Freshwater >...
GCCCGTCTGCGCCAAGAAGCGCGGCATGTCTTCGTTGGCGGCAAGACGATTACCGAGATCAGCCGCTTGTCGCTGATCGACTGCCGCGACTTCTTCAACTTGCTGCAACTTACGGGTCACCGCGCGCAGGTGGCCGAGAAGATCGTTAAGGAAATCACCAGCCGCTTGTCCTTCCTCATCAACGTCGGTCTCGATTACCTCTCGCTCGATCGTTCGGCCGAGACACTCTCCGGCGGCGAAGCGCAGCGCATCCGCCTCGCCTCGCAGATCGGCTCGGGGCTGACCGGCGTGATGTACGTGCTCGACGAGCCGAGCATCGGCCTGCACCAGCGCGACAACACACGCTTGCTGCAGACGCTCGCCAACCTGCGCGATTTAGGAAACACGGTCATCGTCGTCGAGCACGACCAGGAAGCCATCGAGTCGGCCGACTACGTCGTCGACATGGGGCCGGGCGCTGGCGAGCATGGCGGCCATATCGTCGCGCAGGGCACGCCCAAACAAGTGGAAGCCAATGCCGATTCGCTCACCGGCGCCTATCTGTCGGGACGTCGCACGATCGCCATTCCTGCCAAGCGCACGCCGCTGAATCCGCTGCGCCAACTGAAGATTGTCGATGCCTCGGGCAACAATCTCAAGCATGTCGAGCTGGAGATTCCCGTCGGGCTGCTGACCTGCATTACCGGTGTATCGGGTTCGGGCAAGTCGACGCTGATCAACGACACGCTTTATGCCGGCGCCGCGCGCCATCTTTACGGTTCGGCAACCGAGCCTGCGGCGCACAGCGAGATCCATGGCCTCGAATATTTCGACAAGGTGATCAACGTCGACCAGAGTCCGATCGGCCGCACGCCGCGTTCCAACCCGGCCACCTACACCGGCCTGCTGACGCCGATCCGCGAACTGTTCGCTGGCGTGCCGCAGTCGCGCGAACGTGGCTACGGACCGGGACGTTTCAGTTTCAACGTCAAGGGCGGGCGCTGCGAAGCCTGTCAGGGAGATGGGCTTATCAAGGTCGAGATGCACTTCCTGCCTGACATCTTCGTGCCCTGTGACGTGTGCCACGGCAAACGCTATAACCGCGAGACGCTGGAGGTGCGCTACAAGGGCAAGACCATCTACGAAGTGCTGCAGATGACCGTCGAGCAGGCCTACGAGTTCTTCGAGCCGGTGCCGGTGGTGGCGCGCAAGCTGCAAACGCTGATCGACGTCGGCCTCACCTACATCCAGCTCGGCCAGAGCGCGACGACGCTCTCCGGCGGCGAGGCGCAGCGCGTGAAGCTGGCGCTCGAACTGTCGAAGCGCGATACCGGTCGCACACTCTACATCCTCGACGAGCCGACCACCGGCTTGCACTTTCAGGACATCGAGATGCTGCTCAAGGTGCTGCACCGGCTGCGCGACCATGGCAATACCGTCGTCGTCATCGAGCACAACCTCGACGTGATCAAGACGGCGGACTGGCTCGTAGACCTTGGCCCCGAGGGCGGTGGGGGCGGCGGCCGCATCATCGCCTCCGGCACGCCGGAGGAAGTGGCGCAGGTTTCCGGCAGCTATACAGGGCGCTATCTGGCGCCGATCCTCGGACCAGGAAAAGTCGGCGCTGGTGGGACGGCACGGCGCAAGAAATAGCGGCCGCCACTGGCTCCGCTGGCTGGCCGCAGCCTGCGCCTGCCTGTGCATGGCTGTCGCGCAGGCGGCCGAACTGCCGCTGCTGTTGGCGGAACGCTATCGTGGCGATATCGACGTCAGCCGCTACTGGGTCAGTGAAAAACTCGATGGCGTGCGTGCCCATTGGGACGGCAAGCAATTGCGCTTCCGGAGTGGCAATCCGGTTCACGCGCCGGACTGGTTCGTCGCTGCGCTGCCTTCGCAGCCGCTGGACGGCGAACTCTGGATCGCGCGCGGGACGTTCGACCGCCTTTCCGGCATCGTGCGTCGTACGACACCCGACGATATCGAATGGCGTTTGGTGCGCTACATGATCTTCGAACTGCCCGAAACGTCGGGCGATTTCACCGAACGTATCGAACGGATCAAGACGGTCATCGAACGGGCCGGCGTGCCCTGGCTACAGGCAGTCGAGCAGTTTCGCCTGTCGGACAATAAAGCCTTGAATCGGAAACTGGATGAGGTCGTGCGGGCGGGTGGCGAAGGTCTGATGCTGCACCTGGCCGAAGCGCCGTATCTCATCGGGCGCTCGCAAGCACTCCTGAAAGTCACTCCCTGGTTCGACGCCGAAGCGCGCGTCATTGCTCATCTCCCCGGCAAGGGCAAGCACGCCGGACGGCTCGGCGCCTTGCGCGTGGAGATGCCCGATGGCCGGCAGTTTTCGCTCGGCAGCGGTATCGCCGACGACCAGCGGTTTGATCCGCCCGCGATCGGAACCTTCGTCACCTACCGCTATCGCGAATTGACGCGCAACGGCATTCCGCGTTTTCCCCGTTTTCTGCGGGTGCGCGAAACATTCTGATTAATCTCGTGAATTCTTTCTATAATTGCCGGGCCATTCGGATAATTATTCAAAGGAGAATAAAGTGAATTTTAAAAGCATGTCCGCAGCGGAATTGAACAAGTTGAAGGTGGCCGTCGAGAAGGAAATCGACAGCCGAAAGAAAACTCAACGCAACAAGGCCTTGGGCGAGATCAAGAGCATCGCCGCGAAATACGGGCTGAAATTGTCTGAGGTTGTCAGTACTCCTGCCGGCCAAGTGAAATCCCGCAAGCCGAAAGCAAAAAAGTCGGCTAAATCCACCGAAAAGAAAGTCGCCTATCGCCATCCGGAAAATCCGCTATTGACCTGGAGCGGTGGGCGCGGCCGTCGCCCGCAATGGGTAAAGGATTGGGAAGCCGCCGGCCGCCTGATCGACGAAGCAAAGGTTTGCTGAACGATGATTCTTGTCACCGGAGGCGCCGGCTTTATCGGCAGCAATTTCGTGCTGGACTGGATTGCCGCGACCGGCGAGCCGATCGTCAATCTGGATGTGCTGACTTACGCCGGCAATCGCGAGAACTTGCGGGCGCTGGATGGCGATGCGCGGCACATCTTCGTGCAGGGTGACATCGGCGATTTCGACCTCGTGGCGAAACTACTCGCGCAGCATCGTCCGCGCGCCATCGTCAATTTCGCCGCCGAGTCGCATGTCGACCGCAGCATCCATGGCCCCGAGGATTTCATCCAGACCAACATCGTCGGAACATTCCGGTTGCTCGAAGCCGTGCGCGCCTACTGGAATGGCCTCGATGGCGAAGAGAAATCGAACTTCCGCTTCCTGCATGTCTCCACCGACGAGGTCTATGGATCGCTGGGCAAGGACGATGCGCCTTTCGCCGAGACGCACCGCTACGAGCCCAATAGCCCCTATTCGGCCAGCAAGGCGGCCAGCGACCATCTCGTGCGCGCCTACCACCACACCTACGGCCTGCCGGTGCTGACCACTAACTGCTCGAACAACTACGGCCCGTTCCATTTCCCCGAAAAGCTCATCCCGCTGATGATCGTCAATGCGCTGGCTGGCAAACCGCTGCCGGTCTACGGGGATGGCATGCAAATCCGCGACTGGCTTTACGTCAAGGATCACTGCAGTGCGATTCGCGAAGTGCTGGCGCGCGGCCGCGTGGGCGAGACCTACAACATCGGCGGCTGGAACGAGAAGCCGAACATCGAGATTGTGCAAACCGTCTGTGCGCTGCTCGACGAACTGCGTCCGCGTGCCGACGGCAAGCCGTACAGCGAGCAGATCACCTACGTCAAGGACCGTCCCGGCCACGATCGCCGTTATGCCATCGACGCGCGCAAGATCGAACGCGAGCTGGGCTGGAAGCCGGCCGAGACTTTCGAAACCGGCATCCGCAAGACGGTGCGGTGGTATCTCGATAACGCCGACTGGGTTGGCAATGTGCAGAGCGGTGCCTATCGCGACTGGATCGGCAAGCAGTACGGAGACTGATGATGAAGATTCTTCTTACCGGCAAGAACGGCCAGGTCGGTTTTGAACTCCAGCGCGCACTCGCGCCGCTGGGCGAGATCGTTGCGGTCGATCAAACCGACTGCGACCTGGCGGATGCGGATGCGATCCGGCGGCTTGTCTCCGCGATACGGCCCGACATCATCGTCAATCCTGCCGCCTACACCGCGGTGGATAAGGCCGAAACCGACGTGGTTCGCGCGCAAGCGATCAATGGCGTGGCACCCGGCATCTTCGGGGAAGAAGCCGCGAAGCTCGGCGCGCTGGTGGTGCATTACTCGACCGACTACGTCTTCAAGGGCGACAAGTCGGGCTACTACACAGAAGCAGACGCGCCCGATCCGCAGAGCGTCTATGGCAAGACGAAGCTGGACGGCGAGCGCGCATTGGTAGCGAGTGGTGCGAAGCACCTGATCTTCCGTACCAGTTGGGTGTTCGGCGCCCACGGCGTGAACTTCGCCAAGACCATGCTGCGGCTCGCGGCCGAGCGCTCCAGCCTCAAGGTCGTCGCCGACCAGTTCGGGGCACCGACCTCGGCGGCGCTGATCGCCGACGTGACGGCGCAAATTCTCGGCCAATACAATCGCCAGTGCCGTCTCGCCAGCGCCGACTTTCCCCATGGGCTGTTCCACCTCGTGGCGGCTGGCCGCACGAACTGGCACGAATACGCGCAAGCGGTGGTACAAGCCGCGCAGGCTGCTGGCAAGCCGCTGCGTATGAGGTCGGGCGATATCCAGGCGATCACCACGGCGGAGTATCCGCTGCCTGCGCCGCGTCCCGCCAACTCCTGTCTCGACGCCACGCGATTGCGCGAAACCTTCGGCCTTTGCCTGCCCGACTGGCGGCAGGGGCTGGGCCATGTGATGACGCAGCTGCTCTGAACGATGACTACAACACGCAAAGGCATCATCCTCGCCGGCGGCGCCGGTACCCGTCTCCACCCGGCGACGCTGTCGGTCTCCAAGCAACTGCTGCCGGTCTTCGACAAGCCGATGATCTACTACCCGCTCAGTACGCTGCTGCTGGCGGGTATCCGCGAGATCCTGATCATTTCCACCCCGCAGGACACGCCGCGTTTCCAGCAGTTATTGGGCGACGGCAGCCAGTGGGGGCTGCGTCTCGAATACGCCGTGCAGCCCAGTCCGGACGGCCTCGCCCAGGCCTTCCTCATTGGCGAAATGTTCCTCGGCGATGCGCCCAGTGCGCTCGTGCTCGGCGACAACATCTTCTACGGCCATGACTTCCACGCCCTGCTCGCCAGCGCCCGCCAGCGTACCGAAGGCGCGACCGTCTTCGCCTACCACGTACATGATCCCGAACGCTACGGCGTCGCGGAATTCGATACCCACGGCAAGGTGCTCAGCCTCGAAGAAAAACCCCGGCAGCCAAAATCCAGCTATGCGGTGACAGGGCTCTATTTCTACGACAACCGCGTCGTCGAACTGGCGAAATCCCTCAAACCCTCGCCGCGCGGCGAACTGGAAATCACCGACCTCAACCGCCTCTACCTCGAACAAGGCAAGCTCGACGTCGAAATCATGGGCCGCGGCTACGCCTGGCTCGATACCGGCACACACGAATCCCTGCTCGAAGCCAGCCAGTTCATCGCTACCCTCGAAAAGCGCCAAGGCCTCAAGGTCGCCTGCCCGGAGGAAATCGCTTGGCGCCATGGCTGGATCGATGCCGACCAGGTACGTCGTCTCGCCCAGCCGCTGGCGAAGAACGGCTATGGCCAGTATCTGCTGCGCCTGTTGAATGAAAAGGTGCTGACGTGAAGGTAACACCGACCGCCATTCCGGACGTGCTGCTGATTGAGCCGAAAGTCTTCGGCGATGCGCGCGGCTTCTTCTTCGAGAGCTACAACCGGCACGCATTCAAGGAGGCCACCGGCCTCGACGTCGATTTCGTGCAGGACAATCACTCGAAGAGTGCCAAAGGCGTATTGCGTGGCCTGCATTACCAGTTGCCGCCCAAGGCGCAAGGCAAACTGGTGCGCGTGGTGCAAGGCGAAGTGTTCGACGTGGCGGTCGATCTCCGCAAATCGTCACCCACCTTCGGCTGCTGGGTGGGCGACATCCTCTCCGCCGAAAACAAGAAGCAGCTGTGGATTCCCCCAGGCTTTGCCCACGGCTTTGTCACGCTCTCTGATACCGCCGAGTTTCTTTACAAGACTACCGACTATTACTCGCCGGTACATGAGCGTTGCATCCGTTGGGATGATCCGGTACTCGCTGTCGAATGGCTCCAGCAGGGCGCACCTCTAGTGTCGGCGAAGGATGCAAGAGGCCTGGCTTTCGCGGTCGCAGAGCTGTTTGATTGAGCTGCACCAGGGCTACTTGGCCGTCCAGTGCCCCGATTTCCCGCCGGCCTTCTCCAGCAGCCGCACTTCTTCGATGACCATGCCGCGGTCCACCGCTTTGCACATGTCGTAGATGGTGAGCAGGCCAGCGCTGCAGGCGGTGAGTGCTTCCATCTCGACGCCGGTGCGGCCGAAAGTCTCGGCGGTAACGGTGCAGGTCACGCTGGAGGAAGTTTCGCTTAAGTCGAATTCGGCGGCGACGCGCGTCAGTGCAATCGGGTGGCAGAGCGGGATCAGGTCACTGGTGCGCTTGGCTGCCTGGATGGCGGCGATGCGGGCGATGCCGAGTACGTCGCCTTTCTTGGCCGAGCCTGAGCGGATCAGTTCGAAGGTGGCCGGCTGCATGCGGATGCGCCCGGTGGCGCGCGCGCGGCGCGCGGTTTCGGCCTTTGCTCCGACGTCGACCATATGGGCCTGGCCGGCGTCGTCGAAATGGGTGAGCGGATTATTTTCCCGAGACATTTGCTTGCACTTTGCGGAACGGAACTGACCTGGTCAGCCGGTATCATAGCCGCATGAGAGCGATTCTGTGGCTGTGTATGGCTTTGCTGTTGCCGCCATTGGCGACACGCGCCGACGGTCTGCCTGACCTCGGCGAACTGGAGCGCAGCGGCCTGTCGGTGCCTGCGGAGCGGCGGCTGGGCGAGAAGATCATGCTCGAAATCCGTCGCGATCCGGCTTATGTGAGCGATCCGGAAATCACCGACTACATCGACCGGCTGGGACAAAAGCTGGCCGGCCAGGTCGAGAGTGCGCGGCAGCCGTTCGAGTTCTTCGTTGTGCGCGATGCGATGCTTAATGCCTTCGCCTTGCCCGGCGGCTATGTGGGCGTGCATACCGGGCTGATTCTCGCGGCGCGCTCCGAGTCGGAACTGGCCGGCGTACTCGCGCACGAAATCTCGCATGTCACGCAAAGCCATCTGGCGCGGCTGTTCGGCAACCAGAGTTCGGCGCAGCTGACCTCGCTATTGTCGCTGGCCGTCGCCTTGCTGGCGGCGCGCAACAATCCGGATGTGGCGATCGGCGCGGCCATGGCCGGGCAGGCGGCGGTCATCCAGAACCATTTGAATTACTCGCGCGACTTCGAGCGCGAGGCCGACCGGCTGGGACTCGACCTGATGGAGAAGTCGGGCTATGACACGCGCGGCATGGCAAGCTTCTTCGAGCGCATGCTGCAGTTCGGCCGGCTTTACGAGAACAACGCGCCGGGCTACCTGCGCACCCATCCGCTGACGACCGAGCGAATCACCGACATGGAGAACCGCATCACCCAGCGACCGTACAAACAGGTACCCGACAGTACCGAATTCGGATTGGTACGCGCCAAGATCAAGGCCTACGACGGTACGCCCGGCGATGCCGTGGCTGATTTCGTCGCGCAACTCAAGAGCGGGAAGTATGCGCGCGAGGCCGATGTGCGCTTCGGCTATGCGCACGCGCTGCTGCGCGACAACCAGCTGGCGGCGGTGGAAAAAGAAATTGCCACTTTGCGCCGGATGAAACTCGAATCACCGCTTGTCGAGAACCTGGCAGCCCAATTGCGCCTCAGACAGAAAGACATGGAAGGCGCGCTCGGAATTTTGCGCGCAGCAGTTCACCAATACCCCAATGTGCGGTCGCTGACACATGTGCTGATCGAGACAAAAGTCGGCGCTGGCGGAACGGCACATCTGGCGGAAGCGGTGGCCATGACGCGCAAGGAATTGCAGCTGACACCCGGCGATGCGCGCCTGCATGCGCTGCAGGCAAAGGCCTATGCTGCCCAGGGCAAACGTCTGCAGCAGCACCGCGCGCAGGCCGAAGCCTATCTGGCCGAAGGCCAGCTCGATGCCGCGATCCTGCAACTGGATCTCGCGCGCCAAGGCGGAGACGGGAGTTTCTACGAGCAGTCCGAGGTGGATGCGCGACTGCGCGAACTGCGGCAGCGCAAACAGGAGGAGATGCGGGAAATGCGCCGCCGCTAGGTTGGTGCTGCCGACTGCGGTCGGAAACCGCAGTCGGCGAAGGCATTACGCCTTGTCGAGGCTCTGGTAATAGTCGGAGAGGATCTTCGCGACTTCGGGACGTGAAAACTCGGGCGGCGGCGCTTCGCCACGGCCGAGCATCTCGCGGACCTTGGTGCCGGACAGTGTGATGAAGTCTTCCTTGGTGTGGCCGGGGGCTTCACGCATCATCACGACCTTGCCGAGTTTCTTCGACCAGGCGGTATTGTCGGCCATGAACATCTCGATCTTCAGCGCGCCCTTGGGCACGTCGTCGAAAATGGTTTGCGCGTCGAAGGGACCGTAGTAGTCGCCGACGCCCGCATGGTCGCGGCCGACGATGAAGTGCGTGGCGCCCATGTTCTGGCGGAACACGGCATGCAGCACCGCCTCGCGCGGGCCGGCATAGAGCATGTCGAAGCCGTAGCCGGTGACCATCGCGCTGTTGGGCTTGAAGTACAGTTCGACCATCTTGCGGATGCAGGCATCGCGCACCGGCGCGGGGATATCGCCCTTCTTCAGCTTGCCGAGCAGCATGTGGATGACTACGCCATCGGCATTCAGGCGCTCCATCGCCATGTGGCAAAGTTCCTCATGGGCGCGGTGCATCGGGTTGCGGGTCTGGAACGCGACGACCGTCTTCCAGCCACGCTCGGCGATTTCGTTGCGGATCTCGACCGCGGTGCGGAAGGTGTCCGGGAATTCGCTCTGGAAATAGCTGAAGTTCAAGACCTGGATCGGGCCGGAAACGACGAAGCGGCCGGCGGAATTGAAAGCCGCCACGCCGGGATGCTCTGGATCCGTGGTGCGATAGACCTTCTCGGTCATCAGGCGCATCTGTTCTTCGCTGGCCTCTTCGATCGCGACCACGTCCATGACGGCGAGGATCGGGTTGCCTTCGACATTGGGGTCGCGCAGCGCAATGCGTTTCTGGCCCTGGATGGCGCTCATGTCCTTGGTTAGATTGACGACCGGCACCGGCCAGAAGAGGCCGCTGGTGGTCTTCATGTGTTCTGCCGTGCTGAGGGCGTCGGCCAGATTCATGTAGCCGGTCAGCGGATTGAAGTAGCCCGACCCCATCATCACCGCATTGGCGGCGGCGGCCGAGGAGAGCAGCATCGAAGGCAGCGACTCCGCTTCGTGTGTCAGCGCGCGATGCTTGACATCGTCATACACGAACAGCGGGTTGAGTTGATCGGAACCATGTGGCTTAATCACTGTTGATCCTCCCGTTAGTGGTTGATTTCGGAGCCCGCAAAATACAATAAGCCCATTGGCGTTTGGATCAATTATTCTTTTTCAACCGTGTCTATGACTAATTGGCGATGTCAAGGACAAAATGCGGAAAAAGCAGGCAATTTGATCTCGATCAAACATTCTGCAATAAACAATTGGCGGGGCTTATTAACCAATCAAAAATCGGGATTATCTTGACGGATGGATGGTGATAGCCTCCGACCGTTTCATGAAGAATTTGAAACTCCCGTGCTCCGCCGGAAGCGGATTCGCGATACGCCCCGGCCAAGGTAGGGCACGGAATCAAATGGACCGCTGATACTCAATAACAGCGGATTGTTAGCTAGCAAGGAGAGGAAGTATGCCTACATTTGTTCGTACCGAGAAATGCGACGGCTGCAAGGGTGGTGACAAGACCGCCTGCATGTATATCTGTCCGCATGACCTGATGAAGCTTGACAAGGATGGTTCCGATACCGGGCACGCCATGAAGGCGTTCAACCAGGAGCCCGAGCAGTGCTGGGAGTGCTATTCCTGCGTGAAGATCTGCCCGCAGGGCGCCATCGAATGCCGTCACTACGCCGACGTTGTGCCGCTCGGCGGTTCCGTGCAACCGATGCGCAGTGCCGACTCCATCATGTGGATGATCAAGTTCCGCAATGGCGTGGTCAAGCGCTTCAAGTTCCCGATCCGCACGACGGCTGAGGGTTCCATCGATCCGTTCACTGGCAAGCCGATGCCCAAGTTGGCCGATATCGCCACATCCGGCACGTTCACCCTCGACACGATGGGTGGCTATCGCAAGGGCAAGCCCGAAGAACTGATCCGCAAGTAATTTTTGAGAGGAACCGAAAATGGCTGGAACATTTGAAAAACCCGAAGTAGTCCAGGAAGAACTGGACATCCTGATCATCGGTGGCGGCATGGCCGCGTGTGGCACCGCCTACGAAGTCATGCGCTGGGCCGAGGCCGTCAAGGCCGAATCCGGCAAGGACCTGCGGATCAAGTTGGTCGACAAGGCTGCGATGGACCGTTCGGGCGCCGTTGCCCAGGGCCTGTCGGCGATCAACACCTATATCGGCGACAAGCAGGACCCCGCCGACTACACCCGCATGGTCTCCAACGACCTGATGGGCATCACCCGCGACGACCTGGCCTATGACGTTGGCCGCAACGTTGATGACTCCGTCCATCTGTTCGAGGAGTGGGGCCTGCCGATCTGGAAAACCGACGCCAATGGCGTGCGTCACGACGGCGCCGATGCCATCAAGGAAGGCATCCCCTTCCTGAAGGACGGCGGCCAGCCGGTCCGTTCTGGCAAGTGGCAGATCATGATCAACGGCGAATCCTACAAGTGGATCGTGGCCGAAGCCGCCAAGAAGGCACTGGGCTTCGAGCGCATCCAGGAGCGCGTGTTCATCGTTCACCTGATCAACGACAAGAACGATCCGAGCCGCGTCGCTGGCGCCGCCGGCTTCTCCGTCCGCGAAAACAAGATCTACATCTACAAGGCCAAGGCCATCCTGCTGGCGGCTGGCGGCTGCGTCAACCTGTTCCGTCCCCGTTCCGTCGGTGAAGGTCAGGGCCGTGCCTGGTATCCGGTGTGGAACGCCGGTTCGACCTATGCGATGGCCGCCGAAGCCGGCGCCGAGCTGACCATGATGGAAAACCGTTTCGTGCCCGCCCGCTTCAAGGACGGTTACGGCCCGGTCGGCGCCTGGTTCCTGCTGTTCAAGGCCCGCGCCGCCAACGGTTACGGCGAAGACTACATGGCCAAGAACAAGGAACTGCTGAACGACTATCCTCCCTACGGCAAGGCCAACGTTCCCGCCGCCTGTCTGCGCAACCACCTGATGCTCAAGGAAATGAAGGAAGGCCGCGGCCCGATCATGATGGACACGATCACTGCCCTGGCCAAGCTGCGCGAGACCCTGTCGCCGAAGGAAGTGAAGCACCTCGAAGCCGAAGCCTGGGAAGACTTCCTCGACATGTCCGTCGGTCAGTGCGGCATGTGGGTGGGCGAGAACATCGAGCCCGAGAAGAAGAACTCCGAGCTGATGCCGACCGAGCCCTACCTGCTCGGCTCGCACTCCGGCTGCTGCGGCATCTGGGCGTCCGGCCCGACCGACGTCGGCGCGCCGACGGCGGCCGATCCGGAACTTGACGGGGTGCCGGCTCACCTGCCGCGCGGCTGGAACTGGGGCTATCGTTCCATGACCACCGTCGGTGGCCTGTTCACCGCCGGTGACGGCGTGGGCGCCTCCGGTCACAAGTTCTCTTCCGGTTCGCATGCCGAAGGCCGCATGGCTGGCAAGGCGATGGTCAAGTATGCCCTCGACAACGCCAACTTCAACCCGGAGTTCGACGAGACCCCCGAGCAGATCGCCGAAACGATCTGGCGTCCGGTCAACACCTTCCTGCAGTTCAAGGACTACACGACCGCCATCGACGTCAACCCCAACTACATCACGCCCAAGATGCTGCAGTTCCGCCTGCAGAAGATCATGGACGAGTATGTTGCCGGCGTCGCCACCTACTACAACACGAACGACGTGCTGTTGAAGATGGCCGAGGAAAAGCTCGAGATGCTGAAGGAAGATTCGCAGAAGATGCGTGCGAAGGATCTGCACGAACTGCTGCGCGCGTGGGAAAACTATCACCGGATTCTCACCGCCGAAGCGCACATGCAGCACATCATGTTCCGCCAGGAAAGCCGTTACCCCGGCTTCTACTATCGCACCGATAAGAACTTTATCGACGAAGAGAACTGGCACTGCTTCGTGAACTCCATCTACGACAAGAAGACCCACAAGTGGACCTGCTTCAAGCGCAAGCACGTCGACCTGGTCGACAAGACGAAGCTGTTCGCGCACTAAGCAGCACAGGTAGTCGCTAAAATTCAGGCCGGTCGCCTTCGGGCTGCCGGCCTGTTTTTCTTGAAAACCCGCAAACCCCAGTCGTCAAGAGGTTATTCATGTCCAAGCCCGATGTTCCCTTTCCGCAAAGCCCCGTCATTCCTAACCTGATCGAGGCCGATCACGTCATCCAGTTTTCCTGTCACAAGGGCATTGGCTGCTGGAATGCCTGTTGCGCGAATATCGACATTTCGCTGACGCCCTACGACATCATTCGCCTGAAGAATCGACTCGGCATCAGTTCTCCGCAATTCCTGCGCGACTACACCGTACCCTACGAAATGGACAAGGATGGCATCGCCGGTGTGAAGTTCCGCCCGGTCGAAGGCGGTACCGCCTGCCGTTTCATGAAGCCGGAAGGTTGTTCGGTTTATGAGGACCGTCCCACCGCCTGCCGCTATTACCCGGTGGCGCTGCTGTCGATGCGCAAGCAGGACGAATACACCGACACCCAGTCCTATGCACTGGTCAAGGAAGACCATTGCAAGGGCCACGAAGTCGACCGCAAGCTGAGCATTGCCGACTATCGCAAGGAGCAGGGTGTAGAGGAGTACGACGAACTGGCGCGCGGCTGGCGCCAACTGATCCTCAAGAAGAAGTCCTCCGGCCCCGCCATCGGCGCCCCCTCGATGAAGAGCCGCCAGTTGTACTTCATGGCCTGCTACGACATCGATACCTTCCGCGACTATGTCGAGAGCGAAGTCTTCCAGGAGCTCTTTGCCCTGAACAAAGAGGAATGGGAGAAGATTCTCAGCACCGATACCGAGCTGATGCTGTTTGCCTTCCGCTATCTCAAGCAGGTGCTGTTCGGCGAACACACCATCCCGTTGAACGACGAACTGGCCAAGGAGCGTCTCGCGAAATGGCGCGAGCGCCAGGAGAAAATCGAAAAGGAAGCCGCCGAGAAACGCGCCAAGTACGAGCAGCAGATGCTCGAAGAAGGTATCGACGAGGATGCCTCGGGCCTGGGCTTCTGCGCCGAGGAAGACGAGAGCTGCGGCGACAAAAAGCTGTGATTACAGCCGGCTGATCACGAAGCGGTGCTTGCCGGAGGTCGTGCGTTCGATGTCCGGCACATACTCGATTCGCAGCGACAAGCCTTCGGCGGCGACAGTGGCTTGCATTCCGGCCGTTACCGCATCAGCCAAGGGGGCATCGGTGGCCAGTCGCAGCACCACGCGCTGCGGATCCTCCTGCACGAACTGGTATTGCCGCACCTCCGTCAGGCCGTAGAGCAGCCGATTGAAGAAAGACGGGTGCAGGCGCCGACCACCCGGTGCGACGATGAAGTCGTTGCTGCGGCACATCCCCATGGCCATCAGCGGAAATGGCGAGCCGCAGTCACATTTTCCTTCCAGTAGTTCGCCGCAGTCGCCATTGGCATAGCGGATCATCGGCATCAGCCGGTTGGTCAGCGAGGTGACGAGCAACTCGCCGTTCTTCGACTCCAGCCAGACCATGTCGGTGAAGACGTGCATGTTGCCGTGCTGGCATTCGCAGGCGATGTTCGGGATCTCGCGGCTGCCGTACTGGTTGAACACCTTGCAGCCGAAAGCGCGTTCGATCGTCTCGCGCATTGCTTCGGTAAGCACTTCGGCAGTCGAGTACACGCCAATCAGGCTGGCGGGCATGGCCAGTTTTTCATCGATCACGTAGCGGGCCAGCGCCGCGAGTATCGAGGCATAGCCTTGCAGCAAGGTAGGCCGGTAACGCCGGATGAAATTCGCCCAAGCATTCAGTTTCGCCACATCGATCTCGTGGGCGGGCAGGGTCTTCTCGGCGGCGATGACATCATCCCACGCAGCGGAGCCGAACACGCCGCCCTGCACGGTGTCCTGCCGCGCACCCCAAAAATTCAGGATCTTCTGGCCGGGGCGCCAGCCCGACAGCATGTAGCTGCGCATCATGCCGGCGCGCATCAGTTCGTGCTTTTCCTCGTTGTAGTAGAAGGCCAGCGGCTTGCCGGTCGAGCCGCCGGTATAACCCAGCGGTGTCGTGGCCGGGGCGTGTCCGCGCGCCAGCATCTCGTTCAGATGGGCGACGATATCCCGCTTGGTCAGGATCGGCAGCGCGTCGAAAGCCTCGATACCGGCAAAGCGCTTTTCGTAGTAGGTCGTGTTGTCGCGGGCGAAATGGACGATCGCATCGCGATCCTCGCGTTGCTTGCGCAGCAAGGCCTCGCGGCTCAGTTCCTGTGTTGCCAGCAACTCCTCGAGAAACGCAAAACGCTGCGGCCGCTGGCGCCGGTGCAGCCAGACCTTTAAACCAGTTGCGACCATGCGGCACGATCTTCGGCGTAATGTGACAGCGCATTCAGCAGCCGGCCACGCCAGAGCGTCCAGTTCGCCGCATCGTTG
>Ga0209835_1001214_pt1 | contig 14800 bp, 21 predicted proteins | sample LakKivwa52mmetaG_FD_184138 | JGI IMG/M metagenome (GOLD analysis project Ga0209835, IMG submission 184138) | Anoxic lake water microbial communities from Lake Kivu, Rwanda to study Microbial Dark Matter (Phase II) - Lake Kivu water 52m metaG... | ecosystem: Environmental > Aquatic > Freshwater >...
GCAAGGCGTGGGATGCTTCGGGTATTGCTTATAATGTAGAGTTATGGAGGGAGTGTCTGAGGGTGTTAAAGCCGGGCGGTCATCTGTTGGCATTTGGTGGAACAAGAACTTATCACAGAATGGCAGTGGCTATTGAAGATGCAGGGTTTGAGGTAAGAGATATGCTGGAATGGATTTATTTTTCTGGTTTTCCCAAGTCTTTGAACATACAAAAAGCATTGCTTAAAAAATTAGGATATGGTAATATACAAGAGTATGAAACAAGTCAAAAGAAAATCAAATCACAAATGTCCGATGTGTGGAAAGGAATTATATCTAAGACCCTGGCTCAAAAAGAAGATAACGACAGGGGGGATTTGTCGTGCTTGTTGGAAGATTTGGAACAAGGGACACAACACGAAATATTTACACACAGAAGCATCAAAGAAAAAAGCATTCAAATTTCCGAAAGGCAAGAACAATCCTGCTTGGAAAGGTGGAGCGACTTACCGACACCGCAAGGGGAATTATATTGTAAGTGTAAGGTATGTGAGATGCCCACAGGATTTTATATTAATGGCAAGAAAAGATGGCTATGTTATGGAACACAGATTAGTGATAGCAAAATCACTTGGGAGGTTATTGATGAGAACGGAGTGTGTTCATCATATCAATCACAATCCATTAGACAATCGCTTGGAGAACTTAATGTTATTTGCGAACAATGCGGAACACAAATTATACGAGTACAGGGGCTAGGGAGTGCTACAAAGCCAGCTCACGAACCTATCATAATGGCTCGTAAACCTTTATCAGAAAAGACTATTGTAGAGAATGTTCTGAAACACGGAACAGGTGCGATTGATATTGATTCCTGCCGAATACCGACAAAAGACAATGATTTTAAAGGAATTGGCGGGGGTGGTGTTCACGGTGTCGGCAACAAAGTTAAAAATACGGTTTATGGTGAATACGATGTTCGTGTTGATATTGACCATTCAGTTGGTCGCTTTCCCGCCAACATTATCTGCACAGATGATGCTTTGAATGATGGGGTGATAACGAAGACAAATAAAGGGACAGCACGAAAAACAGGTGTTAATAAATCAATGTTTGGCAATATCTTAAAAGAGGGGACACTGTGCAGTAATGGTGATTCAGGTTCAAAATCCCGCTACTTTGACATAGATGTCTGGGCAGAAAAACACGGACTGCTGCAATTCCCAAAGGCAAGTAAGAGAGAAAGGAATGAGGGGTGTGAGGGGTTGGAGGAGAAGGAAAGAAAAAATAATGCTAATTTTGTGATAGCAAAATGCAAAAATTGTGGACTATGGATTGGGAACGAATGGAGAAAACAAAATAGACCTCTTTCTAATTGTCAGTGCGAAAATCCAGAACCACAAAAAGAAGAACAACAAAGAGAAGCAGTAAAAAACCACCATCCAACGGTGAAGCCCGTCCACCTCATGTCTTGGCTTGTCCGCCTCGTGAGCAAAGAAGGTGATACAGTATTAGACCCGTTCATGGGAAGTGGCACGACAGGTGTGGCTTGTAAGAAGCTTAACAGGTATTTTATAGGCATAGAGTTGAATGCAGAATACATAGGAATAGCAGTTAACAGAATTAATATTTCACAACAAAAACTATTTTGATGATAAAACATAAAATAAAAGCGACATGAGCAGATTAGAAAGAGAGTACAAGATTAACGACACAGCTGAAGAGAGGCGAATAACCCTCGCCATCCTTACAGCAGGAGTGATCACAATGCTGATCCTGAGCGTCATCGCCAACATTGCCCTTGTTATTGAACTTGCAAAATACCGGATACCATGAAGCCAGCATTCGTACAGATACCGGATACAGGGACTGCGGTCAACAGAAGCAGATACCTGAGAGACTGCATGAAATACGTGGTCAGCCAGGGTCACTTTCCACTGAGCAGGGATGCCTACGACACATACCTCAGCATGGACCAGGGAAGGTTCACATCCCAGATGCTGGGAATTTGCCAGACAGCCTACCTTTTTATTGACTTCGGGATCACGAAGGACATGACCGCAACGGCTAAGATAGCAGCAAAACAGGATATCCCGGTTTATTTCGTGAAGATATCGGAGAACTACCCGAAAGAATACGAGACCAGCCTCGCCGACATACTCCAGGAAGTGAGCGAAAAGACAAAGATACCCATTGAGGACCTCAAAAGCAGTACCCGCAAAAGGGAGGTGGTCGATGCCCGGGATATTTATTATCGGAGGGCCAGGGAGGTATGCGGAAAGATGTACAGCCTCGCTAAGATAGGAAGAGAAGTCAACAAGGACCATGCTACCGTGCTATGGGGATACAGGGAGGCATGTGAGACGAAGGAAATAGCAGATCAATACCAGGAATACTATGGAAGCAACGGGACAGGAAAATAGCATTTACGACTATTACGAAAGAATCAGCTCCCGCTTTTTCCTTGCCAGGGAGAAGGACGGGAGACGGATGCATATATGGGAGCCGATGGCCAAAGCGATCCAGGTGCCGGGATTCAAAAACTTTGATTTTTTCATCATCCAGTCAGGCAGGCAATACCACCTGGCAGAAGGGCTATCAGGAGCGGTGATCATCAGCCTGCAGAACATGCGCCTGGCAAAATACAAGCGGTGGACCAGGGAGAAATTTATAAAGGCCCTCCCTTTAGAGCTATGGCACATAGGAGGCAGAGGAGCCGTCAACCAGGCCATCGTAAACTTCATTTTTGATAACGACCAGAACATAGCCCCACGCTACAAGGCAAAGAAAGTATGAAAACCCTCCGCTTCATTTTATGGCTTTTATTCGGGAGCCACGGGATGTGGTACCATGAAGGCATGTGGCACGAAATCCCATACGACGACTGCATAGAGAACAGATACACGACCAGAGAACTATACGAAAGGGAGACAGATGCGTGAACTACTCCGCAGCAAGCTACGGGGAATTAAACCCAAATAAACATAAAAACCGACCAAGCTATGGAAACAAAAGACTTACGGAAACTGGCAGAAGAAATTGCTTATAAATATGAAATTACAGATGGTGATGGATGTGGTACTGATTGTGTGTTCATTGATGATACCATTAATGCTATGCTCTCCTTTCACGAGCAGGCAAGTAAGGATATGTTTGAACGAGAGTTTGTGGAGTGGGCAATTATTAATGTTGCAATATTAGGAGTGAAGGGGAAATTCCAGTTAATTGATGGACCGGAATTAGAATTTGATTCTCTTGACGAACTATACCAGTATTGGATTACTAACATAAAAGATAAATAAGATGGCATATTTTTCAAATGGAACGGAAGGAGAAGTTTTTTATCACCAATGCTCGCTATGTAAATATGGTGACAAAGCTTGTCCTATTGCACTTGTTCAGGAAATGTATAACTATGATGCCTGTAATAATGAGGTGGCACGAAAGATACTTGACGAACTTGTGGCAGATAATGGTACTTGTGCTATGTGGAAAGAGTTTAAGAATGATTTTCGCATTGACCCCTCATGTAAAGAACAGGAATTATTTTAACCCTTAACCCCAAATGATATGAAAACAATTTGTAACGGTAGAATAAACAATGCTGGCAGGTGTGAGAGTTGTGGTGAGGTATCACAAACCACATCAGGTTATTGCACAAGGCTCATTGATATAAGTCAGGAAGAGCCGACAATCAGCGATGAGATAATTGAGAAGTGGGCTTATAATGCTTGTGCCTTTCAAACTGAACCAGATGGAGATGTTGATTTTGATAAACATTTTTATAATGGAGCAGTTGCGGGTGCAAAAGCTATGCAATCCGGTGAGATAGCTCGCTGGGCAAAGGAGAATGGTTGTGCGCGGTTTGCCTTGCAGATACTTTCACCTTACCACAGACCTTAATGGCAAACTGCACTATACCGCATGTTGTGTGTCTGGTGCGAATTTTACCAATAATTTTAATTAAATGTATAAATGTAGTATTAAAAGTTTTTAGCGATGGACAACTTGTTCTGGAAAAACAAAAATAAAGAAGATTTACATGGGGAGGTTTGGGTAGATGCTTATGGATTTGATGGTATTTATGAAGTAAGTAATAAGGGGAGAATACGTTCAATTGACAGGTTAATTAATGCACCACAAGGAGAAAGAATGTTAAAAGGAAGGATACTTAGCCAATGTAAAATCACTCATAAATATAGCGGTTCATTTAGTTTGTATGTTCGATTGGCAAACGGAGATGGTTCTTATTCAAATAAAACGATGGCTGCGCTTGTGTTAAACTCTTTTAAAAAACCTGACAAATACAATGATAGCACTCATCATATAAATGGAATATCACACGACAATAGGCTTGAGAACTTAGGATTTGAAGATTTGCCCACGAAGCGTAAAATTGAATATGACCTTAATTTACGTGATGGTTATAAAAATACAAAACATTGGAAAGATTCTGGTGCTCTAAAACAAAGAGCAAGAGTTTTTGATAATGTAAGAGCGCAAAGAAAAGGTAAAAGAGTAAAAACATTTGAGAAAAGAAATAAAAAGCCAGTTACTGTTTTTATTGCAAAAACCAAATTTATAGGGACATATACTTGTTTAAAAAATGCTTCTGAACAATTGGGAATAAAAGAATACACTTTAAGAAATGCACTTTTAAAGCCAAATAAATACCAATACATTCAAGTAAAGGAAGGCATTTATAGCATTGAAGATTTTAAACCAAAACCAAAGAAAAAAGAAAACAAAATATACTTTGGAAGTGACAAATATGGATTTATGCAATTTTCTGAAAAGTTCAATGTTCCATTCACAACATTATACTATAAATTCAGAACATTAAACGAAACTGATTTTAAAAAGTGGGTGGGAGAAAAAACTTTTAATACGGTCAAACTTGCAGATATTTCAATTGAAAAAGGAACGTAGCACTTGCACACAACTACTTATAGAGTTATGTTTTATACATCAGAGAATGAGCGATAGTGTTAAATTTGTAAAAAGCAGGAACCATGAGAGTAAGAACAGAAATTAAGATCTCCAGGGAATTGATGGAGGAAATGAATGAGAACAAGAGAGCCTACAGGGACGTTATTAATGAGCTGGTCTACGGGATGCTTAAGGAGATTCCGGTAGAAAAACTCAAAGAGATGATCCACTTTGAAATAATAGACCCCAGAAGCGAAGAATCGGAAAAGAAGATAAATGATCCGACAGTCAGCAACGAGGAGAGGAACGAATTATACAACCTGAAAGAATTACGCCTCCTGAAGCTCAAAGGATGGATGACAATACCAGATTAACCCTGATCAAAAAGAGCCATGGAGAGATTCATGGCTTATTTGTTTATAAACCCGCCTTTACAAACAGCCTTTGTTAATAACCCTACCAAAAACGGTTTAAAGCTTTATTTGTTTTTCTCGCTGCAATATTGTTCTTATTGTATTAACAGGTAATTCACTGCAAGAAATCAGTAACTCACTATCAGTGTACTGATTGAACTTGCATGAGTTTTACTATTTAGAAGCAGTCTGAATAAAAATAAGAAGAATGAGCCCTGCCCCTCGTGGAAATAAGTTTGCGCTCGGTAATAAAGGAGGAAGGCCTGCTTTTTATAAGACCCCTCAGGAGCTTGAGGAGAAAATAACTGAATATTTTGATTATTGCCAGGAAAATGAGGAACGCATAACTCTCACAGGGTTAGTGCTTTACCTCGGTTTTGCAGAACTCCGGAGCTTCTTTGATTATGAAGAAAGAAAGGATGAGTTTTCACAAGTAATAAAAAGAGCCAAGCATGTAGTTATGGCATTGCATGAGGAAAGGCTGTCGGGTACAACACCAACAGGGTCAATATTCTGGCTTAAGAATCACGGATGGAAGGATACGCAACAAATAGATCACACGAATGCGGGTAACGCTTTTAACACTCTTTCTGATGCTGAACTTGTCGACAGAATCACTAAGCTCTTTGCCTCCAGAAAAGAAGGTAGAGCTAAGTAGATTGATGGAGGTAGCCAAGTATCGCTGGACGCTTACAGCCCGGCCTTCACAACTAATCCCACCCGGGGACTGGACCGTCTGGCTTATCAAGACCGGGAGAGGATTCGGGAAGACCCGGGCCGGAGCTGAGACCATGCGGATATGGAAGGAAACCATGCCCATCCTCCACTTTATCGGAGCCACATCAGGGGATGCCAGGGACGTCATGATTGAAGGGGAAAGCGGGATACTTCAGTGCAGCCCTCCCTGGGATATGCCGAAATATGAACCCTCCAAGCGACGGCTCACCTGGAGCAACGGAGCGAAAGCGATTATATTTTCAGCTGACGAACCGGACCGTTTAAGAGGGCCACAATGCCATGCAGCCTGGTGCGACGAGCTCGCTGCCTGGAGATACGCAGAAGATACCTGGGATAACATGATGATGGGACTGAGGCTCGGAAGCAAACCCCGGGTAGTGGCAACAACAACTCCCAGGCCGACAAAGATGATCAAGGACCTGATCAAGGACCCGACAGTACACGTCACCTCCGGAACCACATACGAGAATATCAACAACCTGGCCCCGGCATTCCTGAACACCATAATCAAGAAATACGAAGGGACCAGGCTCGGAAGGCAGGAGCTGAACGCTGAGGTGCTGGAAGATATCGAAGGAGCCCTCTGGAATATCAGCCTGATAGAGAGGGCCAGGGTCAAGCAGGCCCCGGACCTGATCCGTATCGGCATAGCCATAGACCCGGCCCTGACCTCGGAGCCGGACAGCGACGAAACAGGAATCGTGGCAGGAGGCATAGACAGCCGGGGTCACATTTACATCCTGGAGGACCTCTCCGGCATTTTCACTCCAAACCAGTGGGCAGGAAGAGCCATCGATGCCTATAACCGGCTCATGGCTGACAGGATCATAGGAGAAGCAAACAACGGAGGCGACCTGATCGAGACAGTCATCCGGAACATTGAACGGAATGTGAGCTACAAGAAAGTAACAGCTACCCGGGGAAAGGTGACCAGAGCGGAACCCGTGGTCGCCCTCTACGAACAGGAGCGGGTGCATCACGTCGGTGGGCTGCCGAAGCTGGAGGACCAGATGACCACCTGGAGTGCCAAGGAAGGTGAGCGATCCCCGGACAGGGTAGATGCCCTGGTATGGCTGGTCACGGATTTAATGGATGAATCAAACTATACATCAGGAGACGGTACAGTGGTTTAAAAACTGAAAAGACATGGCAAAAAGAGAAGCAACACCAAAGAGAGGAAGGCCGGTAAGGTCAAAAGAGGAGGAGCTGCGGAAGATACTCGGCCCCTTTGCACAGTGGGCCTGGGGACCAGAAAACGGACCAAAGGTGGTAGACAAATATTTTAAGCAGATACCGATAACCGACTAAGGCATGAGCTGGCTGACGAACATAATGAACAGGATAACCCCTGCAAACATTGACCGGGCAAACAGGCTCGACGAATACATCCTGCGGAAGATAGGAGCGACAGCCCTATACCCGGACCCGGCCTCGGATACCTTCACCCAAGGATACACGGATAATGGCGACGTTTTCACAGTTATAAACAAGATCACGGAGCCAGCCAGCACGCTCCCGGTGTACCAATATAACCAGGACGGAGAAATAGTGGAGAATGGCAGGATGATACAGCTGCTGAACAAGCCGAACCCCTGGCAGACCAGGGAGGAGCTCATAGAGGCCAGCCTGAGCTTTTATCTGATATTCGGGAACTGCTATAATGCATACGAAACAATACCGAATGGGCTCAACGCCGGGCTCCCCCTGAGAATTGACGTCCTCCCCCCACAGTGGATGGAGATCGTAATGGGGACATACCTCAACCCGGTCCAGGGTTACCGATTTTACATGTCGAACAGCGTCATGGATTACCCAGTCGAACAAGTCATGCACTGGAGAGAATTTAACCCCGATTACGACTACCAGGGAGCAGGTCACCTGAAGGGGATGTCCCGGCTGAGGCCCATCCTCAAGAGCGTCACCGGATCCGGATCCAGCTACGATGCCCTCGTCGCTGCCTTCCAGCATCACGGAGCCGTCGGTATCCTCACCCTCCTGGGAGAGGACGGCAAGGTACAAAGGATGACCAAGCCGTTCCTGAGCTCCATAAAACAGCAATACCGGAAGGAATACACCGGCGCAAAAAAAGCAGGATCGATTGTCGTAACCGACAGGGACCACAAGTGGACCAATTTCGGGATGACCGTCGTAGAGATGAACATTATCAAGGCGATAGGAGTATTCGGAGGGAAAATATACGATGCCTACAACGTGCCCTCCGTCCTGATGAGCGGATCGGAAGATAAGACATATGCCAACTACAAGGAAGCCAACAAGGCACTATGGACCAATGCCATAAAACCATCCATGGACACCTACCTCCAGAAGCTGACCAGGTGGCTGGCCCCCAGGTTCAAAGAGGAAGGACAATACCTGGCTGCCGACTATTCGGAGGTGGAGGCCCTGCAAAGCGACAAAGCAGCGATGATAGCCTGGATGGTGATGGCCAAGGCATTCACAAAGAATGAGATCAGGGAGGCTGCCGGCTTTGAGAGGCTGGATGACCCGAATATGAACAGGATATACGAGTCAGTCGGGACCATACCCCTGGGAGAGGTGGGACTGATGCCCGGGCAGGACCTGACAGAAGATGTGCTTAAAACATTGAAAATAAGGGATTACCGTCATGCGGGTAGCAATTGACGAAAGAAAAAAACGTTCATTGATAAGGTTTTACTGGAAGCAGGGAAGGAGGGTGCTCCATAGGCTCCAGCAGCCGGTTATTGACATGGCCCCGGAGATAGAACCGGAAGAGCTCAAGAGAAGGGTGCGTTACCTGATGCGACCGGAGGTGATGAGCGAATACATATCCGGGATATGGGTCAAGGGAGGCTCCATTTTTGCCGTTGACATGGCAAAGAAGCTGCACCGGATACCCCGTAAGCAGGAGACCAGCATCGACTTCTGGGAGGACTTCTTCAGAAGATATACCAGGGAGCGGACCGCTGGGATCACCGGAGAGATTCTGGACGGGCAGGCCCAGGCAGTTAATAGCATAATAGACAGGCTTCTGGAGGAAGGAATGCAAAGAGGGATCGGGGTGCCGGAGGTACAGAGGGCCATGAGGCAGGACCTCCTCGATGCCCTGACCGAGATAAACAAGTACCAGGCAGAACGCATAGCAAGGACCGAGATGATAGGAGCCAGTAATACCGGGAGCTTTGAAGGAGCGATGGAGTCAGGACTGGACATACGGAAGATATGGTCGACATCAGGGCTTAAGGGAACAAGGGATAGCCACCTTTACTATGAGAGCCTGAAAGCGGTGAACATGGACTACGAGTACGCCCCAGGACTCCAGTACCCGGGTGACCCCGATGGAGCCCCGGAAGAGATAATAAACTGCCGGTGCACACAATTATATGATGTTGATTAACAGATAAATAGAAAAGCGATGTTTCAGATTAAGAGTCACTATGAGATCAAAGAAGTGGATGAAAAGAAGGGGATGGTCACAGGCTATGCCTCCATTTTCGGAAACGTGGACTCCGACGGGGATATGGTCCTCCCGGGAGCCTTTCTCAAGACAATACAGGAACGGGGACCCGCATCAGCAAAACCCAGGATCAAACACCTATGGCAACATTCCAGCTGGGAGGTCATAGGTATACCCACCACGCTGAAGGAAGATGAGAAAGGGCTTTATTTTGAGTCCCAATTCGGGAAGGACACCTTCTCACAGGACAAGCTCCAGCAGCACATTGACGGACTGATCACGGAGCTCTCCATAGGTTACAACCGGGTCAAGACAGAGGACGTCCTCGATAGCGACGGCAAACTCCAGTACCGGAAGCTCCTGGAGCTCAAGCTATGGGAATACAGCTCGGTGACCTGGGGAGCCAACAGCCTCACAGAGGTGGTATCCGCAAAGGGAGAGACGGCAGACATCATGGCCAACCTGAACAAGAGGCTCGAAGCCCTGAATAAGGCCCTGAGAAACGGCAAATATACCGACGAATCTGCAGAACAATTTGAATCAGAGATAATGAAGATACAAGCCATAATAGGTTCACTCAAGGTGCTCCCGGAGCCGGTCATAGAGACCACTCCGACAGAGCAGGAGCCGGACCGGAAGGCGATACTCGAATCAATACTAACAATTTTAAAATCTTAAAAGAAGATGAATGAGAAAGAAATCAAGGCTCTCACGGATCAGATAGCTGAGGAGGTCAAGAGATTCAATACAGCCACGGAAGCACTCAAGGCTGAGATTGAAAAGAAGGCCCCCCAGGAAAAGATTGAAGAGCTGGTAAACAAAGCAAACGCCGGTGAGCTCTCCATTAAGAAGCTCTCCGAGCAGCTCGACGCTATACAGCTCGAGATGAAAGACAGGAACATCGGCAAGCCGGTCTCCCTCTTTGCCGACTTTGAGAAGGCATGGAAGGAGAAAGGGCAGAAGGAAATCATGGAAGGGAAAAACCTGAAGCCCGGTGGCAGCTTCACCTTTGAGCTCAAAGGGGACCCCCGGAGACTGCTCAAAGCCTCGACCATCGACACCTACACCGAACTGAGTGATGCCAGCCTCGCCAATGCTGTCATCGTACCGATGCGGACCCCCGGAGTGGAGAAGCTCCCGGATCGCCAGGTGCTCATGATGGACGTGGTCCAGAGAGGAACGACCAACTCGAACAGGGTGACCTGGGTAGAGAGGTCGGCCAGGACAGCAGGAGCTGCAGCTGTAGCAGAAGGAGCTCAGTATGCCCAGAGTGACATGACCTACATCCAGAAGGCTGCCGAGGTCGAGAAGATAGGAACCTTCCTGAAGGTGACCAATGAGGCCCTGGAAGATTGGGATGAGATGCTCACCCAGATCCAGAATGAGCTCTTCCCGATGGTGGAGAGGGCTCTCGAGAATCAGCTCTACCAGGGAACAGGAACCACGCCCCAGCTGGACGGTATCATAACCACAGCCTCGGCATACGCCTCAACAAGCCTCAACAATAAGGTTTCCAAGCCAAATCACTTTGATGCCATCAGGGCTGCAGCCAACCAGATCGCTGAGTACAACTACATCCCGACTCACGCCTTCATGGCCCCTGCAGACTTCGCTCTCATGGAGCTGGCCAAGGACGGCAATGGGCAGTACCTCATGCCTCCGTTCGTGACAGCCGGAGGAGCCCAGGTAGCGGGGATCAAGGTGGTACCCAGCAACCTCATCACCGCCGGCGACGTTCTGGTAGGAGACTTCAGCAAGGTGACCCTCTATATCAAGAGGGGAATCGAAGTCAAGATATGGGACCAGGATAGCACGGATCCGGAATATGACCTCAAGACGATCACCGCATCAGTTAGGGCAGCCGTGAAATTCCCGGCCCCCCACCTTTATGCATTCGTCTACGACACCTTCGCAGATATTGAGGAAGCAATTGAAGAGGTAACAGGCTAAAAAAGAAAGGAGAATGACATGAAAAAGATAATCAGCCTTATATTTTTGCTTGCACTTTTCAGTGCATATACAGCAGCCCAGGCAGATGCCAGGACGGTATACCAGAAAACGCTCAGGGATGGGCAGTGGTTCTATGAGTACACCGGGGTAGCTGCCGACACCGTCGGCACTGCACAGGACAGCCTCATCTATGAGATACTGACCAACAAAGCCAGGCCGGTCAACGCTGCCGTCCGGCTGGAGGTGACCCGCACAGGATCAACCGACGACTACGAATACAGGCTCCAGGGAAAGGTTTTTGAAAACGACACCTGGACCTCGCTGGTAGACTCGACGGCACAGACAGTATCCCGAAGTCTATACCACCCGGATGTAGAGGTGGATGTGACCCAGGCTGCCAGCGTTACGCCTTTTTACCGGTACTTCAGACTGGTCGTAGCGAGCGACGGCACGGTCGCTGCAACAGACAAGCTGAAAGTAAACAAGGTTATATGGAAATTCTGGGAGCGATGATATGAAACAAGGGAGAGCGGGCGAGCTCCCGCTCCCCTTTTTACTAACATAATTACTAACAAAAACCAGAAAAAATGGCACGAGTAAATTTCAAATTTAAAAAAGACTTCATTCACGGAAACAAGGCCGTGGACAAAAAAGGATCCAGCAGGCTGGTGACCCGGAAATTCGCTGAGTGGGCCAAGGAAAATGGCTTTGGCGACTTTGAGGAGAAAGAGGACAAAAAAGCAAAAGACAGGGAGACCAAGTAAATGGACCTGACAATCCTATCGACAGAGATCAAGGAGCCGGTCACGGTGGCCCAGGTAAAGGATTACATGGGATACACGGAAGATGACCAGGATGATGTCATATTCAATATGATCCGCTCAGCCCGTAAATGGCTGGAGGACCGGACCGGCCTCTCCTCGGTCTCAAAGAGCTACAAGGCTTACTTTGAGAAGGAGGACCGGGACCCGGACGGCTGGTTTGAGCTGCCCGTCCAGCCGGTGCTCGCAACCCCGGCGATAACCATAGCGGTCAACGGGACCAGCACCACATTTGAGCAGAAGGGACTCCGGAAGGTACTCGTCAAGCCGGACAACGTCATCGGGACCCTTAAGATCGGAGCCTCGGGCACGACCTGGTACATGGAGGTCACCTTCCAGGCCGGAGAGACGAACCGCATAGCAGAAGAGTGCATAAAACGGATCGTCAGCTCCATGTTCAATAACAGGGAGGACGGAGGAGAGATAGCACTCGCCAGGATGCCATACGACACCCTGCGACTGATCGAATCCCTCGACACCAACACCGGGCTATGAGAACAGGCAGGCTCAATACGACCATCACGATCCACACCCTGACCACAGCAGTCAGCGGGGGGGACGTGACAGAGACCTGGAGCACCGGAGACTCGGTGAGGGCCTCGGTGAAACAGATCAACGGCAACCGATATCTCAAGGCTGAGGAGCTGGTCGACAGGGAGGTCTACGAGATAGAGACCTGGGATAAGGGATACGGGAACAACCTGAAGATCACCTACGGGAGCAAGACCCTCTACCCCATCCAGCCTCCGCATTTCGGATCAGACCGGAGCTACCGGGATACGATAAAGATAATAGCAGCGACGAAAGGATGAAAGTGACGTGTTCCATAGAAGGAGCCGACCTGGTACGCAAGCAACTCGAGCAGACAGGCAAAGAGATCGGCAAGGCAACAAAGCGGGCCATTGACCGGACAGCCCTGGCTATCGAGAGCGATGCGAAGAAAAAACTCAGGGATGACGGACATATCATAACAAACAGGCTTCGGGCTTCGGTTCATGCAGAACTTAAGAGTGGTAAATCATTCAGCTATACCGACTACAAGGGCAACTCATACGACGGGTCCCTGGGAGAGACCATAGCAGCCGACGAAGCGATCGTCGGGACCAACGTGGAGTACGCTCCATATATTGAATTTGGAACTAAGAATTTCAAAGGCGACTCCTTCCTGGGATGGGCAGCCCTGAAGCAGATGAAGCTGCTCCCGGAGAGAGTCACCAAAGAGATCAACAGGATACTAAAGAGATGAGCACGGCACACGTAGAAATAGGATACGACCTGGTGGATGGCATCTTCACCGTCCTCGACGGCAACGTCACATACGGAGGAACCACCTACCCGGTATACAAGAGCATACCGAAAGCCCCGGCTGCCGTTTACGTTCACATTCATAACGTGACCAGCATCGAAAACGGCACGAAGGATGACTTCTTATACGAAGGGACCGTCCAGGTGGAGGTGGTCAACGAAGGGCTGCAAAGAGCAGACAAGAAGCTCATACAGAAGGTAATGGGAGTGGTGCGGGGACTTTTGAAGGCAACCAGGGGAGCAACCTTCTCCATAGGAGAGACCCTCTCGCTGGTTTATTTCACCCCGGGACCAAGCAATGAACTGACAGAACAGGCCGACCAGGGGATAACCAGGGTACGGCTTATTGAACTTTATAACTTTTTGATAGAATGATAACTTTTAAAAACAGAAGAGATGGCAAAAATTAATGGAACACTTTATTGTGCGTTTTCAGGATCCGACAAGATTCTGCACAACACCAGCACCACGCTGAACGTCAATGTGGACCTCCCGGACGTCACCAACAAGGAGAGCGAAGGATGGAAACAGCACATAAACGGAGTCAGGGACTGGAGCATAGACTTTGATGGCCTCTACGACGAAGCGGGATCAGGGATAACCCCGGACGAGATCCTTGCAGCTATCATAGCTCGCAGTGCGGACACTACCGTTTATTTCAAACCTACATCCGGCGACACAAAGGGATGGACAGGGACGGGAACCTTTAAGATGATCAAACTCGATGCACCGGCTGAAGGAGGTCTGAAATACAGCTCGGGTATCCAGGGTAACGGAGCACTGGCAGCAGTGGCATAGACCATGGCAAAGCTTAATGCAACCCTGCTGCTGCTTTATGCAGACGGGCAGGTCATAGCTACCCAGAAAGGATGCTCCCTGTCGGCTGACGTTGACCTCTACGACACCACAAATAAGCAGTCAGGTGGATGGAAGGAGCATGAGAAAGGAGCCAGAAGTGCTACCATTGACCTCGATGCCCTGTTTTCAACAACCGGGATATCGGCCCCGGAGCTCATGGATTACATAACAGGAAGGAGCTCGCTGCTGCTGGCCCTGGTCGGTGGCATTTCCTACCCCATCCTTGGCGAAGTGGACATGAAGAGCCTGAAGCTTGACGCTCCCACGGAAGGAGCCAAATCCCTCTCGGGGAGTTTTCAGGTCAACGGGCCCCTCTTCCAGCTCAAAGGAACCTCGGCAGCCCTGGTCACGGACCCGGATGCGACAGGAAC
>Ga0209835_1001216_pt1 | contig 14794 bp, 11 predicted proteins | sample LakKivwa52mmetaG_FD_184138 | JGI IMG/M metagenome (GOLD analysis project Ga0209835, IMG submission 184138) | Anoxic lake water microbial communities from Lake Kivu, Rwanda to study Microbial Dark Matter (Phase II) - Lake Kivu water 52m metaG... | ecosystem: Environmental > Aquatic > Freshwater >...
GGGAAAGATCAAAACGTCGGCATCACCCTCAATGGGAGTATCAACTCCTTTGATTAGCAGGCTTTGTGGGTCGCAAGCCATAAATATATCCAAGGGACCATCGATGATACAATCGGTTAGTTGATTTCGTTCTCCCATTTTGGAAAGAAGCGCATAATCCATGGTTGCAGGCATTGCAGCTCCCACTTTTTCTGTTGCAGATATGAGCGCTACCTTGGGTTTTTCTATACCAAAACGTTGTGCCATGCGGACACTATAACTAATCATCGCCATTTTCTGTTCCAGATCAGGATCGATAAGCACTGCAGTATCCGAGATAAAGAGCAGTTTGCGATATTTGGGTAGTTCCAAAGCACATACATAACTCATTACTGCTTTGGGAGGAAGTAAGCCCTTCTCTTTGTCCAATACTGCCTTGAGAAATTTATCAGTGCCAATCAGTCCCTTCATCAAAACATCAGCCTCGTCATCACGAACCATACGAACTGCCTCTGTGACAGCTTGTTGAGCGGAGTCTGTATGCACAATCTCAAACGCTTGTGGGTCAAGTCCTTCGCTATCCAATAGCTTTTGGATGCGTTGTTTATCTCCCAAAAGAATAGCTTTGACAAATCCCTCCTGGCTAGCCCTGTCAAGTGCCCCCAATGTATTCTGATCCTCACCGCAAGCAACTGCAACTCTGGTTAAAGTACCCTTGGATATTACTTTTTGGGCGAGCTCTTGCAAACTGCGTATCGGTTCCATGCTCATCCTTTTTGAGTTAACATCGCCGCAAGTGCTATTGAATAAAGCTTAGTTTGCTCACTATCGCCGCGGGACGATAAGACACAAGGTACTCTAGCGCCCATTACTACTGCACCAAGTTCGGTTTTCATCAGCTTGGTAGCAGTTTTGTAAAAAGTGTTTCCCGCCTCGATATTGGGAAACAAGATACAGTCTGCATCGCCACAGACTTCGCTATGAACACCTTTGATTTCTGCACTTTCCTTATCAACGATCAGATCAAAACCTAATGGACCTTCAATGGTAGCCCCACTTATCTGTCCCCTTTGCGCCATTTTGGCAATGATCGCTGCATCGGCTGAAGAAGGGATCTTGGGTAGCGTTTGCTCTGAAGCTGCCAATAATGCTACCTTGGGCTTTTCGATCCCCAAAAACTTGGCTGTCTTTATGAGATAGTTGGTAATGGCTACTTTCTGATTCAAATCTGGAAGAGGAATTATTGCTACATCCCCAATGATCAGTAGCTTATGATAGTTAAGAGGTTCAACTACAGTAACGTGGCTTAAAATAGCACCGGGATTCATCAGTCCCTTTTCTTTATTGAGGATCGCTCTCATATATTTATCGGTGCTCAGCAGACCTTTCATCAAAAAATCTCCTTCGCCCTTGTTAATCAACTCACATGCCATAGTTGCTGCTAATGTGTCTACTGGTTCATGTATCATTGTAAATGTGTCTGGATCAATCTCATGATCGGAGCATCTCTGGCGCATTATCGATTCGTCTCCAATGAGAATTCCATCAATGATGCCACGTTTTACAGCTTCATGAACGGCTACTATTGTATGAGAGTCATTGGCATAGGCTGCCACAAGTTTCTTTTTGGGGCGCTCTGCCAAATAGTCGAACATTTGTTCGAGTTTCGTGATAGGCATTTTATCTCCTGTAATCTATATTTTATATATACTTAGCGATTTTCCCTTCGACTAGCGTTTTAATTTCTTCCATGCGTGTTGCTGTTTCTGCTTCAAATCGAACCACGAGAACTGGAGTTGTGTTTGAAGCCCGAACCAAACCCCAGCCATCGGCAAAGGTTATTCTAGCGCCATCAATGTCATTCACATCATAACCCTCTGCTATGAACTCAGCACAGACCTTGGCAACTACATCAAATTTTCGTTCATCTGCACACTTGATGTGCATCTCTGGAGTGTTATACATCTTAGGTTGGTCGGCAAGAAACAAACTTAGGGGCATGGTAGTCTTGGATACAATTTCAATGAAGCGGCAGCTTACATAGATAGCATCGTCAAAACCCAAGTATCTATCCCCCAAAAACACATGACCAGACATCTCTCCGGCAAACTGAACTCCCAGTTCTTTCATCTTCATTTTAATGTTTGCGTGTCCAGTTTTGTACATCATGGGAACACCGCCATGTTTTGCAATATCATCATAAAGGTTCTTTGAGCACTTAACGTCCGCAATAACAGTCTTACCAGGATTAGATTTCAGATAATCCCTTGCCAAGATATTGAGGATTTGATCCCCAAAGAGCATTTTCCCTTTTTCATCAACTACCCCAATACGATCAGAATCTCCATCCAAGCCAATCCCCAGCTCAAAGTCCTGTTCTACTACAGCTTTGCTGAGGTCTATCATATTTTTTTCTACAGTAGGGTCTGGGTGGTGGTTTGGGAATGTGCCGTCTGGATCACAATACATTTCGATTACATCACACCCCAATTTGCGTAAAATAGCCGGCAAGTAAGGACCCCCCATACCATTTCCACCATCCACAATGACCTTCACTGAGCGCTTTAAATCTATACCACTAACGACATATTCAATATACTCTTCTGTGATCTTGTCATAGCTTTGATAACTACCCTCTCCATCGACAAAGGCCTCTGCTTGGATAATCCCCAAAACTTTCTGCAGTTCCTCTGCATAGACTGAGCCCAAACCCAAATTGAGCTTGATCCCGTTGTATTGAGAAGGATTATGACTGGCAGTGATCATTGCTCCACCATCCATCTTCAGCTTCCAGATGGAAAAATACAAAATTGGTGTTGCAGTCATACCCACATCGGTTACATCGCAACCGGTTTCACATAATCCCCTGGTAAACTCCTGCATAAACCCAGGAGTACTAAGACGTGCATCACCACCGATAACTATGGAGCAAAAACCCTTCTGGCGCATGTAAGTCCCATATCCTCTTCCAATTAAGTACATGGATTCGGAAGTTAAATCTTCCCCTACTACTCCTCTGATGTCGTATTGTCTAAAAATCTGCGGATTGATCATAAACCACCTCTATGTCTATTGATTTTGCCAAATTTCTTCCAAAACCGGCAAGATACTCATGAGAGCCCTCGCGCGGTGTGAACACTTATTTTTTTCTTCATCGCTCATCTGTGCGTATGTAAGTCCATACTCCTCAACCGCAAAGACGGGGTCATAACCAAAACCTCCATCCCCTAGTTTTTCTTTGGTAATGAATCCCTCAACGCAACCGAGCTGAACCGAAATGATTCCTTGTGGCGAGGCAAGAGCCATCGCTGTTTTGAAATGGGCTCTACGATTGTTGTGGCTTTTCATCAACTGTAAAGCCTTGTTTTGATTGTCTTCGTAGCTACAGCCTTCTCCTGCAAATCTGGCAGCATAAACTCCCGGGGCTCCTGATAAGGCTTCGATGTATAGACCTGTATCATCGGCAAGTGTGATACACCCACATGCCTGAGCCATTTCCAAAGCTTTTTTCATTGCGTTGGCTTCGATAGTATCGCGGTCTTCCACTACTTCATGAACATTAGGAAATGCATCCAACCCAACAATCTCAAAACCCTTAGGGATCAATATCTGGCTGATTTCTTTGAGTTTATGCTGGTTACGTGTAGCGATCAGCAGTTTCACTGTTAATCCTACTTTTTAAACCAGTTTTTAATCCGTGAAAGCACGTTCTTATCCAAAAAATTCTCGGCTGTAGCACTGATTTTTTGCAGTAGCTCCAGGATATCTCCTTCCCCGCTCCAATTATCCATAAGAATCTTTTTGTCAATGTCATTGAGCAACATATTCAACCCATATACAGCCAAAACAAGATCATCTACCATACCAATGATGGGGATAAAATCTGGAATGATATCAAGAGGCATCATCATATAGGCAATTATGCCACCAATAAAGACTTTCTTCTTGGCAGGGACTCGCTTATCTACCGCTAAACGACAGATCAGGATAAATAAATCTGGGAGTATAAAAAGATACTCACCCAGTTTGTCGCCAATTACGCCACCTTTTGTGCTAGACCAAGTTTTTGCTCTTTGGCGTAATGACTCATAAAACTTCAGTTTCGGCTCATCCAAATCGATGATGCGTTCGCGTATCCGATCCTGCTCTTCAGGCTGGATTTCACGACTATTTCTTACTTCTTCTGTCATAATTCCTCCCACTTTCATAGTATTTGAAAGGCATTATTTAGTCAATATATTTGTTTGGGGCGGAGTAGATGTTTTTTAAAAGGAAAACACAGTGGATTGGTAAAAGAAAATTGGGAGTAAAAAAATGGCTCCGGAAGAGGGATTCGAACCCCCGACCTAGTGGTTAACAGCCACCCGCTCTACCGCTGAGCTATTCCGGAACACATTGTGAGGGGCAGTTTCTCATGCCCCCTCATTTTGTCAACCCATTTTTTGTCATTAGAAGCAACTAAAATTCTAATGCAAGATTTATCAAGAAATTACAGATCTCTTTTTTTACGTTTTCGCTCGTCACGTTTTTCGTGTGGAACAGAAGAGGAATCTGGCTTGGTTGCGCTTTTGTATGTCTTTTTGGGATAACTATCCTTTTTGTAAGACCCTTCATTTTTTGGGGAAGCCTTCCTGTCCGAATCTTGCCACCGCGGTTTCTGAGAACGGTCTCTTGGAGGACGTGAATCTTGCCCCGACCCTTTCTCACGATAGGATGAATATGATTTACGTGGTTTATCATAGGAATCACCGAAATCTCTTTTGCTATCTGAACCTTTAACTGGTTTTGTGTTTACTCTTTTGGTACTTTGCAGTTCCACTTCGGGAATGATATCAAAAAGCTTGGTTCTTGCCATGCCCTTGAGTATGGCACTATCAAATTCGGAGTCAATCTCTATCATGGTATGATTTTCAAAGATGTCGATGAACCCAATCTCAATACTGCGGGCTACCCTTAGCTGGTTCACATAACGCATGATTTCACGCTTTGTCATACCATGAGCTGCACCGATATTGATTTTAAACTTACTAAAGAGAATCTTGGACTTGTCTTTGGGTTCCGAACCACCCTCTTGGCTAAGGTCTCTATTGTCTTTATAATAGTTCAAAAAGCGGTTGAACTCTACGGCAACGAAACGCTGGATCAGTTCTTCGCGGCTCAGCCATCCGAGTTTTTTATACACCTTGGGCATGAAACCCTCTATTTGGTCTGTATCCAATGATATACGTTCTATACTATCGACAAAGTGAAACAGCTGCTTTTCGCAGATCTCTCTTCCAGTTGGAACAGGAGTATAGACAATCTCCTTTCCCAAGCGTTGCTCGACTTTCTTTAAGATACCCAGCTCTTTACTGTGAATTATGGATAGGGAGATACCGCTTTTTCCTGCTCTGCCAGTTCTTCCGGAGCGATGTATGTAAATCTCTGGTTCAAGGGGTAGGTGATAGTTTATAATGTGTGTCAAATCATCAACATCAAGACCTCTGGCAGCTACATCAGTGGCAATCAAAAGCCTTACGTACTTGCTACGGAATCTGGTCATCACTATCTCTCTTTGCCCTTGGGAAAGATCGCCATGAAGTGCATCTGCATTATATCCATCATGTTGGAGTTTATTTGCGATCTCCTGAGTTTCGGTGCGGGTTTTACAAAATACGATCCCATAGACTCCAGGATTCATATCGGCAATCCGTTTTAAGGCGAGATATTTATCTCTGGCATGGACCTTGTAAAAGTAGTGAAGGATATTGTCTGCTCCCTTGTTTTCTTCTCCAACGCTAATGCGAAATGGCTCTTCCATGAAGGTGGAGCTTATCTTTTCCACGTCATTTGACATCGTCGCAGAAAACAGCATTACTTGTTTTGCCTTCGGAGTGTGTTCCAAGATGTTAAATAATTCTTCTTTAAAACCCATATTGAGCATTTCGTCTGCTTCATCCAAGACCAAACGCTCGATTGATTCCACGTGTAAAGCATTTTGGCAGATCAGATCATAAACTCTGCCAGGAGTTCCTACTACTATTTGGACTCCAGCCTTGAGAGCATCCTTTTGTTTGATTATGGAAGAACCCCCATAAATACTGGCGACTTTAACTCTTGGGATGTATTTGGCATAGGAATTGAGGTCGGAAGTAATCTGTAAACAAAGCTCCCTTGTTGGGCAGAGGATTAGAGATTGGACTTTTCTATTTTCTATGTCGGTCTTGCTAATTATTGGCAAGCCAAATGCGGCTGTCTTTCCCGTTCCGGTTTGAGCGAGAGCGATTAAGTCTCCCTCGTTTTCGCATAGCCATGGAATGGCTTGCTCCTGAATCGGGGTTGGTGTTTCGTAGCCAAGTTCTGCAGCAGCACGATGTAATGGCTCCGGGAGGATTAGGTCTGTGAATTTTGTCACTTGATAGCTTCCTTTTTGGTAATTTGGGGACATCATTTATTTGGGCTCGATTCTGTAAAGCTTTATTATTTAGGACATTGCCTAAACAACCCCCGTCTGATGCATCTAAAGACAACCCACTCAGATCAAATCATTCTGTAAAAACCAGATTCTATACCTATGATCAAGACCAGTATTACTATTTTTAAAGTATCCTCCCCGCAATCTAGAATCAGTAAAAATGCTATCTAAATTGTATGGTTTTGCTATTAGCTTGTTTACTAGTGAGTAGCACCCAATTGCATGTACCGAGCAATTGAAGACACATCTTAAACACAGGATACAGGACTTTCCAAACTGGATCTGCTTGCCACTACCAGCAATGTTACGTTGTGGACAGAGCTTGATACATTTACCGCAATGGATACATGCCAAAGATATTTTCCAGCGATTGGAAAAGAATCGAGCACCATGAGCTTCCAAATGCGAAAAGACTTTTAGCAGTGGATAAAAACATTTATCCAATTGTGATGATAACTTAGCAGTCAGTATTTGCAGAGCAACTCTTTCAGCTTGACGATCGGCAATCAAACATAGATCCTTGATCGCCTCATTGCTTCTATTAAAGCCAACGTTGGGAGGCATAATGAATAGTGAGTTGCCCACGCACTTTCCTCCCAATTTTCCCATCTCTCGCATCACATAACTAAAAGACCCCCCATCAAACAATGGATCACCGGCAGTTTTGAAGAGGAAATATGAAAACCTGCCACCGGGCATTTTTGCCAAAAAGTCATAAACTATTTTTGGTGCATCCATGGCATGCACTGGAAAACCAAGCCCGATAAGATCATAGCTACTATAATCTATGTTCCTTCTGCCATAAAGGAAGTCTTCAATGGGCACATATTCTACATCCGATCCTTGCATTTGAAAGTGATGGCAAAGTCTCTTCGCAACGAAGCATGTGTTGCCAGTTCCGCTAAAGTATAGCACCAAAATCTTTTTGTATAGCATATCTACCACCTATGTGTTGTACTGCTAACTAATGTTTTGTGCAGATCACCAATCTGTCTTGATCTCTCAAATTCTCTAGGGATACAAAAGCTCCGCTTAAAATTTCCAGAAAGGAATCTCAATAGACATGCTTTGATCGATGAAGTGGATTCCATGGCACAAATCAGATCATGTCCACAGCTTCTTATCAGCCTTGCAGCCTCATTGTTTCTGGGGATCATTGCCAAAATGGGTTTTTCGCAGCGGAGATACTCAAAGACTTTACTTGTAAGAGTTCCAAAGGGGCTGTTGCTATTGATTAAGAGCAGCAGGAGCGATGCCGAACCCATCTTCTGGATCGCTTCACGATGACCAAGCTGGGGAACAACTTCAATGATATCTTCAATACCGCTTTCTGCAATTTCTTGCCTAGCCTCAATAAAGAAATTGCCATACAGGCGAATTCTCAGATTCTGAGGTAAACATCCCATTTCACGAATCTCCAAGATGGCTCGATACAAATGTTTAAGACTACGTCTTGCGTACATCGCCCCAAAGTAGGCAAGCTCAATTTCTGTACTGCCCCCCAAAAATGGCTGTATAAAATCCTCTTCATCCCACCCATTGTAGAGCACAAAGCTCTTACTGGCGATCTCGCTACCAAAGTTTTTTGCAAGATCATCTACGATTCCTTGTGTGGCTCCTATGACTAGCCTTGCATCCTTTAAAATCTTTCTTTCCCAATATGCAGCAAACTTTCTGTGCAAGGGCGTAAGATAGATGAGATAGTCATCCAGCAGAGACCAATAATCTCGATAATCAATTACAAAAGGGATCTGATATTCCTGGGAAAGCATGTATGCGGCTATTGCCGAAGAAAAAGGACCACAGGAAACATAGATCAGATCATAAACCTCCTCGGAGATTGCCTTTTTGGCAGCGACAAACAACCCAGGAAGCCAGCCAATTTTATCGTCAATGGGCAAAGTAGCACGTACGAGCCTTTTGATTCGTTCGGATGTCTGCAAATACAGTTTGCGTGAGTCAATGGCTCCGCTTTTGTGCAATTTTTTACCCAGTGCCATCAGATCATAAGACTTGCAATGTATCAGTTTCCGATGCCCACACTCAGTGCTAAGCGCTTCATCGGTTGTAAGATACTCAATATCAGCCACACTTAGGACATCGATAAGAGCGCCTTCCCGGGCAAGATACTTTACAACTTTGGTATTACGAAACGAGGCGGGACCACCGAGGGGTGGGTAAAAATAGCTGATGTAGAGGATTGTCAAGAACCTTCTCCTACCAAAGCGGATATCTTGGAAAGCAATACCGGTTCTAGGGCTTCCCAATTGTATTTCTCAATAGTGATTCGCAAACATGCTTCACTCAGAGCATCATACTCTTCTTGAGGCATCAAAAGGATTTTACGGATCGCATCGCAGATTTGCCTAGGTTTGTATTCTACACAAGCCCCCAGATGATTCTTTTTGATCAGTGCGCTCATCAATGGAGACTTTATGGTAACCACCGGTAAGCCTGCGCTCAGGTATTCGAGTACTTTCAAAGGCAGGGCATTGTACATCCTCCTATTGCTGGGGTTAAAGATCCAAAGTCCAATCTTTGCCCGTTTGAGGAGTACCCCTATCTTTTCTGGAGGTAGCCAAGACTGATAATATACGATTGAGTTTAGGTGCAATTGTGTTATCAGATCGTAAAAGCGTTGTTCAACTACCGGATCAAAAAACTTGCCCACAATCAATGCTTTCAGCATCGGAAAGTCCTCCCTTAACAAGTGCAGGGATTCCAAGAGCGTAAAGACCCCCCTATCAGAGGTTAAACCGCCAATATAGACTAGATCAAAATCAAGCTCACAAATCGGATGTAAGGTATGGGGAATCTCACAATTGTAATCCCATACATTCAAGACCGGATAATTTGGCAAAATCAAGGTTTTGGCAGCTATGGGCTTGCTACATAACTGATAGACAATCTGTTCATTTACCGCTGTTGCTAAATCTGCCTGGCTATAGAGCCACCTCTCACCGATCAAATAAAACTGTTTCATTACAAATCGCAACATAGGAGGAAACCTTTCGGCAAAGGCATCGGCAAAAAACTCGTGAATATCAAATACTACCTTACAATTACACCTTCTGCGTAAAGCGAATCCCAATAGCAAAGTCAAAGGCTCAATGCAAACCACTACATCGGCTTTGATCTTCTTGACCTCAGTAAAAATCTGCCAGATTGCATACCAACGTGATTCCGAGGATACAACCACTTGATAAGGATTTTGCTGATCATTGCTGATCCCCGCTGTGCTATACAGATATACTTCTGCGATCTTTGCCAAGCTCTTTGCCATCTTGTGGTAAAGACGGATATCATTGGTAGGATGTGAGTTTGATACTATTACTATTTTCATGTTCGATACCTATTTTAAATACATAGGTGATGTTTGGAAGAGCGCTGAATCTGTCAAGCTCAATGTGCGCAAAAAATGTATTGACATTGGTGAGTGAATCTATTTTAGGGAATATAGAAAATATCTAAGGAGCTATAGCATGGAAGCAGAACTTGTAAGCGTTGTTTTGTTCGTACTTTGTTGTTCTTTGTTTCTCGTTTCTTGTAGTGAGTCGGGCAGTAAGATTAGTGGGCTTCCTGAAATTACCCCATCCACCTGTGATTGGAAGATTACCTTATATGCATCAGAGCATTATACAAACCCAAATAATCTATACTGGATAGCAGCTGATTGGCTCGGTGATCCCAATTTGATTAACTCATCAGATTCGGCATCAGTAACCATCAACAACACAACAATTCCCCTTATCAGAAGCAGCTATCACCCTCAATTTTCTGCTGAGAATCAGGAATTTGCACCCGGACAAACTATAACTATCGATTTTCGTTTTAATGGAGTGTTAAAGGTAAGTACAGAGATTATGATTCCCCACAAGATCAATGTCATTTTTCCATACTACTTTAATGAATCGTATGAGGTTACCTGGACACTGGATACCAGTAATCAGTATCAATATGCTACAGCCATTGCTGTTAATTTTGATAACCAATATGAACAAAACGCCAAGAAAACTGATCTCAAGCCATCATCCAGAAAGCACAAATTCAAGATTAGCGATGTCAATCTCTACGATAATGGTACTCTACTTATATGGATTATCGGTGAGGCAAGTCACAAGCTCGTAGATCGGGTCGCAATAAGAGTTCTTTTTGAAAAGTACAATGGCTACACCTCAACTCAATCCAAATCCGGATGGCAAAGATATCCAAATGCAGAAAAATTTAATTTCCCCGGTCAAGGAATCTCAAAAACCCCCAAAGGCATTTAGCATGTCCAACATCTGACTAATCACTCGGGAATTTGCAGAGTAATAAAGAACATTAAAAAGTACAATCAACACAATTATGGGTTAGCGCTATAACGAAAGACGGCGCTAACCCATTATAGTAATATTGTGCTAAAAGAATCCTCTCGCCTACTCCACAGTTACGCTTTTTGCCAGATTGCGGGGTTGATCAACGTCCAGACCTCTTAAGTCTGCTACGTGATAGGCAATAAGCTGCAAAGGAATCACCGTGAGCAGTGGTTGCAGATTTGCCAAAGTATCCGGCACATAGATTGTACTCTCGGATATCTTGTGCAGTTGCTCATCACCAATGGTGGCAATGGAAATCAATCTCGCTTTACGAGCCCTTACTTCTTGCAGATTGGAATAGACCTTCTCGTACAGAGGGTCTTTGGGAGCAATGGCAACTACTGGCATGTTTTCATCGATAAGCGCGATAGGTCCATGCTTCATTTCCGCAGCTGGATAACCTTCGGCATGAATATAGGAAATTTCTTTGAGTTTGAGTGCACCCTCAAGAGCCACAGGATAATTGACTCCCCGCCCCAGATATAGAGCATGTGCACAGTCTTTGATACTCTCCGCAATGGCTCTGATATTGTCGTTTTGTTCCAATATCTGCTCTACCTTTGCTGGTATCTTTTCTAGTTCACTGATATACTTCAATCCTTCTATGGGAGAGAGATTACGCATCCTGCCCATGTATATCGCCAAGAGCACCATAATAGACACTTGCGAAGTAAATGCTTTGGTGGAGGCAACCCCTATCTCGGATCCCGCATGGATGTATGTTCCTCCATCGGATTCTCTGGCAATCGTACTACCCACTACATTGGTAATCCCCAATACCGTAGCTCCCTTTGCCTTTGCTTCACGAGCTGCCGCAAGAGTATCTGCCGTTTCGCCAGATTGACTAATCACAAAGACAATGGTATCGTCTGGGATAATTGGATTGCGATAGCGATATTCTGAGGCATATTCTACCACCACAGGTATGCGGGCAAGGTCTTCGATGATATACTTGCCAATCATTGCCGCATGAAACGATGTTCCACATGCTACCAAGTGAAGCTGTTTTACCTTGCGCAATTCTTTGGGTGGAAGGTGCAATCCCCCCAACCTTGCAGAACACAGCGCATCATCAATTCTGCCCCTACAGGCATTGGCAATCGTAATTGGCTGTTCAAAGATCTCTTTGAGCATAAAATGTTTAAATTCACCTTTCTCAATTGCCGAGATATCCCAATCCACTAACGATATCTGTGGTTTTACGCTCTCTTTGTTGAGAGTACTGATCTCAAAACCATCGGCTCTCAATACGCATAACTCGCCATCCTGCAAATAGATCACTCGCTTGGTATGAATTACGATTGCGCTTACATCCGAAGCCAAAAAGTTTTCTTCATCGGATACGCCGATGATTAGGGGAGAGCCTTTACGCACAGCAATCAAGCGATCCGGATGGTCTTCGGACAACACAACCAGCCCAAAGGTTCCTTCGACCCTCTTCATCGCTTCTCGCACGGCGTCTTCAAGAGTCTTTTCCGTGGTTTGAAACTGTTCAATAAGATGGGCTACTATTTCTGTATCAGTTTGGCTGACGAAGGTATGCCCCAGATTAACAAGCTGTTCTTTGAGAGTTTTATAATTCTCGATAATGCCATTGTGCACGATCGCAATTTTGCCCTTGCAATCTGTATGAGGATGAGCATTTACTTCATTGGGTTCACCATGAGTAGCCCATCGGGTATGAGCAATGGCTATCTCTCCGCTACACTTACTGGGTTCTGGCAAAGACCTTTCCAACTCTACGATTTTTCCTTGCTTTTTATATACAGCCAAGCTACCTTGATTGATCAGAGCAGTGCCGGAACTATCGTAACCACGGTATTCAAGTCTTTTGAGAGCTTCTATCACAATAGGCAAAGCATTTCGTCTGCCGATATATCCAACTATTCCACACATTTATACATCCTTTGGGGCTGTGATTTTATGAAACATATAGAGTGCTACGATAAAGATGATCAACATCGGAGCAAAGACCCAATACTGCAAGGATTCTCCATCGCGCAGCAAGGGTGCGATAAACTTTGAGGTTGCATAGGTACTGATTAGTACAGCTAAGGCATTGTTGATGGTATGTGAGAGCATGCTATTGATCATATTACCGCTACGAATGGTAAGGTAACCCAAGAGGATTCCTAATAAAAAAGTGGGCAACAAGCGATAAGGATCCAAATGGAAGACCGCAAATAGCAAGGCAGAGATGATGACCGCTGCTTTCTTGCCATTCCCCTCGAAAAAGCGCATCAAAAATCCCCTGAACATGATTTCTTCACAGATTCCCGGTGTGACGGCGATTAACAACAATGCCTTAATCACTGTCCCATCCATCTTGATCAAATCAGCCAATTTTTCCAAGTACCCAGGAGGAAAGGGATAAAGCTGATTGATCAGTGATGTGATCGTAGCTACTATTACTGCTGCGGGGATTGCAATAAAGGGGATGAGGATAAGCTCTGCCACACGTACTTTTCCCAATCTGAGAATTTCCTTGTCTTTGAGCTTGAAAGCGCGAATTATCAATAGCGGTGGTAAGGCAATGATCAAAACCTGTGTCTGGATCAAACCTCTTGCCAAGTCCTTGCCTTGCAGATAAGAACCCAAATAATATAGTAGTGCCAAGGCTATGACAAAATAGACCATGCCATTAAAGGGATTAAAGAGATTACCCTTGTTTTTCTTTACATTCTTGAGGGAGGTATCGTCCTCACTTCTAAAGAGCACAGCTTCAGAACTGAACAACCTGATGGAAAGCCAGATAGCTACAACATCCAACAAAATGGTGGAACCCATTATGATAAAGAGGTGTGAAAGCTGATACTCGTTGATCATCACGGCTTTAAAGAAGAGCGCGATGTTTACAATCGGGATCAATGCCATGCCATTGTTGATCTCAAAACCGGGAAACATAGAGATCATTGCGGCAAACATTCCGATCATCATCACCGGTTGAAGATATGAGCCAGACTCTTTGATATTTCTGGAATACGTCGAAATCGATAATAACAAAGCTGCAAAAAAGGTAGCCAATGGTATCAGGGCAAGCAGCAAGATTCCAAACCCCTGCATGGGTATGCTAATACCTGCTGTTTCCAAACCGGATTTGCCCATTGCATAGGTAATGGAGAAAAAGAGAGAACCGATGTTCAATACCACATTCAGCAGGGCAAAAGTGATCACCGTAAGGTATTTTCCCAAAACCAATTCATTACGGAATGCACCCGATACCAGTAGCGTTTCCAAGGTTTTACGTTCCTTTTCTCCCGCTACGATATCAGCCGCTACCATAGCAGCACCACTTATTAACATCATAATCAATAGGTATGGTAAAATTCCACCAATCAGCATCCCCATTTTCTTTTGGGCAGAGGATGTATCAATCTCTTTGACAGACAAGATATTGAGGATATCAGTGCTGATCCTCATCTCCCCCAAAGTCTTTTCCAAGATATTTTTTTCGGATTTCCGTAGTGATGCCATCACCTTCTCATGGAGCATCTTACCCCGATCAGTAGATTTGTCAAATTGGATACTCACCTTGTAAATCTGCACTCCGGTACTACTTAGGGAGTCTGATACACTTACTATCGCATGAATGTCTTTGTCTTTGTACATCTGCTGAGATTGGGGATTGCAATCACTATAGCGGAAATGCTCTATTGTCTTCAGATCGGAGATTATCAGATTACTAACGGAGTTTTGTACGCTATCACAAATCGTAATAGAAGCGCCTTCTTTTTCTATCGCAGCAGTTTGCCTACTCATCAAAGCCGAAAATCCTACGAATAAAATCGGATACAATATCACTGGTAAGAGCACGGTAGAAAACATCGTACGCTTGTCTCTAAACATCTCCACCAGTTCTTTTTTATAGACTACAAGAGCTTTCTTAAAATTCATTTGCCTTCACCTCTTCCTGAGCATGGTATGCATTCACAAAATATACAAAGATGTCGTCCAAGTCTTTTTGACCGGTCTGTTCCCGCAAAGCATCCAAAGTTCCCTCTGC
>Ga0209835_1001218_pt1 | contig 14747 bp, 12 predicted proteins | sample LakKivwa52mmetaG_FD_184138 | JGI IMG/M metagenome (GOLD analysis project Ga0209835, IMG submission 184138) | Anoxic lake water microbial communities from Lake Kivu, Rwanda to study Microbial Dark Matter (Phase II) - Lake Kivu water 52m metaG... | ecosystem: Environmental > Aquatic > Freshwater >...
CTCAGCATCGGACCGCCGACGATGGTGCCCGTCACGATGCTGGTGATGGCGCCACCGCCACCGCCACCGCCACCAAGTGCCGCACCGGCACCTACAGCGGCCAGGGCGGCCATCCCCAGCGAGCCCATTCCGGCCCCCGCGGGTACATAGGCGACGGTGCCTTCGCCCAAACCACCCAGCGCTGCGCTCATCCCGGTATCCCCGCTGGCCAGGGCCATCAGGCTGTTGTGATCGCCATAGCCATAGACGAGCTGCGTCCCTTCTCCGGTAGCAGCGCCCACCGCTGTGTCCCCGCTAATGCTGTAACCCCCGGCTTCCTTGCCCGCCACCGTGATACTGCAGGCGTTGGCTCCGCACTCTGCGTAAAACCCCTCGAGCACGATTTCTGTGCCGTCGGCAAATTTGAGGTGCAGGGCCTGCCCCTTCTTGAGGGCGACCATATTGCCAGCATCCTTCGCTTGCCCCTGCACCAAGTCCTGCACCCGCAGGTGCTGGCCCTTGGTCATTTTGAGCACGGTCTGCTGGCCGACAGTGACTGATTGCGGGGCGGCATTCAAGGAAACAATTTGCTTGGCCATGGGAGGCTCCAAAGGTTTAACGTTGCGTCAAGGCACCGCTGAAGGCGCGGTTAATGGGTTTCAAAAGGTAGTTGAGAATGCTGCGGGTGCCGGTCAGCACATCGGCCGTGGCTGTCAGGCCAGGCTTGATGTCCGCAGGCTGGATACGTTGGCTGCCTTGCCGCTGGGTGGCAGGCCAATCAATCGCCACTTGGGCACGGTAGTAGGTGAGTGCCTGGCCGTTCGGGCCTTGTTCGCTCAGGGTGTCGGGGCTGATGTAGCGCAGTTGGCCCATCACGTTGCCATAAATACTGGAATCAAAGGCGTCGAAACGTAGGGTAACCGGCAGCCCAGTTCTGAGGAGGCCCACATCCGCCGGATTGACCTTGATCTCGACCAGCAATTCATCATCCACCGGGCTGATTTGCAGCAACTCATCGCCGGGCTTCAAAACCCCGCCCACGGTGTTGACGCGAACGAATTTGACAATGCCATCGGTTGGAGAAACAAGCTCCGTATGCTTGAGGATGCTCTGCCGCTCATCTCGCTTGTGGCGGCTGGTGGAAAGCTCGTCCTCAAGCTTGGCAACCTCGGCCCGGGTTTCCTGGAAATACTTGTTCTTGATGCCATTGATGCGTTGCTGCACGTCCAGCACCTGACGCTGGGCTCGCATGACTTCACTCTGACTGATGTCGCCGTTCTGATAAAGCCGCTGAGTTATGCCTAGTTCTTCCTGGGCCAGCACCATAGACTGCTTCAAGACGCCAAGATCCTCATCCAGACTTTGCTTTCTTTGTTGATAAATACCGAGTTGGGCGCTGATAAAGTCAGGATACCTCGCGAAGTCTGGGCCATAAACAGGTCGCCCCCCCCCCAATTCAGCCCTTGCTCGGATCAGCGCAATCCGCTTGCTGGCCACTTCAGCTTCGCTTTGCGAGAAGCCTGCCGCCGCACGATCAGGTTCCAGATTGGCCAGCATCTGGCCCTGTTTGACGGCATCGCCCTCTCTTACATGCAGCGCAGTCAGCATGCCGCCATCAACAGCCTGAATCACCTGGGTACGTGCGCCAGGAATCACCTGGCCCTGGGCACGGACAGCCTGGTCGATTTCAAAGAAGGCTGCAAACAGGGTGAGCAATACCAGAGTGCCAGCCAGCACCCATAGAATCGGAAAACGCCGCTGGGCCTTCATGCTCTACCTCCTTGAAGCGAATGTGTCACTGCTGGCTGAGCATTCACTCCCGCCTGCAGACGGGCCAATACCGCATCGCGCGGCCCATCCAGCGAAATCTGCTGATTGGCGAAAACAATGACACGATCCACCAACTGCAGCATCTCTGGCTTATGGGTCACCAGCACCAGCGTGTCGTCCTGTTTGAGCGTTTTCTTAAGCGCGCTGATCAACTGGATTTCGAGGGTACGGTCTAGTGAGGCACTGGGCTCATCCAGCAGCCAGATTTTCGGCTGCCGCAGAAAGACCCGGGTGAGATTCACTAACTGCCGCTGACCGCCGGAGAGGCCGGTTCCGCCTTCGGCGATCTCCTGCTGCAACCCGTTGGGATGGCTGGCAATCACCGCATCGTAAAGCCCGGTGGTTTTGGCGGCTTGCAACACCAGTTCGTCGCCCGGATCGACCAGGCCCAGCAGCAGGTTGTCCCGCAGGGTGCCTGAAACAAGCCGCCCTTCCTGAGGCAGATAGCCCAGATTTTCTGCCAAGAGGGGTTTTGAAAGGTGAGCCAGATCAACGTCGTCTAGCCAGATACGGCCTTCGCTCGGCTTGTACATGCCGGAAAGCAGGCGCAGGAACGTCGTTTTGCCAGCCCCCACCGGGCCGAGTATGCCTATTTTCTGACCCGGCTGAATCTGAAGTTTTTCGAGCTTGAGCGCCGGCTTGCCACGCAGGTTCATGACCACCTGCTCAAAGCGATAGTTGCCTTGTATTTGCTCCAGATGGACCGGCTGTTCTTGGCCATGATGGTCGTCTTCGAGCTTCCACAAGGCATCAAGCCCTTGCAGCGCAACTTTGACGTTGACCCAGGCGCTGAGCTGCAAGCCAATCTGGGTCACCGGCCCAAGCACCCTACCGGAAAGAATGGAGCAGGCGATCAGCCCGCCCAGGGTCAGCTGACCACGACTGGCCATCCAGGCGCCGACAGCAATCAGCAGCACATAGGAGGTTTGCTGCAAGGCCAGTGCCCGGTACTGGTTGTTTTCGTTGATTCGTCGCATGCCCAGGTCAATGTCCCGAGCTTCGTCGCTGCTGGCAACCCAGCGGCCAAGCATGCGCCAGCCGCCCTGCCCGGACTTGATGATTTCAGCTGCCTCAATACTTTCCACCAAGAGGCCTGTTTTACGATTGGCAGTGGACTGATTCCGTTCGGCCAACTGGCGCAACTTACCCGCCTGCCATAGACCAACAAGGAGTGCGACAACAAAGAAGACCAAGGGGATGAGGGCAAGCTTTCCGCCAATCAAGGCAATGACCAGTAGGAAAAGCAAGGCAAAGGGGGCGTCGACCGCCAGATGGGCGGTGAGGTTGATGAGAAATCCGCGCACACTTTCATAACCGCGCAACTGGCTGGCCAGACTCCCCACGCTGGCGGGCAACTGATCCAGACGAATACCCAGGAAACGAAGGTAGACGGTACGTGCCAGGCGTTGGTCGACTTGATCAATCAGGCCTTCATAGAGGCGAGAGCGGGCCCGCTTGGCAAAATACTCGAGCGCAATGACGACCAGGATTCCCAGGGTCAGCACCAGCAAGGTCTGCGTCGCACCAGTCGGCACCACACGGTCATAGACCTGCATGGTGTAGAAGGCGGTCAGCAGCGCAAGAAAGGCGATCAGCAGACCACCGACTGCCGCTTCGATCAGCAGCCCCTTGTGGGCCAGCACTTCGTCGACCGTGAGACGGAGCACCGGGCTCTTGCTGGCCCGATAGGGGGGCAGAAGCTTGAGAGTGGCCAGCTGATGTTGAGACAGGCTGTCGTGGGCGGACTCCTGCCACTGTTTCCTGTCACTATCGAACCAGTCACAGACCCACTGGCCGGCTGCGTTGCGCGCCCGCAAGATACCCCAGCGGCCATCCGGTGCGGCAAGCAAGGCGGGCAAGTCGGCTGCATCGGGTGTATCACGCCAGCGTGCCGGCCTGACCTGCAGGTGTTCTGCAACAATGGCGAGTTGGCCTTGTGGCGTACTTTCAGCCGCCCCGGCGACGGCGGCCTCCTGCAAGGCCAGACGGTCCACGGCTTCACGCTGCAAGGCAGCCAGGCGAACCAATGCAAGCAATAGCGGAGAGGTGAACATGAGGGATGTCATCGGCCGATCCGTTCTGGATGTGAGGCTTGGCTACCCTGATCAGCCCCCCCGTGCTGAGGGGTCATTGTCACGGAACGCATCAGTACCGCGTTGACTCCCTGGGTCAGGATAACCAAACGCCAAGCCGTTAGCTGTTCTGTGGCAATGACATCAGCCAGTTGCACGTCGCTTTGCATTTGCTCCCGAGCGGCATTCATCAGATCCTGCCATTGCTTGCGACCTGCCAGAAATTGCCGCTCCCAGGAGGCGGAAACATTAGCGGCGTTTTTTTGTACGCGCTCAAGGGCCGAGCGGCGCTCCTTGGTCATGCGCAGCAAGTTTGCGTCGCTTTGTATTTGCTCGTCGAGGGTAAGCACCTGCGCCCGGACATCTTCCTCCGCCGCACGCTGGCGGGCCCGCGCAGCTTCCAGGCCGGAAAGACTGGAAAGACCGCCACCAAAATTACTGGCAACCCCAACAAAAATCCGATTTTGCGGACCCTGGCCCGACTGATAAAAATTGCCATACTGTCGTTCAGCGCGCAGAAAAACCTCTGGCGAGAGCGTGGCTTTCGCCAGCGTTACTTCGGCTTCAGCAATCTTCCCTTGTGCTCTCGCTTTGGCAATTTGCGGACTTTGCTCCCTTGCTGCCGCAAGCAACTCATCAAGCGAGAACGTGGATTCAACTGGATGGCTGCTAGTTGTCGGTATCAATTGGCTGGCAGCAAACGGGCGACCTGTCAGGAGGCGTAACTTATCCAGTGCGATATCGCGCTGTGCACGAGCGCTAAGCAAATCCGCTCTGACACCTTCAATTCGGCTACTGGCCAGATCGGTATCTGCCTGAGCAGAAAAACCTTCGGAGTGCCGGCGTTCGACCATGCCCAGCAAACGCTGGTGCACCGCCTCACCTTCTTCGTAGCTCACGAATTTGCCTTGGGCGGCAACGGCTTCACTCCACGCCTGGAGCACCCTCAGGGCCAACTGTTGGCGGGTTACCTCAAGGTCGGCCTGGGCGGCAAACAGTTGAGACTCTGCTTTGCTGAGATTGCCGTCGAGACGCCCACCCGTCCACAAGGGTTGCTGCAGGCGTAGCGTGGAGACAGTGCTATCACCTCGATAGGCTGGATCAGCCGTATTTGCCCGCTCCAGATTGACTGAGGGAGTCGCCCAGTATTGCCACTTTGCCCCGGCAACGCCGGCCAGAGCAGCGTCCTGCATACCACTCTGAGCACGCACAGAGGGATGATGATCGAGCGCAGACTGAATCAAACTGGGCAACTGCTCCTGAGCGCTCACTGCGCCCGACAGGGAAAACAGGACCAGCAGCGAACGTGCAAGATGGCTAAATTGATTACGGTACATGGAGCCTGAGTTGACGGTTACTCTGAGTAGAGTAACTAAAGCGCTCAGACTTTCCCTTCAAAACCCTTCATGACAAAACCATGGCAATGCAGAGCTGATAGCCATGGCCGCGAACGGCAAGAATGGAGGGCGCATCAGTCTGAGGCTGTTGCAGCTTCTTGCGCAAACGAACGATGTGCAACTCGATCGCGGATTTGTTGATGTGATCACCGTCCATACCCAAAACTTCAGCAATTTGCCAGGTGGCCAGCTTGTTTTGAGGCGCCCGACTGAAGGCGACTAATAGCGCCGATTCGTGTTCGGTGAGCGATACCGTGTTGCCTGCCGGTGTGGTTAAAGTACGTTGCCGGGGATTGATCAGAAATACCAGGTTATTTCTCGAATCCGTTTCCCGTTTCAGCCGCCTGGCAAGTGCCCTGATGGCCGCTTCCAGTTCACCCAGCAATGCCGGTTTGCTCAGGTAAATATCGGCGCCATGGGCGTAGCCTGCGGCACGATCTTCGGTTTGCGTGCGCGCCGTCAGCATGATGATTCCCAAATCCGGATGCGTTGACCGCAGTCTGTTAGCCAATGACAGCCCATCCTCTCCCGGCAGGTTCAAATCAAGGATGGCGAGGTCGAGGTGGGCAAGGCCAGTCTGCTCTGGCAATGCTTCGGCACAATCGATGCCGCGCACATGGTGGCCGTGGCCAGTCAGCGCCTCGATAATGGATTCGCGCAGGTTGTTGTTGTCTTCAACGATCAGGATGTCGAGTCGGGTGAGAGCGGTATCCATAAGCGGAAAGTGACCAGTTCGTCGGTGGGCTGGTAAGCGATCTCCCAGCCTTGTTGCTGTACCAGGGTTTTGACCAGATAGAGCCCGAGGCCAAAGCCTTGCTGCCGGCTGGTGTTCGGGCCGCGATAATACTTGTCGAAGAGGTATTGCGCCTCGGGAAAACCACTGGCCCCGGGCGGGTTGGACACCTCGATCTGAAGTCCGGGCATACCGGATGGCGCTGGCTGCGGGCTGATTTTGACCAAAATTGACGCATCGACCGCAGAATATTTCAGTGCGTTGTCGATAAGGTTGTTGAGTACGATCTGGAGCGGTTGGCTGCGGCGCTCGACACTTGCCGCTGTCCCATCGATTGAAAGCACGAGGCGTGTTCGCAGCAGCGGATCGGCTATGGATTCCTCGATCATTTGTTTGATATCCACCACGCCAACGCTGTCGGTCAATTGGCCCCGTTCGATGCGATCGGACAAGGCACATTGATCGACTAAAGTGTTGATCTCGTCCAGTGCGCCCTGAATGCGTACGCGCGGTCGTTCAGGCAAATCCCGCATCCCATCGAGGCTGAAACGAATGGTGGCCAGCGGGTTCTTGATTTCGTGCGTCAGCATAGCGGTGAAATGCCCTTGTTCGGCGAGTTGATCCTGATGAATTTCAATTTGATGCCGCGCCAATTTAAGCTGGAGCTCGCCGCGCTGCTTCTCTTCTGCCCAAGTCTGTGATCGGGTGTAGAGCAAGTGACCGAAGAGGATGGCGGAGATCAGCCCTTGAATCAGGGTGCCATAGAGCGTCCAGCCGGCCCCTTGCATTAAACCCAGGATGGGACCGGCGTAGAAGACAAGGGAGAGGCAAAGCAGCCCATAATAGGTTCGTATCTTGAAGCGTTCAATGCGGGCCGTGAAGGATATGGCGAAAAAACAAGGACCGGCAATCAAGGCAAGCAGGCTGTTGAGCTTCAGTGCGCTTTGGGTGTGACCGAGAATGAGTAATCCGACGGCAATCATGCTGGCGCCAAGGAGCCCATTGATTCCCCATCGACTGATCCGGTTGACCGCATAGAGCCCGAGAAATACACGATGAAACAAAATTGAAGTGAAGACCGCCAGCGTGACCAGTGTGAAGGTCGTCTCGGGGATCATCGTGCTGCCAGGCAGGATCGCCGGCAGAAAACCCAGAATCGCGATCACGTAAAGCAGGTATGAGAGATACGTCAGGGCAAACACCAGAATTACCGGCTCCCGGCGGATAACGTAGTCCTGTAGCGCCCAGAAGATGATCCAGAGAATGATCGCGATGTAGAAGGCCTGCCAGAGCAAGGTGTGGATTTCACTTGAGGCCGCTTCTTTGCTCGTCAGCGCCTCGACGTGAAGCAGCGCATTGCTCAGGGTGTTAAGCCGCAAGTAATAAACCGCTTGTTCTTCCGGGGAGATCGAGAATTCGAGTGAGATGGCGGTGTGCGGCCGATCATTCCATGGCAGTCGGTTGCCGTTCTTGACTTCATGCCAACCGCCTGGTTTATTGGGGTCGAGGCTATAGAGGGTCAGTTCATTCAGGTAACTGGGCAGAACGCGTAAAACCAGTGGCCCCCCATCGCTGGCCGGGCGAACCGCGAAGCGCAACCAGATCGTATCTCTCGTATAGCCGCCAGCAAAGATGCCGGTGATCGGTTGAAACGCTTGGTTCTCAATGGCTTCTATTCCGACCCGGCCGGTCGTATCGCGAAATATCTCCCGGGATACGATTTGGTCCCCAGAGAAAGCCGGCGCGCTCCCAGAAAGGCTGAGCGCAAACCAAAAGAGCAGGTAGAAGGCTGCGCGAAGAGAGAGGCCGTGGCGCGTCACTGAGCATGCATCAACACTCAGCTTGCCGCTCGCAAGCGGGGTCTTTGCGTACTTCCTGTGCTGAGGGTTTTCTGGATAAGCAAACAATCGTATTGACGTTTATGCGAAGATATCCGGGTAAGTCTAATGCAGTACTGCCCACGTTGGCCGATTTTCGGGCGGAGTATGCCCAGGAACGGGTTATGGCAAGCAGTCTTTGATTGGACTCAACCTACTGGACAGCAGCTATGCGGCACATTGCAGCCCGATACTGACCGCAGCCCCACGGTCAGCTCAGGCCGAGGGGCTGTCCGTGAGAAATCACTCCGACCGACTGCTCGACTCAGGCACCGGCCATTGAAGCTCCGGCAGCTTGTTCAGTAGCAGCAGGGGGTGGCAAGAGCCCCTTGCTTTCGACTGTCCGTCAGATTACCCACTACAACTCAGGCAAGCTTTTTCGTCATCGCGGTAACCAGATCCTCCAGATCGGCTACCCGTTTCGCCTCCTGAACACGAGAGAAAATCTCGTCTAGGACAGCCGACCGCTTCTCCTCATCGATTCCGTCAAGTAGGCCAGCAATTGCGGCTAGGCGTCGCGCCAATTCCGGATTGTCGCTCCATTGGAAATCAGCTTTCGGGGTTAGAGTTTCATCCATCTGGCCATCACCAGTAAGTAGCCAGTTGAGATTGACCCCGGTCTCTCCCAAGGATGCCAATACGCGCCCTCCCGGAACGTTTATACCGTTTTCGTACTTACGTAGTACCCCGATGTCGATGTTCAGTCGTTCTGCGAGCGCCATCTGCGTTAGAGCGAGCTTTTTTCTCCACTCACGCAATCTCTGAGCCACCGGTGGAAGTGATTTAAGAGGCCGTTTAGGCATTATTGATGGTTGACATAGTGCATATACGGTTTATTATTATGGGCGTCTGAATTCGGAAAAGCATCGTGATAGACATCATTTCGCTAAACCGGCAGTTTCTCATTATGGCGAGGGAAGCGGCAAGCTCAAAATCTGGCGAACTTGTCACGGGTCTTTCGAGGCAAGTGCTGGAGAAGCTGGCTACGCTATCCGTCGATCAGATTGACGTGATCGCCAAGCAGTCAGGTGTCAGCTTGTTTCGTCTCCGGCTGACCGAAGCCGAGGTGGACCGATTGCTGAATCTGGATGGCGCAAGGCGGCAGAGTTATCTGCTCAATGTTCTTTCGGTCGAGGATCGATGATGGTCGGCTTGTGCGAACTGGAAAACATGCAGCTAGCCCAGCAACTGATTCGCGCCCGTTTGCGCCTTTCTGTCATCCGCGCGCTTACTGATGTGAGTACCTTGACGCTGCGCCAGTGGTGGCACGACATTCACGGTGTCAGGCCTGCCAATGGAAAGCTGCCCGAGACTGTGCTGTCCTTCATCAAGGATGTGGAGATGGCAGCCCGCCTCTCTTCATTTGCAGTTTTCTACAAGCGCCTCAATGGGACAACTATTGCGCCGGGCTGGTTGCTGAACACATGGATGGAGTATCAGCGGATCTGTGGTGACATCGATATCAACGCAGGGTACTTCGCTGTCCGAGATGTCAGGGCGCACATTGTGATGCTCTCGCGCTGCGACAAGTGTCGTGCCGGCTATATCTACGACACCGGGAACAAATACACCGATCAGTGTCCGTTCTGTCAGTCGAAAGTGTATTGATAGCGGGTAGTGGCAGCGCAACCTAGGTCACTAGGGGCGCCTGAATTCGAAACACCTCGAATCTGGATGCTTTTTGGCCTGGATTCGAGAAGGTGACTTCGTATGATGGATTGATGCTTGATTCCCTTTACCGTCATCTGGTTCGGCGCGCAACGATTTATCTGTGGGTCTTTGTCGCCTTTGTCGCCTTTGGTCGATACTTCTCTCTGACGATCAACGTATCCGACTCGCTGCCGGGAACGATATTCCTGGTGGAGAAGGGAACGAAGCCCGGGAAGGGAGATCTCGCCGCCTTTCGATATGGCGGCGGAGGTCCCTACGAAAGAGGGGTGCTATTCCTCAAGCGGATACTGGGGGTTGCCGGTTCCGAGGTCGTTGCCCACGATGTCGGCAAGGGCTACCGCGAATACTTCGTGGATGGTCAATCGGCCGGGCGAGCAAAGCCAATTTCAAAAGGCGGGAAACCTCTCCAGCATGGGCCAGTCGGGATCATCCCCAATGGCCATTTCTTCATGTCTGCACCGCATCCGGATAGCCTTGATTCCCGCTATGCATTGGTGGGTTGGGTTGCGGAGACTGAACTGGTTGGCCGCGCAATTAGCCTTTATTGATTGAGCGGCAAGGCAACATGCTTTTCTGGTTCAGACAGAAACCGGCAAGTGATGCACGCCAATCCAACGCCATACAACCGATCTACCATTGGTCAGCTGACGAGATCCCGCGTTACCCTCCATTCATGAAGGGGTTGCCGGTTGTTCCTCCGGAGAATCTGCTTGAAACACAGCGCGAGTTGATTGAACGTATTGCCAACACGGCAATCGCTACCCCCAAGATCATCGACTGCTACTATCTTCCCGCTGTGCGAAGATTTGCTGCGTATGCGCACCTGCTGCCTGCGTCGCAGTCACATCACCATCGCGGCGCCGGCGGCCTGCTTCGTCACTCAATCGAGGTAGGACTTTGGGCACTTCAATCTGCCGACAAAGTGCTGTTGGAAAGTGCGAAGTCGCCTGCTCAGCGAAGAGAGATGGAGCCGCGCTGGCAACTTGCCGTTTTCCTGGCTGCGCTATGTCACGATGCTGGCAAGCCAGTAACGGATCTGGTGGTGACCAACAAAGATAGAACGGCGATCTGGAAGCCCATCAAGGAAGACCTTTATACCTGGGCAACGAAAAATCACGTACAGGCATATTTCCTGGACTGGCGCGAAGGAAGAGCAAGGCAACATACCGCTTTATCCAATCTGATCGGTGACCGAATCATCGGCGCGGAGACACTTGATTGGATCGAGGAAGGCGGCACTGAATTGATTGTCTGGTTGATGGAATCCCTGACATCCTATCCGGGACCAACCAACCCAATCTACGATCTCGTAGTCAAGGCTGACCAGACCAGCGTCGAAAGGGATTTGAAGACGCTTGGCGTAGCGATGGCTGGATACGATCTTGGTGTCCCCGTAGAGCGTCATTTGACAGACATCATGCGCCGCTTCATCAAAGAGGGTTTGTGGCTTGTCAATGAGCCTGGGGCACGTGTCTGGAATATCGCTGGCAACGTCTATCTAATCTGGCCGGCTGCCGGTGAAGAAATAGCCAGGCAGGTACGCGAGGACGGTATTCCAGGCATTCCTCGAACCCCTGATGGGATACTCGACATGCTTCTGGAAAGGCAAATTGCGTTTATTCGGGAGGATGCAGCGCCTGGTGAGCGGTTCTGGAGAATCGCCCCTGCGGTGCTGGTTGAAAAGATTCCGGATATCAAGCTACCCGCAATCAGGCTCAGGGACGAGGCGATGCTATCCACGATTCCGATAGGACCTGTTGCTGGGCGAATAATTAACGACACGTCAAACAAGAGTGACACGGATCTGGTGCAAGCCAATTCATCGGATGTGCCATTAGAGGCGCCCCAGCCTCCTGAAAAACCCGATGCGGTTGTTGAAATCCTTCCGGACAACAAGCCACAAATCACTGGAATGGCACAGGACAGCAAGCGACCGCCGCCTATCAAAGACCACCAAAAGCCATCAATCCCTAACGCCGCAACATCAGCCCCGGAACATGACGATCGGCCAAGTCAGCGGCCAGCCGTTGAATCCACCGGCACGGGCCCGAAACAAATTTCCACCTTGAATGGCGCGGTTGGGGAAGCCTTAAGGGCACTTGCGCAGGATCTCAGGTCAGGTGACAAACGATGGGGATCTGAGGTCGTCCTGGACAATGATCATCAGTTGCTTCTGCGATGGCCCGAGTCATTCAGCGGTTACGGACTTACGGTAAAGATGATCCTGGATGAGCTGGTAGCCAAAAAATGGTTGTGGGTCGATCCGATGACTCCGCTGAAGCGAGTCTTGGATGCCGAAATGAATGGCGAATCTGTCAAGGCAATCCGGTTAGCGCGAGAGCTCACCCCTGTTTTTCTGAGCGAGGCTGGGGGAGGGCAGGGAATGGACATGGCCGCCGCTGCGCCAGCAGTGGCTTCTATCGCCTCGTCGCCAGAAACAACCGTTGAGCGAAACGAGGGGCAACAGGGAAAACCTCCATTGCCGAAGAAGGAGACGCCAAAGATAAGGAGTCGGGGAACCACTAATGTGCCAGCGGGAGTAACAGCACTTATTCCATCGGGAGCGGATACGCTATCGCTGGCTCATGTGATACAGGTTCTGACTGAAATAAGCACCAATGCCATTCCCGATCAGGCTGGGTGGGTCACGGTAGCAAAGTACAAGGCAATGAGCCAGTTCAAGGCCAGGGATATGAAGGTTCCGCTCAGTCACCTGAATTCGCTGTCAAAAAAGCACCCTGATCGACTGGTCGTTGCCGGCAGCAAAATCCAATTTAGAGCGTAGAAGCCTTGCGTGGGTCGCGGATCGGGATTCGCATTGAATGAAAGGCATCAAATCGCAATCGGCAATTGATCCCAATGCGTCGTGTATTGGGGCGACATTTTCTCCCGTTTCATTACCCATGACTTTGAGACTCCTGTGGCGGCGGACCGCAAGGTACCCCGGCCCCAGATCGCATTGACGCGATCAATGACTGACATCAGCCGGTCATTTTCCCGATGCGTGCAGAACAGTGATGCTTGCTGATTGGTCGCATCCGACAGATTCATCAACACTATGCCTGCCTTCTGATACGCAAACCCGGGACGGTAAATGCGTCTTAACCCCCAGAGAGCTGCACGGGTGAGATATAGGGTGTCGCCCGACGGTTCCGGCAGCGGGATCGTCAGCCCTTTGCTGTATTGCGGGCAATCCTCCTTGTGCGGGTTGGTGCGGATATAGACCTGAATCATGCCAGCCACGGACCCTTGGGCACGCAGCTTTTCGGCGGCGATTGCGATGTAGGTGGCGACAGCTTCCTTCAGTGGCGCCAGGTCATAAACGTAGTTGCCGAAAGACCGCGATGAAATGATCTGCTGCTTGGCTGGCGCCACGTTCTCAATTGATAAGCAGGGAATGGCGTTCAATTCCAGAACCGTCCGCTCAACAACTACAGAAAACTCTCGCCTGATCGTCTTTGGATCAGCACGCCGCAAGGCTTCGACCGAATGAATGCCGCGATCAGCCAACTGTTTCGACAAGCGCGGGCCAATTCCCCAGACCTCCCCAACCTCGATGGTGGCCAACAGCCTTGATCGTTCGGTTTCCGACAGACGCGTGAGATCGCATACCCCATCGGCCCCGGCCAGGGACTTCTTCGCACAGTGATTGGCGAGCTTGGACAGCGTCTTGGTTTCGGCGATGCCGACGCAGACCGGAATTCCGACCCATTGCCGGACTTGGCTTCGCATGGCCTGCGCATGGATCACCAGATCGTAATTTTCAAACCCGTCCAGGCCAAGGAAGCACTCGTCAATGCTGTAGATCTCCTGATCGGGAGAATACTGACTTAGTACCGACATCATCCGGTTGCTCATGTCAGCGTACAGCGCGTAGTTGCTGCTCAGGGCAATGATGCCGTGCTGCCGGGCCAGATCCTGCATCTGGAACCACGGCGTGCCCATCTTCACGCCAAGCGCCTTGACCTCGTTGCTTCTGGCCACGGCACAGCCGTCATTGTTGGAGAGAACGACTACCGGCCTTCCTTCCAACTTCGGATTGAAGACCCGCTCGCAGGATACGAAAAAGTTGTTGCCGTCGATCAGGGCGATAGGCATGTGCCCGTTCCCAAGGTTCAGGAAACGGGGTGAATGGCCCAGCGCACGACACCCCAGACTGCGAGCTCCTGTTCTGGGCCGACGAGTATGTCTCCGTGTCCTGGACCACTTGAGCGCAGCAGTACTCCTTCGGGTACCCGACAGGCTTGCTTGACCATGAACTGACCATCGACCACGGCGATGACTACACTGCGATCGCCTGGATCTCTGGAACGATCCACGACCAGTAGATCCCCGTCATGAATGCCGAACCCCACCATGGAGTTGCCCTGCACCCGTACGAAGAAGGTCGCATCCTCATGCTCGACCAGGTACTTGTCCAAGCTCAGCCGGGTTTCAACGTAGTCGGTTGCAGGTGAAGGAAACCCGGCCGGCACCGGACGTGCCAGCAAAGGGCAGCCTGGCACATGGATTACCCCAGCTTCTGGAAACACCGGGCCACCGTGTCCGGCAGGCTGGCCACGGGGCGTAAGGACTCCGCAGGCCATGGTCAGTTCCGATAACGTCGGATGAGACCGACCAGAATGCCAAAGATTTCGAGCTTGCCCTTGGGACGGATCACCGGATAGGCCGGGTTATGGGGCTTGAGTACCTTCTGCCCCCGCTCGGTGGCCAGTTCCTTGAGTGTGTAGTCACCGTCCACGATGGCCACGACAAAATCCCCGTCCCTGGCTTCGGCAGCGCGCTCAACCACAGCCATGTCACCCTCGTTGATCCCCGCGTTGCTCATCGAATCGCCCTTCACCGGGATCAGCACGGTATGTGTCGGATCGCGCACCACATACTCGTCGATCAAGAATGGTTCGGCAGGAACGGCCTCGACAGGGATGGGGTTGCCAGCCTGGACGCTCGTCTCGACCAATGGGCGCTCAAAGAAGCGGGATGCGGGAATCCATGCATCGTCGTCCGTAGTACGGGTAACGAACCCTTCCCCGGCCAGGCGTTCGATAAATTTCTTGGCTGCCGGCGTCGAAAACCCCATCAATTCGCCAATCCGAGCGAGCGACGGAATCCGCCGGGTCTCGGCGTAGTACCGGCGCAGCTTGGCGAGGTGTTCGGGGTCGCGGTTCGGGGAGCTCATGATACGTAC
>Ga0209835_1001222_pt1 | contig 14740 bp, 10 predicted proteins | sample LakKivwa52mmetaG_FD_184138 | JGI IMG/M metagenome (GOLD analysis project Ga0209835, IMG submission 184138) | Anoxic lake water microbial communities from Lake Kivu, Rwanda to study Microbial Dark Matter (Phase II) - Lake Kivu water 52m metaG... | ecosystem: Environmental > Aquatic > Freshwater >...
GGCGGGCGCGGCGACTGTGCATAGGGAAAGGAAAGGGGCGGTCAAGCGGCTGGGCACTTCTCGGGGAAGCGCGAAGCTTACCACTGGCACCCACCACCACCCTGTGTATGACGGTGGCGGGGCGATGAGTCAGTTTCAGCCGGCCCTCTCCAGCATCGCTTGAACGCTGGCTTCCAGTGCGTCGAGATGCCGATCGATCACGGTCATAACGGTCTGCGAATCGATTTCGCCGAGGTAGTTATGCACCAGGATGTTGCGGAAGCCACTGATGTCGCGCCAGGGAATGTTCGGCCAGGCGGATTTCAGGTCATCTGGAAGGTGCTGCGTGGATTCGGAGAGCGTTTGCAGGTTGCGCAGGGCGGCATCGTACAGAATGTCGTCCTGGGTCAGGTCACCGCGCGCCTGAATGCGGCGAAGCTTGGCGATGGTATCGAGAATATGACGGGCGTGAGGCTGCCAGGACTTGCTCATAGCTCGACAGCTTCTTCAAGAATGCGGTCACGCAGGTGACGGTTCAGTTCGTGTTCCGGCAGCAGATCGACCGGCCGCCCCAGAAGTTCGGAAAGCTGCCTGGCCAAGGGCAGGCGCTGGGCGAAGAGGTCGTAGCCTTGATCGAACTCGACCAGGAAATCGACGTCGCTGTCCGGCCCTTCTTCGCCGCGTGCCACAGACCCGAACACGCGGATGCGCCGGGCGCCATATCGGCTACCCAAGGCGGCAATGGCGTTTTTCTGGGCATGCAGTTGGGTCAACAGCATGGTTCCTGCTCCGGAGTGTGTTGGGGCGTGCGTTCATTGTACCGCCGCCTGAAATGGCGCAAGCGGCAAACGGGCACAGACCACGAACACTGCCTTCCATCCATCGTTCAGGGCATGCGCAAGCCCGCGCAGGGATCCTCGCGCTCGACCGGGGGGGTGAACCAGACGAAATCGTAGCGGCCGCGCAGCGTTTCCGGGTCCGGCGTTGCGCCGGCGGTCACTTCCACGAAGCCGACGCTCACCACCCTTGCGGTGGGCGCGCGCGCCGTGAGCAGCGGCGGCACGCCGTAGTCGCGGCGCACGTGGCCGTTACCGGCAATGAGCAGCGCCGGGGCGTCACCGACCTCGATCAGGGTCAGGGCAAGGGAGGCGTCGCGGGCGCGCTGGGCCAGGCGCATGTTGGGCAGGCGGGCGGCGGGGAGCCGGCCGCAGTGGCCGTCGACGAGGTCCGCATCCAGTTCGCGCCGCGCCGTCTCGGGCAGCGGCGCCTCGGCGAGCAGCGCAGCCAGCGCCGGGTCCACGGCCGCCTCGCCCTGGGTGGCGATGCGCCGTCCGTCCGCGCGGCCTAGATTGCCGCCCACAAGCGGCATGCCGCGCTCGCGCGCGGCGGTAAACACCGGTTCATGCAGAGGCCATTGCCAGGCGGAACGCTGGAAGCCGGCGCGCTCCAGCGCTTCTTCCAGGGGCAGGGCGGGATCCAGCCGGGTGCCACGGTCGATCTGTTCCAGCACGATGCGTCCCGCCGGCGCCGCCAGATCGCGCAGCAGGGCCGCGCGCGCCCGGTGATGCAGCGGGTTGTCGTGGGTCTCGCCGAGCAGCAGGAAGTCGGCGCCGGCAAGGCGCTGCAGCAGCTCGGCGCGGGTCAGCGGGTGGCCGCCATCGCCTTCGCGGATGTCCTCCGCCAAGGCGCTGGCGGCGAGCAGACCGAACAGGATCGCAATGCGGCGCAACGTGGTCGGGATCATGACCGCAGTGTAACCCTCCCGCCCGCGCAGTCGGCCCGCGCGGTTCTCAGGCCGGCGCCGAACTGCGGATCAGGTGGTCGAACGCGGACAGGCTGGCCTTGGCGCCTTCGCCCATGGCGATGATGATCTGCTTGTAGGGCACGGTGGTGCAGTCGCCCGCCGCGAAGACGCCGGGCACGCTGGTGGCGCCCTTCGCGTCCACCTCGATCTCGCCGAAGCGGGACAGGTTGATCGTGCCCTTCAACCAGTCGGTGTTGGGCAGCAGGCCGATCTGCACGAACACGCCTTCGAGGGCGATGTGCTGGCTCTGGCCGGTGAGGCGGTCGGTGTAGGCGAGGCCGTTGACCTTGCCGCCGGCGCCGGTCACCTCGGTGGTCTGCGCGCTCTTGATGACGGTGACGTTGGCCAGGCTGTGCAGCTTGTTCTGCAGCACCGCGTCGGCACGCAGGGCGTCACCGAATTCCAGCAGGGTGACGTGGCCGACGATGCCGGCCAGATCGATGGCCGCCTCGACGCCGGAATTGCCGCCGCCCACCACCGCCACGTGCTTGCCCTTGAACAGCGGGCCGTCGCAGTGCGGACAGTAGGCCACGCCCTTGCCGCGGTATTCCTGCTCGCCGGGCACATTCAGTTCACGCCAGCGGGCGCCGGTGGCCAGGATCAAGGCCTTGGCCTTGAGCACCGCGCCATTCTCCAAGCGCACTTCGTGGAAGCCGCCCGCCTCGCCGGGAATGAGGGCGGCGGCTTTCTGCAGGTTCATGATGTCCACCTCGTATTCCTTCACGTGCTCCTCCAGGGCGCGGCCCAGCTTGGGACCGTCGGTGTGGGGCACGGAGATGAGGTTCTCGATGGCCAGGGTGTCCATCACCTGGCCGCCGAAGCGCTCGCTCAACACGCCGGTACGGATGCCCTTGCGCGCCGCGTACACCGCCGCCGCCGCGCCGGCCGGGCCGCCGCCCACCACCAGCACGTCGAAGGGAGCCTTCTCCGCCAGCTTCGCGGCCTCCCGGGCCTCGGCGCCGGTATCCACACGGGCCAGGATTTCCGCCAGGGTCATGCGGCCATCGTCGAAAGGCTCGCCGTTCAGCCAGACACTGGGTACCGCCATGATCTGGCGAGCCTCCACCTCGGCCTGGTTCAACGCGCCGTCGATCATCACGTGCTGCACGTTGGGGTTGAGGGCGGCCATGGTGTTGAGGGCCTGCACCACGTCCGGGCAGTTGTGGCAGGACAGGGAGATGTAGGTCTCGAAGCGGAGCTGGGCGGTGAGGGCCTTGATCTGCGCCACCTGCTCGTCGCTGATCTTGGGTGCGTAGCCGCTGGCCTGCAGCAGGGCCAGGATCAGGGAAGTGAACTCATGGCCCATGGGCAGGCCGGCGAAGGCGATGCGCGCGGGCTCGCCCACCTTGCCGACGGTGAAGGAGGGTTTGCGGGCGTCGACGCCGCTCATTTCCGTCAACTCCAGCAGGGCGATCTTGTCGGAGACGCTGGCGACATCCTCCAGCAAACCGCGCATCTCCACCGACTTGGGACTGTCGTCGAGGGAAGCCACCAGTTCGATGGGGGCCACGAGTCTTTCCATGTAGGCCTTGAGTTGAGCCTTGATGTTGGCGTCGAGCATGGTGTTACTCCTGATTCAGAGGGCAATACGAAGCCGTCGGTTGTCTCCTTCCCCCTTGACGGGGGAAGGCCGGGATGGGGGTGGTTGATGATTGGCCAGGCAAGCCTTTCACCCCCACCCCAACCCTCCCCCGTCAAGGGGGAGGGAGTCAGGACGGCTTGGTGTTGCGATCTGGTGGCGCCCCTCCCCCGCAAGCGGGGGAGAGGGACGAGACTTAGATCTTGCCCACCAGATCCAGCGACGGGGTCAGGGTGGCGGCGCCATCCTTCCACTTGGCCGGGCAGACCTCGTTCGGGTGAGCCGCCGTGTACTGGGCGGCCTTCAGCTTACGCAGGGTCTCGGACACATCACGGGCGATCTCGTTGGAATGCACTTCCATGGTCTTGATGATGCCGTCCGGGTTGATGATGAAGGTGCCGCGCAGGGCCAGGCCCTCCTCGGGGATGTGCACGCCGAAGGCGTTGGTCAGGGCGTGGGTGGGGTCGCCCACCAGGGGGAATTTGGCCTTGCCGACAGCGGCAGAGGTCTCATGCCACACCTTGTGCGAGAAGTGGGTGTCGGTGGTGACGATGTACACCTCGGCGCCGGCCTTCTCGAACTCGGCATAGTTGTCGGCGGCGTCCTCGATCTCGGTGGGGCAGTTGAAGGTGAAGGCGGCCGGCATGAAGATCAGCACGGACCACTTGCCGTGCAGGCTCTTCTCGCTCACCTCGACGAACTTGCCGTTGTGGAAGGCCTGGGCGGTGAAGGGTTGCACTTGGGTGTTGATCAGGGATTGCATCTTGACGATCTCCTTGGTGGGTTGATTCAGCGGGGTTGGGAAACGGATGTGGGGCGTACTCTATGCCGCATTGCGTCATTGATCCAATTGATATGCATGAATGTTGCGATCGACGTCCTAAATTGGAAGTCATGCGCGGTCCATACCCCCAACGACTCGTCAGGCCCACACCACGGCCTCCGGCGCGCGCTACTCGCCGCGCTTCGCGGTGGCCGGTGTGATACCAGTCTCCGGCACATAGACCATGGAGCCGTCGCGCATGCGGTAGGCGACGCCGGCCTTTTCCCCTTCGCCCTGGCCGATCTCGCCGCTGGCCTTATAGCGCTCGATCTTCTCGCCCTTCTTCACCAGCATTTCCATCGTTGGCTTGCCAGGGTCGGTGATGACGGTGACATCCCGCTTGCTGAAGGGATTCAGCATGGGGTTCTGGGCCACGGTGATGAGCAGGGCGGCGATGATGACCAGGAAGATGTCGATGAGGTTGACCACCGACAGGATGGGATCGTCGCTCTCAGGTTCGTGCAACAGCTTCATGCCGCGCTCCCCTGGGCCAGGGGCGCGGCCTGAGCGGCGGCCGGAACCGGGCGCTTGGCGGTGAGCCAGGCCATCTCTTCCGCCAGCCAGCGACGGCGCACCGAGACGATCCAGAAGGTAATGCTGGCGGCGATCAGGGCCAAAATCACCGCCGAGAAGGCCACGGTGAGGTTATGGGAGACACTGGCGAGGTTGCCGTCGGCGAGAGACTTCAAGGCCGGTCCCATCGGAATCATGGTGGCCACCAGACCCAGCATGGGGGCCACACGGGTGGCGATGCGGGCGTGTTCCATCATCTTGTGGGCGGCCACGTCCAAGTCGTCTTCGCTGCGCCCCGGGTTGTCACGGGCATAGGCCAATAGTGGAAAACCCGGACCGGCATTCATTCCGCCCCGCCGTTGCCAGGCCTGCACCGCGAAGGCTCCCAGAGCATAGAAGGCGTATATAAACAGCACCGCCACGGCGGCTAGCACCGGGAACATAAAGACCTGGCCGAGTTGGTACATCAGGGTTTCAAGGGTTGCATTCATCGTGATTCCTATACAAATTTGAGTTAAGAAACGTCTTACATCAGTATTAAAGGAGGAGATGGATAAGCTGGTGACAGGCATCCACGCCCCCCTACATCAAGGGCTTACCGAGCAAAGAGAACCGCCAACACATCAGGCGGATGCGACCAACCCGCCTGGCGCAGACCGAGATAAATTGGCCCCCACAGACCCAGCCAAAAGACGTAATGACCACTCAAGGCCAATACCGGCCAGCGTGACCAAAGCCTTTGATGCCGCTCTGACCAGACTGACAGCGTCATTTCACCAAGTACCCCACGCCGCGCCAGGCCTGATCGTCATCCCGTTTGAGGATCACGGTTTCGGTGGTGCGGTCCTTGTGCTGGAAGGAGGTTTCGTAATGCAGCAGAGCATATTGGCCATCCACCGAGCCGGGCATCTTGCTGGCAAAGGTGACCGAGGTGAGGGTGCGGGTCTGTACCGGCCCCAGCGCCGCCACGGCGTGCAACCCCTTCAGCCAGTCCTCCAGCGGGAGCACCTTCTTGAAGTAGGAGTTGCCCGCTTCCCAGGCCTTCTTCATCTGCCCTTTTTCGATGTGGACCAACCAGGTTCGCGCCTCTTGGTCCACGCTTTGGTCAATGAGGAGGTCGGCGGCATGGGCGTGGCCGATCAGCATCAAGCTCAGGAAGGTGTAAATTGGGCGATTCATGATGTCGCTCCCGGTGAAAAGATGAATCGATACAGGTCTGCAGATAGCCAAGACATAGCGTTCGTGCCTCTCACCACTTGCCTTCCAGTGACAGCAGCCAGGTGCGCTGACCGGCATCCACGCTGTCAAGCTGCCATGCATTGCCACCGCTCCAGGCCGAGGCAAAGCGACGGGTATCGGTGCCGAGGTGGTTCTGCAGGGACAGCCGCAAGTTGAGCTGGGCATCGAGCCGTCGCACGACGTGCATGTCGATCAAGTCGCGGCGCGGTGTCGATCCAGCAAGTTCACCCGGCACATCGGTCTCGACCTTGCCGTTGCGGCTCCAGTGAATGCCCCAGGTCGATTGCCAGGCCGGCAGGCTGTCTTCATAGCTGAGCGAAAAAGTGTAGCGTGGCAGGTCACGCACAGGGCGGTCGGCGCCGAGTCGCGCGTCTTTGACTTCACCACGAGGCAGCGTCAGATGCGCGCGCAGGCTGGCATCCTTGGGCAGCGGCAGCAGGCCATTGCCCTTGAGCTTGGCAGAAAGTTCCAGCCCCCAGTGGCGGGCATCGCCTTCGTTGGCGGGGCGATCCACCCAGCGCGCGCCTTCCAGCGCGGTGCGGCGCTCTACGAAATCCTGCGTGCGGCGCCAATAGGCGTTGACGCCGAGCACGCCGTCGGCGAGATGACGTTCCAGCCCGGCTTCCAGATTGGCGATGCGTTCCGGCTTCAAGGCCGGGTTGCCGCCGCGATCCGGCTCCAGCGGCGTGTTGGCAGAGGCGCCAAGCGTGGCGACCGCCGTCAGTTCTTCCAGCTTGGGGAAGCGGATCGCGCCGGACAGCGAGGTGCGCGCCACCCAGCCGGCCGCCGGTTCCCAGCGCAGCGCGAGCGCCGGATCGACCGCGCCGTGGCGACGGCTCCCGCCGTTCGTTTCAATCTGCATGGTTTCGCCGCGCAGTCCCAGGGTTGTGGTCAGGCCGGGGCGTAGCGCCCACTCGTCCTGCACCCACAGCGCCCAATGACGCTCGTCGCCGTCGAACGTGGTCGCACTGGTGATTGCGCCGCTAAAGGCTTGCCGGTCCTCGCGACGGTGCTGTGCGTAATCGACGCCACTGGAAAGGAAATGCATCCCCACGGGCCGGTCGATGCGCAGGGAACCGGAAAACTCACTGTCCTGACGGCGCTCCGCTTCTTTCCAGATCGTAGGCACGCCGAGGTTCTGCGCATGCCGGTCGCGGTCGACATGGCGCCGTCCGGACATGACCGCCGCACGGCCCGAAAGCTTGCTCTCGCCGAGACGCATTTCGCCCTCGGCGCGCAGCCGCGCGATGCGAATGCTGTTGTCCTCGCTGTCCACGCGCGTGTCGCCCGTGTCGCGCGCCATCCGTGTCGCGCGCTCACCTGTGTTGTGGTAGTAGCTCGGCCACAGCGATAGCACGTCGGCGCCCTTGCGCCAGGAAAGGCGCGGCGCAAGGATGAATTCGTCGATGGCATAGTCGCCGTGTTCCGTTTCCCGTTGCTGACCGGTCAGTGTCGAGTCGCGTTGCAGCGTCAGGTCCACCGGCATGGCATGCCGATTGAGGGTGACTGGCACGAGCCACGAAAAGCTGCCTTCACCGCCGCCACGGCTGAAGCTTGCCTGGGCGTTGGTTTCCGGCCCGCGCTGGCCAGCAGCGAGCTTGAGCGTGGTAGAAGCGCGCGCCGTCGGCTGACGCATCACCAGATTCACCGTGACTGCCGCCGCCCCGCCAAACTCGGCAGAGCCTCCACGCAGAATTTCTATGCGTTCGAGCTCACCGGACGGCATGCGCCCAACCTGGGTCAGCGCGAAACGCGCATTGGCCGTTGGTCGTTCGCCATTGACGAGGAACTGCACTGCGTCCCGGCTCATGCCGCGCACGCGGGCGCTCATGCCACCGTCGGCGCCATGCTCGCCGGCCTCGATGCCCGGCAGCTTGCGGATCACCTCGCCGACCGTCAGGCCGCCGAGCGCCTCGATCTCCTTGCGGTCGATCACGGTCTTTTGCGACACCGCCTCGTGCTGCTCGGCGAGCGTGTCGGAGGTGGCCGTGACGGTGACTTCCTTCAGTTGGGCAGGCGACGGGTCGGCGGCCAACGCCGTGCCTGAAGCAGCCAGCAGCGCGAGGGCAATCGAGCCGCGCTTCATGCCTGACCCGATCCTATTCGCTGACGCCAGCCGCCCATTCCAGACACCAGTCCCAGTGCCAGCAGGGCGAACAGGGTCAGAGGCGGCGTGGGGGGCGGCGGCAGCACCTTGTCCAAACGCATGCCGACGATGGGTGGCGGTGCGGCTTCAGCCTGCCGCGCTTTCAGCGGTGGCGGCAGCTCGGCGGCTTTGGCCTGGCTGATCAGGTCCAGACCGAAGCCGGTGTTGACTGCGGCGGCATTGATCTGGGCGACAAATTTTCGGAACGCGGCGTTGTCGCTGTGCACATCGCGACGGATCGCCAGGTCCTTGTATCGTGCCGCCAGCGCGTTCAGGGTCGCCTGATCCGGTTTCCAGTAGTCCTTGCGCACCGCCTCCAGCATGCGTTCGATCATCTGCGCCTGGGCGGCCGGGTTGTGGCGCTCGAAGTAGTCCTTCATGCCCAGTTTGTACTTGTCGTTCACGTAGACCTCGGCGAACTCCTGCCACTGGTCGGGCCGAACGATGTCGGGGGCGGTAACCTGCCAGCCCCAGAAGTTGTTGATCGAGTCCAGCATTTCAGTTGTGCCGGAATAGCCTTCCTTCTTCATGCCCTCAATCCAGCCAGGGTGGAACTGGCGGGTGCGCAGTTCGCGAGCAAGGAATTGCGAGGCGGTCTCGGCCTTGGGGTTGTTGGCTTCACGCAGGTTGGCGATGTACAGCTCCGGGCTCTTGCCGGTGAGGTGGCGTACCGCCAGCGAAATGCCGCCCAGGTATTGGAACGGGTCGTCGGTGGTCAACATGCCGTACAGGTTGGAGGTGCGGGAGAGGGCCGCCGCCTGCACGCCCTTGAGGTTCTCGGCGTAGAGGTTGATGCCGGGGAGCTTTTTGCCCCAATCCTTCATGTCCGCGCCGTAGGCGTATTGCATGCGTGACAGATACAGGTTGGCCAGCTTGGCTTCGTTGCTCCAGGTGTCGGAGGACAGGATGGCATCCTCGATGCCGGCCCCATACACGCCGCTCTCGTTGGAAAAAATGCGCGTGTCGGCCCACTTGGCGGCGTCTTCCGGCTTCTGTCCTGCGGCTTCCAGCTGTTTCTTGAGCGAGGCGCTGGCCAGTCGTACGGCGTTGTCCGCTTCATCTGCCTTGGCCGCCAGCACCACGGCTTCGGCCAGCCAACGCATGACGTTGGGAAAGTGGTCCCGGTACAGGCCGGTGGCGGACATCACCGCATCGATGCGTGGCCGGCCCAACTCGCTACGCGGGATCAGTTCCACGCCGGTGACGCGACCGCCGGCATCCCACTTGGGCCGCACGCCGAGGGCATGAAATACCTGCGCTTCGAGCATGCCGAAATGTCGCATGGTCTCAACCGACCATAACGTGAACGCAAGTTTTTCCGGGGCTTTGCCGTGCTTTTCACGGTACGCAACGATCAGCTTGTCGAGCGCGTCCTTGCCAGCTTCAAATGCAGCCTTGGTAGGGACTTTCGAGGGGTCGAAACCATACAGATTGCGACCGGTGGGTAATGAATCCGGGTTACGGATCGGGTCACCACCGTAGCCAGCCGGGATGTGTTTGCCTTCCAGTGCATCGAGGAAGCCAATCATTTCCGGCGTTGCGTCGAGGGCGGCGTAATAGGACCGGGCCTGCGCCAGCATCATGACCAGATCGAGGGTGACATCGCCGGGTAACGGCTTCCCTTCCACCAGCACCCGCTCCATCCATCGATACGGAATCGAGTTGTGGATGTCGCGGTAGTCGGTGACGAAAACCTCATCCGCTTCGTCGGCTTCCAGTTTGGCTGGCCGGCAGTCCGGCTTGTCGTTGGCGCAGGCGAAGAAGTCGGCATGGTTGCGGCTGAACTGGAAGGCCGCCTCGGCGAAGGGCTCGCCCAGCATCTGCATCACCATGCCGATACGATAACGATCATCCGGCGATTGTCCGAAGGTGTGCATGCCCTGGGGCTGGTTGGCCAGCGCCATGTCGTGCAGCCAGTCGTGCAACTTGTTGAGGTAAGCCGGGAAGTCCGCACGCGCCTGGGTGGCACTAACCCCGACATCCTTGTCGAAATTCAGTTTCGCGGCATCTCGCAGGATGGCATCGGCGGTCTTGTTCCGCACCGAGCCTTCAGTGAGGTTCTGCCATTCGTGCACCAGATGGTGCAGGTCCAGAAGTTCGGTGTGCAGGCCGGCTGGAGCAAAAGGCGGTGTCTGGTGGCTGATGATGAGCGCCCGGCCCCGGCGCTTGGCCTGTATCGCCTCGCCCACGTCATCGACGATGTAGGGGTAGATCACCGGGGTGTCGCCGATGGGCAGCAGCGCATCGTCGTAGGCCCACAGGCCACGTTCCTTGCCGGGCATCCATTCCTGGGTGCCGTGGGTGCCGTAGTGCACCAGGGCCTGGGCGCCGAATTGCTGGCGCGCCCAAAGGTAGACCGCCAGGTAGTGGTGGTTCACCGGCGATTTGGTGTCGTGGTAGAGCGACTTTTCCTTGTCCTTCTGGCCATCACCGCGCGGCGGCTGGGGCATCAGCACCACGTTGCCGATTTGCAGGCGGGGGATGGGGAAGTACGCCGCCTCGCCTTTGCCCTGCACCATGCCGCTCCTTTCCGGCTCGCCCCAGCGTTCATTGATGCGGGCGCGCACCGCCTCCGGCAGGGTGTCGAACCAGGCGCGGTAGGTCTTCAGCGGCAGCTTTTCGGCCAGGTCCGCCTTGAGCAGCCCGTCGTAACCCATTTCCCTGTAGTACGGTTTCAGCAGCTTTTGCAGGGGCGGGATCAGGGCCTCGGCGGCGCGCTCTTCCACCTTGTAGCCGCGCGCCTTCATGGCCTTGAGGGTGGCGGAGAGGCTGCGCGGCAGGTTGAGGTAGCTGGCCCCCAGGTTGGTCTCCCCCGGCGGGTAGTTCCAATAGAACACCGCCACCTTCTTGGCGAGATTGGGGGTGCGTTGCAGGGTGGCGAGGTTCAAGGCCTTGTTCACCACCGCCGCCACCTGATCGGGGATGGGCGCGATCTGGCCCGTGCCATTCTCGGTGGCGGCTGCGGTCATGGCGTCCACGATGCCGGCGTATTCCGGCTGGGCCAGATAGAAGGGCACGTCCATGAGATGCACGCCGGCGGGGTCGGCGCGCCACTCGGCCACGTCGCCACGGCGGAAGGGCATGGCCTGGATGACCGGCACGCCCAGCTTTTCGAACTCGGCCTTGCGCGGTTCCGGGTGCAGCATGATCTGGCTGGTGATGATCACGTCCACCAGCGGTTTGCCGCCGGGGGCGACGATCTTGGTGAAGGCGTGTTCATCCGCCATAGGGGTATAGAAGGCCAAGGCCACCGCGCCGCTGGCCTCGATGCGGCGGATGGCGTGGTCGATGAAGGCGGTGAGGTCGGCGGAGAGGTAGTTCTTGTGCAGGGCGAAACCAATCACCGGACGGCCGTCGCCGGCGCGGACCTTCTTCCAGGCGAAGTAGGCGGCGGCGTCGGGGAAGATGCCTTCATGGTCCGGGTGGTAGACGCCCTGCTCGGGGTAGAGGATGGGGGCGGGGATGCCCTCCACGCTGCCGCCGGAGGTGACGGCGGCGAAGTAGCGGAAGAAGGCGGCGTAATTGCGCTTACCGCCGTTCTGGTAATAGGTCCACAGCGTCTTGCCGTGGGGTTCGGCCAGGCCTTGGGCGGCATGGCCCTTGTCCTGAAATTTGAGCCAGGGGAGTTTGGCGGCGGCCAGGTGTTTGCCCACCTTGCGTTCCACCGCTTCGACCACCGGGTCGTAGGGGATGTCCAGCAGCACGAAGTCCGCACCCTTGAACAGGGCGGGACCTTCGTCGCCGGTGAGCTTTTCCGCGAAGACGGAGCGGATCTTCCAGCCATGCTCCGCGGCATGGCCGTTCAGCACGGTGAACTTGCCGGCCTGCACCGGGGCGGCGGTGAGCACCAGGAGTTCCTTGGCCTGGGGCGCCCCGCCCGGCAGGAGCAGGGCCGCCGCGAGGAGGAAGGCCGCCCGCATCCGGGGGCCGCCGGCCACGCCGCCCAAGGCGCGCGAGAGGAGGGAAAGTACATGGCGGCAGGCGGCGGCAAACAGGTGCTGACAGGGCATGGCGAGTTCTCCTGAACCGCTTAGAAGCGGTAATCGAAGCTGGCGGACAGGCTGCGTCCGGGCTGGGAATAGAAGTCCACACCCGCGGGATTTCGTGCATCCGCCTGACGGATGTCGCTCCACAACCAGTATTTCTTGTCCATCAGGTTGCTCACGGCCACGGTCAGACGGGCGTTCTTGATGGGCTTCCACCAGGCGGATACATCCACCACGCCATACCCGGAGGGACGGTACCAAGCCGTGTTCGTGGCACAGGCGCGGTCGGTGCAGTCGTCTACCCGCTTGACCGCCTGCGCTGCGCGCAACCGCGTCTCAGCGCCCCAGACACCCGCGTCGCGAGCGAGGCCCAGGGTCAGCCGTGCGGGCTCGACACTATTGAGGGAGCGGCCAAGTTCCTCATCCTGACCATGCGTCCAGGCCAGGGCGCCATCCAGACGCCAGCCGGGCTGAATTTCCCAGGCTGCGCGCACCTCAGCGCCATAAATCCGCACCTTGGCCAGGTTCAAAGACATGTTGGTGTTGGTCAGACCGGCGATGCAGTTGGGATCGGCCGGGCAGCTCAAACGCACGCTTTCGATGAAGTCCTTGTAGCGGTTGTCATACACCGCGATCTGCCCGCGCAGACCCGATCCTCCATAGCGCAGACCCAATTCCGCTCCCACACTGGTCTCAGGCTTCAGGTTCGGATTGGGGGCAACTCCGTAACTCTGGGAGGCGTTACGAAAGTGGCCGTTCACCTCGTCGTAATTGGGTGCGCGGAATCCGCCTGCCAGGTGGCCGAACACACTCCATTGCGGGGTAAACCGCCACAGGGCAGCCAGCTTGGGGCTGAAGGCGCCGTCGCTCTGTGCCGCCACTTGCCTGCCGATGGCCGTCAGCACCCCTTGAGACAGGGCATCCGGCTCCGGTTGCAATTTGCGCCAGTCGTAACGCAAAGCCGGGGTGAGGGCCAGGCGACCCTCCATCAGGCTGATTTCATCCTGCACGAACAGGCCCACGGTGTCGGTGTAGCCCGGCGCGAAATCCCGCAGGGGGAAGGTGTCACCCGCCAAAGACTTGCTGGTGGTGTTGGTGGTCAGGTTGTGAACCGTGGCGTCGCGCTTTTCCTCAATCTCGACGCGCGACAGATCGACGCCGACGGTAATGAAGTGGATACCCCTCGTGGCCTCCAATTGCACGCCGCCACCCAGGCTGGTCTGGTCAAAGGTGAAGGCCTGGCTGATGAAGCAGTTGTTGCCGGCGCCCACCGCCGCCGAGCAGGTGGCGCCGGTATTGGTACGGGTCTGACGGTTGAAGTTTTCGGTTTCCGAGGTCTGGTGATAGACCTGCGTAGTCAGTCGGTCGTACCAACCGCCCTGGGGCTGGTGCTGCCATTCGGCGCTGGCGCGCAAGCGGCGGGAATGGTCATCGCCATCCTGGGCGGTGACCTTGGGCAAGGAGGCGGAGAGGCGTTTGATCACCACATCCGCATCCTGTTCTCGGCCTTCCAGGGTCAGCTTGATGCGTTGTCCAGCGGCGGGGGTGAACGCCAGTTTGGCCAGGAGGCCCCGATCTTTCACCTCTTGAGGGTTGGGCGCCGTGCGGGCAGCGGCGACGGTATCCACGTCGCCCTGGTTATCGGTCTCGCTGGAGTGGGTCTCGGTGTAACCCAGCAGCCATTCCACCCCGTTGCCGCCCCGCCCCGCGCCCAGCACCGTGCCGCCCAGCCCTTCGTTGACGCCGGTGTATTGCAGCCCGCTGCGGAAGGCGCGGCCCTGTTCGTCCCCGAGCAGGTCGGCGGCGTCCAGGGTGAGAAAACCTACCACCCCGCCCATGGCGTCGGAACCATAGAGGCTGGAAGCAGGTCCGCGCAGCACCTCCACCCGTTTCAGGAATTCCACTGGCGCGCCCAGAGGGGAACTCATGGTGAAGTTGGTGGGACCGCCGCCGTTGTAGTAATCGGCCATGCGCACGCCATCCACCATCTGCACGACGCGGTTGTTATCCAGACCGCGGATGTTGGGGCGGGTGGCGCCGAAACGACGCAGATCGCGGGCGTACGCCATGTCCGGTTCGTCCCGGAACAGGTCGGCCTCGTCTGCGGCGACACGCCGGTCCAGTTCCTCCCTCGTCATACTGGTGATGCTGGCGGCGACGCCGTCCACCTCTGTTTCTGCCCGGGTGGCGGTGACCACCACATTCTTCAGTTGCGTATCCGCGATGGACGTCGCGGGGCCGAAGACGACGGCCAGGGCGACCGCCAGTTGCAAAGGCTTACCCAGGCAAGCGGATGGAAATGCAGCCATGCTCTTCTCCTTTCAATCCAGTCGGTGGTTTGGCTGGCTGGCCTGAAAGGGCTTGCTGGCGCTTCACGGGACGGCGTGTCGCCGTCGATCGAACATCGAAAAATGGCGTGGCTGCCTGGGCCCGGGTGGATCATGGGCTGGGTGGCTGGCCCGAAATGAAGCCTTCCCGGAAGAAGGCCCCGATCGCTATTTACGTTGAGTGGTCTCCTATTCCGTCAGGGGTCATCACAGGGCGATCTCCAGATCGCTGCGCGGCATAAAGCAAGGAAAGCGCGGGGGTGCGCATGACAGTCAGTCCTTTTCTGGTGATCGGGCTGGCTGGCGGGGTCGCGGGACCGCGGCTGGCTGGCGGGGTTCATGGG